>Ga0247763_1000246_pt1 | contig 30099 bp, 24 predicted proteins | sample UWRJL141409B4_FD_179926 | JGI IMG/M metagenome (GOLD analysis project Ga0247763, IMG submission 179926) | Plant litter microbial communities from Arlington Agricultural Research Station in Wisconsin, United States - UWRJ-L141-409B-4 | ecosystem: Environmental > Terrestrial > Plant litter >... | reverse complement strand
AACGTCCAAGGCGGAGGTGGATCGACAGGCGCGGTAAACAGCGGGAGGAGGAAGAACTCCAGACCTATCAACACCACTGCCGCGGCCATCTCTGTTGGTCCAGCCCCGATCATGTCTGGTGCCAACCGAATCAATTCTGGCCCGCCGGCTGTAAGGCCCCCGCCATCGGCCCCCCCGTCTTATACATCGACGAACGCGACCCTTGCAGCTGCAATTCCTGCCAATGCCGGCGCTTCGTCTGCCGAGATCGAAGCAGAGACTCGCCGGCTGAAGGCCATGGTAGAGCGCGAGGAGCGCGAACGAGAGAAGAAGGAAAAGGTGGAACAGAAACGTATCAAGAAGATGCTTGAAGAAGAAGAAAAGGAACGCCGTAAACGTGAAGCCGAGGTGGCCAAGGAGACGGAGAGGCTGCGCAAGAAGTACGGCGTTGATGGTCAAGAAATCCCGCCGCTCCCACCTCGAAACCCTACTGTCAATGCCAGCCCGAACGCCAGCTCTAGGCCACCGCAAACCCAGCAATTCTTTGCGCCACCACCAACGGCTCCTGTTGGCGGGCCACCTCCACACTTCTTTAAGCAAGTCCAACAAGGACTCGGGCATCTCCATCCGCCAGCTCTCCCACCGAGGCCAGTGAGCGCCGGTCCAGGAACCCTGCAAGGGGGCCAACAGTCAGGCCCGTTCCATTGCGCCAGACTCAATGCTATCTGGAACGGGCCTGGGGGGAACGGATGGGGCATTACCCCTCCGCCGCATCTAGCTACCCTCTTGAACCAGCAGCAGCCATCACGCCCAGCACCCAGGCAAAGGAGGGGGAGTGGAGGTGCACCATATATGGAGGACAGACCAAACCATAGCAGCAGAGAGGATGATAGGAAGAGGGTGCAGAAGAAGAGGAGCTCTCACTGGTAAGGTGGTGGGAACGCGCTCTACATGATTTACAAGGTGTTCAGAGGTTTACGCCAGGCCATTTGCTTAGATTTATATGTTTCTATGATTTGTCCGTGCTGGCTGTGATACCGGAAGAGTTCAGGTTTGATACCCATTGTCCAGTTCTATTCTGTTACCTGCGAAGTGTCCAATCTCATGAAGTAACATGGCCGAAGCACCATGTTTTGTGCCTCTCATATGGCCTCTTCACGTTAATAGCAGCCATATCGCTGAAGAGTAGGGTTAGAATGAGAATCAACCCTCCCATCTGATGAGAAAAAAGACCTTAAGTCTCCAATAAGCCACCCGTATCAAAGGTTATTTGAGAATATGCGCCTGCCTGCTTGTCTCCCTCGATATTTCTTTTCTAGAACGGCTGGAAGGCTCCGCAGTCGTTGCCAAACGCAAGGGGCCACAAAAGCATTCTACCTACCGCCGAGGGCGGTCCTTGTGAATTTACTGAGTTCGCGTAGAAATGAGTTCAGATGGGATCGCGATGGGGTTGGAAACCTGTTGGAGGCTGTTAGATCTTCTATATTGTGTATGTACTTGGTACATTATGGCACTTAGGCATGGTAGACTTCCCTTGAGGGGCTACTTGGGCTCTTTTGTAAGCTTGCACTCTTCGTTTCCCATAGACCGTAGATGTCCTGGAAAGGTTTGTTCTTGACTTCACGCTGGCCTTGTCTAAAGACGGCCACGCTCGAAGATTTCTTCCCGTCTCAGGAGTCGAAGAGAATAGACAAGAGAAATTTGTCACGTGAACGATTCCCATTGCAGCTCCATCGTTCCTCACATACCCACTTGCATGTACACTAGAAATCCAATGGGCGTCCGTGTGGAAGGCGGAGTGTCAAGACTCAGTCGAACAGCTTGGATAAATTTAGCATCACACACCCATGACAACAGGACGAAAATCGGTCCGTCTGTGTGTTTGAGGTTCTTCTCAAAAGAATAAAAGAAAAAGAGTTCGTCTCGGGTTGTTGTAAGGACAGGGATGTGGGTGCGCGCGGGAACAAGCAGCAGGATGAAACGCGGGGAGACTCAGGGCTATATGGATGGCTTGAAATCTGACAGTTTGGGCTTCAGAAGACGACGTGGTGGCGGCGATGATGGTCTCCCTCTTGCTGCAATGGAAGAAAAAAAGATGCGGAATAGATACGGAGTAGAAGTCCCGTCAGTTGGCTCGTCAGACTCGACTCAGCATTGGCTTGGTACTGGGCGGCTTTCGGTACTGTTCTAGAAGAGTCTGATCTCACTCCCGTCGACCCAGTGGCACAATGGTGGTGGAAAGAGGTGTGCCCGCGCACGCGATGTGGCTTTCTTGATGAACGACCGGCTGCGAAGTGGCAAGGGCAGTGTGATGACTGTCCCTATGTGGGACTGAAGTTAAATGCTAGTGAATGGTCAACAGGATGGAATGCTCATTACTGGTAAAATGTCCAATACTCTGAACCAATGGGATGGTGTGATGGGGATTTAGGCATTGCACAGTGCGACACAGTACACGGATGAATTTTCGACCACAGGGCGTCTTCGTCACTGTGCTTGAGGATTTAGAGCACTGCACAGCGCGATCTTCAGGGGTTGACGCCCACTTCGGTCAGTGCGAGCAGTCCATTCCGCAGGTTTCCGCACTGGCCAATGAACCCCTTTCCTGGGCTTGAGCCTCTCGTGGAATCTCGGCTCGCCTCTGGCAATACCAGATAGACCCCTGCAGTGAGTTCCAATTCGCAAAGCGGCCAAGTGAGCTTCGAGCAAACTCTTTGGTTGCAATATTGGCGGGCCTTGTCGAGCCGGATGCTACGGGAGGCCGCTGCTGGGGAGACTAGAACTAGGAGCTTTGCCGCGGGCGAGAACCGATAGGTGTGGGCGACTTTTTTGGTCCCAGAGCTTTGGTGCATCAGGCTTGAAAAGCTGTAAGAGATGCGCCCAGTGGCCAGGCCCGAACAATAACCTCGTCGTCACGGCGTCAGTCATGGCGGAACTGGCCAAGCAGAGGACAGTAAAGAGTGGAGGAGACTTGGGATTGGGGCCAGAGTGACCAACAGACGTAGTTATCTGGCGCTAGGACCATGTGGGCGGGACCGCCAACACTGGGCAGCCCGGACAAGCCCAGGCGACTTTGGCGAACAGGCGAGCGGCTACGGCTGGACCTGGATCCGCAATCAACAACTCCCGCCCACATCGACTTCTTTTTCCCATTAGCTCTCCCTCTCCCTATCGCCGCCGACATACTGTGCTCTGCCAGGCCCGGCGCTTGCTTCTGCTGGTAGCCACAGATTTCTCTGCATCGCAAGCGTCATTCGACGAGCCCTCGACTGATTGCCAAAGCCTTGGGCAGTAGCAGCCCTCGCACGAAAGCAGGCGAAGCGCCGAGTTCCCCCCTTCGAGCCACCCATGTCGACCTAGACAAGAATCCGCTCCAACCCCCGTCATCCGTTTTCTATCTCAACGACCGTACCCTCACCGCAGCGACCCGACGACGGTGACCCTCCCGCAGGCCTGGCGGCGAGGGCGCATACAAGGACGTCGCAGATCACGCCGACGCAGCCATGAGCTTTAATTCTGGCACCGCCTACGCGGAGTCGGATGCCGACGACGAGTACGAGCGGGACCTCCACGGAAGCTCTCCCATCGATGCCACCGATGTCGAGACGTCCCCCATCGACTCGGACCCCCCATCGGCGGAGCACACTCCAACAACATACGGCTACCGCTCCAGCGCCGACCGCCTGCCAGAAACCATCATCTCGGAGTGGACGGCTGAGGAATGCGCCGACTTCATCGCCACCATCGGTGTCCAGCAATATGCCGATGCTTTCATAGGTTCGCATTCACAATCACCTCGGTAGGGTTTACGAGGCCCTCGAGTCCGCTGACGCAGCCTGCAGAAAATGACATTATCGGAGAGGCTTTAATCGCGCTGCAGCACGATGATCTCAAGGCCATGGGTATTAATAGCGTTGGTCACCGCTTGACCATCCTGAAGTCGGTCTACGATGTCAAGAAGGCCCAAGATGTGCCCATCGAGAGTGACCACTATATGCCGCTGAGTGCGTTGCTCCGCTCCGCAGTTGATTAGAAGCTGTCGCTAACCCCGGAATTTTCCAGCCGCTGAGACCGAGGCCCAGTCCGCCAATGCGACACTAAAGGACATCAAGCAGCTCGTTGAGCAGCTGCGTCTCCGCGACGAGCGGATGAATCTCTTCGAACAGGACCTGCGGAGGCTGACGGAAGACTTCAGGAGACTGCGCGAGGACATGCTGCCAGCGCTGCGTCTGGCCAAGGATGCCCAGCAGCCCCTCCCCAATGTCGGCAATGGCGTCTACGAGGCCACAATCCCTCCGCCAGCACCTACGCCCTCAACAACCGGCCCCGCTAGCGGTAATCTGCTCCGCAAGCAGTCGACCAGGAAGCCCGAACAACAACCGAAGGCCACTTCCCCATCCCACCTCCAAACCTCTCACAATCGGTCGATCATGGAGCAGACACTCGACCCATCTAACGCGGCCGAAAGAGCAGTCCTATCATCGTCGCACTTGGCCGCCGTTAACGGCTCGAGCTCCAACACAGTGTCACCATCGTACCCCTCTTCTAGTATGCCGTCCCCCACGTCTCCGCCTACGTCTATGGGAGGTACAACACTTGCGTCGCGGTCGTACCGTGGTGACCAGCCGACTCCATCCACTCGATCCACATTTGCCGAGGATGATCGTTACGGGCCCACGAAGACAACGATCAATGTCCCACGCCGCATACAAACTCCACAGGCTCCGCCCGACACCCCGAGCGCGAGTAACGCGTCGGTTGAAATCTTCAAGTCGTTCAGGGTTAGCATGGATGATCCATGCTACAAGGTCCTCCCAGCCGCTCTCAAAAAGTACCAAATCAATGCGCCGTGGGACCAGTATGCGTTGTACATCGTCTACGGTGACCAGGAGCGATGCCTCGGACTGGATGAGAAACCCCTTATCTTATTCAAACAGCTGGATAGAGAAGGCAAGAAGCCCATGTTTATGCTTCGGAAAACAAACAATGCCCAGGTGGACCTGACAGGTGACGGGCCTCCAAGTGCCGGCCTGGGCTCCTCCTCGGCTCGCGGCGCAACAACCGGCTACGACCCGCCGGGAGGCATCATATGAAGATGGAGGTATTGGTCGGACTGCGGCGAGTTTGGGCGTCACCACGCTTCCGCCTTGTTGCAGATGCTACCGGGGCATCATCCGTTCCGCAACGGCAACGGGGAGGTTCGCCAGCAAAAATTCTCGGACTTAGTTGTTCTTTGAGCGAGGGGCAGTAAGGGAACGCGGAAGGGAGAATTCTTTTGCATAGCGTACGGGAGTGGCTTTACCGTTTTTTTCTTTCCCTGGGTACTCTTTGCTCTGTATCTCGAGGGGAAACATTTTACGCGGGACAGGACAGCTGCTGCCGGCCTGTCTTGGGAAGCCTGGAGCCATGTATTGTGGATCCAGCAAGAGGATATGTATTGCTCAGTTGGTGAACTTGTAAGAGGGGTCGGTTGGCAAGAGTGTTCAGGACACAGATCGGCGGATGAACGGATGGATGGATGGATGGATGGATGGAATCATCAGGTAGGGTAGGCAAAGCAGTCAAGCAGGCAAGCAAGCAGATTCACTTATTTATTGCTTTTTATTCATAGTGTTGTGTTTTTCGTCTATGTTGAAAGGTAAGTTGTACCAGTGAGTGTGGAGACGCGTAGACTGGGGGGGCGGTCACAATTTGGAATACCAAGTTGGGGTGTCATCAAGAAACAGGCATTCGGAATCCGCGCGCCCCCAAGTTTGTAAGTGTGTGAAGGGCGTGAGAGTCAGGCCTACCAAATGCTCTTTTTGCTGAGTCGCCTAACGAAATTGGACAGCGAGAATATGAGAGGAATGCAGCGCCGACAGAAACAGGGCCAGGCATGTTAGGGTAGGGTAGGCCAGGACCGAATAAAATCAGACGAGATAAAATCCCGCGATCTCCTGGGATAAAACCCTTTTATGGTAGGCATTGTGCGGGGATGGCATGAGGCCAGGGTGATGTTGCTTGGGGGTTTTGTCTCATTACTGACACTATCACAATCACCTGTATCACGAGTGTGTGTGAGTTGATCAAATCGAGGTGGTTGAAGAAGAAATGACTCCAAGAATTCCACAGGAGCAGTCAGAGGGAATCACACAAGCAATGTGATTTTCTTACTTCGTAGAAGTCAAGTAGGTAGGTGCTCGAACTCCACGAAAAGTAGTGAACCCCAACAAGAACTTCAGTTCACCATTCCGACAGGAAAACAAACGACCACGGGTATCACTTCCACGTATCCAGCAATGATACCATGCCGTAATATGATATAGCTCAACAAGCCAAGGGTGCCAAAATGCCACAGCGCTTAGGTTATCTCTTACAAACTGTTCGTCCGTTTATAAAGCCATTTCGCATACAAGCCCCCGGCTTGACGCCGAAAAGGCCAGATTGATCCCACCCATGCATCCTCCACACACGACATTCCATGTAGGTCCGTGAGCAAGGCCCAACGCAATGCCAAACAGATATACTCCTCAAACGTAAAGCAAGCAAAGTCCACCAGCAAAGAAGGCAGGCGAAGCAAAGTTGAGACCACATTTACCAACCATAAATGGGCCACCTCCCCAAATTCGGTATCTCAAGATTGGAAAAGGACACCGATAATTGGGTGCTAGGCGTTGCCAGCAGCCCCATGATACGTAGTGAATTTGACTTGAAAAGCAACTTGCTCTCCTCTTTCCATGCTCGTTTCGTGCTGGCTATTCAGCGGCCACGATCGCGTCTCCTGCCAATCTTGTCGACATCCTGGTTTGCTGCGATGTCGACATGAGTGTTAAAGTCTCTGAACAGGTCTTTGATGGTGCCATCCAAATCCCACTTGCTCATAACATCGTCGATAAGTTGGACCTTCTTTTTCCGGCTCATTTTATCGCGCTCCAAGAGTCTCGACGGTGTCATGTATCCCTCATTCTCGAGTCTGTCATTGACCCAGTTCAAGAGTGCGTACTTCCAGTGCACGAGTTGATGAACAGTCTCGGCCTTGCTACCGCAAGTGGTGCCAAGCAACCAGACTTTGTTTTCTGGCTCGATCTCGTTCTCGGACTCGTCCACATCCACATCAGAGGAGCTGTCATCGTCGAACCAAACCTCTTCCAAGAACTCCCGATGAGTAAACTTTTTGTGGTATGGCTTTCCCCCAAGTGTCACAACCAACCTGTGAAGATGTCAACACCACCCGAATTAACCCGTGTGAGAACGTGAGACAACATACTTCGCATAATGGTTGCTCCTTCCACATGCTTCGCACGTTGTTGCCGAGACTGAGCTTCCCGAAATCAACTCTGTTTGGCCGAAGACCGGCCTTGCATGGAGAGTTTTGATGAATTTTGGCCTCCAGACAGAGGATTCAAACTTCGAGCTGGCCAGTCCACTGACATAATCGTTCAGTCTATCCCAGGCATTTGCGTACTGCTCGTCCTTCATGTAAGGGTTGGCAGCATCGAGCCTGAAAGTGACGAGGTACTTGATGACCAGTCGAAAGTTTTCTTTCGCCGGTAAATGCTTGCGAGCTGTGAATTCCAGAGGTATATCGAATAGTTCACTGGGTGCTCCTAGCGGACCATCATCAACAACGAAGTCATCAATGTTATCTTCCGACTCCTCATTACTCTCCGGACTGCCCGAATCATGCCACTTGATCTTGTTCTTGGGAGTTGACTTTTTGGGGGGAGAAAGAGTGTCCTCGCCATCGGGAACTCCCTCATCATCGTCAGGGAAGTCCTGAAGTGCCACAATGCTAGGATCAGAGTCGTCATCGTAAATGCCCTTCATTCTTTCATCTTCGGAAGAGGTTAAGTCCTCCTTGTTGATCGCTTCTCCCCGCTTTTTACGTCGAAGAAGTTCCAGTGCCTTTTCCCTCTCGGATTTTCGGCGGGAGGCTTTTCTTTGGGAGCGAGGGGTGATTCTGGTTTCCTCGTCCTCCTCCTCATCACTATTGACGGAGGATGTCACGACGTTTACGCCTCGAACCAGACGTCTCCGCTTAGCCGGAGACACGAGTGATTCGTCATCGCTATCGTCCGAGATCACTATTCTCTTCGGGACCTTGTCCTTTTTCAAGGATCTGGGCTGCAACACCCTAATGTCGGGCTCATCTTCGTCCTGAGCAGTCGAGGGCCTCGAGGACGAGTTGTCACCGGGCGACTCGATGGATTGGCATCTGGTCGAGGCTTGCAAGTCCTGTGGACGAAATAGCCCAGGCGTTCTCTTCGACCGTCTTGCCATCAGGACGGGTTTCGCGGCTAGGGAGGCCTGTGGAGCTGACATTGTCTCAGCTGCCAAGACAGTTTTCGACACCGAGCTGCGCACCGCCAAGGGAGGTGGCTGTTTCGCCGATGGGGTCCGCTTTGCCATCAACGGGCGCTTGGCACTAGGTTCTAGAAACTTGGAAACACTGGCCTGGTTCGAGCTAGGCTTACCAGACCCGTCCTTTTTTGGCATTCTCTTCTTCCCCATTACTGGGATTTGATTGCGACCTAACATAATTAAACATTAGTGAATAAACGGGGGAAAATGCAAAATTTGCCGCTGGTCTAATGTTGAGGCAATGCCATGGAGGAAAAAGTAAGAGCGAAGCAGCATCGGCGAAGTCGGAGATTTAGGCGGCCAGTGGCACTGGAAAATGCCATGGCAAGGGAGTTAGCATGGAGGGATGCACTTACTCCCGAGTGTCCTCGATGACCTGTTGCCAAGATTTTTTTTAAATCTTCCTTTGCGGAGCGGCGGATGAGTGCGCCGAGCGCTAATGAGGATCGATGCCGAGATCTGGGATGGGGGACTTGCAGTACGATGTTCTTGTGATTGCTAGGAGGAAACGAGTTGCCCCACGAACTTTTGGAGGAGCGCGTCTCGGCGCGAGGCGCTGGGTCAGCGCGCGCTCACGTGGAGTAGCTTAAGAGTCAGGACGAAGTACCACAACGGCAGCGGCAGAATTATCCGCCCCAGCCGCCAAACGCCTCAGATTGGCACTACTTCCCTACGTTTGCAACTGCACCACACATAAAATAAAGAGTGAAGATGTATTTATTGACGGCATCTGTGATCTCCAGCAATCCGCCATGCTGCGACCGTTCCTCATGGATGCATCTTTTCTACAGCCTTGATGCTGATGAAACCACAAACGCTGCTGCTTGTTCCGAGATGAGAAATGCTGCTACTCGTCCCCATTTCCCCACAAGCCTCTAAATAGTGCACCCCGCTACTTTTCCCTCTCCAGTACGTGCCCATTGGTAAATGCCAACCGCCTGGTTTGACAAAACAATAAAATACAACCGCTTCAGGCGATGAGAAATCGATGACTGACTCAGGAGCTTTTCACAATAGTGCTACTGCCCGCCTCGCCTCTTAGGGTTCGCGCGTCCAGGGCGCTTCTTGTTGCTTGATCCGCTGGGCGTTTTCTTATCCGCCCCTAACACATAATCAGTGAGCATCTGCACATCGCGAGTGTCTGGCCCCGTTGGTCTCGGCTTCCCCGCAACCTCGTTAGCTGCGACGGCTTTGCCCAGTTGGATGCCTCCTGAAGTAACCGGCAGCGCACCGCTTCTAAGGTTGCGAGCTTGGGCCTGCTTGGCAATCGACACGGCATTCTGTGTCAGTTGTGTAAGCCAGTAATCGGCCTCGACCGTGTTCTTATCCCCGGCCCCAAGTATTTCTTTAAAGATGTCGTAGCTGTTGCGCATCTTTTTCATTGCTTCTTTTGGTTCCTGGTCTAAAGCCATGGCCTGAGCTAGCTGAAAGAGAAGAGTTGCTGAGTTGACCGATCTGCCATAGACGGCCTCGCAAACGCGCAGCGACTCCTCAAACCAGCGCCGTGACTCGTGGTAGGCTTTGATGCTTTGGAGCATGACGGCGTAGTTGTTCATAGTAGTAATAGTATCAGGATGTTCGGGCCCGTAGATTATCTTCCAGATGTCGAGAGCGTGCCTGGCGTAGACTAGCCCCTGCTTACTGTCCCCACGCTGATGGAGAAACAGGCTAAGGTTGAGGTAATTGAGCACCGTCTCGGCCGAATCCACGCCAGCTGTCCGTTCAGAGACAATGGCTGCCTTCCTCGCAAGCTCGACGGCCGCTTCCTTCTGGTCCATCTGATAGTACATTTGCGAGAGAGTGTGATACATCTGGCCTACTTCAGGGTGGACGAGGCCATAAATTTGCTCGTGGAGGGAGAGCGACTCGAGAAGCAACTCCTCGCCAACCTTGCGCTGGCCCTGATAGATTGCGAGGCGGCCACTCTCCAGAGCTTCCTCCGCCAGAGCACTGCGGGGCGCCGAGTCTTTCACGAGGGGCACGACGTTGACGATATCGTCTGGGCCGAAGGTATGCGGACCCGTGGTGGACGAAGCAATACTAGCGGGCGAACCATCACGGGTCTTCTTCTTCTTCTTCTTGGATTCACCGGCCGTCTGCCCGTTCGAAATTGATGCGGGTACGGCTTCACGCTCCGGGGCAAAGACGAAGTTCTTGTCCTGGAGCTGCAAGCCTAGCTTCAGGGAAATCTCGCGAAGCAGTGAGATGTGCCTGATTTGCTCCCACCAGTGCTCTGCTAGGGTAAATCGATAACGGCGAGCTGTCTCGTTCTCGATATCTTCCCGCAGGCTCTCGGGCGTGACCTTCTCGAAGCTGAGATCGGCGTCGTCAAACAATTGCTTCAGAGACTCGTCAATATCGGCCACAGGTCTAGCGTTCAGGCCAGAGCCCAAGAGGCAGTTGAGGAGGTGAGCAAAGCAAGCTGAAGTGAGAGGCAACGGCAGATACTTGAGGTACTTGGCGGCGACGTGTTTGAAGCACCTTGTGATCATTTCGCGCACGCAGACGTCGTAGAAGCAGGCAAGGCGGGCCTTCTCCTTCTTGCTCAAGGTTGCCAAGTGACCGAGGTACCGCATGTTAATTCCCCTGCGATGCAAGAGCTTAGTAAGCGACCGCCCATCCATGGGGAAGCTGGCGTCGCCCTCTTTGAGATCGCGAATGAGGGTAGGAATGACGGTGTTGCGAAGGTAGCCGCAAGCGTCCCGGACGTCGTTTTCGTCGCTCGCCATTTCGGTCTTCTCCTCCTCAGTTTGCGGCACCTGGCCACTGAAGGCATCGGGGTTGAGAGCCCACTTGAAGTTAGCCATGTCGATCTTCTCTTGGGCTGTGTTTCCCTCGCCCGTCTTCTCCTCGACCGTGCTATCCTCACCAGTCTTCTCCTCGGCCATATTTTCCTCGCCAGTCTTCTCGTTCTCCTCTTTCTTTTCCGCAGGTTCCTCTTCCTCCTGCTTCCCCTCCTCAGGCATCTTGGCATCAGAATTTGCATCCTCTGCGCATTCACCGTTGGTCTTCATCTTATCCTCCGCAAGTTTGGCCTGTGAACGGCGAGCAAGTTCGGCATTGATGAAATCACGAGCTTTCTGTTTGCCAAGAGCATCAACAAGCTCGGGACGTAATACCGTCATGCGATGGGGATATTCGGCACCCTCGAGCCCATGCTCTTCCATCCACGCGATGTCCAGGGGCGTAACACGATAGAGGTCCAGCACATACTTACGACCGTCGGTGCCGAGGAGGCCCTTGGTCTCGACGCTGGTTTCGAGATCAAATCTCTTACCATCCTTGTCCCAAACCGAGTGGCCCTTGAGCCTTAGAGCTTGCGCCAACTTTCTAAAGGCCGGCGCGAAGCTTTCGTCGGCTGCCACATGCTCCTTTCCATCAACGGCACCGTAGCGGATCTGGTTTTCGCCAGGCTCGGGTTGCTTAAAAATACCCGGGACAATGCTCTGGCCCACGATGCGCTTGCCGAGATAATCGACAACAACAGTTCCCGGTGTGTACAGTCCCTCAATATCGAAGTCATTCACCATCTTGACTCCGTGTACGTCCTTGCCAGTAGCCACCCTCGCAGCCTCATCTCCGCCTTCAGAAGTGAATGTGCCAACGCCGTCGGCACCAAAGGAGAAAAATACATTGTTGTAGACAAAAATCTGGGCGTCTCGGCCTTCGGTAGGGTTCAGGGGTGCCACTTCGCCGCGGGCGACAAGAACAGCACCGCGGGCAGCGGCTTCGTTATAGTCGGCAAACAATTTAGAGATCAAGCGTTCTCGAAAGACACGGTCCTGAATGCTATCCTTGGGTAGTTCTTTGGCAGATTGGAACTCCTCATTCCAGTCTCTCAACGTATCTGTGTTCTCAGCGCCAGCAAGCAGATAAGTCTCCTGCGAACGAGCAGAGTCGGGGATGTGGCCAAGCGCTAGTGAAGCAGCGGAGGGCACAAGCCAGGGCGCCGAGGGGAAGGCATTTCCCATCTGAAACGTGGCCAAGGGATCCCTCTGGTTTGCGTGCTCCTGAAAACTAGCAAACGAGGCAGCGAATGAGGGCGAGAGCTTCTCAAGTAGAGTCAGCAATGAGTGCTCACTGTATTCCTTGGGGGCAGTTTTGCGCGACGGGTCGAACTTGTTGTGTGCGCACTTGTTGACGTAGAAACCGCCGACATGAGATGTGATTTGGAACTGCTCGCCTTCGTTGTTCACAACAATCAGGTACAGAAGATGGCCCTTCTGTCTCATGTCGGCCGGAGGTGGGTTCCATGCCGACAAGGCAATTGACCTGACGGCTTTCGGTGCTGCGTCGGCGGTCTTGGGGAGCAAAAGAGAAAGCTTCGGTTGGCCTTCAAAACTGTACTCCTCGACATCCTTTGTAGACTCGCCGGCCATTTCAGCCTCGGCCACAACGTCATCATAGATCGAGACACCCGCAAGAATGCCCTGGACAAGATCGGTGCGGTCGCCGGAGGCACCAATCAGTTCTCTCACACGAATAACATGAATCCTAGCTTCTTTCTCCGTATAGGGATCCTCTACCAAATGTAGTTCTGATCCTGGACCGAGACCAGCAACGTCGGAGACCTGAACGAAGTCGTTGATGCGCTCTCCGTTATGCTCGAGATGGAAGCACGAGTATTGGATGGCCAGTGGGTGTTCGATTATTGACTGCCGGATCTCGTGGATTTGCTCGAGCGGGGACACGGGGATTTGAAAAGATTTGTTGTCATGCGGGAGGATAACAAGTATGTTAAACGGATGATCTGGGAAAACGTTAGACCAGGAATCATAAAGTTGTGTTGCTTAACGCACCCTCAACCTGCTGGTCGGCGGCCTCGTCAATCGACTGAGATCTTCCATTTGTCTCAGAGGCCGCAACTTCGGGTGTTTGTTTACCTTGGAAGACAAATCTTGTGAGTCCAGAGTATCCAAAGCAGAACAGGGTGGTTTGGGATAGTCTCACCCGCAGCAGCAGCTGGCGTTTCGGCCATATTTGACGCGATTGAAGAAGCAGGCAGTGAAATATGAGCTCAATCGAGAAGCCGAGCGAAACTACGGTCACCCAGTGGTCGTAATATCATGTATTACACTCGCGTGATCCGACGGGAGAGCGAGGTAACGCTGCGAGATTGATCCGAAAAGAGCGAAGATGAAGGGCAATTTCAGAGATTCAAGGAATGAAGTCCCAATTCCCGATGCCCGCTAAGAAAAGAAGGTACAATTAAGTGTTTCAAGGCCTGAATATGCCGGAGACTCCAAACAAAGCAATGTGAAATGAAGCGGGCGGTCTGAAAGCGAATTGTTGCCGTGATGTAAAGATCTAGGTACTTTGTACGATTTTTTTTCCCCAGCGGAATCCAAACTTTTTTTCTCGAAGCATGCTCCAAGCCAGGGTAAGGGACGGAAAGTGACGGGGCATTGACTCAAGCTGCAGCATCGGCATGAGTCGGGGACCGTTGCAGCAAGCGGATTGGCCAACCAGTGGCGGGTGCAAGAGAGACAGTGCGACGAGCAGCGAGGCTAACCCAAACGGGGAATGTGGTAAACAGCTGGCATCTGGGCACCGGCGCAACAAAGAAAACAGACAGAATGGTTTGACAGAAACAACATCATGATGAATTGGCCTTGGTTTTTGTTGCATTTTGGAATAGGATTACATACCAGTGAGCTTTTGTTCCTCTCTTTAATATTTTAACAATTCTTGGGGACTCCGAAGGGTGCAGCACTCGGCGCGAAAACGGTAGGCGTGATGGCATCTGGGAATGAAGCGACGCATCCAGCATCAACAACACAACCATGGACCGCGACAAGATGCCACCGACTTCTGCGGCCGCTGCTGGCCCACATCGCAGCTCTTCGCAAGGAAAAAGCACTGCGGGCACTGAAGGGGAATGAAAAGCCGCATCGAGACTCGCAGTCAATCGTTACCGCTAGAAAACGAAGTCACGCGCAATCTGTTGATGGGGTGGACAACGAAAATGCAACACGGAAAAAGAGAAGAAAAATACTCAACACATATACCAGCAGAGCATCTCGCAAGAGGGTATGCTTGGATTCACTGACTACCCCGCAGCCTCAGCGCACCCAAGCACGACAGCGTTTAGGGGTCAACAAAGCATCGCCCGCCTTCGCCGTTCCCACCCCTTTTCTCCGTCGCGTCAGGGACTACCCAGACCAGCCATTTTCACCACCGGCCGCCGATATAAGCGCTGCCATTGCTTCAGCCACTTCGCCTCCTAGGGAGAAATCACCAAGCCAGAGAAAGCGAACGCAGTGCCATCCCAACACAGAGTGTGCCGGAAATCGCTGCGTCTGGGACCTCAGACTGGCCAGACTCCGCAAAAGCGTCGATTCCGAACGATTCACCCTGTATGAGTCCGTCTTGCGTGCCTTGGACGTGCTATTCCGGGCCACGTGCCCGAAGCGGACACAGGTTGCTGCGTCCAAGTCTCTCCTGGCCATGTGTTTGCGGCGAGTGCCAGCCTATATCGGCGAGTTGGACGAGTGGGGAAAAAAAGACGCCGAGGCTAGGGGAACAAAATCTACGCTCAACGACTCCGAGATATCTTTCGAAGTATACACTGAACTCGAATTGTTTGGGACCGCCCAGGGGTGGCGACAACTTTGTCTCGTCGCCCGGGCACACGGGATCCGCTTGATCCAAGATGCCGTTCTAGAGGACTTGCTAGAGGACGACGCTGTGGGCTTGATCATTCAACTGTGCTTGGAACACGTTCCTCAAGCCGAGTGCAGCGGTCTTATTGACAGCTACATATATCGACAATATCCCGATCCTACAAGCATGACTGACAGCTTCGAGTTGTCACCCTCTCCGGCTCTTCAACCGCTGAAGGTATTAGGAGGTTACAGCCATGGCAACGCCAATTTTATACTGGCCAAACTAGCCGACTTACTCGAGAATGGCTTTTTACCGCCGACATGGCTCTTGACTAAGCAGCTCGGCAGCATCATGTCGCTAGCCATTAGCTTGATTGCCAGCAAACGATACCCATGTCGAGACGCTGCACACTTTATTGGCGTTGCCATTAAGCTTCTTGGACGTCTTGTGCCCGCGAAGAATCGATACTGCACATTAGAAGACAAGTCCCACGACGAGGCCAAAGCACAAGATATCCTGGCAGGGGTTATTGCAGCCTTAACATCCATGGTTTTATTGGCACAAAAAGGGCGAGGATTAGGGCTGGAACATCGCTACTACATCGGCCTCATCACCCCAGAAGGCATTGCCTCTCTTTCGAGACAAGTGGAACTCATCCTCATGACATGCATAGCCAAGGCCTCGGAAGGGAGGAGGAATCTGTGGCAGGATATTGGTATTTACTTGCTCAACCTTGGCTTGTACCTTTCATTCGAAAACACCCAGTCCGCCCTCACAACCCTCGGGGCAGCGTGGAACGGCGCACGGGACCGGAAGGACACGGAGTGCTTGGTGAGATTGTACGACGCTACTTTGGCCCTCGCTGGTGCCGCTGCTCACAACTGTAGTCGGGGGATGGACCAGCCAGGAATTGACCACCTATCTGCCATCTGCAATAAACTGGAGATTGTCGACATACCTAATGATGCTCTTGAAAACTTGCGTACCGACGGCGCTTTTTATCTAGCGGAGAGGAGTGGCAATCTACGAGATCTGGCCTTCGCGGAGAGTCTCAGGGCGAAGGTGACGGGACCAAGCCGGAAACCTGGTGATCCACAACCAGCCCGTGGAGATAAAGAACCAGATGGAGCCCCGCATGCTGGCTTTCACTGGGATGAAGACATTGGAGAATGGGTCACGATGCGGACCAGTTTAAGCAATGTCCTGGTTAAACCGCCGAGACGACTCACCCGTACATCGTCGGGTAGTGCTGGCCTTCTCAAAACGGCACCACGGAAACTTTGGGGGCGTGCTGGTATCAGCAAGACAGTGGGACAAGCCACTGCTGTTCGCCGGCACGGCCATGATGACAACACTGGATCCCGAAACCGGGACAACGCCGGTCAGTTCTCGGATCAAACCCCTGGCTGCCCATACCTCGGAAGCGAAAACGAAAGTGACAGCAATACCAGCGAATGCCACGATGACGATAACTATGCCAGCGAAGCAGGGGAAACTGCCTCTCAACTCCCATATACGCCCGATACTGAAACGTCTTCGGTCTCCGAACCACTTGCCTCGGATTCCGAGTTCAATTCACCCAGACACGCCACCAAAAGCAAGCCGCAGTCGCACAGACGGGCTGCTATACCCATAAGCCCAACACGCAGCCGGCCGTTTTCTCGCGTGCCAGGTCGCCCGTTAGATGGCTACGGTTTTGACAGTGACCAAGATGACGAAGACGATGGCGCGGACGGCGAGCTTGCTCCTCGTGGGCCAATAAAAAGCAGGGACGGAGAAAGCAGGGCTTCGAGTCTGCTTCTACGAGTATACCGGGTTTCCGGATCTGGATCTGGACCCGGGTCGAGCAAGGGGAGCAAGCCCAGTTCAAGCGGCCACGGGGATCGCAACTCATCGGGTCAAGGCAAGTTGCGCAAGTCGGCGTCATTGTTGAGCCTACTTCCGGCGCGAAAGAGGGGCGCGAATGGAACCTGGGAGGAGGGTGTAGAGGGTATGTCCAGCGAGGATGAGTTGAGCTTTGATATGGCGGTGTAGCTTTTTCCTGACCTCCGTCTCACCGTGTTTGTCTGCGCGGTTCCTCCGAACCGCTCATATTGAACAGGGCGATTTATTAGTTTGCCTTCATATCTCAGCCGACAGCCAGTTCTCCCAGTTCTCCCTTGCTGCTTTTGGGCGGTGTAGGCCCACAGGTTGCTTGATATATACGTGTAACTATAGAGTCCCACGATGTTTTTCTGGTCACAATATATATTCATTCTGCATGTCCCGACTCCACACCACTGTCACTTCACCTTGTCAATCTCCGAGAATGCCACCTCGCCGTGTCCTACCTATCTATAAGTGGTTTCCGATGTGCGTCAAGTCTAGACACTAGGGAGGAGAGCTAGCTAGGAGCTTTGAGTCTGCCCGATGATCGATGTGGACTACATGTAACAACAGCTGTTGGGCGGATGGGCGGAATGAAGATACGACGGGCCGATATGAAATATGAGCAAAACATGTCGGGAGTGGTGTATCATCATGAACACTGTGTGGCATGCACCGCGTGAAGGCATTGCGGGATCGGGTGGCTAGAGGATGATGTAGAGGTGGGTAGATAATCCGGGGGGGGATTCTACACTACCTAGATAGTACATACTTGACTGGTGCTTTGTGTTTAGAATTTTCACCTGTGAGTGAGTGGATTGGGTGGGACAATTTTGGGGGTGGCGTCGGGTTTTGCTGAAGAGATGCTCCGTATGTTGCATGATGCACAGGGCTTCCTGACCATCCTTTGTGCTGCCAGCTTGCCAGCCATGCCAGCCTCCACCTCCCGAGCATGCCTCCCACAATAGAATACGGAGTGTCAGATCGTGAACTAGAACACACGGTACAAAACTGTAGATAGATGTGGTCATTGGGTCTTACCACCAAAAACCTCCAACCAGTAAAAACCCGAATACCAGCTAGAACACACTACCACTACCACCCACCACCACTGCCCACCCGTCCGACCCCTCCAAGAATCGGAAGACAATCCCATCAGATCGGGAAGTCTGAACTATCAAAAGACGCCACGCACACACCATACGGGAAATTTGAAACAATAGCCTCATTTTCCTGCGCATCACCTCGCCTAGGGTATTCGTATGTATGTACCTACGATCTACACAAAGGTAGACTTGGATACTTCCCGACTTGGACGATCACAATCCATCTCATCATGGTCCGCCGTTCATTTTATTTCATCCTTCGATCAGTTGAGCCCACCAAGAAAAGGGGAAATAAAGAAAAAAAAAAAGCTGGCCCAAAATTAGGCACAGTTCATTGCAGCCGTGCGCAGTACTAGGGAACTCTCGGTTTACAAAATTATCGTCAGCACTTCGAGGCCAGCGGAAACGGTCATGTCACTGCACCGTTTCCTTACCAAGACACGGATGTGGACATGGTCAAGGTCATGGTCAAGGTCGGTCACGGACAGGGTCGGACAGGATCGGACACCACGGTGTATGGGTGTCTGTTGGAGTGTGGCGTGTTGACATTAAAACAAAACACGAGAAATTATGATCGGTAAATCGTCAGGATCCGGAATTCCCACTGGGCAGGCTGGAAGGGCATGAGATTGCTTGGCAAATTGATTGCTCCCTTCAATCTTGCAGGTGAGGCCGTCATGCCACCGATATAACATACAACACGCTGTGCTGCGGATGATCCCGATGCCCTTCTGGCGCAGTCCTTGGCTACCTCGAGACACAGACTATGGAGAGAGCGTTACGACCGGAGCCTAGAACACCGTGGCTCGAGACTCCTGTTGGTCCCATAAAATCGTCAGTGTCTCTGATATATTCTAGAAAATCTACGAGTGGTGGGAGTTCTCAGCAGCTTCGGCATGTCGGTTGTCCTCAACCTGCCGACATCGTTCGGTGTCGGCGATATGGCCCGCCATCCAATTCGGTCTCACCAAGAGAGAACCCGCCGCGATGACGCACAGCGTATCATGATATGCCCAGCGCTGTGAAATGGAATAGCAAGGCGGCGCAGTTCCTGGGACTTCAAAGTCGCGAATCCCGGGCTCACGAGCTTGGCTTCTCGATATTTCTGGGAGAAGTCCACGGTGAAGCACAAAACTGTCTTGCGTCGCGTCATCGGCCTCGTCGATCCGTGCATTATCCATCCACCGAAACCACGACGCTCGTTGGCTATACTGTTGTTCGTTTCAAAGACCAGCAGATCCAACATGGTGAGATATATCCCAGGCTGCTTCTCTTTATCCACTGCCACACCCCTCTCTAGGTTAAGGAAACACCCGGGCCTAGACCAGGCCGGCAGGTGACGCACTTCATGGATCATAGAAGGTCGGCAGTCGATGTGTCGGTGTGGTCGGGTAGCTTGACCGCGAATCGTCATGCCACAATTGCATTGACGGGTAGAGTGGGGGTGAGGGGCAACGTGTTGATGCCTCGAGATCAGAGCTTGCTGCGACAACTGTCAACTGTTTGCATGGAGAGCTATTCCGCCAACGCTGCCTAGCTGGCTCGGCCGTAAAATCCACCCGTTTGCTCTGCACAAGCGGGCGGGAGCAAAGCAGGAAAAATTCAAGCTTTGGCTGGTGTGCATGCATCTTCGCTCGCTACCCGCGTTTTGAGTCGTTACAATTTATTCGTATCTGCTTCTTTATTACATATATATTTGTTGCATGCTCTCCGCGATCTGGGGAAGTTGGTGGTTGGGGCGAGTCTAGACTCGGGAGTGCCTTCTGATCGGTATTGCATCCTCTCGTTGGAAGCAGCTCACGGCACAGGAAAGCATGTTGACGACGACAGAGTGGCACAGGCGTCCGTGATTGGATCATCGGCGGGTGAAGTGGCCGCCCGCCGGTCGATTCGAGTGGCTGCGGACAAACGCAACGGCGGGCCATGAGCGGCTGCTGTGGGTGGGGTGAGATCAGGGGCACCCCTGGCTCACAGGGACCCTGGTCGTTTCAGATTTGCCCAATCGCCTCCCGATTTGACAGGAGCGCTCCCTAAATCTTGGCAAGCCGCAAGGACCTGTTCGTCTCTGAGCGTCACGGGCAGCCTGTCGCTGCAGTTTTTGAACGCCGACGCAGGCACAAGACCGACCTGACGGGGATCTAGGGCCGTTGATTTGTCCGCGCATGGGCGATCCCCGCGGTAGGATGTGAGCTGACCCAAGCCTCGCCGACCAAGGGATGCTGGTGATCAATTTTGACCATACGACCTGGCCCGGGTTGCCCAGCCCACGCAAACCGAGCAATCATCCATGGGCTATGGGATGAAAGATGAAGGGTGTGATGACTGATGAAGAAGGAGTCTTGGAGGTCGGGTCGCAGGGGAAAGACCCTCTGCGGAGGCAGTCGAGAGACAGGCCACTGCACCCGCCCTAAAATCAATCCACAAAACCAAATAATCCGCACGGCGCACGCCGAGCAAGCAGCTCGGCAGGACTTGGGCACAAAAGGACAAGAAAAGAAGAGGCGAGAGGGCACAGCGTTAACGGTACCATAGAACGAAAAAAGAAAAGACTAATTCCTTCGCATGCGCGTGCCGGGCGCTTTGAAGTTTGCCGCTGTATCTCTAGGGAGGTAGGAAGCAACCCAGCGGTCTGCGGTGAGCGGGATAGGGGGAGGGAGCGCTGCCTTGCTTGGGTGTGGGGATTTCTTCAACCCTGGTCCGGCGAGATAAACGGAGCGCAAGGGGGTCAGTCAGGCCGAGTCCACCTCCCAACCCAAGCTTGCTGGGTCCGTTATTCCTCATATAGGCCCGGGGGCCCTTTTAATCTTCTCTCCTCCAAACCAATCTTGGTTGACGGAATCGGTCTCTCCTTTGGAACGTTTTTCCTTGACAGCGACGCCGCTGGAATCTTTACATTCACTCCTCGTTCCACTTTCTTCCCGAGCAGTGCGGCGCGGGTTTTCCACACTCCCCTTCGGCAGTCGCTAACACCGCGACCTCCCAAAGCCAACAAGCTTATACACTCACTCTCGCTGGTCGCTTTTATTTTCCTCCTCTTTCTCACTCTTGTACCTTCGTGCCTCGTATCGGACAAGCCGGTGGTCGACGGAAACCTGCCTCAGAGATCGGACCGACGACAATTCTCATCCCAAGCTCACACAGGAACTCCCGCTTCTGCTACTCGACCCACTCACATCCGTGCTGCTAAGACGGCGCCCAAAAGAGCTGTGCGAACATCATCTCGAGTATAAGGCCTTGGGGCAATCAGACGGCTTTGCAACTTTCATTTTCCCCCAAGGACTTTGACAACTGATTCCGCTTTGTAAGCGGCACCAAGCTCCATGACTTGAAGACAATTACAGAAGAACTGTTCGATCTGCATTTTCTCTTCCTCGGCAGTTGACAGAACCTTGCTTCTCGATTCCACTCTCAAATTCCGAAAACACAATGGCGGGACCGGCAAATGCAGCTCCCGGCGCCGCGGCCAACGGGACTGCTGGAGGGCAAGGCGGAGGGGCTGGGGCTGGGGCAGCTGGAGCTAAAGGAGGCGCGACAACCAGCACAGATGCTGATGTTGTCAATAAAATGCTCTCCGACTACCTGTTTTATGTACTGGCCATCATCTCGGCCATGCTTCTGGTCTGGAGGTTCGCCACCGTCTTGGTCAAGTACGTACGGACCGTCTCAAGTTTGAACAACGACACCCAACGTTACTTTGCGTTGCAGTCGGAGAAGGTGGCATGGTTCAAGAAGCACATCCAGTACTCCCCCATCTTCGGCAAGAGACACAACCGCGAGTTCCAGCTTAGCCAGGCCATCAACGTCGGTACCCTTCCCACACGTCTCCAGCTACTCTTCCTTGTCGGCTACTTTGCAACCAACATTGCGTTCTGCGTCATTACTATCGACTACTCTGGTACCCTCAAGCAGGTGGCCGCCCTCGTCAGGAACCGGACGGGTGTTCTCGCCGTTGTTAACATGGTCCCCTTGTTCTTGATGGCGGGCCGGAACAATCCTCTGATTAAGTTGTTGGGCATTTCGTTTGACACGTTCAATCTTCTCCACCGCTGGCTCGGTCGTATCGTGATTCTCGAAGCCCTCGCGCACACGCTCGCCTTCTTGGTAAGCAGTGCTTCCACAAACGGCTGGAGCGGCGCCTTCCAGACCACATTCAAGGTCCCCTATATGTTATGGGGCTTCATTGTGAGTTCCTCAAGACACAGGGCTGAGTGAAACTCCCGATTAACCAATGATTCTAGGCAACATGCGCCTTCGTAGCCCTGGGGATCCAGGCGGCTAGCATCTTCAGGCACGCTTTCTACGAGACGTTCAAGGTTGCTCACATTGCCCTCGCCATCTTGTCAGTGGTGGGGGTATGGTACCATCTGGACCTCAAGAAACTCCCGCAGCTCCCCTACCTGAAGGCGGTCATCGCGCTCTGGGTATTTGACCGCGCAGCACGTCTCATCCGCATCGGGTATCACAATATCGGCTCGGGTGGTACAAAGACACTGGTCGAGGCTCTCCCTGGCGGAGCCTGCCGTGTGACGGTGACAATGGCCCGGCCGTGGGACTTCAAGCCAGGCCAGCATGCGTATCTCTACATGCCTTCGATCAGTCTCTGGCAATCCCACCCTTTTACCGTCGCGTGGAGCGAGGAGTCGGACCGGCCAGACAGCGATAATCTGCCAATGGACCGTCATGACGTGCTTGCTAAGCGCAAGACGACCTTTTCGTTTATCATCCGCGGCCGCACTGGCTTCACAGGCAGTCTCTACAACAAGGCATCTGCCTGCGTCGATGGGCGGATGTTGACAAAGTGCTTGGTCGAGGGCCCCTACACGGGTGGTCACCGCATGGATTCGTACGGCACCGTGATGCTATTTGCTGGAGGTGTTGGCATCACGCAAGCGGTACCACATGTCCGCGATCTGGTTGCTGCGTACAACAACGGCACTGCAGCTGTCCGCAAGTGCGTCTTGGTCTGGGTAATCCAGACACCAGAGCATCTTGAGTGGATCCGACCGTGGATGACGGAGATCTTGGCTATGGAAAGACGCCGCGAGGTGCTCCGTATTATGCTATTTGTCAGCCGACCGCGCTCGACCAAGGAGATCCACAGCCCGAGTGCCACGGTGCAGATGTTCCCAGGCCGACCGAACATCGATACGCTGCTTGGCATTGAGATGGAGAACCAGATCGGCACTCTTGGTGTTTCCGTGTGCGGCCCGGGCGCGCTTAGCGACGAGGTTCGACGAGCGGTTCGCAACAAGCAGTACAACGGCAATATTGAGTTTGTCGAAGAAGCGTTCTCATGGTGATGGGCGGAACCCAAAAAGCCGGCGTTTAGAGGCGGTTGGGTTGGGCTGTGTTAGGGTAATAGAGACATGGGGGACCATTTCTAGACGGTTATTTCTGCGGGGCTGCCCGGCGGGCAATTCTTTGTACATGATTCATTTGACACCACATCATAAGTGAAATGTGGCCTACATACAACTATATCAAGAGTACGAATGCAAACGAGATTTGCATCCAGTTCTTTGTCGGCCATGCGTGGCACAGTTTCCAGCATAACAGTGGTTGCATTCGATCCTTGGAGCGCCAAGCGCCAAGCTCCGACAGAGTCGAGTCAACCTTCTTCCCCGTGATGACCCCGCCCAATACCCCACCAACGGAACCCCCTGTCGGCCTGATTGACAACTGGTTTCCTTCTTCCTTGCCCATGTCCAGCGGACGGTCCAGTCTTCAGACAAGCGACATATCGGATCTTACTCTTCAAATGATCTATTACCGTATGTGCCGTTAGATCCTGGAGGCGTTGGCCCAGGCTACCTCTCAAACTGTCCAGCAATCAGTCCAACGGCATTCAACGGCAGCTGGAAGGCGCAGACGCTATTCCGATCAGGCGTGACGCTGAGCTGGTCATGCGTCATCCCCTGTGACTCCCTTTGCCTTATCAATCCGCCGTGGATACCCAGGCGCCAGGCGGCTAGTGCTAGTGCTTCATTCCCGTCTTCGATGCACAGGCGACCGATCGCTGGTCGTTCCACCTACCCGCCTATCTACATTGCTACCCACACCCGCCACACAAGACCAGCATAAGTCGTTAGGTGGCTTACAGTGCAGGTCGCGGGGACATTCCGCCGAATATAACTTCTAGTTCTGACGACCAGGCTCCTCTCAATAGTCGGACAGCTAGTTTCACCAGTGAATTACATCTCTTCCGACTGAACTTGTCCGTCGATCGATACCGCTACTCTATTTTCACACTTACGCTCGGCCGACCGGTTTCTCCTCTAGGGGCAATAACTTCTTTTGAACCCTCTTGCGTGCGGTTATACATACGTGATCGAGCAAACCTCGCGCGTCCTCTCCCAAGAGTGCAATTTGGAGCCTAGGGGAGGATACAGCAGCCATGGGCCTTTCATACAACACCTACTTAAACAGCAACCGTATCTACGGGTGCAAAAACTGCAAAGCACACCTTGCGAATCACGAAGACATTATCAGTAGGGTATGTGCTCGCCCCAAACACGCATAGCTAGTAGTTAACCCCGCCACTTCAAATTATAGAACTTTCGCGGCCAGCACGGTAAGGCATACTTATTTAACATGGTCGTCAACGTCGAGACTGGCGAGCCGAGCGAACGCAACATGACGACCGGCCGTCATATTGTCCGCGACATCCAATGTCGACAATGCAAAGAGGTTGTCGGGTGGAAGTATGACAAGGCGTATGAGAACACGGAGAAGTACAAGGAGGGCAAGTTCATCCTTGAGCATGAGCTGCTTTGCAACGTTAGCTAGTCTGTATCTCAGTCCAGGGTTGGTGGGACAGAGCAGATTACTTGTCATGGATGTGAGAGAAGACGGGCTGCGAGACTTGTTCTAGGCAGGTGGGGGTGAGTAGAATAGGGCTGGACAGGGCGGCCAAGGGATGACGTCGATGGGGATATCAGCCCAAGGCACAAGTCGTGCGGGCCAAACCATGAGACCACCAAGGACTACAGGAAACGGCCCCTCATCCGACCTGCATGAAACTGACGCCTTCATTGGCTTCGTCTCATCCAGTTTTTGCCTGCGGCCGCCACATTACATGTTACTTTGGATTTGCATATCGGCAGGAGCGGAGCAGAAAGGTTTGCTGACGGATGGCCGGAGTTCGGTGCTATTCTCTTCTCAATTTCTTTCTCTTTCTCCAGCTTCGCACATTTCTCTTACTGCTATTTTATTGTAGGAACCTGGTACAGGACTGGGAACATCCGCGTTTGTTGGCTTCGGCAACTAGGTTCTAGCGAGGATGTAGCAAATGCGAGGAAGACGGTACCTAACAGCAGCAGAGGTGGGATGCAAGGTGGTCATTTTGGGAATAGGCCATTGGCACGCGAACATCATGGGATTTGGATGGGCCATTACCAGATTAGATGATGTTGAAGTCACAGGAGATGCCATGGACATGTGTAGATTAGTAAATTCAGAACCAGCATCACTTTGTTATCGTCCGTTTTCGTTAACAGATCGCCCCGCTGGCTTGAATGCCGCCTTCAGGACGCAACGGGGCCCAAGGTAACCAACCTACTTCTCATTTTCCACCGGGGTACCAACACCGGCGGGCCCGGAACGAACTTGACGGAATGGCCTGGTCCTCGGTCACAACTCCACCGCTCACCACCTGGGTAAGCACAGTGCCAAGAGACATGCAACCACGCTCCAGAGGCCTTCAGGGATAGAGCAAACCATGTAAGGACATAGATGTGGTTATTTTTGCCTCCACTCTCTTCAAGCTCAACAACCCTCGCACTGGTATATCTATAGGCTTTAGCACCTGTAGACTCTCAGTGTCGGGCGCCTTGTATCCGCAAGAAGTATCACGGGGTAACTATCCACATTGCGTACTTGTGTACCTAGACAAGTTCCCTATTTATCCTACCTTGAAGCCATTATGTTGCCTCTACCGGTTCGGTTCTAAACCTTGGATAATTTATGTTAGCTGGCTCGGGAAAGACACAAGACACCAGCAAGAATAGCAAGGGAGCGGACATGGTTAGAGCGAGTGAATGATGTGATAAGACGCCAGTGTCAACAATTCTGGAGCTAGAGTTCATTTTCAAGCTCTGGTTCAAGTACAGACCGACGAGAAAACGCGACTCGTTTGCGAGACTCTTTACCGATATGTGGCACAACGTTCTGAGCTGACTGGACCGTGCTATATACCGACTGTACTGTGAAATATATTCACAAAAATAGGACTTGTATGCGAAAAGAACGCCCGACCTCCAAATAATATCCCGAATCATAACCACGCAATGCTGGCCAAACAAGCCCCACCCGAATCCTACAACGCCTGTAGCCGTTCCTGAACAGAACGCAAAACGAAAGCGCGAGACGGACCAGCTGTAAACGAGACAGCGTGGATAATACCAATATGTAAAACTCGTCCCACTGAGTTTCCAGGCCTAGCCAAACCCAACCTGATCCACTCTAGTTGTGTTCAATCGGCTCCTGAGGAAGTAGCTCCTCCACCTCCTTGACCTTGAGGAACTCAAACGGTGGCTGGACAATGCCGTTGAACAAAAAGGTGAAGTAGACAAGCAGGGCGAACCCCACAACCTGTAGCCATTTGAACGTCTCCCAGCCGAGTCCAAGCGAGACAATCCAGATGAACAGTGTCCGGCACGTGTCGATGGTGGACCGGGACGTGGCGCTGACGCTGCGGGTGACAGAGAGACCGAAGAAGTTGAATCCTCTGAATCATCGTCAGCAACTGCAATATGCAAAAGGATGGACTCTCGGACTTACCCAATGCTGATCATGATGAGAATGCTTGAGATGAACACAGGCTGGTAATTCCAAAACTGTCTCCACCCCTCAACCATGTCAAACGGCCCATTACGGCCGGCCTCGGTTGTTCCAACCACCAAATGTAAGATCACCATGCCCAGAAGGGTTATGGTGAATCCAAACAAACCCTCCCAGCCCACCACCTTAACAGGTTCAATGGCCGAGCGCTCAAGAATCCACTCTTCCAGCACAAATTGCGTGGCCGTAAAGATCTGCGCCCCTGCAATCATGAGCACACCCGCAATCACTCGCAAGGCATCCGAGCCGACGTCCGCCACCTCCGAACCGACAGGATGCCCCGGTTTCTTATCCGGCTGGATCGCGCCCGCGAGACCGACAATAGCCACACCACTAACCACGCCGATGAGCGAAAGCCACTGGAAGAGATGCAGCTTGCGGCGCAAAAACACCACGCTGAACAAGCCTACGAACAGCACCAAAGCGCCTCGCGTCATCTGGTAAATCGAAGCCGCCACTAACAGCAAACCCACGTTCATGAGTGTCGTCCCGCAGATGTCGCATGTTGCCGGCAGTGCCAGGAGCAGGACGCGCCAGCCAGAGAGGACGCCGTTGGTGGAGCTCTCGCCAGCATCCGCCGTCTTGGACACACCGTTGGTGGCGCCCGAGCCGTTGAGAGCCGTATGCGAGCGGATGCTAGCGTTGTCAGGGGCTTCGACCTCGGCCTCGGCTTCACCATCGTCGGTGGCGCGGATGGGCTGGTATGTTGACTTGATAGAGAAGTACCGGGCGTGGAGCGACATGAGGCCGACGACGAGCCAGCAGCCCATTTCACCTACAAACATTTGGAGAGTCTGGATGACGGGCTGCTCGAAGTGCTTCCGCTTTGTGGGGTCGGGATTGTCGCAGTTGCGGACGCATTGGTTGTCCTGTGGTTTGGCGGGTTAGTGTGGAGGAAGCGAGATGTCGGGTTCCATTGGATTAGCTTCTTACCTGGTATTTTGTCAAGAGAGTGTTGCACACGCCCGTTAGAAGCATCATCCCCACCAGGAACGGGATGATGGCCCGCGCAGGTATGATGGTGGTCGCCATGATGGACTTTCGGAGTGTCCGCTGGTGAACAGAAAGAAAGGCGGGAGATAAGGAAGAGATGGGTTTGTGCCTTGAAAAGGCACCGAATATCGGGGAATCCGACCAAGATAGTTAATTGAATTGATAAACACGATGTGAAATCAATCCAGAAAATGACACAACCAGCAGCTGGTCTCTGTTTCCTCAACTACAACCCAGCACTGGAGAGAGAGACGGAAGAGTGTCTTTGTATCCGAGGAGACTCGAGTCAGTCAGACGGAACAGCACGGGACCCCTTCAGGCACCCCAGTCAGCAAGCTCGGCTGCATCCGCCCTACCCCGGAGCCCCGCTGGCTTGTCTTATCGAGGGGGCGCGCAATTACGTCGTAATCCGCTAAACCATTTCCGGCTCCCACCACCACCAATAACCCTCTCCTTGTAATCGGCGTAATCGCCTGCAGGCCGCCGATAAGTTTCCGTCGATAAGCGATTTTCCACTTATCACAAACCGCCTATTTCCAACCGCTACCGGCCGCTGGAAGCCGACCGCTACCGGCCACTAATTCCGCAACCGGATCCCCCACTACCCACTGTAAGGCGCCGTAAGGCCGCCTTACCCCGCCTGCCATCACCACGATCACCACTATCGCCGCCGTTACTACCATTACCACTGTCACCACTAGCCGATATCCTACTATGGCCGATAGCTTGTATACAGCCGCTAAGGGCCGCGCTTAGGAGGCGCGGAGGGCCGGCTTGTAGGCGAAGAAGGACGAATAGCCGGCGAATATAACGAGAAATTACGTATTAAAGCAACGCAAGTAGAGGACCTGGTACAGTACGCCGCGCGCGGCGCTGGATAAAACCCTATTTACGTAGCCGGACGGCGAATTTGTTACGCCTGATAAATTAGCCGTTTGGTTAAAAGAAGATATCCTCTTACGGCGTGTTAAGGTACCGAAAAAGTAGCGTAGCCGCGGCGACGGCTATACGGATCCCCTACTGCTAGTTGACGAGTAGGCCGCCCTCCGGGAAGCCGAAGCCCTTGCTGTAACGCTGGTAGTACTGGTTACCAAAGCGGCTTAAATCCTGGCTAATAATTGTAAGAGCTATATATTACTGTCGATTATAGCTACGGTAACTGGTACTGGTAATACTAAGAAAGGTACCCTCTTTACCAAGAGTACGGTAAATGCGTATATTGCTACCGTAATAGAGCTCTGGAACCTGTAAGTAGCGTACGGTAGTAAGAATACGGAAAACCTACGCAGTATGGCCGTACGTGGCTTTTTGGATTAGCGCGGCCGTTAAAAAAATCGCTACAACTATACCAGCTTTAAAGATCGCGGTACTGAAGAGATTTAAGCCGGGTATTTAACCGCTAAGTAGCTTGTAATTTAAGAGCATTTACTCTACGGCGTAGCCGCTACGCCGCAGAATCTACGTATACGTATTAATCTTTTTTTTAGCTATTACTACTTCTTGCGCGGAGAGAACCGCTGGAAAATAGAGTTTGCCGATTTTTTTCTCCTTAATTATCCCTTTACCAAAGGCCCTACGTAGTACGGTTACCTCGTTTCGCTTTTACAAAACGGTAAAATAAATAAGACGGCTAAAAAGGAGTTTATAGGATCTTTACGCCATAAGAACCCCCTTTTTTACACGTAGGGCGCCTTAGTACAACTATTCTTCTGGCGATAATACGTTACCGGCAAGCCGCCGCCTTCTTTTCGCCGCCGTTAGGATTAGTATAGAATTAAGGTCCTTGTTAGTTAAAAACGCGAAGAAAAGCTTTCTTATAATATATAACTTTAGGATACCTGGTGTATTTTTGGCGCCGTTAGCCTATTTACAGCGAAAAAGACGCACTTACTACAACGAGTTGGAGTATAAAATGCAGAAATATATAGCACTTCGCTTGCATAAATTTTATAAGTTAGCCGTTAAAATCAGAGCGTTTTGTACCAGGCCTACCTTACGTACCTACCGTACCAATTTATATATATCGTTACTGGCTTCTTTAAATCGCTAGGGGATTACTTTTTATCGCGCATAGTATACGATCCTCCAATTACCTTGCAAAGCTAATTCTGGCCGTAGATTAAAGAGTAGGAGCCTTATTTCGATACGCGTATGCGGCGCTGCTAGTGGGCATAAGGCGGCCTTGACGAAGACGATCTTGCTGGCGATAGCTTCCTTAAGCTTATAAAGCGCCTACGTATAGTACTTGTTGAAATTACAGCCCAGTTGCCCTGTAGCTACAGCACCCTTGGGTGCTGTAGCCTAGTTGATCTACTACCCTGGGAGTGCTGCCGACTGCACTATGGCAAAGTGCAGTCACCACAACTACGGG
>Ga0247763_1000245_pt1 | contig 30111 bp, 25 predicted proteins | sample UWRJL141409B4_FD_179926 | JGI IMG/M metagenome (GOLD analysis project Ga0247763, IMG submission 179926) | Plant litter microbial communities from Arlington Agricultural Research Station in Wisconsin, United States - UWRJ-L141-409B-4 | ecosystem: Environmental > Terrestrial > Plant litter >... | reverse complement strand
GTCACCGAGAAGCTCGCGCCCAGCGCGGGCAGCGTCAGGCTCGGCAAGAACACGCGCATCGGTTACTTCGCGCAGACGCGCAGCGATCTCGACGACGCGGCGACGGTCGCCGAGAACGTGGCGGGGCTGCGCCAGACGCTGAGCGTGGGCGGTCGCGACATCACCCTCTACAGCTACCTCGAACGCTTCGGCTTTCGCGGCGAGGAGATCCGAAAGAAGGTGGCGGTGCTCTCGGGCGGCGAGCGTGCCCGTGTCGCGCTGGCGAAGCTCCTGGTGATGCCCGCGAACCTGCTGCTGCTCGACGAGCCCACCAACGATCTCGACATCACCACCATGGGTGCGCTCGAGCAGATGCTCTGCGAGTTCCCGGGCTCGGTGCTGGTGGTGAGCCACGATCGGTATTTCCTCGACCGCGTCGTGACCTCGCTGGTCGTCTTCGAGGGCGCCGGCAAGCTGCAGAGCTACGTGGGCGACTACGGCACGTACTCGCGCCTGCGCCGCGAGCGCGCCGACCAAGAGCGCGCGGCAGCGGCGCAGGAGCCCGTGAAGGCGGCCCCCGCAGCCGCCGCGGCGGCCGCAGCCACCGCGAAGCGTGCGCCCAAGCTGAGCTACAAGGAGGAGCGCGAACTCGCAGACATCGAGAAGACGATCGAGGCCGCTGAGGCCGAGGTGCGTCGCATCGAGGCGGAGCTCGCCGACCCCGAGCTCTACCGGCGCGACGCGGTTCGAGCTGGCGCGCTCGGCACCGAGCTTTCCAGCGCCCAGGCACGCGCGCAAGCGCTGATGGACCGCTGGCAGGAGCTCGAGTCGAAGCGGGAGGCGTTCGAGGCAGGTCGCTGAGGGGGCCCGCCCGAAGCGCACCCCGCTCGACACGGGGACCGTCCTGCCCGGCGTCTTTGCTCAGACCGCGAACTTCTCGGTCAGACGGTCCAGCAGCTGATCGATGGCCGCGTTCACGGGCTCGAAGTTGGGGTTCTTGGCGTAGAAGTTCACGATTTCCTCGGCGCCGCGCGCGAACGGGATGGTGCACTCGAAGCCCGGCACGAAGCGCTTGATCTTGCTGTTGTCGAAGATCACGCTGTGTGTCTTGTCGCCGAGCAGCCCGGCGCCCCAGTCCGGGTGCTCGCGCGCGATGACCTCCGAGGGCACGTGCACGATCTTCGGCTTGACGCCGGCGGCGCGAGCCACCGCGCCGAAGATCTGGTCCCAGGTGAGGAGCTCGTCGGAGGTGATGTGGAAGGCCTCGCCGATCGCCTTCGGGTTGGCGAGCAGCCCCGTGAAGCCCTTGGCAAAGTCCCGGTGGTGCGTGAGCACCCAGAGCGAGCTGCCGTCGCCGTGCACCACGATCGGCTTGCCCTGCTGCAGCCGCTTCAGCACGGTGTAGCCGCACTGGTAGGGGTCGAAGGGCAAGAGCGTCTTGTCGTAGGTGTGTGATGGCCGCACGATGGTCGCCGGGAAGCCGCTCTCGCGATAGGCGCGCACGAGCAGCTCTTCGCACGCGATCTTGTTGCGCGAGTATTGCCAGTGCGGGTTGTGCAGCGGGGTCGACTCGGTGAGGGGCCAGTTGTCGACGGGCTTCTTGTACGCCGACGCCGAGCTGATGAAGATGAACTGGCCGGTGCGCCCCGAGAAGAGCTCGATGCCCGCCTGAATGTGCTCCGGCACGAAGGAGATGAAATCCGCGACCGCGTCGAACTGAAGGTCGCCGATCGCCTTGCGCGCGCTCTGCGCGTCGCGGATGTCGCCCGAGAGCACCTTGGCGCCCTTGGGGATCGCCCGCGGCGAGCGGCCACGACACAAGAGGTAGAGCTCGATGCCACGCTCGAGCGCGAGCTCCGAGCAGGCCGAGCTGATGATTCCGGTTCCGCCAATGAACAAAACGCGCATGGTGGGCCGTGTAGGTGAGGGCACGCCGGCCGTCAATGGCAGCGCGGCGAGCGCGCTCGAGCCTCGATCTCGCGAGCCCGAGCTCGCAGCATTCGCGTGAGCCGCACCCCACAACGCGCTGGAGTCCATGTCTGCCCCGCCGCGCCGTGGCGGCAAAGTTCCAAGATTGCCGCTGCGCTGCAGCGAGGCCGCGCGGGCCTCGGCCCGGCGATACCCGGCGCGGGCCGCGGCGGCGGGGAGGCGGCTGTTGCTGGACAGCGCTCTCGCGCTGGCTAGAGTCTGATCGGGAGGGCGCCCGATGCCGAAGTCAATCCATGCGAAAACATCGATCTCCGTCGAGTCGCATGCGCTCGCCGACGACGGGGTGTTCCTGAACAGCCCGCACCCCGCGCTCATCTACCGCGGCGTTTTTTCGCCCACCGAGGCGGATCTCGCGAATGCGTTCGAAGCCCTGTTCGCCGCGCACGGCTGGCCGCCTGCGTGGCGCGCCGGGCTCTACACGATGCACCACTATCACTCCTCCGCGCACGAGGTGCTCGGCATCTTCAGCGGTTGGGTCGAAGCTCGCGTCGGTGGCCCGCGCGGCCCGGTGGTGACGCTGCGGGCTGGCGACGCCGTGTTGTTCCCGGCGGGGGTCGCACACAAAAATGAAGGCGAGTCGCCCGACTTTCGTGCCGTCGGTGCCTATCCGCGTGGCATGCGCGTCGACATGCGTTACGGGCGCGAAGCGGATCGCCCCACCGACGCGCGGCGCCTCGCGGCCTTACCAGCGCCGACACCAGACCCGGTCTTCGGATCTGAACGCGATCCGCTCACGGCCGCGCCCCCGCGCGCCTGAACCGCGCGAGAGCTCTCGCGGGTGCGCGCCAATGGTGCGCGCGGGCTGGCGGAGCTAAGCTAAAGTATGGCCCCCGAGTCACACTTCGACTTCCTGATCATCGGCTCGGGTTTTGGGGGCAGCGTGAGCGCGCTGCGGCTGGTCGAGAAGGGCTATCGCGTGGCCGTGCTCGAGCAAGGCGCCGACTTCTCTGGCGGTGACTTCGCCAAGACCACGTGGGATCTGCGCAAGTGGCTCTGGATGCCGCGGCTCGGCTTTCGCGGCATCATGCAGCTGCGCTTCTTTCGCGACGTGACCGTGCTCGCGGGCTCCGGCGTCGGGGGCGGCTCGCTCGGCTACGCCTGCACGTTGCCCACGCCGAAGGCGTCGTTCTTCCAGGCGCCGAGCTGGGCGAACCTCGCTGACTGGCAGCGCGAGCTCGCGCCGCACTACGAGACCGCGCGCCGCATGCTGGGCGTGGCCAAGGTGCCCCAGCTGTTCCCCGCCGATCGGGTGCTCTTGCGCGTGGCCGAGAAGCGCGGCCAGGTCGAGAATTTTCAAGTGCCCGAGGTGGGCATCTACTTCGGCGACGCCGGCCGCGTCACGGCGGATCCGTTCTTCGGCGGAGAGGGGCCCGATCGGCGTGGCTGTCGTTTTTGTGGCGCCTGCATGACGGGCTGCCGTCATGACGCCAAGAACAGCCTCGACAAGAACTACCTCTACCTCGCGCGCCGAGGCGGTCTCACCCTGCTCGCCAACACCGAGGTCATCGACGTGGCGCCCGAAGCCGGCGGCTACCGCGTGCGCGCGCTCAGCGGGGAGAGCGGCCTGTCGTTTCGGCGAACCGAGCGCTCCTTCAGCGCCGATCGAGTGATCTTCTCCGCCGGTGCCCTCGGCACGGTCGAGCTTCTCTTGCGGCTCAAGCAGAAAGGCTCGCTGCCCGAGCTGAGCACCGAGCTCGGCCGCCGCGTGCGCACCAACGAAGAGTCACTCATCGCGGTGACGGTCAACTCGCGTGAGCGCTCGATGAGCGAGGGGGTCGCCATCGGGTCACTGCTGCAGACCGACGAGCGGTCGCACATCGAAGCGGTGCGCTACGGCCAGGGCTCCGGCACCTGGCGCCTCCTCGCGCTGCCGCACGTGGCGAGCAACTTGCCGGGTCTGATCAAGATCGTGCTCGCGTTGTTCTCGATCCTGCGGCACCCGATTCGATTCCTCAGGGCCTGGCTCGTCCCGGACTGGGCGAAATACACCGCCATCTTGCTGTACATGCGTAGCTTCGAGGGCAGCTTGCGCTTCAAGCTGCGGCGCGGGCCGTTCGGCACCAGCATGGGCAGCACGGTCGACGGCGGCCCCAAGCCGCGTGCGTACATGCCCGAGGCGTCGAAGCTGGCGGAGGAGTATGCCCGCGAGGCCGACGGCGTGGCGGTCGCGATGTTCACCGAGACGCTGCTCAACGTGCCGACCACGGCCCATTTGCTCGGCGGTTGCTGCATGGGCACCAGCGCCGCGGACGGGGTGATCGACGCCCAACATCGCGTCTTCGGTCACCCCGGCTTGTATGTCATCGACGGCTCGTCGGTCTCCGCCAATCCCGGCGTGAACCCCAGCCTCACGATCACCGCGCTCGCCGAGCGTGCGATGAGCTTCATTCCGCCGAAGAGCGACGCCGGGCCGGGGCGGTCGAACGAACGCGCTCCGGCCGCCGCCGCGATGCCGCGGGCGCGCATCGTTGCCTCGAGTTGATGATGTTGCCTCGAGTTGACGATCAGAGGACAGATGACTTCGCGGATGTTGCTCCGCGTGCAGCCCTCGTGCGAATTCGACCCCCAAATTTCGTTGGGGCTGCCGTCAAGCGCTCTCGACGGCAGCCCCAACACCCTGTGAAGAATCCGCTTACGATGGAAGATAGCACCGATCCGCCAATGCTCAAGGAGAAAGATGAAATTAGTCTTGAGAATCTTTATCAATGGACCGGCTGATTGATTTGTTGTTCCTAGGCCGCCAGGCGGCAGTGCTCAGAGGCGCTCGAGCGCGCAGAGCCGAGCGGCCGCGTGATCGAGCGTGGCGTCGTTCTTCGCGAAGCAAAACCGGATGATGCGCTGCTCGGGGGGAGGGTTGCTGTAAAACGGTGAGACAGGGATCGCCGTGACCCCGGCCTCCGTCGTCAAACGGCGAGCGAAGTCGAGATCCGGCTCGTCGGAGAGCTGGGAGTAGTCGGCGAGCTGGAAATACGTTCCGGCGACCGGGAGCAACCGGAAGCGGGAGGGTGAGAGCAAGCGCCGGAACCGGTCGCGCTTCTCCTGATAGAAGCGCGGAAGCTCGGACAGCAAGGCGGCGCCCTCCGTCAGCAGGTCGGCGAAGGCATGCTGAGCCGCCGTCGACGTGCTGAACGTCACGAATTGATGCACGCGGCGCAGCTCGGTCGTCAGCGCGGCTGGCGCTACCACCCAACCCACCTTCCATCCCGTCGTGTGGAAGGCTTTGCCGAACGAGCCCACCACGAAGCTGCGTTCGCGTAGCTCCGCGTGTCGCAAGAGGCTCTGGTGCGCCTCGCCGTCGTACACGATGTGCTCGTAGACCTCGTCGGAGATCACAAAGACGCCGGTATCTCGCACGAGCTCGTTCAGCGTCTCGAGATCACTCGCCGAGAGCAGCGCGCCGCTCGGGTTGTTCGGGAAGTTGACGATGATCAGTCGCGTGCGCGGGTTTATCGCGTCTTTCAGGCGCTGCCAGTCGATGCGGAACGCCGCGTCGAGCGCGAGGTGCACGACGCGGCCACCCGAGAGCACCACGGCGGGCTCGTACGAGTCGTAGCAAGGGTCGAACACGATCACCTCGTCGCCCGGGCGCACCGCGCAGGTGATGGCGTCAAACAGACCCTCGGTGGCGCCGTCGGTCACGGTGATCGACGCTTCGAGGTCCAGCGCACAGCCATAGTCGCGCTCGAGCTTCTTCGCGATCTGCTCGCGCAGGCGCGGCACGCCCGCCATGGGAGCGTATTGATTCCTGCCGGCCTTCACGTGGCGAGCGAGCGCATCGCCGAACGTCGGTGGCGGCTCGAAATCGGGGAAGCCTTGCCCCAGGTTCAAGGCGCCCGCTTGCTCGGCGAGCCTCGACATCACGGTGAAGATGGTGGTGCCGACGTTCGGCAGCTTGGACTGGAGGGGAGGCGTCGCCATGGCTTTTCGGAGTCCTCAGATGGGATCAGCCAGGCGCGCGGGCGCGCTGCCCGCGGCGTCCTCGTAGCGCAGCCCGCCGTCTATCGCGTCGAGCTGCAGCTTGGCCATCACGAGCCACCCGCCGGCGCGTGCGCTGTAGGCGGCCGAGGTCACCACGCCGGCGTCTTTGCCGGTGGCGACGGATACGATGCGCCCCGAGGCGAGCTCGCCGGGCGGGGCTTCCACGTGCAGCACGCGCACGGCGCGCTTCACCTTGCCGCGCATATCCTGCATGCACACCACCTCTTGGCCGAGGTAGCAGCCCTTGCTCCAGCTCACTGCGCGCCGATCGAGCGCGGCCTCGTGCGGGCGATCGGCGCCGTCGAAATCGACCCCGTACTCGGGGAAGCCGCGCTCTAGGCGCAACAGCGTCCAGCGTTCCGGATCGAGCCAGACGCCATCGCCGGCGGCGCGCACGACGTGCTCGCGCTCGCGCGGCACCACCAGCACAGCGCCGCCGAGGCCTGTGAAATCGATGGACGCCGAGGCCCCGCCGGCCTGTGCCGCCCAGCTCGCGGCGAGGGCGCCCGCGTCCGGCCCGTGCAGGCTGAACCAAGCCTGCGGCTGCTCTGGCGACTCGAGCTCGGCGTCCTCCATGATGAGCATGCGCCCCAGCTCGGCCGCCATCGCCGCCCCGGTGCCCGGCGCAACCGACAGCCATAGCCGGTCGGCACCCGCGACCACCCAGAGCTCGCTCTGGATCTTGCCCTGTCGATTGAGGGCGAGGCCCCAGGTACCGGAGCCCGGCGTCAGGTTCTTCAGCTCGCAGGTGACGAGGCCTTCGAGCCAGGAAAGCCGGTCAGGGCCCTTGACGATCAGCGTGTTTCGATCGGCGCCGGGCACGACCACGGCCGCGCTGCGAGCGAGGGCATCCAAGTCGAGCATGATGTCCGATATATTGTCGGTCTAACCTGCTCTGTAAAGTGGGAGGGCCGGCGTGTCAGGCGCGCCGCTCTCTCCGCGCGGGCAGGCCATCGATGGCGAGAGGCCCGTCGCGGCCCGGACCGGAGGCTGGCAAGGACGCCGCGCACCGTTCGGGTATCGGATGCTCCAGAGCCGGCGCCGGCGCCCCCGTCGCGAGCTATGTTAGCGCCGTGCTGCTCAAGATCCTGTTCCTGCTGCTCGGCGTGCAGCTGCTCGACCTGCTGCTCTTGATCCTGCTCAGCCGGAGCTTCGGCTTCTGGCAAACGCTGGGTGGGCTGTTCCTGGTCGGGCTGGTGGGCAGCGCGCTCGCTCGGCGCGAAGGGGGCAAGGTGTGGCGCGGATTTCAGGCTTCGATGGCCGAAGGACGCCCGCCCGAGCACGGCATCATCGATGGCATGCTCGTGCTGCTCGGCGGTGTGCTGCTCTTGCTCCCGGGCGTCCTTTCCGACGTGCTCGGCCTCGCCTTGTTCGTTCCACCGTTGCGGCGAGCGCTCGCGCGCCTCTTGCGCGGGCGAATCTCGCGAGAGCTCGAGCTCCGGCCGCCCGCGCATCCGTTCGTCGCCCCACGCTTCGGCGGAGCACCACCCGAGCCCGGCGCAGAACAACCCGGCTCGCCGCGCGTCATCGACACGACGGGGGTCGAGAGCTCGGAGTGACGAGCGTGCGTCAAATCCGCCGTCACGCGCACCGGGACCGCGCCGCGCCGAACGGGTTGAAGCGGCGCGCCCGTTTGGCTAAAGGTCGGCCGGCATGAAACCACTGGAGCTAAGGAACCGCTGGGTACTCGTCACTGGTGCCTCGTCGGGCCTCGGGCGCGAAATGGCGCGCGTGCTGGCGCGAGACTACGGGGCGAACCTCGTCGTCGTCGCCCGGCGCGAGGAGCGCCTGGTCGTGCTCGCCAGCGAGCTCGAGAAGAACCACGGTATTCAGGTGCGCGTGATCCCGGCAGATCTGAGCCGCGAGGGCGAGTCCGATCGCGTGTTCACCGAGGCCACGCGGGAGACCAACCTGGTCGGCGCCATCCTGAACGCCGGCGTCACCCATTTCGGCAACTGGGATGAGCTGAGCTGGGAGGAGTTTCAGAACATGCACGCGCTCAACGTCACGAGCGTGGTGCGCATGACGACGCTGCTCCTCCCGTATCTCGAGAAACGTGCCGAGAATGGCGCCCTCCTGCTCGTGTCGAGCATGGCGGGCCTGATGCCAATCCCGTACCAGACGGCGTATTCGGCGACGAAGGGCTTCCTGGTCAACTTCGGCTGCGGGTTGCATCACGAGATGATGCCGAGGGGCGTCAGCGTCACCACCTTCGTGCCCGGCGGCATCCGCACCGAGATGACGGACGGCCAGCGCTTCGACGAGCTGCGCGGCTGGCTCATGCCGGTCGAGCGTTGCGCCAGCGAGGCGGTGCGGGCCTTTCGCGAGCGCGCCTACCTGCACAGCCCCGGCTTCGTGTACCGCGTCGGCGCGGTCGTCTCGCGCATGCTGCCGCAGCGGTTGTTCATCAGCCGCGTCGCCGAACAATATCGCCGCTCGCTCGAGCAATATCGGCGCGCGCACGAGCGCAAGGGCTGACGCGCGGCTCTCGCGTCGCTGGAAGCGAGCCCGGCGCTGCGCCGCGCGTCAGTCGGGGCAGCGCTCGATCGTGCGCCGTTCGGCCTCGCTGCAGCGCTCCTTCGCTTCGGCGCAATATTCTGCGACGGACGCGACGTTCGGATCGCGCTCGGTGAGCTGACAAATTTGTGCGGCCAGGTCGCACACCGCCTTCTTGCGCTCGCGCGCCGAAGGACAGTCGGGGCTGCCGGCACGGTAGGCGCGATCGAGCCGCTGGCGCAGGGCGGGGGCGTCGCGCTCGGCGTCGTCTGCGCTGCTGCCGATCGCGCGCTCGCTCTCCGCGGCACCCACCGGGGCCGGCACCTTTCGCGCCTTTCGCGCCGGTTCCGCGCGCAGGGCTGGCGCCGCGGGGGGCGGCGCAGGACTGAGGCCCTGGGTCTGCGGAGCGACGCCCTTGCCGCTCGCAGGTTCTTCGCTCTTCTTCTCGAGCGATTCCGAGGCGGGGGCTGGGGTGCCGTCGGCGGGCGCGGTCTCCTCGGCGGGGGCCTCCGGGGCGCTCGGGGCGCTCTCTCCGGACGGCTTCTGCGCGAAGCAGCCGAGCGCGAGCGCCAGCGTTGGGACGCCGAGGCTCGCGCCGAGCTGCCACCATCGCAGTTGCCTTCGCCCGGAGGGGCGTTGGTTCCTCGTCAAGGTTCTCTCAGCGTCCATCCAGACTCTCGTCGAGCAGCGCCTCGTGCACGCGCAGGGCCCTCATGTAGCTGTTGGCGGCGCTCGATGGCTCACCGAGTGCGGCCAAGGCGTCCCCCTCGAGCGCCATCAGCTGCGCCAGAAAGGGGGAGGGAGGACCGTCGAGCTCGATGCCTCGACGCGTCCATTCGAGCGCCGTGCGTGGCTCGCCGAGGCGCAGCGCCGTCTCCGCCAGCCGGCAGTATAGATCCTGGCGCATCTGGCGCGCGTCGTCGGCAGCGAGCCCCTCACCCGTCGTCGCGAGCAGGCGGGTGAGGTCCGCTCGAGAGCGCTCGAGCTCGGCTCGGGACTGGGCGCCGTCGAGCTCCGTGTGCGCGCGAGAGAGCTCGGAGTCGTTCGAGCGCGCGAGAAGCTGCGCGCGCTCGGCGCGCACTTCCTTGTCGAGGCCCGTCAGGGCGGCGCGGGCGCTCGGTTGATTCGCGAGCGGCGCGACATGGTCCGGAGCGACATGGCCCGGAGCAGCCCTGTCGACCGGAGCAGCCCTGTCGACCGGAGCAGCCCTGTCGACCGGAGCAGCCCTGTCGACCGGAGCAGCATTGCCGGCGGCATGCAGCGCGGCCGAGGGCGCACGATCTGCGCCGGCGCCCATCGCCTCGCGCCGCGACCGGCCACCTCCGCCCAGAGACCCGACGCCCCGAGCCGGATCTTCCGCAGTAATCGAGTGGAGCCTCGACGCCTTCGGTGCGGCCATCGCGTGCGAGTCTGCACTGGACGCCTCGGGGGCTCCCACGGCGAACGCCTCTGACTCGCTTTCGGCGCGCGGCACTGATCCCGCTCCGGCGAGCCGTCGTGCCTCCTCTGAACCGAGCACCGCTGACGACGCAGACGCCGCGCCCGGTGCTTCGGATGCGGCGGACGGCGCCGTCGGCCTGAGCGCGCTGCTGCTCGCGCCGTCATCTTTCGACCGCGTCTTTTCGACGAACGACCGGGCGGAGATCGACGCCCGTTCATCGTTCTGAACCAAGAGCAGCAGACACAGCGCCGCCGTGCCTCCCAGCGGCAATGCCAGGAACAGCCAGCGCGGCACGGCGCGCGTCCACTCGGGCAGGAGCGAGCGGCGCCGTCGTTCCGAGCGCGCGGGCAGCCCGGACAGCAGCTCGTTCTTGATGGCCTTGCTACGCTCGCTGTCGAGATCCACGACTCCGGCGCTCATCCGGAGCAGGGCTGCCGTCTCGAGGGCGGACTGTGGCAGGTCGGGCTCGTCGGAGCCGCCGTCCAGAGCGCGCGCGAGCGCGGCCGCCGCGCGCAGCTCTTCGTCGTCGGCGGGCTCGAGGGGCGGTCGGTCGTCCTTCATCGCACCTCCAAATCAGCCGACAGCGAGGGCCGCTCCAGATGCAGCTCTTCCCAGCGCTTGCGGAAGGCGCGCAGCGCCCGCAAGAGCAGCACGTCGAACGTGCCCAGCTTCACGCCGAGCCGGGACGCGCACACCTCGCGCGGCTGATCTTCGAGGAAGCGCAGCGCGATCGCCTCGCGGTAGCGCGCGTTGATCTGGCCGAGCGTGTCCTGCACCGCCAGCCCGAGGCGCTGCCGCGACGACTCCCTGTCGAGCAGCTGCTCCGGCGAGTCTGGCGAGAGCGCGAGCGGCTCGAGCAAGGCCTCGAAGTTGGCGAGAGCGCGCCCGGTCACCTTGCGTGCGCGGTGCATGTCGAGTGCCTTGTTTCTCGCGATCGTCGCCAGGTAGTAATAGATGCTGACTTCGCCGGGGCGGTAGCTGTCGAGCCGCTGGAAGGCGACGCGAAAGGTCTCCGCCAGGGCGTCTTCGGCCGCGGCTGCGTTGCCCAGCAGGGGGTAGAGCACGCGCCGATACAGGCGCTCGGCGTAGGCGTCGTAGATCTCGCCGAAGGCCCGAGCTTCGCCCGCCATGGCGCGCGCGACGCACTCCCGCTCCCAGCTTCTCCGGCTCGAATCGTTGAGGTCTGCGTCCACGATGCATCGTTATGGGCGTACCGCTCGGAGCGGCCCTGCGCCCGTGACAGAGACAACGCGCCAGCAGCCCCAGAGCTTACAGGGCCGCTGATGATTTCGTAAACGATTCGACGTTACGCCGGCAGCGCCCGAGGATCTTCCCGCGGCCTGAGTCCGCGAGTACGCGAGAGGGCCTCCGTTGTGGGAGCGAGCCCGTTCGCGGCTCGGGTCACGGGCCCGTGTAAGGCCGAGGCGAGGGCAGCGTTTGGGCTCCAGCAGCCAGGAGCCAGCATGAACCAGATGAGATTTCGAGCCCCGTTCCGAAGCGTGACGATGAGCGCCGCCGTCGCCTTGATCCTTTCGGCGTGCCACCACCCGATACCGGAGAAGAGCCCCGCGCCCGACGGGGTCGCCGCCCGCGCCGTCGCGGCCCCGACGGAGCACACGCAGCGCCCGCAGCCGCCGGCGTCCGAAGGGCAGACGGTGCCTCGAGGTGCCCTTGCCGCCGAGAGTGTGCCAGAGGCGGAGCCGAGCCTCGCGACCCCCGAAAAGAAGGGCGCAGAAGCGGCCAAGGACGACGCCTATCGCTTCGAAGCCGTGGCGACGGAGTCATCGAACCTCGCACCCGCGCCTCCGGCGAGCCCGGTCATGCGGCGCGCGGCGCGCGCCCCCGCGGGCAGCCTCGGTGCGGTCGGAAATGGAATGGGTGGCGGCGGAGTAGCGGCCCAGAAGAGCCGCAGCGCGCTGCTGGCTCCGGTCGCGCCCCCGGCCGACCTCGAGCAGGAGGCGTACTCGGCTGCTGCCGACACGGGCTTTGCGCGCGTGGTCGACAGCCCGCTCTCCACGTTCTCCATCGACGTCGACACCGCGTCCTACGCCAACGTGCGCCGGTTCCTCTCGCAAGGCCAGCTGCCTCCCGCCGGCGCCGTGCGCGTCGAGGAGTTGATCAACTACTTCCCGTACGCCTACGCCGAGCCCCAGGGGGACGCGCCGTTCAGCGTCACCACCGAGGTGAGCGAGGCCCCCTGGAACCCGAAGCATCGCCTGCTGCACGTCGGGCTGCAGGGCAGGCGCATCGAGACGTCGCAGCTGCCCCCGCGCAACCTCGTCTTTCTGCTCGATGTGTCAGGCTCGATGGAGAGCCCCAACAAGCTGCCGCTGTTGAAACGGTCGCTCGAGACGTTGACGGAGACGCTGGGCGAGAAAGACAAGGTGGCCATCGTCGTCTACGCGGGGGCTAGCGGGCTGGTCCTCCCCGCCACCTCGGGCGACCGCAAGGCGCAGATCCTCTCGGCGCTCGATCGGCTGGAGGCGGGCGGCAGCACCAACGGCGGCGCCGGCATCGAGCTCGCGTATTCGATCGCGAGCGACCTGATACGGCCCGGCGCGACCACCCGCGTCGTGCTGGCCACCGACGGCGACTTCAACGTCGGCACGACCAGCGAAGACGCGCTGGTGCGCCTGATCGAGCAGAAGCGCAAGAGCGGCGTTTACCTGAGCGTGCTCGGCTTCGGCATGGGCAACTATAAAGACTCGACCCTCGAGCAACTCGCCGACAAGGGCAACGGCAACTACGCCTACGTCGACTCGATCGCCGAGGCCCGCAAGGTGTTGGTCGCCGAGGGCGGCGCCACGCTCGTCACGCTCGCGCAGGACGTGAAGCTTCAGCTCGAGTTCAACCCGGCGCTGGTCGGCGCCTACCGCCTGATCGGCTATGAGAACCGCCGGCTCGAGGCGCGCGATTTCAACGACGACGCCAAAGACGCGGGCGAGCTCGGCGCCGGTCACGGCGTCACTGCGCTGTACGAGTTGATCCCGCCGGCACTGGCGGGTGGCGCGCCAGCGGTCGATGCCACCAAGTATCAATCTGCGCCGCAGCCGCTGGCTGGACATGCCGGCGAGCTGTGCACCGTCAAGCTGCGCTACAAGAAGCCCGGCGCTGCGGAGAGCCGGCGCGTCGAACACGTCGTGCGCGACGGGCAGCTCGCACTCGCCGCGACGTCTCCCGCCTTCCGGTTCTCGGCGGCGGTGGCCGTGTTCGGGATGACGCTGCGCGGCTCGGCCGAGCGTGGCTCGGCCAGCTACGACCTCGCGCGCGACCTCGCGCGCGGCGCGCTAGGTCGCGATCTCGACGGCTACCAGCGCGAGTTCGTGGGCCTGGTCGACGCGGCCGCGAAGCTCTCAGGCCCGCCCGTCGTGCCCGGGCCGCTCGCGATGCCGTGAACGGATCGTCAGTCGGGGCGGCCGGAAGAGCTGCCGGCAGGAGAGCCGCCGGCGGTAGAAGGGCCTCCGAGAGCGCCGCCCCGAGGAGGGGCGGCGGGTCGCTCGGGCCGCGGACAGCAGCCGGGCGCGCACACGTGTGGACAGGCGGGGAGGGGCCCGATGCTCCGCGCGGGCAGGCCCCGCAGGCGTTCGAGCACGAGATCTGCGATCGTTTGCACGAACGCCGGGTGCGTGCCGACGGTAGCCGCTCGCGCCATCGGCACGCCGAGCTCGCGGCAGAGCTCGCGGGCCTCTTCGTCGAGGTCATACAGCACCTCGACGTGATCGGAGAGGAAGCCGATCGGCGCGATCACCACGCCCGCTACGCCCTTCGCGTGCAGCGCGCGCAAGTGATCGAGGATGTCGGGCTCGAGCCAAGGCACCGTGGGCGGCCCGCTGCGGCTCTGCCAGACCAGGTCCCACCCAGCGTGGCCGAGCCGCTCGGCGATCAGCGCGGCGTTTGCTCGTAGCTGTTTTTCGTAGTCCGAGCTGGCCGCCATCGAACTCGGGATGCTGTGTGCGGTGAAAACGATGCGCGCCTTTGCGCGCTCGCTCTCCCCGATCTGGGCGCCGAGCTCAGCGTAGGCGGCGCGCACGCGATCGGTGCAGGCTTCGAGGAAGCCGGGGTGGTTGAAGAACCGGCGCAGCGCATCGATCGGCGGCGCGTCCGGCACGGCGGCCCGCGCCTGATCGATGTCGCCCAGATACTGCCGACAGCCCGAATACGAGCTGTACGCCGAAGTGATGAACGCGAGCGCGCGGCGCACTCCGTCGCGCTTCATGTCGGCGACCGCATCGGCCAGCATCGGTGCCCAGTTGCGGTTGCCGAAGTAGATCGGAAGCGTGACGCCGCGCGCCGCGAGCTCCTCGCGAACGCTCGCGATGAGCGCCCGGTTCTGCTCGTTGAGCGGGCTCTTGCCGCCGAAGTGGTGGTAGTGCTCCGCGACGCTCTCGAGCCGCTCGCGCGGAATGCCGCGCCCGCGCGTGACGTTCTCGAGAAAAGGGATCACGTCTTCCGGTCGCTCGGGGCCGCCGAACGAAACAAACAGCAGCGCATCGTAGGGAACCTGCATCAATGGCTCTTCTTTAGCTGATCCCTCAGCATCTGATAAGCTACGGAGAGCACGTGATCGGGGCCGCCGCTCGGATCGGAGGGCACGCTGCGCGCGACGCCGAGGTGCGTGGGGCCTAGCCCGACCGACTCGTTCGCGTTGCCCTCAGCCGCCGTCGGAGCGGGCGGCGCGCCAGCCTCGGTCGAGAGCTCTGGCGCGCCCTCGGAGGGGAGATGGTTCTCGAGATCGTGCTCGCGCACCACGGTCACACCACTGTTGTTCGAGAGGTCCGAGTCGACGAGCACGTCGGGCGTGATACCCGCCACCTGGATGGCTCGACCCGCAGGCGTGTAGTACCGCATGGTGGTGAGCCGCAAGCCGCCTCCGCCCGGCAGATCGATGATCGATTGCACCGAACCCTTGCCGAACGTGCGCGCTCCCACGATGTTCGCTCGCTGATGATCTTGTAGCGCCCCGGCCACCAGCTCGGACGCGCTCGCGCTGAACTCGTTGACGAGCACGACCATCGGCTGTTCCTGCAGGGCGCCCGAGCCGCCCGCGCGGACCTCGTCGACGACTTGCCCGCGATGGCGCGTGGAGTACACCGTACCTCCGCCCAGGAACTCGTCTGCGACGGCGGAGGCCGCAGCGACCAGCCCGCCCGGGTTGTTGCGCAGATCGAGGATGACCCCCGCGATACCGCCCATCGACTGGCGCACGCGCGCGATGGCCTCGAGCAGCTCCGTTGGGGTCTTCGATTGAAACTGCTTGATGCGCAGATACGCGACCTGCCCGTCGAGATCGGCGCCCAGCACGCTGGATACTTCGATCACCTCGCGCGCCATCGAGAAGCGCAGGATCGCGTCTTGCCCGGGGCGCCGCACGGCGATGCGCACCGTGGTGCCTGCGGGGCCGCGCATCAGCTTGACCAGATCGCTCGCGTTCTTGCCCTGCACGCTGGAACCATCGATCGACAGGATCGAGTCGCCCGCCTGGATGCCGGCACGATGCGCCGGAGAGCCCTCGATGGGCGAGATCACGGTCACCCGGTCGTTGCGAAAGTCGACCTCGACCCCGATCCCCGCAAACTCGCCGCGTGTATCGTCCTGCAGCACCGTGAAGTCGCGGGGGGGCAGGTACGAGGAGTGCGGATCGAGCTCGGCCACCATGCCTTTGATGGCGCCGGTCAGCAGTCGATCGCGATCGACCGCGTCGACGTATTCGTTCTCGATCAGCACCAGCACACGAGATAGCTGACCTATCACGGCGTAAGGGCTCTGATCATCGAGCGATGCGAGGCTGAGGCGCGATGTCACGGCGCCTCCCGCAAAAGCGCACGAGACGAGCGCCGTGAGCCCGAGGCCACGGCGCAGCGAGGGAAAGCGACGGAAGAGGGGCGAACGAGAACGAAACATGGCGGCCTGCGGGTCGATGTTCGGGCAGTGTACGGTGCGCGCAGTGAGGTCGCGTCGAGAAAGAAGGATAGCGTCGCCGCGGGCTAGTTCAGGCAGGCCGCGCCGCGCTCTGGCGCAAAAAAGGGTTCGGCGCGGCGCGGCTTCCCATGAACTCGGATGCCGTTCCGGTGGCGTTCGCTTGGGTTAGCAATTGCTCGAGAATTTTGCGGACGTGGTCCGGGTGGCTCGAGGCTCCAAAAAGCGCTAAGGATCGCAGGATCGGAAGGGATTCACGCCCGCCAGGGGCTCGGCCCCGCGCCACTCGAGCCCAGACCCCGCTCCAGCCGGGCCAACGAGTCGCGCCTTCGCCGAGCCGCCTCCGCCTTCCGTGACGCAACGTGCCGCGCGCGATAGTGCATGCCATTTCGCTAAGCCAACCAAATATCCACCCTGGCAGGCTTGCTTAGCTCCATGAACTCGGCATTAATTTTCGGCCACCTTTAACTTGATCGTCAAAGGTGTCGTCTTGGTCATCACAGCCAACTATACGAGGTCTGAGCACATGGGTGAGAACCAGAACACCGGTAAGGGCAGCGACAAACGGAAGCAAAGTCTCTATTTTCCAGAGTCGATGCTGCAAGAGATCAAAGACGAGGCGGCCCGGCTCGACCGGTCGCTTTCCTGGATCGTGCAGCGCGCATGGAAGACTGCTCGGCTCGAAATCAGGAAGATCCCCAGTGTCAATGACATTGAGGAAGAGGAAGTCATCGCGGCCAAGTGAGCCGCGCGCTGCAAAGCGATCGGCAAATCTCGCAAAGGGCTGCGCCGCTTCATCGGGCTAGGCCTTCAGCGCGCCGGTTGGCACACCGGCCGCCGGCATCGTGGATCGCGCCAGAGTGGTCCGCTTGCGGCGGCTTTGGTGAAGATCGGAGCTGGCGAGAGTATCGCTCGTGCCAGCTGTCGCATCAAAAACGCGCCGATACCCCGGCCCAGCTCACACGCTGGGAGTCCACTCGCTGGGAGTGAGGGCCGGTCGATCGGCGAGCGCTCCAAAGGGTGACCGATCGGTTCGGGGCTCCGATCGCCGTCGCCGCTTCCCGGGTAGTCGAGCTCTGAGCTTTACCGAAAGATGAATATGGTGAGTGCAGGCCGATCCGAAAACGCCTTCCTGGGAACGCCTGGAGAAACGATCGAGTCTCAGTTGATCGGAGAGCTGCTCGGCTTACTCGCGCATGATCTGCGCAATCCGTTGTCGGCGCTCCATAGCAATCTGGGCTACCTCGACACAGTCCTGTCGTCGCACGACGACGAGGCACGCGAAGCCGTCGACGACGGTGTGGTCTCCTGCGATGGGCTCTCCCACGTGATCGACAACGTCGATCTGCTCGGGCAGGTGCTGCGCGGTGGGATCCGGGTGCAAAAGAGCCCTTCGCCCGCGGCAGCCTTGATCGCCGGCGCGGTCGAACGCTGTCAACCGGCGGCGCGCAGCCACGGTTTGACGCTCGAGCTCGACGCCAAGGCGCGCCAGATGCACGCCGTGGTCGACGTCGGCAGAGATCTGGCGACGCGCGCGCTGACCAATCTGATCCGCAACAGCATCCAGCACGCGCCGCCGTCGAGCACCGTTTCGGTGACGGCCAGCATGGAGGCCCGGCGGGTCTGCGTGCAGGTTCGCGACAACGGCTCGCCCCTCACCGACGACCTTCGCGAGAGCGCGTTCACCGCCGAAGGGCAGGTCGCCGCCAAGGCGCGCGCCAACAGCCGCTACAGCCGAGGTATGGGTCTGTATTGTGCCCGGCTCGCGGCGACGCTGTGCGGCGCCGAGATCGTGGTGTTGAACTCGCCCGGGTCGAGCGGAAACACGTTCCAGCTCTCGTTGCCTCGGGTGCATCCGGGCTAAAAAGAACCACCGCGCTGCCCGAGCCCTGATGGCCGAGCCGTGGCGGGGCCGAGCCGCGTGGCGGGGTCGAGCGCGGCGGTGCCGGGTTCACGGCTGAGTGATCAGCGTGTGGTCGGGGTCGCGGTACACGACTCGCCCGGTCTCGCCTGGGCAGCTCCAGCACGTGCTGAACTCGAGGCGACCTCGTTGCGATGGCGCGTGAGCGAGCACGACCGGGCCAGGCTCATCCAGCATGATGAAGCTCGAAGCCAGCCGGCGGCTTCCGTCTCCCACGACGTCGAACGCCACCACGAAGGAGGTCGTGGCGCCGGAGCGCGCCGTGACCACCAGCAATTCGACGCCCGCGCTGGGGTTCCAGAGCAATGGCGCGCTGCTGAAGGTCAGGCCCTGGCGGTCGCGCCCGCCCCGGGCGAGCGCTGTCTCGCGCGCCGTCGCGCCGTCAAAATAGGAGATGTCTCGAGCGATGTCGCGCGTGGCGGGGTAAGCCGCGAGCAACCCGCTCAGCTCGGCGAGCGAGAGCTCGGCGCTCGCGAAGGCTGGCCCGAGCCGCGGCAGAGCCACGCGCGCGGCGTTTGGTGGCCCGTAGCAACAGCGGAACGCAATGTCCGGTGCTGGTTCGCCGCTAGCGAGCCCGCGGTGCGCGCAGCGGTGGAGCGCCAACGCCGCCTCATCACCGGCGCCCCGCACGACCGCCGATAGCTCACCGCGGAACGAGGCGTCGCTCGCGGTCCACTCGCGCACGCCGACCATGCCCCAGACGCCGAATCCCGACGCGCAGCCGGCGGAGCTCTGGCAGGAGGGGTCGAGCTCGACGCCGCTCGGGAAGGGATCCTGATTCGGCCCCTTGCAAGCTCGTTCCCACTCGAGCTCGCTACAGAGCCGCCCGCCCCGCTCCGAGCAGCGCTCGCTCGCCTGGATGCGGCCGAGCCCCAGCAGGGCAGGCTCCGTGCCGCCGGGATAAGGAGCCGCGTCGATCTCGAACGGTCCCAGGGCGGTTCGGGTGAGGCGCGGCTCCAGCTGGCTTTGCCGCTCGAAGCGGCCGGGCTCCGTGCCCGCCGCGAACGTGCCGCCCGGGATCGGGATCCGCGCCAGGCGTTCGCTCACCGGGGCTGGCGGCGGCGGGCCCGGCGTCGGCTTCAGGCCTGCGTCGCCGCCGCACGCGCCCGTCAGAAGCGCTGCGGCCAAAGTGGGCACCGTGCCGGGAGACCCCCGAGCGACCCGACGGAGCGAGTGACGAGGGGAATGGCTACGGGTTGGCCGGTCTGTCATGGCCTGGATCGGAGGGATGGCGGATGCCAAGCATGGACGAGCGCGGTGGTACTCCGTTGCGCGGGCGATAGCGACGGGCTAGACAGCGCGGCGTGGCGGAGCCCGGAAAACTGCGGCTCTGCGGCATCGTGCCAGCGCCTGCGGCGCAAACGGGCGGACCGAGCTCGTGGGGCCAGGGCCGATCGCGGCATGCGCCGGCACCCGATCGGGTCGTAGTGTGAGGCCGACGCGCGTGTGGCCGCATTCGAGGACGGGTTACGGAAACATGCGGATCGGCTCGGTGAAGCTCGGCGGCTCGTCGATGAACGGGGCCGCGCTCACCGAGCGGTGTCGATCGCCGTCGGTCCCGCGCTGCGGCGGCGCATCGCCACCGGTGATGTTCAGCGCCCGTATTTTTCCTCTCGAAGCGAGATTCGTTTTTTGGCCCCCCGGGGCGGCGACGTCTCGCGCGGGCTGGCGCTGGGCCAGCCGAGCAGTTAGTTTACGTGAAAGTTTTGGAGAAACGAATGAGCAAGCCTGAGGAGTTCAAGTTCGACAGCCGCGTGCGCGAGCGCTTTCTGCGCAGCCGCGTGCTGAGCAGCGCGGATGTGCAGAAGCATCTCGAAGAGCTGCCGGACCTGGAGGGTGAGTACGAGGTCATGAGCGACACGCCGCAACCGGCGGTGGCGCCTCCCCGCAGCGAGGTCAGCGAGGAACCCTTGGTGTTCGACGGCATCCGCCGCCTCCAAGCGCTCAGCGAGGCCCAGAGCGCGCCCGTGCCGCGGTACGTCCCACCCGCGCCGTCCAGCAGCGGCCTGCCCGCGTATCGCGAGGCGGAGTCGCGTCCACTCGGCACCCCGCTGCGCTCGGCGTTGATGGAGTCCGAGATCTCCGGCGTGGGCGCGGGCGCGGTGTCTGCAGCGTTGGGTGCGATGGCTGCCGAGGCGCGCGGCGCGTCGGTTTTCGGCGTCCCCGCCTCGATCCCCCAGCCGTCGCCGCCGGTGGAAGAAGTCGTGCCGCCCGTCACCCTTCGGTCTGAGCCGAGCGTGCAGGCGAGCGTCCCCCGCGCCGAGGCCGCGGCCGCAGACGTGGAGGAAGACGAGGATGAGGACGACCTCGACGCGGACGATGAGGACGCCGAGGACGACGACGAGGCTGACGACGACGACGCCGAGGCCGAGGCTGACGACGCCGAAACGGACGAAGACGACGACGCCGAGGACGACGACGACGCCGAGGACGATGACGACGCCGAGGACGACGATGCTTCCGACCCCGAGGAGGAGCCGGCGTGAGCCGAGACGAGGGCACGAACAGCGAGGGCGAGGATTCACTCCCCGCCATCGACTTTGCGACGTTCGTGCTTTCCTTGAGCCACAGCGCGCTCATGCACCTGGGTGACGCCCCCGACCCCTCGTCGGGGGGCGCCGTGAAGCGCGACGTGACGATGGCCAAACAGACCATCGATCTGCTCGCCGTGCTTCAGGAGAAGACGGCGGGCAACCTGAGCGGTGAGGAAGAGCGTCTTCTCGATCAGGTCATGTACGATCTGCGTATGCGCTACGAGGAGGTCGTGCGCGAGGCGTGACGTGACCCCCGCCGTGCCCCCGCCGACTGGCGCCGCGCGCGTGACTCGGGCTGCTCGTGCCGCCCCGGTGGCTCGTGTGCCGAGGGCTCGGCGATGGGTCTGGCTGCTGCCCTGGCTGCTGGTCGGGGCGGCGTCGTCTTCATGTGAGAAGTGGCGTGGGCGTGCGGCGGGCGCGACGACGAGCGAGCCGGCGCCGGTGGTGGTCAACGTGCCGCGCGGTCCAGAGACGGTGATCCTGCCCGGGGGGGTGCAGGCGCCCGCGAGTTTCGCAGACCTGGCCGCCCGCGTCGCACCGTCCGTGGTGTTCGTGCGCACCAACCAGACGCACCGCTACGGCAGCCGCCGAGTGCTCGGGCGCGGCCTCGGCAGCGGCTTCGTCATCGATCCCGATGGTCTCATACTCACCAACCATCACGTGGTCGAGAACGCGGCGCGCATCGACGTCGTCATCGGAAAGGATCGTCGTTACCGTGCGCAGGTCATCGGCACCGATCCTCCGACAGATATCGCGATCCTGAAGATTGACGCGCGCGAGTTGCCGGCCCTGCCACTCGGCGATTCGAACGCCCTTCGCGTGGGCGACTGGGTGCTGGCCATCGGCAACCCTTTCGGCCTGGCCAACACGGTCTCCGCCGGCATCATCTCCGCGAAGGATCGCACGACGGAGGATGTGCCCGGGCTCGATCCGCAGGGCTTCTATAGTTTCTTGCAGACCGACGCGAGCATCAACCCGGGCAACTCCGGCGGGCCGCTGCTCGACCTCGCGGGCAACGTGGTGGGCGTGAACACGGCCATCAACGTGCAGGCGCACAAGATCGGGTATGCCATCCCCGTCAACATGGTGCGCGAGCTCTTGCCGCGCCTCGTGGGCAAGGGGCATATCGACCGGGCCGCGATGGGCGCCGTGATCTCTTCGCTCAAGCCAGTCGACATTCCGCGCATCGGCGTCGACAGCCTCAAAGGCGCGCTGGTCCGGCAGGTCAACGAGGGCGGGCCTGGCGATCGCGCGGGCTTGGCCGTCGACGATGTGATCATCGGCTTCAACGGCCGCGACATTCCCGGGCCTTGGGCGCTGCGCTGGGCGATGAGCCTCGCCGGCGTGGGGACGGTGGTGAAGCTCACGGTGCGACGTGTGGGCGGGCAGGTGCTCGAGCTGACGGTGCGGCTGGGCGACGCAACGGAGCTGCCCCCGCCGCCGGAAGGCGATCCCGCGCCCTGACGTGCGCCACGGGTTGGGCGCGCGTCAACCTTCGCCGCCGGGCTCGGCCGGGTCGGTCGACTCGGGTGCGGCCTTGTCGAGGTCGAGGATCTTGGTTCCGCCGAGATAGCTCCGCGTCTCATAGCGGGTGATCTTGCCGATCTTGCGCACTATGCCTGCCATGCGTTGCGACTCGGACAGAATGACCTCTGCCGCGCTGTACAAGGGCGACTCGGCTGCCAGTTGTCGCATCAAGAGCTCGGCGTAGCCGATCACGCCAGTCAACGGCTGGTTCAGCTCATGTGCGGTGGTGCCCGCGAGCTCCGCGAGCGCAAGGCTCTTCTCCTGTTCGCGCAGCTCTTCCTGGGCGCTCGACAGACGCGCCTCCATGCGCAGCTTCTCGCGCACGTCGGTGAAGATACCGACAGACCCGATCGGCTTGTCGTTATCCATGATCAAGGCCGCGGAGATGTTCACGGGGATGGTCTCGCCACGCGAGCCCATCATGTCGACGCGATAGTCCTCCAGGCGATAGGGGCCGCCGTGCTCGGGGCTGCGGATCTTCCGCATCACCTCGCGTGCCACGCCCTCGGGATAGAGCCGCTCCACGCTGAGGCGACCGACGACGTCCGCCGGCTCGTAGCCGAAGATTCGCGCCGCCGCGCGATTGAAGATCAACAGCCGCCCGCTCATGTCACTCGACACGATGGCGTCGACCGAGCTGTCGATCACCCGCTCGAGAAACTGCGTGGTCCGCCGGAGTTCGATCTCGGTGGCGCGCTCGATCGTCACGTCTCGAAACGCGCACAGCACCGCCCGCTCGGCGCGCAGCACGGGACTGAAGGTAACGCTCAGCGTCAGCTCCTTGGCGGCCTTCTCGCGGGCGAGCTTGGGGATGAAGCGCACGTCCACGCCCCGCGGGTAGATACCCGCCCGAAAGCCGCGCACCAGCTCGGCGGCGCGGCCCACCTCTTTGCGCGTCAGGAAGCCGAGCACGCTGGCGTTGCTGATCTCGCTCGGCGAGTAACCCGTGATCTCGCTGGCGCGCGGGTTGGAGAACAGAATGCGACCTTGATGGTCAACCACGATCATTCCATCCGCGGCGCTCTCGAAGAAGTCGGCGTAGCGCTGAAAGAAGCGCATGCGATGCTCGACTCGGGCGCGCTGCTCGGTGATCTGTTGTTTCTCGTACAGCAGCGATTCGGTCATCTGCGCGTTTCGAAGCGCCATGGCCGTGGCGTTGGCCAGGAGCTCGAGCTGCGCGCGCGCGACGACGTCGAGCGTGCTCCGTCCACCGAGCTGCAGGTACAGCACGCCTTGGCGGCCGCCGTCGTACGCGATCGGCACGACCGACAGGCAGCAGGGGCTGGCAACGAGGTGGTCTCCGGCCTGTTTCACCAAGAACCGCTCAGGGTCGAAGCCCTCCAGCACGAGCGGCTCACCCGTGTGAAGTACCTGCGTGATCTCGGGGTACGCGGCGAGGTCGATGCTGCGACTCGCGCTGCCCGCGTCACGACCTCGGCAGCTGAGCGCCGCGAGGTGCCCGTGTGTCTCGCCGGCCTCGGCGAGCACCGCGAGGCAAGCGTCGGCCTCCACGACCTCCGTGGCGCAGGTGACCACGGCGTGCAAAGCATCCCGGATGTCCTGGGTCTTAGCCAGGAACCGTGTGAGCTCGACTAGAGCTTGCAAACTCCGCCCACGGTGACAGCATCAACGATGCCACGATCTTCCTCACCGCGCAAAACGGGGATGTGGGCTGGTGCGGTGGAGCCCGGCTGCGTTGAATCCCGGCTGCTTGAATCCCGGCTGCTTGAATCCCAGCTGCGGTGAATCCCGGCTCGGCTGGGTCATGCCTCGCGCGAGGGCGCAGGCGTCACCTCGCATCGCTCCAAATTCCCTGGCTTTTCCTAGGCGTACGCGGCGGCGTCCGCAGGGCGAGGCCCACGCTCGTCGGTGCTGCGCCGAGCGTTTCGTTGCTGCCTTCGTTCGCTCGCGCGCACGAGGCGGGAGCAACTCTTCATTTGCGGCACATCGCTCTCATTTGCGTCTGTGAGCCTGTCGCTGCCGGCTCTGACGCTCCAGGGGTCGAGTCGCGCCGCCTCGAGGCCATCTGGATCGAGAGTTGGTATCGGACCAGACTCGAAGAAGCTCGCCTCGCCCGAAAAGCACGCCCCCTTCACCCGCGACTTGTGCTCCGGTGAGGGCACACTACAGTCCGCCGGCAAATCTCGCTCTTGGATCCATCATGCTGCGTGTCAATCCGTTTGCTGCCTTGCGTCCAAACCCCAACGTCGCCTCCGAGGTCGCTTCGGTACCGTATGACGTCGTGGATACCGAGGAGGCGCGGCGCCTGGCCGAGGGCCGCCCGCTCAGCTTCCTCCACGTCGTCCGCTCGGAGATCGATCTGCCCGCCGACACCGACCCACACGCAGACGTCGTCTACGAGCGCGCGCTCGCGAACTTCCGCGTGCTCCAGCGCGACGTCCTGATCCGAGAGGCATCGCCCTCGATCTACCTCTACCGGCAGGAGACCACTCTGCTCGGGCGGCGCGTGCAGCAGACGAGCGTCGTCACCTGCTGCCACGTCGACGACTATGCGAGCGGCGTGATCAAGCGCCACGAGAAGACGCGGCGCGACAAGGAGGACGATCGCACGCGCCACGTGCTCACGCTGAACACCAACACGGGGCCCGTCTTCATGATGTACCCCGATCGCGCCAGCATCTCGGCTCTGATTGCGGCGGACACCGATGCCGCACCGCTCTACGACTTCGTCGCCGTCGATGGTGTGCGGCACGTGGTGTGGAAGAGCACGGCCCCAGAGCGTTACGTGCAGGAGTTTCGGCAGGTGGCGGCCGCCTACATCGCCGATGGCCACCACAGAGCCGCATCGGCGGCGCGAGCGGCGATCGAGCTCCGCTCGCGCAACCCGTCGCATCGGGGCAGCGAGGAGTACAACTGGTTCCTCTGCGCCCTGTTTCCGACGTCGGAGCTCACGATCCTGCCCTATCACCGGGTCGTCCGTGATCTGAACGGGCTCTCCGACGAGGGCCTGCTCGAGCGGCTGCGCGCGGTGGCCAGCGTCGAGGCCAAGGCGGAGCCGCGCCCGGTGCGCGCGGGCTCGTTCGGCATGTACCTGGCTGGTCGTTGGTACCTGGTCGCGCTGCCGGAGTCGAAGATCGACACGAGCGATCCGGTGGGCTCGCTCGACTACACCTTGCTGTACGACCACGTGCTCGCGCCCATCCTCGGCATCGGCGACATCCGCAGTGATGCGCGCATCGACTTCGTGGGTGGCATCCGCGGCACCGTGGAGCTCGAGAAGCGCGTCGACAGCGGCCGCGACGCGGTGGCTTTTGCCATGCGCCCCACCACGACCGAGCACGTGACCCAGGTGGCCGACGCTGGGCAGATCATGCCGCCCAAGTCGACCTGGTTCGAGCCCAAGCTCCGCTCGGGCCTGCTGATCCACACGCTCGACTGAGCGACTCGCGTGGCACCGCGCGGCGGCCAGGGCCGCCGCGCGCCGCGTGAGCGAACCGCTATTCGGTGAAGGGCTCGGGCGCCGCTTCGACGCGCAGCCCCTTGGCGACCAGCGCGGGCTCGATCTTCGCGCGGTCGCCCACGAGCACGACCACCAGGCGCTCGGGGTCGAGCCGCTGTGCCTCGCTGAACGTCGCCTCTCGATCGACGCCCTGGATCAACCCCGAGTAGCGATGATGATAGTCGGGCGGCAGGGCGTCGACGAAGAGTTCGCCCGTGTCAGCGAGCACGCGCCGCACGTGCTCGAGGTTCGCACCGAGCCCGTGGATCAGATCGACCTTGGACCGATCGAGCTCATCGCGCGTGATCGGGTTCGGGTCTTTCCGCAAGGCACCTAGCTCGAGCCGCAGCTGGTCGAGGGCGTCGGCCGTGTTCTCCGTCTTGATGCTGCTCATGCTCACGAAGGCACCCCAGTGCCGCGTGGCGACCGCGAGCGAGCGCACGCCGTAGGTGTAGGCGTGCTTCTCGCGCAGGTTTTGGTTGAGCCGTGAGGTGAACAGCCCGCCGAGCAGGTTGTTCATCACCTCGCGCGCCTCGTGGCCCGGCGCCGAGCGCTCGGGGAATGGTTGCCCGACGAACAAGGCCGTTTGCACCGAGCCAGGCCGGTCGACGACCCACACGCTGGTGCTCGCTGGCAGCGGCGGCAGCTCGAGCCGCGGGCTCGGTGGCGGCACGGCCTTGGGCAGCTTGCCGAGGCTCGCGGCCGCCAGCGCCGTGAGGCGGGGCATGTCGAGGTCGCCGACCGCCACCACGGCGAGATTGCCCGCGACGTACTGCTGGCGATGAAAGCGCACCAGATCGCCAGCCGTCAGCCGCTGGACGTCTGGAATGCTGCCACGCACGGGGGCGCCTGCCGTGGCGCCGACGAGCGCCCGCATGCCCGCCAGCGACGACAACCGAGTCGGCTCTTGCCGCTCGCCCACGAGCGAGTCGAGCCATTGCTTCTTTACGCGGGCGACGTCGTCTGGGAGGAAGCGCGGCTCGAGCACGACCTCGGTCAGCAGGCGGAGGCCGGCGTCCGCGTCGGCAGGCAAGACCTCGATTGAGACGCTGCTCCCGTCGCGGCCGGTGTCGAAGTCCAGGCTCGCACCGAGCGATTCGGTCGCCTCGGCGAGCGCGAGGGCGGATTTGCTCTTGGTGGCCTCGGTCATCAGCCGAAGCGTGAGGGCCGCGAGGCCGCTCTGTCCGGGCTTGCAAGATGAGCCGCCAGCGCGCGACACGACCGAGAGTGCGACCGTGCCGGCGCGGCGCGGGACGAGGTAGAGTTCGACCCCGTTCGGCAACCGAGAGACTTCGGCGCCCGGATAGTCGAAGGAGCGGGCTGGCCCCGGCTCGGGACGGGCGGTGCGCCATGCCTCGTCAGGCGCTGCCGACGAGGGCGACTCGGCAGAGCTCGCCGCGCCCTGCGCGCCGCCGCACGCGATGGCGATGGCAGCGAGCGCCGCGGCCACGAACGTCGAACCGCACGCGGTAGACCCATGTCGTCGCTTCATTGCTGACCTCCACGCGGCGCGTCGGCCGCTTTGGGCACGGTGACCACGGTGAGCCGTTGCCCGGGTGGCAGGTATTTCTGGATGGCGGCCTGCACCTCGGCGGGCGTGACCGAGCCGAGGTGCTGCATCTCGGCGGGGAGCCGCCCTGGGTCGCCCAGGTAGTGGTTGAGCTGCTGCAGCACGCCGGCGCGCCCGCCTTCTCCGCCGCCGCTGTTGAGCAGCTGCAGCGAGCTCGCGAGATCGACGAAGATTCCCTTCTTCGCGCGCTCGAGCTCTGCCGGGGTGGGGCCCTCCTGGGCCAGCTTGCCGAGGCTCTTTTCGAGCGCTTGCTCGACCTTGTCGATCGCGACGCCGCTCGACACCATCGCGTCGACGCCGACGATGCTGGCGAGCTCGTTGTCGTCGAGCCAGGCGTCGACGCTCGCCGCGAGACCCGTCACCACCAGATCGCGATACAGGCGTGATGCCTTGCCCGAGCCGAGCACGTGCGTACCGAGCTCGATCGCCGCCTCGTCGGCGTTGAAGGCGGGCGGCGCTATCCACGCCATCGTGACCTTCGCCAGGCTCACCGGCTCCTCGATCGAGAGGCGCTCGGCCGCGGCGAGCGGCGGCGTGGTGAAGGTCGGACGAGTGGGGCGAGCGCGCTTGGGGAGGCTGCCGAAGTAACGGTCGACCAGCTTCTTGGTGGACTCGGGCTCGATGTCGCCGGCCAGCGCGAGCGTGGCGTTGCTCGGCGCGTAGTAGGCCGTGAAGAAGGCGCGCACGTCGTCCATCGTGGCGCGCTCGAGGTCGGCGATCGAGCCGATGACGTTGCCGTGGTAGGGGTGACCGTCGGGGAAGAAGCGATCGTACATGGCGAGCTCGCTCGGGCCGTACGGGCGGTTTTCGTAGCTCTGGCGACGCTCGTTCAACACGACGCCGCGCTGCACCTCGAGTCGCTCTTCCGTCAGTGTGTCGATCATGAAGCCCATGCGGTCGCTCTCCAGCCAGAGGGCGAGCGCGAGCTGTTCGCTCGGCACCGTCTCGAAGTAGTTTGTGCGGTCGAAGCTCGTCGTGCCGTTCATGTTGGTGCCGCCAGCAGACTCGAGCAGCACGTCGAAGTCTTTCCCGGCGTACTTCGAGCCCTCGAACATCAGGTGTTCGAACAGGTGGGCGAAGCCGGAGCGCCCCTTGGGCTCGTTCGCAGGCCCGACGTGGTACCAGAGGTTCACGGCCACGTTCGGCAACGTGGGATCGCGATGCAGGATGACCTCCAGGCCATTGTCGAGCGTGTACTTCTCAAACGGGATCTCGAAGGCCTTTGCATCTCCCGCGCTGGCGAGCGCCTGCGACGGCGGCACGCTGGGCGAAGCCACGGGCGCGGCCGGCGCGGGTGATGCGGCGCGAGCCTTGGGGGGCTGGGCGAGTGCTGGTGGCTGGGCAGGTGCGGGAGCGGTTGGCTGCGCGAGCGCTTCGGCCCCCAGGGCCCCGAGCAGGCTCGCCAGCCCCAGCGCGATGGCTCGGGGTCGCCGAGCACGAGATGAAACCATGCAGCGATTCTTAGAGCGCCTCGCGCGGGAAGAAAAGTGCGCGCCGGACGGCGCCGGCGGGACGTGCCGACATAAGCTGGCGCCCGGGGGTGAGGCGTGTGGGTCGAAGAGCGCCGCCGGCGACCCCGCGCGGGCGCCCGCGCTTGCCGGCATCCTCGAACGGCATTAGCGTCGCCGGATGTCGATCCGCGTGGCGCGTGCTTCCGCTGACGAGCTCGACGTGGTGCGGGCGATCCGGCGGACGGTGTTTGTCGAGGAGCAAGCGGTGCCTGCGGAGGTCGAGGTCGATGGCCGCGACGCCGAGGCCGTGCATTTCATCGCGCGGGTCGGCGCGCTGCCGGTCGCGACGGCGCGCGCGCGGCCGACGGCGAAGGGGTGGAAGGTGGAGCGGGTCGCGGTGCTCGGGCCGCAGCGAGGGATGGGCGTCGGCATGGCGCTCGTGCGCCACGTGCTCACGGAGGCGCCCGCCGGAACCCGCGTGTACATTCACGCGCAAGAGGGCGCCCTCGGCTTCTGGGAGCGCGCTGGGTTCGTCGCCGAGGGGTCGAGCTTCGAGGAGGGCGGCATCGCCCATCGCTGGATGGCGTTCCGCGGCAGCGCTGCGCTCCCTCGAGGCACTCACGCGGGGCGCGAGCGTGCGCCGTAGCCAGCTCGGTGGGCCAGCTCAGTGCAGGGGCACCACGGGCATCAGCACGTCGACCTCGCCGTGCCCTCGGTAGTACTCGATACGAGGGCGACCACGATCGCGCCCGCTCGTCTCTTGCAGCTCCTCGAACACGGCGACGATCTGCTCGTGCATCGCCGGCGCCTTTTGGCGCAGGCGCATGCGCATGTAGGCCCCGCCTTCGACCTTGCCCCGCTGCAGCCCGAGGGCCTCTGCTTGATCACCCTCACGGAGCTCGACGCAGGCGCGATAGGTGCCGGCGGCGGCGTTGAAGATGCCGTAGAACTTCCTGCCTCGCCGCGATCCGACCAGGCGCTCGAGCTTGTCCCATGCCTCGCGAATTTGCTCGGGCTGGTCGGGCACCTGCAGGAACATCACCGGCGTTTCGGAACGTTCGGTCCGTACGATCGGCTTCATGACGACACCCCCCAGAGTGCGTGCGCTGTGGCTGTGGATAATTATATCGATGAAGCTGCGACCTCTCAACGGGCGAACGTCGGATGAAGGCAACTTAGCCCTCGTTAACCGAAGGGGAGCGGCGCTCGACGCTCGCTCGGCACTCCGAGCGCTTCAGCTCGAGGCCCCGTCCGCGAAGCTATTCTCGTAGTTTGCATCTTCGATCGAGGCTGCCAGCGACGTCACGCTCAGGCGTGAGGTGCAGTCGAGCATCACCGCCAGCTCCTCCGTACGCTTCGCGCCGAAGCTGGCCTCGTAGCGTCCCGCGTGCGGCCCGTGGGGGATACCCCCCGGGTGCAGCGTCAAGCTGCCCTGCTCCACGCCGACCCGCGACGAGAAATCACCGTCGACGTAGAACAGCACCTCGTCGACGTCAGCCGACGTGTGGGCGTACGGGCAGGGGATGGCCTCGGGGTGAAAGTCGAGGGGGCGCGGCACGAAGCTGCAGATCAATGCGCCGGCTGCCTCGAACGTGCCGTGCCATGTCGGCGGCAGATGAACGGAGCTCACGCGCGGCTGAAACCGCGTGATAGGAAAGGCATACGGATACACGCACCCATCCCAGCCGACGACGTCGAGCGGGCTGTGTTCATAGGCGAAACTCTGCCGTTCGGCGCCACGCTGCACCCACACTTCGCGCAGCCCCTCGTCGCGCGGGCCCTCGAAGCGCGGCCGCACGAAATCGCGATGTGAGTACGGCGCATCCATGCGCAGCTGCCCGGCGGGGTT
>Ga0247763_1000244_pt1 | contig 30287 bp, 30 predicted proteins | sample UWRJL141409B4_FD_179926 | JGI IMG/M metagenome (GOLD analysis project Ga0247763, IMG submission 179926) | Plant litter microbial communities from Arlington Agricultural Research Station in Wisconsin, United States - UWRJ-L141-409B-4 | ecosystem: Environmental > Terrestrial > Plant litter >... | reverse complement strand
ACCCGCTTCAACACGTCCAACGTCTTTGTAAGACATCGGCAACCCCTGATTCGCTACCAAAATGTTCAGGCTCTTCTCGTACGGGGGTAACTCGGGTTCAACCACTCCTAGCACTAGCCGACACGGCAGCTCCACTTCGGGTAACAGTCGACACAGCAGTTCCACTCCAGGCAACGGCCGAAACAACAACAACAGCAGCAGCAGCAGCAGCAGCAGCAGCTCCTCGTCCAGCCATTCGTCGTCCTACACGGTTGTGGCCAAGGAGAGCGAGAGCCGTGCTGCTGCTGGTGGTGGTGGTGGTGCTACGCCACGCATCCCAAGCTTGGCGCCCAACCTTGCCTCCAGCGCCACCTTCAACGAGAAGTCCATGGTCATGTCAGCCCCCGTGGCTGCCCTCGACATCCCCACGCTGGCTGAGGCGGCTACCATCTCGCTGGACCGAGCGGAGCAGCAAATTAAGTACACCTACCGGCAACTCGGCGCGTCAGCCGACGTTGACGCCCATGTGAGGACGCTCGCCGAGGTGCGTCGCATCGTACAGCAAGTTGGCATCATTGAGGACCTACAGACGCCACCGGTACTTGCCGCGCTCAAGATCTTGAGCCACCACACCGAGGCTCTCGAGATCTGCACCACCACTTCTCCTTTCTCGCTATCTGACCTCGACAAGGTCATGTACCAAGTCAAAAATGCGCTTCAGAATCTCGAGAACCGCCTCCCCATCGATCGCAACGTGGTGCGGAACAACCAGACCCACGGGATGCAGCTCAACGCCGCCTTGGGGGGTATCGCTAACCGTCGCGGCTTTTACAACGATGTAGAGGGAAATACCGCGACAACGGAGAGTTCGTTTCAGCTAAACGCACCGGTTTATGAAGGCGGGAAGGATATGTTTGCTGCGTTGCTGGCTGCGCAACGCGCTGCTCCAGTGTCTTAGGTCTGTCTCGACGTCTTTTTACATCTATGCATGGAAGCTAAGCAGGCACGCAGGGCGGCAGGGGTCTGGTTACCTACAGGGTTCAAGAGTGGCGATGTGTGTCTTACGAAGTAGTACGTGGCAAAGCGACGTGGAGGGGCGGCGTTTCGGTCCGTTGTCGGCAATGATCAAAGCAGCGGTTAAGTGCCTAGAATACAGAGTTCAAATGGTCAGTTAGTTCAAAATGTTGTGGAACATGTCTCAGTGACCCCGGTGCCGGCCGCTCCGTGTCTCCACGATCAGCTCTTTTAACCCGACCAGCGCCTGGGACAGAACAGCCGTGGCACGTGGCAAACAAAACGAAAATCAGCCAAGGCGGCCGATCTCGGCCCGTGGCGGATTACTAGACGGGGCACATTGCATCCAACTACCCCTGGCAGATGAACATTCCGACTAGTCAGGGCTCAAGAGCTTACATGCGACTATGCGTGGTTGGCTGGACTCTATCCGGAGGTGATAACGCACAGGTGGCAACTTTGAGTCTTGCATGTATGCAGCTTACCTAGGTACCTAGGTACTTACCACATTACTGGATTCCGTAATGTTCTCATCGGTTATATTTTCCATGACACGCAAATGGCTTCAGTGTTTATTGATGCAAACGCATTTGCACACACTTAAGGGGTACCTTGGCAAGCATCCAAGGTAAAAGCACAGGGTGCGTACCTCGGTAAGCATACCTACTCTCTCCGTTCAACCACAACCTACGGATTCATATCAGCAACATCATTGATTGGCTCATGGCGTTTAAAGAATAACCATTGGCTGTGCGTAACCGAAGATTTAAGCAAAACCCACAATCTAGATCAGAACTAGGCGGGTACCTACCTACCTAGTTTGAGCTCCTTTTGCCCCAGATCTCCAAGTCTCGTGTAACAGGTCAGCAGACGTAAAGGCACAGCAGATATCCGAAAGTATCGAGTTTGAAGCTTCTACCAAGGAGAAAAGGAAAAAGTCTCTCTGCAGCAGCGACAGTCGCTGGTTTAAGTAAGTTGTTGAGGCTGCGCCCCATGCCCATGCCACTTGACCCTAGGTAGTCGGCGACTAGGTCCCTCACAAGGCAGGCTCAAGGCACTAGCCCCGTGACAATGCCCCGTCCATACCGGTCTGGTATAAGTCTTTGAGAAATAGAATGAATACCCAGGTTGGCAGGTACCTAGATAGCTTGTGGAGACAAACTGTCTGCAATCTCAACCCTCAGAGCCTGGTTAGTGGTGAGTGTCACGTGGCAGGTTGTCATGTTTGACCAATCCCCTTTATGCGTGTCAACCGCTCTGGATCAGTTGGGTCGGCTGAAAAACAAACCCCCGCTTTTCAGCATCACGAAATCAGTGAGTCAGGTGCAACCCAAAGCCAGCCAGCCATGCGTCTGCTCAAAACACAAGAAACGTCTCCCGGCGTGTATGCCACCGAAATATTTCTCGGTTCCTCCGCTCCGCCCTATGCCATTCTCTCACACACCTGGTCCGATGGCGAGCTTACCTTTCAAGACGTTGAGTCCGGGCGCGGGCAAGACAAGCCTGGTTTCGAAAAACTTCAGCGCTCATGTGCCTACGCGCAGGCATATGGGTTCGAGTACATCTGGAATGACACTTGTTGCATCGACAAGACGAGTAGCGCTGAGCTGACGGAGGCGATTAACTCCATGTTTCAATGGTATGAGAACGCAGAGGTGTGCTACGCCTACCTCGCCGATGTCCCGGATCTGGGTTTCGCCGAGAGTCGGTGGTTTACCAGGGGTTGGACCCTGCAGGAGCTGATCGCGCCGACGACGGTGGTGTTTCTTGATCGGGACTGGAGGGAGATTGGCACCAAGGAGGGCTTGAAAAGGGCGATTACCGACTGCACTGGTATCCCTGGGAACATTCTGGACGGCGACCATCTGGAGTCGGCGAGTGTCGCGCAGCGAATGTCGTGGGCTGCTAAGCGTGAGACGACTCGGCCCGAAGACCGGGCCTACTCGTTGCTCGGGCTCTTTGGCGTCAACATGCCTCTGCTGTACGGAGAAGGAGAACGCGCCTTCATACGGCTGCAGGAAGAAATCTTTCGCATCTCCGACGACCAGACTCTCTTTGCATGGAGGTCGAGCGATGACCGTGGCGGGCTCTTCGCCACAGGTCCTGAGGCATTCGCCGAGTCGGGTGATATAATCGCTGGCAGCCAGCTTACCTCGGGCGATAGCGTGCCAATCATCAGCAATCGAGGCGTGCACCTAGAACTCCCATTTATTGGCATCGGGCAGTCAGGGCTGGGCCTTGCCGTCCTCAATCTCCCCGCCGGAAAGGGCTTTAGCCGCTACTCGCGCACAGCCCTCTATCTGCAAGACGAAGACCTTACAATGCAAAACTTCAGACGCGTACAGACACACCTCGTTGAGCATATCGATCTCTCAGAGCTTTTTATTCATCAGCGTCCCACGAGGAAGCTTTGTATTCGAATAGGACGTACCCTCGGACCGAGCAAACTATCTCCCAGGAAAGCATTGCACAGCAGAGACAACAACGATCTGCTCCCCTTTGTCCGCCCCGACTTTGGTAGGCTGATCCGGGACCCGAGCGCGACGACAAACGCGCTAAGAGAAGCCATCAAGGCCGGGGACAAGGACGCAGTCGAACGGCTTATCCTATCTACCTCGACGCTTGGCGGTGCGAACGACCCAGAAAGAGACGGCTCCACGCCTTTGCTGCATGCTGCTACCATGGGCCGCACTCATCTGGTGTGGCTGCTCCTAACGCGTGGCGACTTCCAGCCTCGAACGGTCGACAACCGTGGACGGAACATGCTCCACTATGCCGCCATGAATGGCCATAGGGCACTGGTCAAGGTTCTCCTGATCCGGAGGGATACACTTGAACTGCGGAAAGTTGTGGACAAGGACGGTTGTATTCCCTTCGACCTTGCCGTTCGACGAGAAGATTCCTCGTTTACTGGGCTTTTCGTCATGTTCGGCGAGTGAAAGACGGCTGTTGCCGGGCGAAGGGGAGAACCGGCGTTCTCGTCGATCGCAGCGCGTCAGTGTAGGTGTCAAGATGAAGAATGCCGTAGAGAATCCACCCCTGTGCATCATCAGTCCACGCTAATACTGTCTAACCTGAACTCACCTCCCGTTGCTGTACTCTCGCCACACCCCCGCCATAAAATTCTGACTTCACCAACACCACACCACCATCACGGAGACAGCCGCTCCGCAACGTGACATCAACCCAAGCTTTTTCCTCTCCAGCCAAGAGCGCCCCGCCACTTTCCCCTGGAGGTCTCTTCTTCACATGCATTCCGTTATACTCGACCCCAACGATATGTAGTGTGCATAATCGGGCGGGAACGCCCATGTTTAATTACACCTCATTCCAGCGCCGGGCTGAGCTGAATGATCGACAATATTCTCAGAGGTCAAGCATTCCGGGTGGTAATAACCCGCAGCAAATATCCCGGCACATGGTCCCCGCATTTCCGGGGATCGCTGCGTGGTTGGTGGTGTGTGTCCCCTAGAATAGCCGTCAAGCGGTGCTTGGTAACAAGCTAATCCTAAGATCTCTCCCCGCAATTACTAGTGTAGGGTGACGGTTCTGGTCCAGTTTTGATATTAGCCCGATAGTGCCGAGCCTGGCCGTGCAGCGTAGTCTAAAAGGCGAACCAGTCTTGTTGCGGGGGAAGCGTATGGGGAAAACGATAATTACGAGTATTTCTTGTGCTGTAGGGTTGCGTCTTTGAGGTTGTCAGGAAAAGTGATTTCTATGTCGCACGTTACGCTGCGCCCCTCACCACAGGGAGAAATCCTGGAGGATCGTCGCTGTATAAGGTGTAGTATTCCATACTACTGTTTCTTGGCCTTTTGTTTTGGTACTTGAGAGGTCAAAGTTTTTTTTTTTTTAAACGAGCTCCCCTTCCCCTCCCTTTCACCGCTGCGGTCTCGTCTTCTAGTTCGTGGTATCGCGACCCACGATCGTCACTCCAAGATGATGATTCCGATCCTCCTCGCGGGGCTGCTTCCCCTCACTCTGGCCCGTGTTGTGGTCATCCCCGGCGGCGATCCACGCCCGTACAAGCCAGTCGGTACAATCGCCCCGGTGAAAACCGCTTTCGAATTCTTCAATGGTAGCGCCGAGAATGAGTTCTACGGCACCAATGCCTCGGTACTCATGTCCTCGCTCGACTTCGACGAGATCACCCCCTCCGACGGCATCTACGCGTCCGGCGACTCCTTCGTACGCGGCGCCATCCAGGCCTGGGGTGAGCATCTCCACCTGGTGATCCGACCCGAGGAGGTATGGTTCACCATCCTGGTGCAGCTCAACTTCTACATGAACGCACATGCCGAAGAGCTTCGCGACATGTTTGTCAACCACACTGGGCAGGAGGTCATCTACATCGAGGACTATACATGGTACGATGTGTTGCGGCGGTTCCAGTTTGCCATCCAGGAGCGCGTCAAGACCAAGTGGCTGCTCGAGTGGTTGCGGCCAAACTTCACAACGACCGTCGAGAGCGACATTATGACGGCCAACATCCTCATGATGGGTCTGACCAAGGCCTACTTCAAGTTCGAGGGTGGCGTCGTCTGTGGCTTGCCCTCGGTGACGCTGCTGGGCGAGGAGAAGGACTGGGTGGCACTGCTGGAAAAGCTGGACCGGTTGGCTGAGTTCGGGGCACAGCCCAAGGACTATGCGAGGAGGCTGACGCCAATTCTGAAGCGGTTTGCCCGTACCTTCCGGGAACCAGATTCGCCCGAGATCAAGCAGTTCTGGAACGACATTGCGTGGGCGCACACGACGGGAATATGCGGCGGCGCGCCCGTTCAGCTGTCAGGATGGATTTCCGGGTTCATTCAGTGGGCCGCAGATGGAAAACTGTTCCGTCGGTCAGACGAGGTGGAAAGGCCGGAGTGGTTCACGCTCGACAACGTCACGTACCAGTCGATTGATGTGAGATACTTGCCGGTTGGGTATGCCACGGCGCCATTCATCATGCGAGACTTCCGTAATGTCGACAGGTTCGAGGCGTATGTCGCCGCGGGAACCATGGGGAAACAGATCAAGGCTGGTGTGCCCGAGGGCTATGCCGATGCCCTGCGGAGGACAGGGGGAAATTTGACTTTGCTGGCCGAGAGCAGCAAGGAGTTGCATACCACGTTGCAGCCGCTGTCTTCTTGGATGCTTTATGGCCCGAGCAAGCACAATGCGACTGCAAAGAAGTATTGGCTCGATGAGCTGGACGTTGCCGAGATCCTGTACAAGACAGGGAAGGTGATGACAAACATGTCCTGCAGGGCAAAGTACTAGGTCCCGGCGTTTTTGCGATTAATCAATCTTGATTCCCCTGAAAACTCAACCAACGGACCGAGGTCAATGGGTTTCTGGCTCCGTCTTCTGGGAATCAATCGGGTCATCAACGGCTCCGTGGTGGCGGTCGGCACCACCTTCCCGATTGCCGAGACCCTGTCGACGTCACATTTTCCATTGTTCCAATAATAACCCCGCCCATGTTGTCGGGAACGTGATAGGGTGCATGACGCGAATCATTTCCCAGGGCGCGTTTTTGTGACATGATTTATTGCGGGAGAACTTGTAATCTGGTAGGTGTGTGAACGGGGAATTGACGGCTTCAATGTTGCCGCCTCTAGGTTCGAGTCATGATAGGCTCTTCCCCCCCCCTGTTGCGTATAAATCTCCGGGTATTCGCGCACGTTAAACATCTATTTGTGCCACGCTACGTCCAAGACCTGGAAGCCAAGCAACTTTGCCGAGAATGAAGCTCGTCAACCTCTTCCTTCTTTTCGGCGCCGCCGTCGCCCAAAACGCCAACAACTGTAACCCATCCCCAAAAGTTCGCAACGGACGTGACTTCATCCTGGTTGAGCAGCCCGATAACGTGAATGTCGCCTCCCTCGGGGATCGCTTCAATTCTACAGGCCGGAGAGTGCGTGTTGCTGACGTCTTTGCGGATGGCAACCACAAGCTGGTGAACGCAGGATCGGGCCGGAAGGGATGGGAAGACACGCCTGATTTTGACGACCAGCATACAGAAAAGTGGGTGCCCCAAGGTATCACCTCGACGGCGGATGCCCTCGGGGCCGGGACCTATGAGGGAGTGAACGGGTGGTTGGTGAGCTGGCATCGGGACGACGGTTAGTTTCACCTATTGTCTGTCGCACCTCAGACCCGACGGCTGATAGAGTTGCAGACAAAAGTGCCCGTGTGACGTTCATTGATCGCCGCGATGATAGCTACCGACACGTGCTTCTTGTCTATCCGTTCGAGCCCGATGACTTCCGCGAGGTGCCAGTTCACGCTGGGGGCATCATGTGGTACGGCGACACGCTGTGGGTGGTTGACACCAACAACGGGATCCGGGTGTTCGACATGAATAACATCTGGCGAGTCGACGACGGCGACGGGGTCGGAAAGGCATCTGGGGGTCGCTACACGGCGGCCGGGTACAAGTACGTGCTGCCGCAGATTCGGTGGTACAAGTGGTCGTCCGATTTCCCTTTCCGCTTTTCGTACATCTCGCTCGATCGCACCGCTACCCCCGACACGTTGATGGTGGGCGAATACCAGCCCAACACTACATTGCCAGTACGTATGGTCCAGTATGAGCTTGATTACCGTAACCGTCGGCTCCAGATGGACGGTCGCACCGCGAGGGGTTCATGGGCCTACTGCGTGGGCATCGAGCGCATGCAAGGTGCCGTGCAAGCCAACGGAAAGGTTTACATCTCAAGAAGCAACGGTGCAGATCGCGGCGATGCCTTTGGCTGGGTTCCGGGGAAGACAGCTCGTAACAATGCCGGTTTTTATCCACGCAGCCCAGAAGACCTCAGCTACGACACAAGAACCGACAAGTTGTATGGCTTGACCGAACATGCAGGGCAGAGATATGTTATCACGTCGGATGCGTCTGACGTCAAGTTTGACTAGAGCGATATGTGCGTAGTTTTTGTTGAATCAGATCAGTTCAAAGACGATCGCACTGCGAAGTTGGACTTGTGGACTGTCCTTAGCCCTTGTGTAACGAGGCGCATGGTCCACTCGCAAAGCAAAGCCTCGGTAACTTAGAGCGAGCAAGCGATGTTAAGTCAAGACGTGGCTGTGTCAGACTGTGAATCCTATTGACACCTCGCACTCTCTCGGTGTATCGGCCCGCATCGACCATGCGTCATTTCGAAAACATTGCTCTGGGGGCCCAGGATATTTGCGGGGGATCACAGTCACCGTGCTTCAGCCGGGGACAGGGATCGCTCGGTGAAAATTGCGGGGATGAAATCGGGGCCGCCCCAGTCGTGTGCCCGAAGCGACTCGGAGCGCCATTGCATAAGGCTTGATCCAGTCATCGGCGCCGATAGCTACACACTGGGCAGCGTCTTATTTCAGCGATGTCATTTCCCTCCATTCACCGTCCAGTTCCTCAATTGCCCCCAATCAGCAGGAGGCAGCAAGAAAACATCCCATCCTGGTTGGCTCTGTGGGTAACGTGCCAAGACGCTGTCAGCACTGGGGGCCCCCCCGCAGTGGACACGCCAGGGCGCATTTTAGCCCGCGAACCGCAGAGCCCTGGAAGGCGTCCGTAGCGCGAAAAAGGCAAGGTGACGAAAAGTGTGCCAATTGGGGGCTGGTAGCGCGCTGCTAATTTCCATGGCGAATTCCGGTCAAGGGTGGTGGGATGAGGGAGTTCTGCTCAAAACTTAAAGGTCGCTCAGTCCCCATCCTCCCTTTGAGATCCGGCTCTCGACATCCTTTGTTCACTTGGCCGTTATTCTGTTAGATCTTAAATTCCTGCGACAGTGAAGATACGCTTATCACCGAGTCCTGGTTGCACAATCCTCAAGGGTCTGTTCCTGCGACCACCAACGACAAGATGGGTTGTTTCGGTGTTTTTGCGAAGAAGAGCGTCAGGGCGGACGATGCGACAGAGAAAGGCGACAGCCCAAGGCCTCTTCACCACGACAGCTTCGTCTCGTTTGAGAAGCCACTACTCACAACGGGCCGGTCCGAGTCGCGTCCTACCGCATCAGTCCCACCCACCATTGCATCCATCAGGCCAACGACGCATTCTAAGTATTCAGCCTACTCAGGCGTCGCCACTTCCACAGGACCCAGCAACGATGGGCTGAGATATCGAGATATCGGTCGCGATGCACCATCAACTGGGTCGTCCAAGTCCGATGAAGACGACGCTGTGAGCGCACGGAAAGTCGACGAGGCACGGCGCAAAGCAGAGCAGGAGGAACAAGAACGTCGTGACTTCTTTCAGATGATGTAATAGGGGGTTTCATTCGCATTTCTTTGTACTGCGGGCTTGGGAACTGCGCTGCAGGGTTGGGCGTGGCGTTTGGCGTTACAACGGACGATACCGAGTCACCGAGACTCAACTTGTTTTCTTTTGTCGGATCATTATGGCCCCGGTTATATCAATAATGGGCACTGGGAGTCTCAGCTGAGAGACTATGGAAATAATGTTCAATTGGCTGTCAATGACAAGAACAATAGCTCGGGTTTAGCTCGAGCTCGACGCACACTTACCGTCGATGGCTTTGGATTCAGGGTTGTGATTCGTCAATTGGTGGGTTAGCGAGGTCGAGCTGAACTCTCGATCACGGCGCGAGACCCGGTCGGGTGGCTTGAGGGCGCGAAATTGCGACAGCTTTCCCCGTGGGGGCTTTGCATGGATTGGCGTAGCACTGCATGTCCACGCGGAATTACTGACGCTGCAGAGATCACGGTTCGCGAGGGTTGGAGCGTTGTGCAGAGCTGGCAAGGTACGTCAGGGTGTCCGGACTTGTCGTGTTGAGAAAACGCGATGGTCCTCTCGTCGCGTCCAATTCCAAAGCTACGAAGACAAGACGCGGGGTCGGGTGATCATGAGGCCAAATCGACTGGGGTGCAGCAGCCCCACGTCATGCCCCGTGAGGGGAGGCTAACGAGATCCACTGCCAGCTGGCGGTCCAATCTCCTTCGCTCCGACCGAGGCTCGTCTGGCCAACGAAGGGAGGCTCGAAGCTGAACACGAGATCGACCAAACAGCAGCAAATACCGGCGTACCGCCGACTGTTGTTGGGAAGGAGGTCTTTGGAGTCTGTGAGCTGGTCATAAGATCATCTGTCCAGGGAGCGCTGTTGTCTCCCTTGCGCCGTGCATCACCCCTAGGAGGTCCGGAACGGGCCGGGAGATTAGATAGCGCACGGGGACCGCGCTCTGGGCAAGGGGGCGTTCTTGACCAACACCCGTCGTGGAGTTGTCAACTCCGGATGTCAACATTACCCCCTTTCTTGAGAGGAGAACGACATTGCAACTCCCAAGTGCAGAAGCGCGCAGCTGCAAGCCCCTGTGAGATAACCCAGTTTCTCATTACGATAGTCACATTCAAGACACTCCAGACACGTGCATCGATGGTGTCTGGCCAATCAATGGTTGGGTGCCGTTGGGCAGCGGAGCATGCCGTTTGCATCAACGACCTGCGGCTCTGCAGCAAGCTCATCATCCCAATTCAAGCTCAACCATGTGTGAAGGAGACCCAACGAACCTCGATCTGATCTATCAATCGAGGAATTGTCGAATCGCGCCCAAGTGCGCACCGCACATGGCGACAACTATAACGGCGACTGTATAATAACGCACACTTGGGTGCGATCATCTGACGGAGACTGCCTTCGCAAAATCGGCTCTCGTCTGCCGGAATGAGGCCCACTGGATGGCGACGGACAGGGACGACGTGGCAGGATGGCGAGATCGAGATCACTTTTCTTGGATGGATTCAGGCTGCGCTGCTCATCTGCCAGTTGTGTTGGCAAAATTGTCGGATGCAAGCCCCCTTTTTTTGTTTGGGCACTGGCTGAGCCGCGATAATGCCCAATTCTTGGCTGGTGGAGAGGGGCGAGGTTCGGCCCGCGACTTGGTTGGGCAGAGCTCTCAAACGGTCAGGATCCAGCTCGTTGGGGACCACAATGTCGAGAGAAGTGGAGCCGCGAGACAGGCCAGTTACAGCGCCGACAGCGATCGGAATGGCTGTTCCGGCTGACGGAACCCCCTATAACCGCGACGATAGGGCGGATGAGAGGCCAATGGCTGGCGGGCTGCAAGCTGCCGACGGAGCGCTGGCCGTGGGTGATGCCACGTCAAACAGCGAGCCCACAGCGGCTTTTTTGGTGCGACAGGGCGGATTGGTGAGGCGAGTTGGGCCTGGGTCACGAGTGGGGTCCGGTCCCACCAGCGAGCCCAATGACCAGACAGCACCCGACAGGTCACTACCAGAACTTGGCACCACTTGCTGGCAATCTGCCTGCGACAATGCATAGGAAGTCCTGCACGTCCTTTGCGTCGGAATGGCTGCGTGGTGACTCAAGCCAGCGTGCTCCAACCACCTGCGACCTGCGCGACGGCAAACTCCCGGACCACAGCAGATGCCTGAGGCCCACGGGCCCAAAAGACGCAGAAAATACAATGTCTGGTATATTATGATCCGGGACCCTCATCTGTCCACTCGTTTGGCTCTCTTGCTCGGCCACGCAGCACGCAGTGCAGGCATCATCAATCCACATTGCAGACGCCAAACCATCGTTTTACACGATAGCGTCAATTGAAGAATCCATCCGGGTTTCACCGACTCTTCTTTTTCTGTTTCTCTGTCTGTCTTATAAGGACGGACGGACTCGACCTGCAAGCTGGCCGCCCCTGCCGATATTCTCGGGTCACACACGGAGCCGTTCTTGGCTCTGTTCACGGGTGCAAACACCAACGTTCCGGCCCCCGACTCTCCCTCGCCCAGCATGGGTTCACACGCCGACTCAGACCCGACGCACGCCGTCGATGGTCTTGTCCGGGCCATCCGCGACCTCACATCAGATCCCAACTACAAGCTCGTTGCCGATGTCTTCAGCGAATTCCTCTTCCTCAAGGACCACAACCACCGCCTATCCATGTCCCATCGCGAGACCATGGAAGAGTACCGCAAATTCCGCAACGAACTCGAAGCTGGGAAGGATAAGCTTGACAAGGAGAAGAAGGACCTTGAAGGTGTCATCCAAGACAAGATCCAGGAGATCCTGCAGCTTACTGCCGCCAAGGCACGTCTCGAGGGTGACCTACACGACACACAAGAGACACTTGACACGGAGAGGAAGTCCGCTGCCGAGGCTGCCGAGACTGCCGCCCTGTCGGCCAAGGAATCCGCCGAAGCTGCCGCCAAGGAGCTTGCTGACCTGAAGGCAACCAAGGAAGCCGAGCTTACAGACCTCCAGGCATCCAAGGAAACAGAGCTGGCTGCCCTGCAGACCTCGAAGGAAGAAGAGCTCGCCGCCTTGCAAAAGTCAAAAGAGGAGGAACTCGCTGCCCTCCAGTCTTCTAAGGAATCGGAGCTCGCCGACCTTCAGACATCCAAGGAGCAGGCCATTGCCGACCTCACCGCTCAGAAGGACCAAGAGATTGCTGACCTCACGGCGAAGAAAGACCAAGAGATTGCCGACTTGACCGCCAAGAAGGATGGTGAGATCGCCGACCTGGAAGCAGCCAAGGCTGCTGTCGAGGAAGCCTTGAGGGCAGCTGAAGAAGCTGCCGCTGCCGCCGCCGAGGCCGCGGCCCAGGAGATCGCTGCCCTGACCGAGGCCAAGACTGGCCTCGAGGAGGTCAAGGCGAATAACGAGGCCGAGATCGCCACACACAAGGAGACCATCGCCTCGCTCGAAGAGGCCAAGGCTGGTTTGGAAGAGGTCAAGGTCAACAATGAGGCCGAGATCGCCAAACTCAAGGAGGACATCGCCAACCTCGAGGAGGAGAAGAAGAAGGTTGAAGAGGCTCTCGCCGAGGCCAACGCAGAGATTGAGTCTCTCAAAGCTACGGTTGCCCAGAAGATCACCGAGATCGAGGCGCTGCAGGAGTCGCTCCGCATCGCTGAGGAACAGATTACTTCGTTGCAGCAAACGGTCGAGGAGAAGAACACCGAGATTGAGGACCTCCATGGTAAGCTCAAGGCCGAGGGCGAGCGTGCCGACGACGCCATTGCCCACGGCAAGGACCTCCAAGGCCGACTTGACGACACGGAACACACCCTACAAGTTACCTCCGGCAAGCTCGCCCACCTCGAGCAGTACCGCGTGGTCCTGCAAGACGACAACGAAGACGTCTACGTCACCGTCCTCGACAAGATCTGGACCAACATCGTCACCCTTGTCGAGGGCACCTTCCGGCCCGACATTGACGAGTCTATCTTGTCGGACCCTTCATGCTGGACCAACCTCCGCAACTCCCCATACCTCAAACACGCCACCTCCCTCCAGATTCCGCTCCCGCAATCCAACTCACCAGCGGCTAAGGGCATGCGCATCAGTGCCGTCCTCGCTATTCTATCGCGCGCTCTACACCACCACCTCTTCCGCCCCGTCTACCTCCTCGACGCTGATGCCGACGACGAGCCTCTTGTCCGTCTCCTCCGCATGCTTGAGGACGAGGACCCTACGCGTGAAGCCCACATGCGCGCCACGTTGCTGTCAATGCTCCCCGAACGCCAGATGGAGCAGGGTGCCCGGCGCGTCAAGACAGTGGTCCGCGAGGTTTCCTGGCTAGTGCAGCATCTACTATCAGCGCTGCAATTCGAGCAGTTTGTTTCCGGGCTGGAAGCCGCTTGCCGTCTCGCCTGCGAGCAGTGGATGCGCATCCAGCTGGCGTCGTTGAAGATTGAGCCGTACTTTGGCCCACCGTACGATGACTTTGACTGGCAGATTTTGGAGCTGCCAGAGTTCACCGAGGCGGCGCGCAGGGATGCCGAGCATGATATGTTCGGTGGGGCTGGGTTGGCGATGCCGCCCCGCTCGGAGGATGGAGAGGAGGCGATGACGGATGGCCCGTTGGAGACGGTCGAGGCCAATGGCGCCAGCGTCAACGGGAATGCGGAAGTGGCCGATCCGTTTGCCATGCCGCCTGAGGGGGAGTCCTTGGATGGGATGGACGGCCCCGTTGCCATGTCAATCCACAGCCACGATGACTTGGACGAAGGCGACATGGATATCGAGCCTGAAGAGATTCTGCTGGTTGTCTGGCCGAGCATGTGCTCTGTTGAGAACGGCGAGCTTGTCTCTATTACTCAGGGCTTGGTCATCTCCAAGGAGCAAGCCCGCCCCGCACTCGAGGAGGTCCGCTCCAGGTCGAGGATGATTCCCCGACCGGGGTCGCGCCGCGCAAGGACCCTCAGCATGCCTGGGTACAGTCGTGGCAGCTCGCCCGTCCGACATCGTGACATCGGGAAGGGGCCGGTTTTTCTCGGGGCCCAGACGGGAAACGGGGCTGCGGAAGGGGCCCCCGTCGACGGGCAGGACGATGGTTGAAGAAACTGGTCAAGTGGCAAGTGAGAAGGTGGGAGGAGACGGATGATGAATGGGAGGATGACGACGGCGGCGATCAACGAACGAGACGAGACTGACACTGTTGATGACGACGATTTAGCGGGACGTCGTGTAACACCTATCACACATCATCTTCAAAAGCGTGGGCGGTTTGTTGGGAACAAACATTTTGGGTATTTTTTGCTTCTCCTTTTTTTTTGGTTTCCCTTGCTACATTCTTTTCTTCTCTCCTTTGTTTATTCTCATTGTTCTCGGTCTGTTGGGTTTTGTTTGGGAAATCGCTGGGTCTGGCGAGGTAATGTCCAACTCGACCAGTTCCCATCTTTTCTGGCTTGCTGCATTAACGACTACGACTTATTCGCCAGATCAGGCTGGCCAGATGCTGTGCCGCTGTTGGCTGCTGTCTTAATAACCTTGATAGAGTCTTTTCGCCTCTTGTTTCTTTTCCTTGGTTGGGGCTCAGCATTAAGGGATGTGTGCTGAAGAGCATTGCATGACCTCACATTGGGTAATTCGTGGCATGAGAAGGGTAGCATCATATGGGGCATGGCATGGCTGGGAGCGGATTGGTTTTTGGGACATGGCAGCGGTGCATCAGTCTGTAATACGTAGCAAGCAGTTTTGCAGGAAAGGGAAGGCTTTGTCTGCGTTGATGTTGACTGCTCGTGATGCTTTGAAGCAATGGTGAGTGAGGGGTGATCTCCGACGGTCCCACCCAGCAACGTCCTGCCAAGTCATGCTTATCACTGACACCGAGCATGAATATTGTCATTGGCCAGCGTCACTGACCTGGGGATCCAACGAACTCCCAATGGCATGTCCCATTCCAAAATCCGAGGCAGTCTCCCATTGCAGTCGTGAAAATCGTCATGTGCGCGCCCAGATGTACCAGTGTAGGATTGCGTGAGATTTGTTGTCTGATTCGCGCGACGCCAAGGGTCCGGGTTCCACTGCAGAAGTTCAAATTAGGAAACAATGCAACGACGTTGCACCTGCTGGAGCCTCACTTCCTCAATCTGTGGGTGCCTTGCCTACCTTGCCTACCTGACCTAGGTACGCAAACAGGTCATCCCGGTATTAGACCGACCCTACCCACTACCGTCCCGGCACACCAACACGATTTCGGCATGTGGTAATAATGGTAGCAATACCTACGCCAGCTAACGTAGCAGCGTAGAAATCGTACACTAGAATCGCAGAATCCCGTTGGACAGTCCAGACCAGTCCTCTTGCCCCATGCAAATTTTCCTTTGTGCAGTGCAGTGCAATGCAATGCAATGCAATGTTGGCCTCCCAATAGAACATAAATAACATGGACACTGACACTGACACCGATACCGATACCAAAAGTCAAATCCGAGTCTCCAAGTCCAATCACGCACGGAATGTTTCCAAGTTTTCCGTCGAGTATTTTATTTTATTTTATTCCGCGGTATGGTAGGGGATTAGAACTATGTAGGCAGTACCGTCCATGATCACACCCGTGACCCCGCCGCCGGGGAAACCAAACCAGGGCGGACCCAGGGGAGCTTACCAGTACAGAAGGTGAAGAACACTAGGTGGGGACACCCAAGAAATTTCCAAGACGCTACATGTAACGGATTGGGTACGACTATACAGGGGAACGACAGCGGTTGAGCGGGTGCCCCCCTGGCGATTATTCCCATAACAGGTAAGTGCTAAGAAGTTTCCAAGACAATTTTTGTCTTGGCTTCCTAGTGATACCCCATTCTCATTTCGTAGCTTTTTTCTTCTTCGGTCCATTGTTACTGCGTAGTCTAGTGCGTAGTGTAAACTGGAACTGAATCCTCCAGGGTATGAGCGTTGGTCTCGGACTGCTTCCGGGAAGGGAAGGAGACAACTAATGGGATTCTCGTCTTGCGATATCGTGTTCGAGTCTGGGGAAATCAGTGGCAACGTATCGATCATGGCAGGAAGATAAATACCAGGAGAGACAACGATGAGATTTAACTCTTTTTTTTTATCACTGTCTCCCCAGCCATTCATTCGGTCGACAAGTCAACATCATCAATCACCATGAAGGTCACTCTCGTTACACTCGCTACCCTCGGCGCGGCTTCGGCTGCTGCCGGCTCCTCGGGGGCCAGCAAAATGGAGCAGGGCATGGAGATCAAGACCAAGCAATGGGCTGATGCGAGAGCCCGCGGTCTGTTTGGCGGATCGCTGCTGTACCCCAAGATCAAGGCGCAAACGGCCTGTGTCAAGGGCAAGGCGGGCGAGTACCAGTGCAACAAGGTCAACTTGCACGGCTTCCTCAGCCACGAGGATCTCGGCTCGGCCACCAAGGCCGGTAATGACGTGTGGGGTTGGACCTCCAAGACGGGACGCGAGTTCGGTATTGTCGGCGAGACGGACGGCGTCGGCTTCATCGAGATCAACAAGGACGGCTCCCTCGACTACCTTGGCCGCCTCGACACGCAAACCACGGCCACCAGCTGGCGCGACATCAAGGTCATTGGCCACCACGCCTACATTGGTGCCGAGTCCCCAGACCACGGCCTCCAGATTTTCGACCTCGAGAAGCTTCTTGATGTCAAGCCGTGGTGGAACCCCTGGTTCTGGAAGCCCAAGGTCTTCTCCAAGGAGAAGGACCTGACCGCCCTGTTCACTGGCTTCGGCGCCTCCCACAACATTGTCGCCCACGAGGCCACCAAGATGATCTACGCCGTCGGCGGTCGCTCCGGCGCCAACGCCCGCAACACCACCTGCGCCGGAGGTCTCTTCATGGTTGACGTGTCCAACCCGGCCAAGCCCGTGTCCCCGGGATGCATCCCCCAGGACGGCTACGTGCATGATGCCCAGTGCGTCATCTACAAGGGTCCCACCAAGAAATACCGCGGCCGTGAGGTCTGCTTCGGGTACAACGAGGACACGCTTACCATCATGGATGTGACCGACAAGAAGAACCCCGTCGTCATCTCCCGCACGCCCTATGTCGGCGCCGAGTACACGCACCAGGGCTGGTTGATTGACGAGGAGCAGACCTACCTGCTGCTGGATGACGAGCTCGACGAGATGAACGGCAAGGGTCCCGCTGCCAACGGCCACACCACCACCTTCATCTTCAATGTCGCCAACCTGGAAGCCCCCGTCAATACCGGCTACTACCAGAGCCCGGCCAAGTCGATTGACCACAACCTTTATGTGAGTTTTTCCTCCTCATTGTTGCTTCCTCAGTGTGTCCAGTACAGCACAGTCATGCTAATAAACGTGCAGGTTGTCAACGGTCTTGCCTACCAAGCCAACTACGGGTCGGGCCTGCGCATCGTCGATGTTTCGGGCGTAAAGATCGACCCTACCGGAGGAAACTTTGAGGAGGTCGGCTTCTTTGACTGCCATCCCGAGGATGATGATGTCAATGGCGTTGTCGAATTCTTGGGCACCTGGTCCGTGTATCCCTACTTTAAGTCTGGGTACATTCTGCTCAACTCGATTGAGCGGGGTATCTTTTCGCTCAAGTATACCGGGCGGAGGGCGAGGTACTAGATATTAAGTAATGATAATTTTATTTTTCGTTTGTTGAGAAGGAGCGGTACCTTTTTGGCTGTGTGCTTGGGTCCCTGAATTGATGACGCTGTGGCTTGGGTTCTTTCCCGGGCCCGCCCGATTTCACACGCTGCTCGTGCTTGCCTTTGCGGTGTTTGCCTCTGAAAATATTGCACGGCTCTGATGCGCTGGCTCGATCGCTAGCACGGGGTTTTTCTCATCTTCCGTGATTGCATTCTGCACCATCAACAAATTGCGGCCTTTTTTTGTTGTCTCGGCGTGCTGATACGCCTCATTCCACACATTATTGAAGCCCTCGAGTTTCTTCGGGGCTCACGGCTCAACCAAATGCTTTCTTTTTTTTTCTTCCCCAAGTATCAGTCGACCTGGGCACAGCAGGTACGTTACTTTGGGGAATAGGTGTCTGTTGCAATAGCAAAGGCAATGTCTGCTCGGTCGTCGGCGATAGCGTCCCATATCTTGAGAGACTGGAACCCATCTGGCAGGCTCCCTTGGCGAGAGATCGATTTACACCGGTAGGACGGCGTCCAACTCCCAATTCGTAAGAAGCAGCAGGATACTTTTTTTTAACGGGTTTACTGCCGCGACTACCCTCCCCCCGTAGAATAATACCGCCCTGGCAGCTGTCATGAAATCACTTTATTTCCCACACAGCACAGCACTTGGCCGATTCCTTTTTCGGGTCAAGGCGCCAGTCACGGCAGCACTACCTAACTACTACTTGCTGGGCTGACAATTGGGTGGCAGGCTCGTACCGTGTTGTATATAACCCACAGTACAGATTTCAAGTGGTAAACTTGAAACTTGAAATTTGGCATCCCTTTTGGGGCGTGGTGCAATTGGTGCGTGGGTTAGATTGTTTGCTGCCGTTCCTGCGCCATGAATCCGAGGCACCGGTCCAAGGCATTGTCAATCCAGGGTGCCAGCAATCGAAATCGCTGCGATTGTTGTACCTTGACGGCGCGCCAGCTTCAAGTTGATTTGGGTGGTGTGGATTGACGGCGCCCTAGTTGGACTGCAGTGGATCGGCGCGGACCAGAGACGGCACTGGGCATGGAAATTCGAAGGCTTTCCATGCAGAGACAGTCCTTAGCAAGCCCAACCGTATGTTTGGAACTGTCGGTGGCCGCCGAAGAATTGGGCGTGGTCGCGACAGTAAACCCTTTCGCTGCCGGACGTGGCAGTCTAGCCCCCCAGGCTCAATGATGTATGGGAGTGTGGTGCATACCGAGAAAAAAAAACAAAAAGCTCACCGCCAAGCCCTCTGCCCGATGCAGAGAGGTTGGTGGCTATCAATCGCCCCTTAAGAAGGAAGGGGGTCTTATTACGCCGGGGGAGGATTTCCGTGTGGCTTCGGATGGGGGAGGGGCTGTTTTGTTTTTTTTCGGCCACAGCTGGGATTTGAACCCAGGGGCTTACTAACCCCCCGCACCTCCAGGGCGGAAGGAGGACAGGAGATTAGTACCATTGTACCACTTGCTCCTGCCCCTACTGAAAACTCGATACCGAATTTGCATTTGTAAGGAAGGGCCACGGCAAGGCCATAGTAGTCATTACTCGTACAGACAACATTGACATGCACACACACACACACAGTTTCCGCGCACGGAAGAAGCATTACTTGACGATATTGTGCTCTAAACGGAGTTTCAAGTCGGCATCGGTAATTTGGCGAAGAAATTGTTGGATTTCTCTGACAACGGGCAGTCACTTCGTCTCAAGACATTCGTAGTTGACTTCAAGTCGTCTCAAGTCGGGCTAACAAATGTCAAAAATCCAATCAAGAAGCGGCGACATTAGATCTATACCCCAGACGCCACCCATTGAGGTTCATTGTTCCTAGTCTATGATATTTATGCCATTTCCTTGATCCTAGCTAAGCCCGTTCAATTGGTCTATTGTGGTGTACCCGGGGTTGAGATGGATTCCGGGTTGGGGTGAAATGGGCTTGAGAGACAAAAAAACATCTCTTACGTCAAAATCTACAACGGGACCTTGTTCTGTGGTAGTCTGACAAACAACTTCACAAATCAAGGGCTTGGGACTTGTTTTAAACAGCTTGATGATTTTCTATTCTGTTGAGCCTGACCTGGTTTCTACAGGCCTATCTCTCCATATCCAATGGCCCAAAGTCGAGCAAAAGGTTTGCTTCGGCCTCGCTGGTTTGCTCATCGGCACATTGTGCGTGTTGGGTACCATTCACCTCCAGCTAATCACATCTGCGGGCAGTGACTGAGCCCACTACACCGAATCCAGAATCTATCCGACCCCTCTTGTAGCCTCTCGAGACTTCTGGTGTAACAAGCTCGGTGAATGCAGGCTCGGCAGTCGACAGGGGAACAGGTGAATTTAGGGGACCACGGAAACTGAACTCGAACGGCAACACCCTCGCCGGATCGGATAGATCTGTTGTTGTGGGGGTGACTTCTTTGCCTTCCGTTGTTGGCGGCACAGACGGGGCGAGGGTCGTTGCTTGGGATTCAGAAGGCGGTGGCTTGATGCCTGAAACTTGTCGCACTGCGTACTTTGCGAACTCCGTGATAGCATGCTGCATGGCGCGGTGTACCAGCTCATGTTGATTAGAGGGATAACTCATCAGCAGGCGTTCCATGTGACCAAGGCTCTGGAATCCATCCAGGGAATGGCTCAGCCGCTCAGAGAATTCCGACCCAACATAAGGAGAGTCTGGGTGAGTGGTTCCAGGGAATAGTATCTCCCATATGTTGAACCAGCGTTGTTCGTCGACGCTGTTTCCTCGCTTCTTCGACAGTCCGCGCATTGCGATGAGATTCCACATATCTTCAGTCATTTCCGGAGGCAAATGTGGCCTCTCTGTCCCACATCTCGCCAGATGGAAGTGGTCATTTCTCTCTTTCTTGGACTCGAACAAGTCACAACATTTCGGGCACCGAATTGGCGCGTGGTATCGTTTGAGGTGCTGCCGGACATCGACAATGCGCTTTAGCTCGAGTCTGAGGCAGCTCAAGTTTAAGGAGTGGTCATTTTGGTAGAATGGGCAGGCCCAATATCTCGTTTCCGCCGCCTGGTAATCGATGGGGGTCTTGCGATGTGAGTTACTATCCTGTTGTACCCTCGGCGGTTCTCCGCTCGGCATGGATGCCAAATGCTCGTCGACAAGATCTGGTTCTTTGACCGGAAATAGACTTTGAAGTAAGCCGGCCCATCGATTGGACTCAGTCTCACCATGCTGATGATTAGGTTCGCACAATAAGCGAGTGTATTTATCGCCGTTGGCGCTCATGTGAAAAGTGTTGTAACACGTGCTGAGTCCGTTGATTGGCCCATCCATGCAATCACAGTGGTGTTCATCCCAAAGATGTGTGCTGTAGTCAAAATACGGTCAGAATTCATATTTACGAGCATATGTTTACCGGGCGTAGCGTCAAGATTCATAACATACCTGACATTGCCGAGACCGCAAAATAACTCGTTGCATGGGCTCCCCTCCGGCTCTGCCCCGGGGTATCTGAGGGCAAAGGGGCAGGGGAACCACTTGGGGCTGTTATCTTGGTCCGCGCACTTCTCCATATTCATGGTCCTCTGATCGTCAATCGTAACGCCTTGCTGCAGGACAGGATGTCCAGTTTCCACTGGGCTTTCAACTGCCAATGGGTCTACCAACGCGACTCTTGTTTCGAGACATGTGGATATTTGATCAATCGTTCTGGCCAGAGGGACAACGTATCCAGAACCCAAAGGATCGCTTGCAACAATGTGACCATAGACCTTGTTGGATTTGCTATCGACGACAGTTGAGCCACATTCGCCGGGTACGAAACCTAAAGACAGCCAAGAGTTAACCAGTGATGAAGTACAATTTGTCTTGGGTAGGGCAGACACAGTTGGCAAGGGTCTTGAGATCAACTTACCGCCGCCGTGATTTTCCAGAAGGACAGTCCACGCTTCGCAGGACTTCCGACATCCAGGTGATGGAATGTATGCCGGAGCTGTGATAAGTTCACCGTGTAAAATGCCTCGAATGCCGGAGATGACATAAATGGTGACCAGGTGAGCGGGGGGCGATGTCTCCAAATCTCGCAACACCACTGCCTTACCATGGCTGCTTGGAGGATATACAGTGTTGACGGCGACGGTCGGCGGGGATCCGCTGTGACTCTTTTCCGGATTTATGAGCGCCCAGTCGAGGAATGGGGCAGGTGAATCGAGCATGCGGGGAAGATCCATTCTTTCCCACGTTTCAGCGCGCCAGCCCGCAAGGCTTCGATCCGTCTCGTTTTCTGTCCCTCTGGGAGCTGAGTTTGAAAATATGTCGACCCCTATCTGACTTGGGCTGCTTGTATCCAGAAGTTCGTATTCGTCTTCGTCTTCCCAATCTGAAAAGCCATCGAATGAGGAGCAGGATGGCATAGGTGTTTCTGCTCGTGCGGCAGCAGCGAGACATTCGTCGGCGCGCGGTAGTGTTTCGTCTGGCTCTGTATCGCCGAAGAGATGGTCGACAGTGAGGAACGCAACCCCCTGAGGGAGGGCAAGAGCAATCCCTACCGTTGCTGTAGTGTCACCAAACCGCGCCAAGCTGCCGCAAGATGCGTCGTGGTCGGTGTATCCCACGGCCACCGGGCCATTGAGAGCTTTTCGGCTGAGGAGCGTTTTGGTCTGGAAATACACCAACCGGAGTCGGGGCTTCACAGGTTTGTTGCTATCATTGCGGCGAATGAGCATCTGGCGGAGCGGAGAGACTGGCGTATCCCTCTCTAGCTGGAGTTCCTTCTCGGCCCTTGATCGGAATGTCATAGCAATATCCTTGAGATCGATATCCCTGCACATAACCACAATGCTAGGCCGCGCGTTTGAGGGAGAGGTGCCGACCATGCGAAGCGTGTATACTGGTTTGCGGCCATAACCAGTGAGACTGAGGTACTTCTGGACTAAGACTTCCAACTGAGTCTGGACGTAAAGGAATTGTTCAAGCCATTCCTCTCGACTCCAAGGGTGTTGTTCGACTGGGGCTTTGGGGTAAATCACTTGCTTTCTCTTGCTTCCGGGGATTGGCATGCAGTAATCCCAGGGCCTCTCGATCAGGCTGCTCCCTAATGTGCCCACAGTCGTTGGGGTTGTCTCAAACCCCGATGAGGTTTGCGTATGCGTAATGGGGCAGGAGGAATCATCTTCCCTAACAGGACCGCAGGATTGTTCTGAATCCAACTCCATGAGTGCTTGCGTGTTTGCGCACAGGGCCGCGTCATAAGGTTGGGAAAGACTGTTCTTGCGGTAACGGGGGGAGAGTTGAGCGGCCGGGGTCGTGCGAGAAAGAAGTGCAGGGCTTGCGACGGGTTAGAAGTGCCAGGTTTTGTTACTGGTGGGTTGGGGCGGTGAGCCCAACGATGAGCCCAACGAAGGTGCGGGGGCTTACTGAAGATCTATTGGCCATCTGGGCCGCGACTCGCCACCTTCGGTACCACATGGGTGTGTCCTTCTTCAGGGGCTGCAATCTGGAGGCCTCTTCATGCTGGGACTGTCCTCCATGTTTATTCGTAAGTGGCTTGCGCGGTATGTTTGCCATGCTCCCCCTGCCCGACTCCTCTTCAATAAAAATGAGGTGATTCTCATTGTTCCTTCACCTTGCCCACTGGTGCGTTTTGTTGGCGATGGCCCACCACGGGCACAGGGGCCGATTGGCGAGGGAGCTGTTTGGGACATCATCCGCGTCGCTCGAATCCTATTTCAGACTTTATGACAATCTTATGGCATGGAATGAGGTTTATATTCTCAATGTCGACGATGCCGACCCCACGTCACCGAATACCATCACCCATGACGACATTCTCCAGGCGCTCCAACTGCTTCGCAGTCAACCGGCGCTCTCCTATGATCAACTTGTCTCTGAGCTGGTTTTGCGGTTGGGTAAATCGCATACCAAGACCTGTATCGAGATATTGGTTCAGATATCTGTACGCGCCATGTTGATGTTAGATATGACCGACTCGAAGGACACATGGCGTGCGGGTGAACGTTTTGTCGACTTCGTCTCGAGGTCTTTCCCCCGAGCCAGTGGCATGGATGCTTCGGTGAGGGGTGCATTGGAGCACCACAAAGCCATGAAAGCCTGGAAGCTCAAGGCGAGATGTAACATAGCGTTCAAGGGCACTGACAACCTCGCCCGTCATCTGCTCTTGGACACCCTGCATCCCAACGGGCCGACGCTGTATATTTTTCAGTGCACTGCATTTCTCAAGGCGCAACTGGCTCGATTACGACGAGAGAACATCAGAAAGGAAGATGACTTGTCGGCTTGCATCACCAAGTGAGTCCCGGGGCTTCTCTTAACTTATCGAACATCTCTGACATTATGAGAAGATGCTGTTTGCCCCCGCGGCTTCTCGCGGAAACATTGCACTCCATCCAGACGATTCTCTTCCACTTCGACGACCAACGGTCAGCGCGGATTCTTGAGAGGCTCATCGCCAAAGGAGAAGTCGACGAGGATTGCTCACAGGGCGAAGGCAGCAGGTTTTTTGACCAAGTGGATAGTCCTGACTATCTCTATTGGGGCAAGCGGTTGGCTGCTCTACATTCGTATGTGCTAGCCCGCCCGCCGCGTAACAGGTTCGAGAGGTGGGTTAAGTGGCAATCATCTGAGAGCAATGCCTTCGCAGTGGCGATTGCTGCTCTCTTCATCTCCATCATCGTTGGGGTTTTGAGTTTAGGGTTGGCTGCATTCCAAGCTTGGGTTGCCTGGGAGGCGTGGAGAATGCCTGTGGACGATAGTGAAGCGGAGGTGGTCAGAAGACTTGAAGAGTTGATCGAGGTGATGCGTCAACAGGGATTGCGTCGATAGATCGCAACGAAACGGAAAGCTGTATGTCACTATATAGATTCGATGATTGATAAAGCACTGATGTGTACCGGAATCGTTACTGCTTAATTGCCTCCGCCCTCTCAAGTCCGTCTGGCTCCATCGCCGCGACCTGCATGTGGCTCTGAGACATGCGTCTATCGACAAATGGGTTCGGATCCAAGGTTTGATCAAGGTTGCCGAGTGTATGGTTGACGCCGCGATGTGATGCTTCGTCGGCCTGTCATGGAAGACCATTAGATTCGACCTGCCCCGTGCCCGCATGCTGGATGAAAGACATACCCTGATAAGCAAAAGCAGATCGCGCATGCTCCGCCTCCCCTCCTGCATACCCCAATACTGCACCGCAATATCCGGGACACGGAAGTCCTTGTCGGTCCATTGAGGCAGACACCCCTTGTCGAGCTCGGCCAAACACCGCGTATACGTGTGGACGGCTTCTTCTTCGAGGTATCCGACAAAGCGGTGGCAGAAACTGGGAGAAATGAGGTACGCAGCGAAAAGAAAATTGTAGAATATGCCTTGGGCGACGAAGACGAGCAATCGCATCAACGGCCCCGGCCGGTATAACTCCAGAAAGGTCAACAGATGCATCCTCTCATTGTACGACTCTTCGAGAAGAGTCTTGATCCAACCTTGGTCTGCACGAAGCCGTCGGAGCGAATGTAGATGACGAAGTGTGCCGGCTACCATGCCCGGGACACCGGCGATGGATTCTAAGAAGATGAAGCGGACAAGCTGTCGGACAATGCATCAACTTCCAGCCGAACAGCAAAAACTAGAACTCAAGAAAGGAACGGAGAAAGATCTCACCCATTGTGGCTCGGTCAAGGAATTGGGGGGAGCTGTCGTTGTAGTGCAGCGACCCCCGTTGTGCTGTTCAGGACCCATGCCAGTAGCAAGATCCATTGCCCACCTAGAGGTTGTCAGATGTCATCCCCTTTGGCGATAAGAGATTGCAACCTGCCTGCACATCCGAGTTACCCGCCAGGCAATGCGATCGCCCATCGTGCGAGGCTTGCGGTGGGTGGGGATGACATTCTGGATGACCTGTTCATTCCACCCCTTGTGTGGCCATGTAAAAGCCCGGGGAATTGCAGAATGTTCCGGGGCAGATTGTTGTTTAGGGGGATCGGTGTGAGAAATCGGGCGACATCCGATTTGCGAAAATCGGATAGCAGAAGACGTTCGGGACCGAGCCACAACGCTGAACGGCAAAGCGGCCTGGCGCATCCCGATCCGGCAGGCCATGGCAGAAACGATGGTATTATCAGCTCCACTGTTAGAACTTGGTCAATGGATGGCTGGAGGGTACGATTTCGACTGCAATATATACTCATCCTGCTGGTGCCGACCTCAGGCGATGACTCCCACCATGCTGAACAGCTTCCATTCAAGCTGGTGTGCATCATCCCAACAGAGCCGGGAACCACCGTAAGGAATTCAGTCGGACGAAAATAGCTCGGGGATCGAAGAGGATACTTACCATCCGAGATCCCGAAGTTGGCATGTGTGAGGGGACTCCAAAGACGCCAGGGAAGAATGAGCAAAGTTGGGCTTCTTGTCGCGCCTGTGTGTGCGCCGGGCGAGCGGAATTCGTGCCCATAGGAGGGCCAAATCGAAGGTACATTTCTGTCCGAACACCTGAGCAATCCAGCGGACAAACTGGATTGGGATGAAGATGGAAGTTAGGTGGAGACAGTATCTGCGGGGTGACATGCCCGCTAGGCATGTGAAAGTCGAGGGGATAGCCCGGGACGATCGTTAGCGCGAGACCTGATGTGCTGCGGGGAAAAGGCTGGATCGAAGGTTTCCCGCTAACAAATGCTCAGGGGTTTGACAGGTCGCACCTCTCCAAGCTCGCCGGTTTGAGACGAAGGGGACGTTTCCGACGGACGGACGCCCAAAACATCCGATAATCGGAATCGAGATCAATCAAACCTTCCACCCAAGGTGCGGCATAGAGCGACTGCCTCAACTCAAGTTTTAACCCTGCAATAAGCACGGCCAGGTTACTGTTAGACCTATCATTCTCACCTGGTTTCCTCTTTTAGCCAGCTGCCATGCCTCAATTGCTTGCTATGCTCGTTAGCGCAGAACCTATCAACACGATTTAAAAGAGGGCAAATCACGCCAAGCTATGAAGACCTATACTAACAATGCCTCCATGGTTCCTTCACGGTGGCAGACAGCAACCCCGCCCAGAGCCTTATCTTCCATCACATCCTGAGTCAGGGCTATTGGACCGATACAACAAGATGAGGCTCCTCGACGTCAAAACATGCAAGCTCGTCGACGCCACTGATCTGAGCGAATCGGAACTTCGCTCTGCCACGTTGTCACATACCTGGACCAAGGACGAGGTGACATTTGACGATATTCAGAACTTGTCCAGTCGGTTGCCTGCGAGAAACGAGGATGGCACAAGATCAGAGAATTCGAACGCGGTATTTTCTATGTCTGGATCCATACATGCTGCATTGACAAGAGCAGCAGCGACCAGTTGTCGGAGGCCATCAATACGATGTTCACTTGGTACAGAGATTGTCTCCCACCCACGCGACCTCTACGTGTGAAAGACTGGCCAGTTCCTTGTATTCTCTGGGTTTAACGGGCACTACGCAGCAGACTCGGGACGAAGAGGGTTGAAGCCCTGGCTGGCGACCAGTCCCATCAACGCGGATGAGCTTTCTCACAACGATGCCCACGAGTATCCCGATGTCTACAACCCCCCTCAGTGCATCTTACTTCAGCGTCATTCTCTCGACTATCTCCGTTCCTCATGTTACATAGACTGTTTTTACCGCCAAAAATTGGAGATGGCCGATGGGAAGTCTCTCCGCCGTGAAATGGTTCACGTGTATTGTGGAAACGAGATGCGCATCTCGGCATCTCTTACAACTCGGCGGAACAAACTCCAGGGGGCCATTCTTGTCGTCACCATCAAAATCGAGTATGTTTCGGAGAGTGAGCGACCGAGAGTCTCGGCCTAGGAGGACGTCACTCTGTGACCTTGAGTTCCCGAGAGACAGGCGCGGATCCAGATCTGTTGATCTGCTGTACCGGCCCGCAGGAGGGCTCGAGAGAACGTCACTTGAAAGAAGAATGAAGGGCCGGACTTTTGACTTGGAAATGGGGTTTTCTGAATGGCACGCGATGCCGAGCCCTACAGATTCTTATCTCCGACAGCTGCAATTACACTTGTGGTTTGTGACACCCGACACGTCGGCATCCAGTCCCCCGCACACGCCATCGCACCATGTCTGGATCTTCAAAATGCAACCCCCTGTCAGCTGTCTGGGTACTGCCGTTGGACGTTTCAGTCGCAAAGATGACCACGAAATCCCGATCTTCAATCTTCCTGGCTGTTCTCGTAGCTTTTGCTCACATCGGGGCTGGAGATTGGCAGTATCGCTCACGGCCCGATCTTTCACCACCACGACTGAATATTACTATTCCAGTCAATGAAGACGTGGCATCGGGGTACATTTTCGTCGCCCCATATCCCTCTTTCGAAACAGACAAAGCCGTTCTCGAACAGCCCCGCGACATACATCTTCCGTGATAATGGCAATTTGGTCTGGTCTGGCCTCGGCTATCTCGGCGGCTGGGTTGGGAACTTTCAAGCAGTCCGATATAAAGGTAGTCCTGTTCTGCAAGCCTTCCAGGGCACCGTTGATCCGCTTCGTGGTCACGGATTTGGCACTATTGCATTGCTGAATGAGACGTACCAGCAAATCGCCACCGTGCAGAGTCGAAACAAGCTCATGGATCTCTATGAATTTCGCATTGTTAATGAGGAGACGGCATTGGTAGAGATCTATCGGCCAACACCTTATGATCTTGGACCGTATGCAGGCAGGGGGTGATCAGCGGTGGATTGGGAATGGCATCTGGCAGGGTAGGCATTCGCCGTACCAAGGCTTACTTCTGCAGCTGACACACGCACAGAGATCGATATTGAGACAGGAGAGGTCCTGTTTGAAGGTAACACGCTACGCTTTGCTCTGCCATCAGGTACGAAGCGTAAATCTCGGAGCACAGGTCGGGTCAGATGTTAATGATTCAGAATCCGTCGTCTCCCTTCGCGCCGACAACCAATCCGGCACCGGCAGCTTCAACGCCTGGGATTACATCCACATCAACTCGATTGACGTCGATGACCAAGGCGACTTCCTCCTCTCTGGTCGCCACACCAACACGCTCTACAAAGTCTCCCGCCAAAACGGGACCATCCTCTGGCGCCTCGGTGGGCATAACTCCACCTTTTCCATCCCCCAAGATGCCATCTTCGCCTTCCAGCATGACGCCCGTTTTCTCTCCCGCTCCGCCGACGGTAAAATAGAGATTATTTTCCTTTTCGACAACGCCGCCCGATCCGATAATCGAAACCGCCAAGCCTCAGGCCAGCGACACTCAGTATCCAGCACCCGCATCTTCCAGCTCAACCACACCGACCACACCACCAATGAGATTAATCGCTTCGTCGCGCCTGACGGCATTTCCGCCGCCTCACAGGGAAACGCACAGGTTCTCCCTGACGGCAATGTCTTTGTCAACTGGGGCCAAGCTGGTGCAATCACCGAATTCCGTGGCAGTGACGCTCGTCCCATTTTTCACGCCTACCTTGGATCACATGGCGTGGGGGCGCAGAGTTACCGTGGGTTTCGATATGAATGGACCGGAAGGTCAAGGGAGACGTTGGCGGTGGCGGCGCCGCGACGGGGAGAGGAGGTGACGGATTATGTATCGTGGATTGGCGACACGGTTACCAGAGCTTGGGTGTTTCAAGCAAGAGTTGGTGCTCAGTCTGTTAGGATTGGTGAGAAGTACAAGACTTCGTTCGAGACCAGGTTGGTGGCTTCTTCCGGGCTACTTGAGGGACTGGTTGGAGAGGTAAAGATCTCCCCGGTGGCTTTGGGGGATAAAGGTGAGGTTTTGGGCGAGTCCGAGGAGGCGGAGGTGCAGGATGATCTCTATGTCGGATGTGGGTCGGGGGGTGTAGGGGCGGGACGTTAGCAAACTCCTATGGGGGGGGGCGGGTGCTCTGATCCTTAGGTACCTAACCGGTGTGAACGTACCTCTTTGGGGCCTTTCTAGGTTGAAGAAGCTTGATTTCAATTCCAAGATTCTTTCTCGCGCTTTATTTTTGTCGTTTTGTGCTGGGTCTCACGGCATGGCGGCTGGTGACTGCCGATGCTGTACACATAACCAACGGATACCATGAAGAGAATGTCAGTGGTGAGTTAGCATAATCTCTAGGATGGTTCCCATTCTATCCTATCTCAGAGCTCATCTGAACATACCAAAACACATAATCCGAGTTGCTCTTGATTAGTGGCGTGAGCCATTGTCTGGCCTTGTCACATATTAAACCCAGCTCTTCCCCCTCTAGAAATCACTTTTCCCCCTGACTCTGATGTAGATCCTGAGTTCTCCCCCTCCCCCAGGGATTGGGATTCCGTACTGGTTTCGCTGTTAAATCTCCATCTTCCTCCTCCTCCTCCTCCTCCTCCTCCTCCTCCTCCTCCTCTCCATTTTCCTCTTCTTCTTCGTCCTCACACTCGCCTTTGCAATCACAATCACAATTCCCGTTTTCTAGGGCAACATAAATCGTC
>Ga0247763_1000241_pt1 | contig 30442 bp, 24 predicted proteins | sample UWRJL141409B4_FD_179926 | JGI IMG/M metagenome (GOLD analysis project Ga0247763, IMG submission 179926) | Plant litter microbial communities from Arlington Agricultural Research Station in Wisconsin, United States - UWRJ-L141-409B-4 | ecosystem: Environmental > Terrestrial > Plant litter >... | reverse complement strand
GCTGAATGGAAGCTCTCCTCGGCATCGTCGCCTGGCAAGTCATCGACAATAGTGTCATGAACATCCGCCACAGCCTCGAGCACAATACTGCAAAACTCTTTTTCTCCCGCAGCATCAGGGGCGCAGATGTCACGGAGAACCTCCACGGTGAGCTTGGTCGCCTCATCTGGCAGCTCCGGTATGGAAAGAGTTTGACGGAGAAGGGCGAACATTTTACGGCGTCCGACTTCGTCCGAGTAGTCTAAGGTGAGGGCGATATGAAGAAGTTGCTCGACAATGAACTCCTGCTCCACCGTGTCTTCTTCTTCCTCTTCGTCACCCTCCTGGTCATCAGCCCTCTTGACGGCGTCGATCAGGACCTTGATGTAACGCTCGAGGTAGAAGGCAACCTTTGTAACCTCGGGGAGCTTCTCCTCAACAAGGGACTCATACTTGCCGTTGCCCTCAGTCCGGCAGAACTCATTGAAACTCCGGGCAACGAAGACGGATTCGGCGCTGAGCGTCTCCCAGAAGTTGTCATCGAAGGCGACAAATTCCCTATAGTCCGGTCGGCCTTCCCAGAAGCCCTTCATGGCCTCGAGGGCAACGCCATTCTCAACTCCCGAGTTGACGACATCAATGCGCTCGAGCAGCTCGAGGAGCGCATCGAGACTCGGCGGTGACACCTCTGCCTGGCCGTTCTCGGCTGGAGGTGGAGTGCCCGCGCAATCCTCAATCCATCTTTCTCGGAAGAGCCGACCAGCAGCCTTGCGCACGTTCTCGTCCCTGTCGCGCAACCCCCAGCGGAGGAGCTTCTCTCTCATAGACAGTGATAGGTGACGGAAGTCGCCCAGTGCTGGGAGAAGACGCGAGTACACAGCTCTGCGGGTGGGTGCATCCTGGTCTCTAGCCCGCTCCAAGAGGAAAGGCAATGTGTTTGGCAAGATGGGCAGGTTGACCAAAAGCGATCGTCTCACGTCAGCGCTCGGATCGTTCTGAAGGACCTCGAGGAGCTTGTCCAGTAGGCTGACTGATGCGCCGTCGTAGCCGCTGTCGTCCGAGTCACCCTGAGCCTCAGCCTCGTTTCCCGCTAGACGTCCCAGGCCCAGAACAGCCTGGACGCGCACCATGGCTTCCTTATCAAGGATCCTCTTTAGCAGACCCAGTCGCAGCTTCTGAAACAGCTCGTCGTCGATGGCGTCGAGCGAGTTGATTATGTGCGAGATGAGCTGGGTGGCACGGTAGCGCACAAACTTATCCTTAGCTGTGAGCAAAGGCAGGGCATTGTCGATGAGATAGGCCGTAAGGCGCGTCGTGGGCGTCTCGGGCATGGTGCTCGCATCCTCGTCCACCTCGCCTAGCGCCTCGTTGTCCTTGTCGACGGCGTGTCGCAAGAAAAGGCCAATGAAGCGGATCGTCTTCTCGCCGACGCCTTCACTCTTCTTGACGGGCATGACCCGCAGCACGCAGCGTAGGAACTCGGTGTTGAAGTCATCTTCATGGAAGTCGGCGGCCGACTGAGCAGCTGCAGTTTTTTTGGTGCTTGTGGGCTCGAAGCAGCATGCTTCCTGGATCTTGCGAAGCGTTACGGCGAGTTTGCGATGGGAGGCTGTCGTACGCTGGGCTTCGTGGAAGACGGAGGCAATCTGGGTGCGTAGGGCATTGTCGGGCGTTTCGTGGGGAATGTCGGCGTTTGCATTCGACGACGCGCGAGAAGCCGTGGATCCACGGGGATTGAAATTCGAAACTGATGATTTGTGCGACACGGCGGCAGAAGACCGTGCCGACCTTGAGGTTCTCGCCGGCATGCTGTCTGGTTGTCCGTTTTCGGTTCTGTCAAGTCTTGGATGACAGCGCCTGGATCGCGCAAGTCCGCTGCGTCGCTAAAGTGGGAAAGACTTTGATGCAAGTGCGCGGCCGATGTTTGTTTATCTCCCTCTTTCCTCTTTGGGACTAGCCCGTCAACTGGCGGGGTGCCTATGCTTGAAGTTTTAACCACAGAGGGGTCCACGATAAGCTTTTATCGCGGTTCCACCCAGTCTTTTTTTTTCCAAGCTTGCAGAACAGCCATACGACGGGATCCGGAATCAAACCATTGACAATAGCAAAAATGGGCAGGTCAGGGGCAAAACGTCAGCGCGACGACGAGGAGACTGCAGCCGTGGCTCGAGAAAAAAATGCAGATGATGATGTCACCAATTCCACCCCCAAGGTTAAACGCGCCCGCACCGAAACGAACAAGTCGTTGTTCGTCAGATCTCTCCCACCTTCAGTAACGGCCGAGACCTTGACAGACTTTTTCTCTCAACACTATCCTGTCAAACATGCGACGGTAGTTCTCGACCCCAAGACCAAAGCTTCAAGGGGCTACGGGTTCGTGTCTTTTGCCGACCCCGAAGACGCCCTCGAAGCCAAAGAAAAGCTCAACAACTTTCTCCTTGATGGTCGCCGTCTGAGACTCGACATTGCTCAGCCAAGACACAGAGATTCCTCCAAGATCGATCCCTCTGTCGCCTCCAAAACTGCCGAGGAGAAAGTGAAGCGGGAGGAGGCATTGGCTGAAGCCCGAAAGGCTCCAAAGCTTATTATTCGAAACCTACCATGGAGCATCAAAACCCCTCAGCAACTCGAAGCCTTGTTCCGCAGCTATGGCAAGGTCAAATTCGCCGATCTACCTAACAACAAAGGGAAGCTCTCTGGCTTCGGTTTCGTCACTCTCCGCGGCCGCAAGAATGCCGAAAAGGCCCTGGAGGCCATCAATGGCAATGTTATTGACGGCCGAACCGTGGTAGTTGATTGGGCCGTGGACAAGGAAACATGGGAACAGCAGAATAAGGGGGGTGAGGTTGATGGGGAAGAGAGGGAGAAGAGAAAGGAGAAGAAAGCATCGAAACACGCCAAAGATGATGACGACGAAGACGATGACAACATGGAGGGAATGACTCAAGAGGATAAAGACTTGGCGAATTTCTTCAAAAAACATGCGGACGATCTGGAGTCAGAATCGGGAGGCAGTGAGAACGAGGATGAAGAGGCCGAGGCCGATATAAGGAATGCCGAAGACGATGAGGTCGACAACTCTGGCTCGGATGGTGGTGACGACGACAACTCAGAGGGTGGCGTGGACCTGGATGAAGAAGAAGATAAGCCAACAGTCCGCACAACGGATAACTCCAAGACTTTGTTCATCCGCAACCTTCCCTATACGACTACTGACGAGACGCTCAAGGCCCATTTTACCCAGTTTGGTGCCATAAGGTATGCACGTACCGTCATGGACCGTGCCACTGACCGGCCCGCAGGCACCGGTTTTGTGTGCTTTTTTGACGAGGAGGAGTTCAAGGACTGTTTGAAGAACGCCCCTCGCCACCGTCCGGCGGCGACCTTGTCCAAGCACTCGGTGTTGCAAGATGAGGCTATCGATCCCAGTGGAAAGTACACTCTTGAGGGCCGCATTTTGCAGGTTGCGCAGGCAGTCAACAAGGAAGAGGCCTCGCGCCTGGCAGACGAGGCCGTCAGCCGCAAGGACAAGGATAAGAGAAGGTTATTCCTCTTATCCGAGGGCCAAATCTCACCAAGTAACCCACTCTACAAGAAGCTTTCGCCGACAGAGATCAAGATGCGTAATGCCAGCGCGACTCAGCGGAAGAAGCTCATCCAAACCAACCCAAGTCTACACCTCAGTCTCACACGTCTCTCGCTGCGGAATATTCCGCGGAACCTAACTTCCAAGGATCTTAAGGCTCTAGCCCGTCGCGCTATCGTCGAGTTTGCCAAGGACGTCAAGGAAGGCCGCAGGCAGCCCATCTCAAAGGAAGAAAACTCACGCGGGGGCCCTGAGGACAAGGAAGCGGAACAGCGGAGAAAGGAGAAAGGCAAGGGTGTTGTCAAACAAGCCAAGATCGTATTCGAGTCCAGCCAGGGAACTAAGGTCTCGGAGGATGTCGGCGGCAAGAGCCGAGGCTACGGTTTTATCGAGTACTCATCCCACCGCTGGGCTTTGATGGGTCTTCGGTACTTGAACGGTCATCCTGTCAAGAACGACAGCGGTAAAACTCAGCGGCTCATTGTCGAGTTTGCCATTGAGAACGCAAACGTCGTCCAGAGGAGGCGCCAACAGGAGGAGAAGCAAAGGCTGAACCCCAAGAAACCCGATGGCGACGCCAAGATGAGGAAAGGCAAGCCGTTCCAACGCGCTGGGAAGCATCTTCTTGCAAATGGCGATATTCACAAATCGAAGTCGAGCTGGAAGGCCTACAAGCGGAGCAAGGAGGCCGCGGAAGCAGATGAGAAGGGTTCGGATGATGGAGCAACCCCGCTCATGGACAAGAAGGCGAGAAAGAACGCCGATGAGAAGCTGGCTTTGAGAACTAAGATTATTGCGCGGAAGAGGTTGATGAGGAAGAAAAAGGCGGTCTCGAGGACTGGGAAGTAGATTTAGGGGGATTAGGGGAGCCTGATTTTAGTGAACTAAGGTGTGTGTATTCGAAGAAATATTGAAATCTAGGAAGAGCCTGGACTTTTCCTTGAAAGTGTGCATCTTCATCCGGGAGCTAATGTCTTTGGATCATGACATTTGGCGCCTGTTTTGTGACATTCGTAGGTTTACAATCCAACACCTAAAAAGCTGTTAGTGCAGGACTTGGTGGACGTTTGGCAATGATGGGCCTTGGCAAGTTCAACAGCTTATGTCAATTTGGTTGGATGCCCCAGCGTGATTTAGGTTTCGATTTAGGCGCGTGCGAAGAAGGTATGAATATACAAAGAGAAGTAAAGAGAGAAAGAACTTGGCCTGAATTCTCATCAATTTTGGCAATCTTCTCAACTGTGTGCACAGGTCCCTCTGCACGGTCAACGGGTCCAAAACCAGCCACCGCTCTTCGTTCCACCCTCCCCTTCCTGTGTCTTTTTGCCGCCCTCAATCTGCTTGGGCTCTTCATCGCCATTGTTAACAATCGCCTTGGCAGTCTTTGGTTGGCTCTGCGACTGTGAGCGAATTGAGTGCTGCACGCTGCGCGATACCTCGACGCCCTCCGCATTTTTGATAGACACAACGACTTTAACATGCATGGCGCCAGTATCGTCGACGTACTCATTACGTGTGACGGTCTTAGTGCTCCCGTCCTTAAACTGGGCTGTTGACTCTTGCGGTCTGCTAACCTGGGCGTCGGGTTTCGGCTCCCGCTCGTCGGATAGGGATTTGAAAAAGCTGGAGAGCGACTCCTGGCCATCGCGAAAGGCAGATCGTACAGATGAGTAGAGGTCTTCTTCAGTCTTTGCTGCCTCAACATCATCCTCGTCTTGACCTTTTCCCAACCCCTCCCTCACCATGCGCTCCAGCTCCCTGACCATCCCCTCCGTCTCCCTCACTGCGCCCTCGACGTCCCTGGCAAGGGTGTTCGCCCCCTGCAGAACTGCCTCCACCACATCGCCAAATCTCTCACCCTTCCCCCCTTCATCCTTCTCAGCTTCCTCGGCCCGCTCCCTCCAAATCGTCTCCCAGCGCCGTCGTTGTTGTTCCTCCCGCTCTACCTCCTCCCGCCGCAGCGCAACCCACTCCTCCATCGTACCTGGCGAGATGTACCCGCGCTTGGCATCTCGATAGGGGAAGTACACTTCATCCAGCCTCTGTCTCCGCATCCGTCTTAGATATAGAGCCGCCACCTCGGCAATCCGATCACCCACACTCCACTGCCAGCTCCCGCTTCCATTTGTCACCGAGGAAAACATGCCCGCAAGTTGCTCGGCGCGCATGCGCGGCCGGGCAGACAGCTCCACCATGGGCCGGGCCGAGCTGGCGAGGAGGAGATCCTCGAATGCCTCAGCCCAGCTACTGCACAGCGCCGGGTCGACATGTGGGGGGATTCCATTGGGGGTGGGTCGGTGAGGGAAGGTTTCGTCGAGGAGGAGAGGGGAGTATGCGGAGTGAGCTAGGAAGAGGCGCCAGGCGAGGAGAGACTCAGAACGGGTACCGCCGGTGAGTGCGGCGAGGGAGGTCTCGAGGGAGGGGAATGGATTGGAGTCATGAGCCGGGGAGGCGCTGTCCTCCCCTTCGGATAGACGCATCTTGACTGTGGTGGTCGTGGTTGTTGTTGTGTCAGACGGCGGAGTGGTGGGTTTGGGTTGCTGTTGAGGTTGCGGGAGCGAAAAGGCCTGGGAGGCGACCGAGGGCAGGCCGAAGATGGATTGCAGACCCGCGGCGATGCGCTGGTCGATGTGGTGCTTGAACCGGACAAAAGGATTCCTGCTTTGTGATGAATCGTCTGGCATCACTTTTTAGAGGGGGTTTCTCAGTTGCAAAACGTCTAGAGTTGCTGGGTGGTGGTTGATGTTAGGTAAACGACCACCTTTGCCAGAGCAAAAATTGTAGTGACAATGACAACGTGCGTGACGCTGCCGCCCCGCATCGAACCCCCAAGCCCCGACGGCGCTACGTTCCGTAGAGCGAGGTGGAAGCCGGATGAATCGTTTGAACTTTCTCACCCCACGGCAGTCTCCTCCCCCCTATCAAGCCATGCGTCACAGCTCATTTAGCCACGCCTAGGCTGTGGTGGGGTGAAGAAGGTTTTCACTTGCATTTTCATGATGATATGAGATTGAGGTGAGTCTAACGTGGATCTGTTCTTGGTGCCAAGTCCTCGACGGCTTCTTGCCGCTTATCCGTGTTCGATAAGCTAGGAACACCCTCTCTCAATGCCTCGACCTCAATTCAATTACAAAGAAATGCAACAAGGGCTAGTGGCTCATCTCCATCGCGGTGAAAGCGTAAAAAAACACATTCTACCGTTGATCTCAGCATGGTTCCTGCCAACCAGATGGTTGGCTTGTGTGCGACGCTGATATATGATCCCTGCCGAGAAGGCCGCGCTAGCGATGGCCAAGCGTGGTGGATTGCATGACGGAAACGGGAATGGCAGCGCGACTCCTCAAAAAAGTCATGGAAAATCGAGATCCTCTAGCCGACCACTTGGGTTTTCACCCCTGCTTCTTTGCTTCTGTATAGCAAATCTGTTGCTTTTTCTTCTTCAACTATTTCTCTTGTGCCAGCTCTCGATACCCTCTGCGTGTCATCTCGCTCCTTTTTCTTTTCTTAGTATCGGTCACCTTTGCCGTGACGTAATTCACAGCACTTATCACCCGAGGGGGAAAAAGGACGCGCAGGACCTTGCCGAAGCCGATTTTCTAACAAGTCCCACCAGTTCGAGTCACGCCCGACCGGTCGACCCCCAGGGACACCAAACGACTTCTACCAATGCCCATGACCGACCATACCGACACGCAAGATTGGTGCACCGCACGCGCTTGTTTCGGCGCGACAACGGTCCCGTGAAGTGACGCACTGAACGCTGAGCACCGAGTCTGCCGAGCTCATCATGTACCTACCCGCAGTAGGGAAGGTTCCTCTGCCCTCGTTCTCGTCCCTTCCGACAACGCGACTCTGGCTGGGCTTGTGGCCAGTTGATGACCATGGTGATCCTAAAGACGACATCCAAAACTGGTCGTCGCTCATCGGCATCATCACAGCTATCTGTGGAAACGTCCTCATCGCGCTCGCTCTCAATGTCCAGCGATATGCGCACATCCGATTACACCGAAAAAGGGCGCAAATTAAGGAGCGCGCCAAGCAGGCTGTGAGGAACGCATCGAGGAGTCAACAATCAGGAAGCGTATATGGCACGGTGGGACCTTCGGAAGGTGGCATAAATGGCAGCGCCGCGAGATATTCAGATAGGCGGCCGAGCGAGGACGGTGGTGGTAGTGCCGAAACGGAGCCGCTTACGGCATCCTTTCGGTCGGCCGAGTCGGGAGACTCGGCTTGGACCGATGATTCCCACGATGACAGTTCCAAGGTTGCGTCGACATATTTGGAAGACCCATATTGGTGGTTGGGGCAGGTGTTGATTACAGTTGGCGAGATGGGCAACTTTCTGGCCTACGGCTTTGCGCCCGCGTCGATTGTTAGCCCACTCGGTGTGGTCGCTCTGGTCTCCAACTGCGTCATCGCCCCAATCTTTTTCAAGGAGACTTTTAGGCCGCGGGACTTCTGGGGTGTCATCATTGCCATCGGCGGCGCTGTGACTGTCGTTCTGAGCGCAAAGCAGGAGGAGACCAAGCTGGGCCCGCACGAGGTGTGGGATGCAATTACCACTATGGAGTTTGAGATTTACATGGGTGTGAGTTGTTCGTTGATTGCGCTGTTGATGTGGCTGAGCCCGAGGTACGGGAACCGGACCATACTAATTGACCTGGGCCTGGTTGGCTTGTTTGGTAAGTAATACAGCACACTCCACCTCCTTCTCTGCTGACAGTTCCAGGTGGCTATACGGCCCTCTCTACTAAGGGTGTATCTTCGATGTTATCGTCAACCCTTTTCGGGGCATTTGCGACCCCTGTCACATATGTACTGCTCCTTATTCTCCTCTCAACTGCTGTCATGCAGGTCCGATATCTAAACAAAGCGCTCGCCCGTTTCGACTCGACTCAAGTGATACCGATTCAATTTGTTTCATTTACCCTCTCGGTCATTATCGGCAGCGCTGTTTTATATCGCGACTTTGAGCGGACGAGCAGTGAGCAAGCCATCAAATTTGTCGGTGGCTGTCTTTTGACTTTTTTTGGTGTCTTTCTCATCACGAGCGGCCGGCCGCGCCATGGTGAAGACGAAGGGACCCTGTCGGATATCGAAGGCATTGAAGAAACTATTGGCCTTGCCGAACAGGGTCCCAATGAACCTCAAACCCACCATCAGTTTCGACGCGATAGTGGCGCGGTAGGCTCGCGGCGGTCTTCGAAGGCATCACGCGTTAGCTTTACCGACACAGTTAATCGGCCACTTGCGGCAATAGCCGGAACGGGTTTTCCCTCATTACGAGCTCCAGCCGGCTCACCTGTTTCCAAAGCGCCGCTGAGAGAGTCTAACCAGGACTCACCAGTAGCGGCAAACCCTTGGAAAGAACCACAATATCCTACCGCAGGCCGATATACTACATCGGCAGATACGCTGATTACAGTGGCATCCAATGCGGTATCTGACGGCGAGACTATCCCGGAAGTGGGCCAGCCGCAGATAGCCGCCTCTAATAGTGCGGAACCCAGCACTCCAGTAGACCAGCCGGCGACACCCCGAGCACCGCATTCAGTATCTCGGCCTCACTCACATCATTTTGGACCGACCATGATCTCCCCATCCCCATTCTCGACGGCCGTCAGTGCCGTTGTCGCAGACAAACTACTCGCGGCCATGGACAGCCCAACGGCCCGCCGGTTAGGGTCGAGAAGGAGTCGGCCAGGGCTGAGGAACAGCTTGTTTGTGCCGCAGGATGAGATGAGCGACGGAGAAGATACCGAGGGTGATATTTCCAGTGCAGTTGAGAGGAGACACGGGGAGCGGCCACTCTTTGATGAGGATGATGACGGCGAGGCACCAGTGTTGGAGGGTAAGAAGAAAGTCAGAGGCCGGGCGAGAAGCTTGAGCCATACATTGGGCGAACTATTCGGCGTCAAGAGGAGCAGAAGGGGAACTAACCAAGATGGGGGAGAAGAAACGGAGGGGCTACTTCGACGGGGTGGGGAAAGTGGGAGGACAGATCTCTTATGATTCTGCAGAGATGAAGTACGATGGGACTGGTAGTGGGCGGCTCAAATATCACTGCATTGGGTAGGCGTTGACTTCATCATGGCCATTGAGGCCGTACTACCTCATTCCCTTCTCTTTTGATGCCTACTTTACGAAAGTAATACTATTTATTGCGTCGGGCCAGTCGGTTCTACATACCCTCCCACCCTTGGAAGAATCTTCGCGTGGTACTTTAGAGTTTGTCGCGAGGATACCGCGTAGAGCACCACCCGAACAGTCCTCCAGGGTTTGGACTGAATGTGCAAGCCCCCGCCAAATGCTCGTCAAGTTCCACACTACGAATGCAGGTACCAAACAATCATCCAGAGTTGAATTGGAAACCCACACGAGAAGTGTTGAGGAAGAGGAGGGAAGAAACTTGCCAGTATTGAGCTATTCTCGAGGTGACTTTTTCTTTCTGAGAGTAAAAAAAGGCAAAAGAATGTATTTTCTCGATTATCCTGACGTCTTGGTATTTCGACGTCTCCAATCTCCATTCTCAGCCCAATGCCGGCACCCACCGGCTTCGGGAATTTCAACGTCCAGCAAAGACATGGAAGGTAAAAGCCGAAACCGAGCACCATCAGCTCACTGCGGAGTCCCAGTCACGAATCAGCGGGTCCCTGTTCAAGGCGACACGAGTGGACCTGTCCAATCCACTGGACCGTCCATTAGTTCGCAGGGATGTTCCCCCGCCTTGAGCCCACTCAGTAGGTACGGCATCGCTCGGAGAGGCGGGGTCTTGTTCGTTGTGTACTATTCCTGTCAATCTTTGGTTGTTTTTTGCAGAACTGAGTCGGCTCGCGGAATGCACCCCGGATCCCAGTACAATTCTAGACTTCCTAGTTTTGCACGGAGAAAAGCTGGAGAAGGGACCCTCTCTCCGAACGGTCAATGTGGTCATGCGCCGGTTGCATCACCACCCCGGGCTCCCCCCTTTTGGCACCGTCTTGTCAGGAACGGAGGGGTTGCTGGTTGCCGAGGGATTCCGGGCGGCGGGAACCTGGGGAGGGGATATAAGTGACCCCTTTCCTTTGTGGCCTTCTATAAATTTCTTCTGGGGTTTCTTGCATCGTTCGCTGTTGCAGCTTTTTTTCTTTGGACTGTTGTTTTGTTTCATTGTTCGGGGCCCATTTCCTCCCCCCAGTGTCGATCTCCTCTCGTCTTGTTAATTTTTGTCTCGCTCGTGTTTTTTCTTTTGGTCTGTCGGCCCTCCGTCCATCTGCTCCTCTTCGGATACCCTGCCTAGACGCTGCGGCTGACCTCGGCACACCTCATTCCTCCCGCTTCCGCTTCTGCTCCCGACCCTCCGACCTCTTCTTTTCCTTGGACGACAAGTGCCGTTTCGAGTTGTCCATTCTCCGAATCCGGTGCATTCGTGGGAGACGCGGTGGTATCGCGGCTTAATCCAGCCGGTCGTTGAACCCGTTTCGGACCCAAACGTGTTGAATCGGAAGACGCCACTAAAATGTCGGGGCCGCCATCAAGGTTGCGGAATGTCCTGGGACATCTCCTGCCGCTGCACCGCGACACGCCCCACCACCTGCACCAGCTGTCACCGACATTTTTCCTCGAGCGCGCCGCTGCCATTGAACCCGATGCCGAGGCCGTGTACCATGTCACGGCCAATGGCAAAGTGCTCCGGCGCTCCTACATGGAGTTGGCCGACCGCGCCCGCGGCCTCGCCTACTATCTGCGAAAAAAGGGTCTGAAACGGGTTGGTCTCCTCGCGCCCAACACGCCCGCTTTTCTCGAGAGCATCTACGGCATCGTGGCAGCCGGCGGTGTTATCGTTCCCGTCAACATCCGTCTGAAGCCCGAGGATATTTTTTACATCTTCGACTTCGCTGAAGTGGACGTCATCATCGCCGATGCCGAGTACGAGGGGCTGCTCAGCACCTACCGCAAGGGCCATCCCAAGGTGCCTGTCATTATCGATGTCGACAACGACTCCAACGAGGGCGCTCTCTGTGGTCCCTTTGACGATGCCGTCCTCGAGGGACTTCACCACGACCGCGATACAGGTGCCAAGGGGTGGTCTGCGCTGCAGTCCATGACGGTCGACAACGAAGACGACATGATTGCCATCCCTTTCACTTCGGGCACGACTTCCAAGCCGAAGGGTGTCGTCTACACCCACCGCGGCTGCTACCTCGCTACTCTCGCCAACGTTGTCGAGTCGGGCCTCAACATCCCCAACGGCCGCTGCAGGTACCTCTGGACCCTCCCCATGTTCCACGCCGTCGGCTGGACCTTCCCCTGGGCCGTATGCGCCGTTCGCGGAACCCACATCTGCCTCCGCAAGATCGACTACCCACTCATTTGGAAGCTTCTCCGCGAGGAAGGGGTAACACACTTCAACGCCGCCCCGACCGTGAACACACTTCTCTGCGCCGCCAAGGAAGCCGCCCCGCTCCCATCCCCAGTCCAGGTCACCGTCGCCGCCTCCCCACCCACGGCCCACCTCTTTGAGCAAATGACCAACCTCAACCTCCACCCCGTCCACGTCTACGGCATGACCGAAACCTACGGCCCCATTACCCGCGGCTACACCCTCCCAGAGTGGGACTCCCTCCCCCCTCACGAGAAGTTCTCTCGCATGGCCCGTCAGGGCCACGGCTTCCTTACCAGCCTCCCTGTCCGTGTCGTCAAACCCGACCAGCCCGCCGGCGTACTCATCGACGTGGCCAAGGACGGCCGCGAAATCGGCGAGATTATCTTCTTCGGCAACATCTGCGCAAAGGGCTACTACAAGGACCCCGAGGCTACGCGCAAGCTATTCGAGGGGGGGGGTCTGCACTCGGGCGATCTGGCCGTGGTGTATCCTGACGGGGCGATCCAGATCCAGGACCGCGCCAAGGATATCATCATCTCGGGCGGTGAGAACATCTCCTCGGTGGCGCTCGAGAGCATGCTGGTTGAGCACCCGGACGTGCTTGAGGCGGGTGTGGTGGCTGTGCCAGATAGCCACTGGGGGGAGCGGCCCAAGGCGTTTGTGACAGTGAAGGAGGGGAAGCAAATCCGAGGAGAGGATGTGGTGGCGTGGGCGAAGCATCAGAGCTCTATTAGCAAGTTTATGGTGCCGAGGGAGGTGGAGGTAGTCAAGGAACTGCCCAAGACGAGCACGGGGAAGATTCAAAAGAATGTGCTGAGGGAGTGGTCGAAGAAGGGGGTGCCCAAATAATCATTAGATACAGAAACCTGGCGAGGTAGGAAAGGGTAGGGACGGAGCAATGGATGGGTTTGGATTCGGACGGATCTAGCGGTTCTTTGTTCATATTGGAAAGCAATTCATATTTGTCCAAGACATTCTTCGTGTGAAGATCGTAACAATTGTAAGCCAATTGGCCAAGCGCAAGATACGATGAACAAGGTATCGTTTCTATTTCCCCAAATCTACCCTGACCTTTCCTCCCAGGTATCCATCCATCTCCCCATCCCTCTGGCCATTGGCCATAACCAGACAAACTAATCGCCCCATGCTCACTAAACTATGGACCGACTGGTTGGCGAGCCACAACGAGCGCATTCTTATGAATACAGTACTGTTTCCACCATACAACTCAATACCAAAACCACCACCAAAAACAAACCACGTTGATAAGCAGAAGAAAAACGCCGTGGTCATGCCATGGTATAACAACAGAAAAGTGCACCCATACAATAAGGGTCAAGGCCAGAATTAGGCTACCCTAACAAAACAAATAAACGGGGGGATATCAAAATGCGGTGGTTGTATGTATAGTCTGAAGGATATATGTGAACAAACGGCCATATTTGTTCGTGGGTAACAAAATATAAGAATTTCATCAGTCATGCCCCCGTATTGAGACCGATTATAGTGTGTGGTATAATAACAAGGCCGGGGCAGTATTGGGCGAGTGAGGCTACTCCGGGCGTGGAGCATGAGAAGTCGAGTTAAGAAGAGAGGGATTACGGCTATGCTGTGATACCAAGCGGGGATTCTGCCGGTGTACCCTGTCTTGATGGGCCCGCGGTGCTCGGCGGGGCGGGGGCGATTTCTGGATCGGGGATTTGGATATCGAGCTACAAACATTCTATCAGTGAAGCCGCCAGGTGAAAAAGACGTTTATCAAACCTACCGTCATGTACCCAGTTCGTTTCAATGGAATAATTCTGGGCGGAATGGTGCTGTCATCGGCCGCGTACGTCTTCGCCATTTCTTTATTCCATTGCTCGATCCAGTTCTCCAGGCGGCGAAGTCGCATCTTGGTAGCTGTGAGCCCAAGATCATCCCATAACCACCCGGTTGCGAGACCCAGCACGCCGTCCAGGACATTCCTCCAGTTAAACGGGCTGAAGATCGGAATGAGCTCGCTGTTCAGCTTCTCAATAATTCGCCGAAACTCTTGCTCGTTGACCCCTGCCGGGTCCAAGATTTCGGGATACAAATTCGAAAATGTTGGTGCGAGATCGCCCTCGATCAGCCAATCTCGTCGAATCCTGATGATGCGAGTGCTGGTGTACTCCGGCGAGTCTATCGGGACGTGAGGGTTTAGGTGGGGATAGCAAGGATGTTGAGGGCCCCATTCCTCGCCAGCGTCTGGTTGTTGATCCTCGCCCATGATCGATGAGTTACTTGATGAAATAGCCGAGCCAATCCCAGATATACGTGATGCAGTAGAATGTCGATTATTCAGGACATCTGGACCGGGGCCACGCTCCAAATCCTGTGAGAAACCGTCTCTCCCATCGTTGTTTGCTTCTTCTGGAGACATGATTTCTTTTCCTTTTCCTTTGTTGTCCCTGTGCCCCGCTTGGTGGAAGCTCAAGCCTACAGGTGCGTCTCTCGTCTGAACACGCACAGATCTATGGCCCAGCCCTGCCCCCAATGCTGAAAGTGCTTCCGGCGCCAGCCGAGTAGAAGGTCCTGCTTCGGGCGAGGGAGTGGGGTTGATGCGCTTTTCGTCGTACGAGTGCCGAACCGAGACCGGCAAACTGATTCGCTGTTCGTTTCCTGCGCTGCGCTCGAGCTGGAGGCTCGCCCTGCTAGAGGGTTGCTGGAGGTTTTGACGTTGCTCGGGAAGGGCCAGTAGTGGGCGGTCACCCAAACTGGTAGTTTGAAGACCAGTGGGACTTTGGTCGACCTCGGCGGGGTGCGCAAGAGGGATGGAGGGGGGAGGCGGCGTGGATGGGCGGCGTTTTCTGTGCGAGGTGGTAGATGTGGCGGCTGGGGTTCTGGGGGTTGAATTGGTCGGGTTCCACAGGCGGGCGGCCGATAACCTTCGGGGCGGGCGACCGGCTGCAAGAACAGCGGCGCCGCGAGTGCGAAAGGGCGACTGGAGGAATGAGTCCGGCGGCGTGCCGAGGCCCCTTCGGAGTAAGCTGTTTCTGCGCTGCGGACAGCCAGGTGCTACGGCCGGCGGCGGAGCAGGCGCAGAAGCACCACGGTGAAAAATTGGGGGTTGCGAGGCGGCTGGTTGGAAGCGCGGGTTCGGGAAGAGCGGTTGCGGTGATATTGTGTCGGTGTTATTGTGTCTTGCTCTCGACAATGCATCTAGGGCGGTTGCTTCAATCGTCTGCGGAGGGTTGATTGGTGCTGCCGTGGAAGCCGTCGGAAAAAGCTGTCAGTGGCGGCCGCCGAGACGGCCTCCTCGACAATGGGGTAATGCCGTGTTTGGATCGCCTGAACCTTCCGCCTCCAGCTCCCGTGCCTCTGCTGCTTTTCGGCCTGCTCCCTCTCCTTCGTCTCCGCTCCCTCGTGCAACCCAAACCAGCGTTTCAACACAATCAAAAGGTTCAAGCCGTCAAGAATATCGCTGACTTGGCGTAAAGTGTCTCGGACTCGATGGCAATACTCGTGATGATGGTAGTGGCTGAAAATCGCTTCAAAATCGGGGGAGCCAATCTGCAGGGCGCGTCTCTGCTGCCGCCGAAGCAAATCGTGACTAGTGCTGGGCCGCTGCAAATGGCAGGTGGAGCCCCAGAGCTGCCGCATTGAGGTCTGTCAACTGTTGCCAACTGGTGTACAGGCACCCCGAGCTGCAGGTACCAGGAGCTCGCCAAAACGGGAAGGCCCAGCAAAAACGCTCGAGTGGAAGCGAGGGTGAGAACAGACGCTCAATGTTCCATCGCCCGAAATCAGCCAGAAAATCTCGTCTCGAGCGTCGGTCGTGAGTCGTGTATAGTGGCGATGTCTTAGGTTTGGCCGGCGTCGCGACGGAGCGGACTGGGGCTGCAGTGGCTTTATGGTAAACGACGGCGCTGAAAATGTGCTTTCTCAAAGTGGGATTGTTGGACCAAGGTCATCAGCTCAATATATTTCAGGCATCCTGTCACCACGGCCCCCATCGGGGCATTGCCTCCCAGGCTACCGGGCCCTCTGACTAGGGTTGGATGCGTTTTCCAAGGGCCCCGGGATGTTGGTGACGCACAACTCTCCATCGTCCTCAGCCCCTCGGCAATGTGGAAATAGGGGAAAAAAATTCCATCCCGGCACACTACAAGACTCGATTGGCCGAACCAACCGTGCTTGATGGGGCACATTCCGTCCTCTCTGTATCATCAAAGGCGAGTGGATTATTCTTCCACGGATCAGGCGGGGCCGTGGAAGTCTCCGCCTTGGTTACACTGTGACACTGGATCCGGGCGGCTGGTGTCTGTGCTTGAGAGAAGCATGAATTTGGCGAGCATCAATATCGAATCCAATTTCACCACTGCCATTGCCTGCTTGGTCTGCAACACCAACACAGTGGCCCATTGATTTGAGGCATGGGGCGGACTGTGACGCAATATCGGCCACCCCGTGTCTGGTGTCTGGGCTCACAAACACTTTTCACGTGGATGGAATTTTGTCGTGCGGCTATCTGAAGTTTCATGGTCTTGGCACGCTCGATCCATGTTTGGTGATATGGAAGATTGGCAACTTCTCAAGGCAGGCCAAGTTTGGACGGCGCTCTTGACCAAAATGCTTTCCTGGCTGTTCACGAACATGGCAGGTTTTCCTCTTTCGTCATCTGAATACTTAGCGTGTTCAACTTCCTAGGGTGGAGGGGGTTTGGAGCTAAGGTGGAGCTAGTCTGGCGGTTTGGATTTGGAGAGGGCGGGGTACACATGAAGAACGGCCAGACGTTGAAAGTACCCAGCGACCTTACTGGGGAGCCCGGTACGAATACTCTCGTTAGGGGGCTAAAACGCTCTGACATGGCCATTCATTCCGACCTTGTTATTATTGCCACCAAACTTGGTACAAAATACTAACACCTGTACTTTCGCCCATCAGTCCTAAAGGTTGTACTATCTAAACCAGGCGTATGCGTCAGCAAAAACTGTTTGGCGTACTCGATGGTCATATCAGAATCAACGTCCAAACGGATTGACCTGAGTTGCACGAAGTCCGGCAGAGCGTTTTAGAAGCCCCGACGAGTACTGTACGAACTCGGGGTCAAAACTCGAGATGAGAGAATGTGCTGGGCTGGCGTCCAATAGCTATTCAGTGTCTTTTTAAGCATCAAAGGGATTTATTTCTGTCGCTCTGAATGCCCGCGGGGTATCATTTTCATCCCTCTACTCCTGGCTCTCTCCCTGTCATGTTTCCACTGGCATCGCCAAGTGGCTGGATGGTGTAGCCCCCGCGTTTGGGGCAGATATTTGGTTGGTGAGCTAAGGCAGCCCGCACAGTGCCACCGCCGCCATTCCATTGGGCCGTTGGGGGGAGGGCAAGAATCAAAGCGACACTTTGAGCCGTAACTCCCACCCACCTCACGCCTTGACCGTCCCAGCCAGCGGCGATGAAGCCAAACGCGTCAATACCCGCCATCCTACCCAGTTAGAGAGGACTGGAAATTGGTATTTCTGGGGCAGAACCTCCCAAATGCTGGCATCAACTTTGGGTAGGTACTGAAGCATCACCATTGTCTGACGTCACTTCGCGTAGTTCGCAGCGCGAAGCCCACAACCATCCCTGCGCTTCCCTCGATTTGCGTCCCTTCTCCGTGTCAACAACTTCAATCTCTCCGGGAGGCGGAACAACACCGATGAGTTCCAGGCCGTCATGGCGACTGTGGCCGAGGCACCCATAAGCCCGCGGGCTAACGGAACGTCGAGTCCAACAGCAGCGAAATCCGGGACGGCCGTGTCGACGGGAATCGACGCGCCACCCACCCCGGCCAGTTTCCACAATCTCCGCCATGCCTCAACCATGGATGAGGGGCTGTATGCTCGTTGGAGACCCACGTCGGGCGAATTCAGCCACAGGTTGTCTTTTGACGGTGACCGGCGCCGCAGCTCAATCTTTTCGGATTATAGCTTGTCGGAAGCAAAGCGGAACCTCCAGGACGATGTGATCAACCCTGGCGGCAAGTGCTCAAATCACCACGAGAACAAGTATACGTTACTACCCCTGATATTTGCACTTCTACCCGCAATCGGCGGTGTCGTACACAAGAATGGCAGCGCTTTTATGACAGATCTCATGCTGTTGGGCTTGGCGGCTATTTTCCTCAACTGGTCCGTCACACAGCCATGGTGAGTATTCCTCGGTGATCCTGTGCCCTTGATATGGGAGACTTACTCCAAGCGTCAGGTCTTGGTACTATGCTGCCCAAGAAATTCGCGTGAGGGAGGAGGCTCTAGTAGAGTTGGGGCTCCAGGACGACGGCGATGATCTGGACGACATACCAGAGACCACGCCTCGACGGTCGCAAGGCTTCGAAGACGTGCTAGAAGGGCCTGGTGCATCGCGTAATGCAAACATACCCGACACTGGAGCCCAAGCTCGCCGCGCTCTGGACGAACTCTACCTTCACGAGGTGTGTGCCCTGCTCATGAGCTTCACCGCCCCCTTGTTGGCGGCCGTTCTTCTTCACTGGGTGCGTGACCGACTCAGCCGCCCCTCTGAGGCTCTCATCTCGAACTACAACCTAGCTATCTTTGTCCTGGCCGCTGAAATCGTTCCCCTATCCCATCTCATCAAACTCGTGCAAGCCCGGACTCTCCATCTTCAACGTATCGTCCACTCGAACCCATACCGGGCAGAAACCGGCCTAGCTACGCAGATGCAAGGTGTGCTTCATCGCCTCGATGACCTCCAATCACGCATGATTACGGTTTCACAAACAGCCACTGCTGCGGCACTCGGCGGAAGCCCCGCTGTCTCCAACGACGACACCCCCGAGAGCAGGAACCTCGCGAAACACGAGGCCGCAGTCGCCCGGAGCGTTCGCAATTCGGTTCAGCCCGAAATTGATGCACTCAATCGCGCCGTCCGTCGCTACGAGAAGAAGGCCACCGTTCTTGCCTCACTGACTGAGTCCCGCCTGAGCGCCATTGATGTGCGGCTCAATGATGCCATCTCCCTGGCCGCGGCTGCGGCAAAGATGAACACTTCGCAATGGGGGCTTATGGCTAAGCTCGGAGCGGCGGTCCTAGATCAGGTGGCTTGGCTCCTTGCTCTACCTATGCACTTGGTTATTTCACTCTGTTTGTTGCCTGTGCGGACGCTCACTGGTCTGTTAGGAGAAAGGGGTAGGAAGCAGGTAGGGAGGATATCGGATGATACGCGGAATGGGAAGAGGGTAAGAGAGGGGTTAGGAAGGAGGACTTCGGGGGATAGACTGCCTTCGCGCCTGACCAAAAGGTGATTTCTGTATTCCACTGTCTTGGCTGGGGTGGCGCTTGGATGCGTGGCGTTACAGATACGGGCTTGGCAGATACCTGGCTTGGTGGGAATGGGAATTGAAAGTGTGGATAACTTGTATCTGGTTTTGTGGTATCTGGAGTTTGTTAAACAAAATGCTCAACGTGCTTGTTAGGTAGGTAAACCATTCTACGGTCTTTTTCTTATAAAAATCTACCTGACAAGGGCCCCGGCTGATACCCCTTTTGGTGTGATGTTCTTCAAGGATCAAGAAGGTAAATACGGGGAATATTTCACCTGGAATCGAAGCGCATAAAGTTCATTACTTGGGGACCTGGTATGCACCCGTCAGGGGAAGTGAAAAGTTCTTTTTTATAATAAAAAAAAAAAAAAAAAAAAAAAAAAAAAGAAAAACGTAGAATGGTGTAGGCGTCTGTGACTTATTCCATCAGCCCGACGCGCAATGGTGAGGCATTTGTCATGCAGAATCAAATACTTTAGCTCTTGTGGGTATGCTCTCATATCAAGTTATGGCCTGCCCTGTCTGGCACCGGCGCTGGATGTTTTGGAATTCTCGTCAGGTGAGGCGGCCTCGTGATAATCCGGCGCATGCCAGGTTGCCAGGGTCAGGGTTGATTGGTTCGACAAACTTACCGAGCAGGTATTGTGTAGCGCTTGCGTGCATAAATACATGTATCGAGTCAATGGGGATGTCCGTCCTGGCTGACCGAGAGACTTACAGCGCTGTGGTGGTAACTTCTCCATTGCTTCTCCGTCGTCTCCCGATCCACCCAAGTAGGTATCTAGTCTAGTTGCACCGGTTTGGGTTCATGTTGGCTCATCTGCAAATGCCGTTTTTACACTAGCGGCGACTTGGCGGTGTTAGGTGCATGTGGTTGATGAGAGTTGCGTAGTTCTTTTTTCAACCGATGACCGGTGGCATATAGTTTAGGTCGTGGCCGGTTCACTTTATCGAATTGATGATGGGCAGGGTATCATACCAGCCATGGCTAGCATACTATCCAGAACAACTGCGTTGCCTCAACACCCAGTGCCACGGGTCAACCAGCTGAACACGGATTTGATTCAAAAAGGGGGGGGGGAGGAAACCCCCCAAAAGCTGAGGGAACTTCATGCATGAATTCAGCTCGAGCGCCAAAGTGTTGATGCTCTAACCTCTCTCTCTGGAGTCCGCAGGATTGGAAAAATGAAAACGAGAAGAAAAAAAAGAAACTGGTCTCGGCTTGGTGATACTGTGGCGTGTAGTGTTATTTTTGTTATCACTCTCCATGTGCAGTCCGTATCTTTTGTGTGATGTGATAGCCCGTCCACGGACCTGGGACGCATGAAAAGCTGCCCGTGACCTGCAGTTGCCTACCCCCCGGAAAGACTGTTAGCGTGCGTTTAGGAGTTGGTGGGGAATTTGCCGTTCAGCAGGGGTTTGGGTAACACATCGGTTGAGCCAAAATATCAAGGCCACGGTATTAAATTCAAACGCTTAAATTTCCCTCATCATATGAGTAGGAAAACACTTTTCCAGGTTGGCCATTGTAAACGGCTGCCAATCTAGTTATAAAAGTATGTACATACAATGTGAACAGTTCGTTCAGGGGTTGGATGGTATAGGTTTGGCGGGTTGTGGGGTGAGGCGGTTTTACTGCGAGATCGCGGGGCTACGCTAGTGTCGGGTTCTGGGTTGCCAACCCTGCACCCTGTCCCTGGCGAGCTTTCGGTTCTCTCGGAATGGTGTGGTGTGGGGCGACGTTATGCATGAGTGTAGTGTAAACCAGCCTGGCGGTTAGCAGGACTGGTGCATTGACCAGTATTTCTGACATCATGAAAACTCGTTACGATTCCTCCTTTTCTTTTCTTTTTCCCTTGGGCACCGGAGACGGCAGGTTATCCAATGGCCGATGCGACACTTCGGCCCTTTCTAATATATTGGACGGCAGCAGGTATCCCGTAGTTAGTGAACGCAGCGACCAGAGACAGGGAAACTGGAAGCTGAATTCCATGTCAACCGATGGGGTTTCCCACTCGATCATCCGAAGCTGGCATCTGCACCACCTTTCATCCTGTTGTGTCGCATCCCGCGGTCTTGGCGATGCAAGCTCAGCAAGCTACCTAACTAATAACTGTTGGACGAGTGCGGCAGCCGGCCAGCCACCAGCGATTCGGCAGTGCCGCCATGTCACAGCCGACAGCTGTTCGGCATTTGAGCAGTTTGTCGACATAAAGCCGCATCGCGTAATCCTGGATATTCGACGCGTTCCTTGCCCTCGCACCTAGGAATCGAGACGCGGTAAAACAGGATAAGGAGAAGCGGAGACGGGACTTTTCCCCAAACCGCATCCACTAAGTAGACTACTTACATACATGCCGTCGTCGTCGGAGGCAATCCGGGGGTTTTACGAACGCATGTCTCTGCTCCATCATCAGCGTTCTTGGGGCGGCTCGGCAGCTGCACTAGGCGTTAATTTAGCCTGCGTCAGTTTCTGTCGCAGCCGTACAAAATATTCGGCATGGCGCTTCTTGGACGCGCATCATCATGCGAACGCATACGGAGGCGTCCAATTTTACCGTTTTTTGCGTCATTCGTGAACAGCCACAACGAGCGCGTTGGACAGGGAGTTTAATGGATTGTGCGGGGATGCTATGCTAGTGGCCAGGCCATAACGAATCGCAACAGAGACCGGCGTCCTTATCCAGGGCAATTTGGGATGAAAGAGCCGTGCTTGCGGCTTGCATTGGGTCCTGCTTGGGCCTGCAGCTGCCCCCTGTCCCGCCCTGCCCTCCAACGGAGCTTCCAGGTTTCTCGCTTCACTAGCTAGTCTCGACGCCTCCTTTCCATGCGGCAACTCTCCACGTCGAGTCGTTTGGAGCGGATAACAACGTCCAGCTGGCCTGCTAATCTCCCGATTCGCACGCTGGCCACTCACCGCCATGGACTGGTCTAGGGCATGGCTCGTGTCTTGGAGGGGGGCCCCTTTGGCAAAAGGTCTCTCTTTCTTGGCTTGTCTCGTGGTCCTGCCCAAGCCGACGCCGGGTTTGTTTCTACCCCCATAGCTTATAGAATATCCTCTAATTCCCCGCCCTCACGCCCTCTTCCCCGGTTCTGACCTTTTGCTCATGGTTTGATCTGCCTCCGCTTCTCCTGGTCTTAACGGGTGGGCTTGCAGATCCCGTTCTCATTGCTCCCCTCTTCCTCCTGTCGCTCGATTCTCTCCTCTTTTTCTGCATTGCAGCTCGGCAGAGGAACCAAAGCAACCGGAACATCCAGGGCTAGAATCTCATGTCATCAAGATAGACAGGTACCTCGACACTTGTTCAGTTCTGGAGAGGGCCATGTCGTTGTTGAGCTCTTGAAGCCCGTCCAACTCAAGTCCCTACCCCCGAACCGAACTTCTAACACAGCTACAATATGAGGGTTCCCAGGGGCCGGTTTGCAGGCATCCTGCTAGTCTCATGTTTATTTTTCTCCTTCGCTATCGCCGCCAGGTCAGGGCGTACCAGGAGGCAAGAGACAGGGTTGTTGACAACAACCCGCGCCAATCCTCCGCAGACAAGGAGTGACGGAGAGCAAACCCCTTCGCCGACAGAGAACACCGTGGATGGTTCGGCGAGTCCTAGTATCAGCGCTTCGAACTTGCAGTCCTCCTTGAGTTCATCAGCATCACCAACATCTACGAGCAGCCTCGATTTGGTCCTCTACAGCGGTATGTAGTCTCGCTAAAGTCCAGACATGAATGTTTGTCAAGCTGACAGATTATTTAGACACCGTTCTCGATGGCGAGCTCCCTCTCCAACCCGTCATCACGCCTGCTTGGGCCATAGCGGGCGTCATCCTACTCGGAACGGGGGTTGTGTATGCGCTTGTGGGAATCAAGACCAAATGGCTACATACCTTTTTCTCGACAGCCTTCCTTGCTAGTCTGGGTACGGCGGTCCTAATCGTGTACGTCATGATTCCGCCTGTCGGCAATGCTGCCCAGGGTGCCTACGTCGTGGCTGTCGTCTGCACGGGCGCTATCCTCGGTGGGCTAGCTATTGTGTTCAAGGAGGTTACCGAATGTCTCGGATGCCTCCTCGGTGGCTTTTGTCTTAGTATGTGGTTTCTTGCCCTGCAGCCGGGTGGTCTGATTGGATCAACAGGCGGGAGGGTGGGTTTCATCGCCGCATTTACGCTCGCGACATTTTGTCTGTACTTCACCCAGTGGACGCGGAATTACGGGTTGATTGGGTGCATATCCTTCTCGGGCGCAACTATCGCCGTGCTCGGTATTGATTGCTTTAGTCGGGCAGGGCTCAAGGAATTCTGGGCCTACCTCTGGGCGCTCAACGACAACGTGTTTCCCCTCGGGGCCGTCACGTATCCGCTCACAAGAGGGATCCGTGTCGAACTTGCCGTGACTATTTTGATCTTCTTGGCCGGCATCGTCTCACAGTTGAAGCTTTGGCGCATCATCAAAGAACGCCGATCCAAGCGGGATGCCGAGCTCGCAGAGGGAGAGCGCAGTCTGCGGGCTGAGGAGGAAGCCGTTGGCCGCCAGGTCGAGGAGACGACGAGCAGAGAGCGACGTGAGTGGGAACAGGCTTATGGCGACGGTTCGGCAAGCCAGCTCGGCGGTTCGGTGGACTCTGGGGTCGGTGGCATGGAGAGCGAAAAACGAGGAAGGGGGGCCATGGGGGGACGACGATACGGCAACGGCACTCCGGCTGCCATGACCTTACGGTCGCGCTCGACGACAAACGGGACGGAGGAGTCGGTGTTGCGGCAAAGTCGAAGAGCTACACCACCGAGCCTTGCGAACGCATTGGCAGCAGTCGAGGCCATGACGAAAAGTGACGGGGATGGCGCGGTCACCATACGGGTTGTCGAGGATGACATGCCTCCGTCTGTGTCGGGCACGGTGCCAGCGCTGGTTCCAGTAGCAGAGATGGAAACCACGGTCGCGGATGGGGAAGGCACCCAAATTCACCGTCACCTATCGCAAACCCACCTTGCGCAAATCCCCTCGGTGGTGCCTTTGCCATTCAGAGTTTCTAATGACGTGAACGACGACGACAGATCCTCAGCTGCGACTTTTGCTGACGAAAATATTGAGATGGACGTGACGGGGCCCGAGGTACAGAGGAGGAATTTCAACAACACCAGCAGAGCGGAGAAACTGGTTAGGAGGCTATCAGGCAATTCGGCAAAGTTTTTGCGAAGTCTATCACAACGCTCTGCACGCACAAAGCTTGACAAGGAGCTGGTAGCAGCAGAGAGCCGCGAAGACTTGGTGGAGGTTTTGAGTGACCAGGACTTGGTGAAGAATGATAGTGACTCGGTGATTGCGAATCTTGACGATATGAGTTCGGTTGGCGACGCTGAGTTAGTACTTCGGGAGGAAAGGCCGCTGAGCATGAGCGTCGATGTCAAGGTCAACCTTGGTGGTGTTGCTGATACTGATGACCCGACGCCGGTCGCGTCACCTCCGCTGGATAAAGGGGCGATGCCACTACCAGTGTCGAAATCCTTGGCAGAAGAGTTGAACGGTCCAGATGGGAGGCTAGGCCTCGGTGATCTGATGCCGACAGTGTCGGAGGGGGCAATTGGGTTGGATGACTTGGCAGTGCCTGGGCCTGTACAATCGGCTCTCGCTACAGAAAGTAGGGTTGCCAGGCAAGCCGAGGGTGCTGATGTCACATCTTCAACGGATGGGCCAGCGACTAAAGAGGGAGAGAGATTACACGGAAAGAAGTCTACCGCGTCCATAGACTCTGTAACAGCGAGTCTCAAGACTGAGAACCTGCCGCCACCGCTGTCGCGGATTGCACTCTCGTACAGGACCAACGAGTGGGCCAAGCATCTCAGCGTGGCTGAGGCACCCGAGCCCGAATACCCCCAACCCCAACCCCAGCCCTGGGAAGCCATCGAAGAGTCCGGCTCACCGATTCCCGACGAGACCGCTGCGCCGCTTGATGTCGATAATCTCCAACAAACGGCAGAAAATGCTCCCCTACCTGTTGCTGCGCCGAGGTCGGCAAGTGCCATGTCAGGGAGTAGTTCAAGGGTCTCGCTCACGGGTTACCCGGAAGGGCCATACAGGGCCGCGGCAGGAACTCTGAAGACAAGGTCGTCAATGCTTTTGTCGCAGGTTATCGCCGAGGAAGGCGACAGTGAGATGAGCGGTGGGCTTCCAGCAGTGCCCGCGTCGCACGAACCGGCCGGGCATCCCGTCGCGGCATCACCACCCCCCCGCGAACTTTCATCATGGCCCTCGGTTCCAAGCCTCTATATGCCGGGGGCGGCCTACTCTTCACCTCAGACCCTGATGGGCATGCGGGAGACAATGCTCCGCAACAAGGCATCATACAGCTACCTAGTCCCAACATCGGCCGAGATTATGCCTCCCATCACTTCGCAATCTTCATCGGACAGCATGAATCTCAATCATGATAGCAAAAACAACTACCCTGGCTTCTCCCCCACCGCCGATATGGACGACATCCCCCTCTCACAGCGCCGCAGCATCATCCTCCAGAGCAGCAACCTCAGCTTCAATCTCGCACAGCCCAGCCGCTCCAGCCTGCGCGCCTCCGCTTCCGCCAGTCCTCTCAACACAACCCCAATTCTGACCGCCCAAGCCACTACCTTTGACTCACACCAACCCCTCCGCCACAGCCTCGTCCCCTCCGAAGCCATCCGTCAAGCCCAGCTCGCCAACTTCCGCGCCAGCCTTGCCGCCGACCTCCGAAGTTCCGGCGCCGGCCTCATATCGCAAGCTGCCAACCCCCGGGGCGAAGCCCCCTTCCCCATCCCTGCGGGTCTCACAGGGAGCGCCTCAATGGCTAGTCTCCGCGGCGCTGACGGGCGGGAATCTCCTGTTGTCGGTGCAGCGGGTGCCGACATGCAACGGAATCTTGAGATTCAGCGGAATTTACTCATGGAACAAAAGGAGGCTGAGGTGCAGCGACGCGAGATAGAGAAGTTGAGTGTGGAGAGGATCCAGAGGGAGTTTGACGAGCGGATGAGGAGCGGGGTTATGTTGGAGGCGCACCGGGATGCGCTGAGGAGGATGCAGAAGGGGGCAAGGATGGGGGACGAATAGGGGAGGAGTTACATCTGCGTTATCGAAGCCCGGAGGTGGGACCAGTGGTGGAAGGGGGAAAATGAGGTAGGGGGGAATACTCTTGCTGCGAGGCTGGATGGTGAAACGGGGTGCTTTGGATGGGAGGCATAAATCGATCGGGGTGGATCAGTGGGAGTGCTGTGGATTCGGGTGCGAAGCGGGGATTGAAACAGGGCTGGCGTCGAGGAAGGCTGACACAGGTGTTTTTTTCTTCTTCTACTCTGTGTTCTTCGAGATATAGGGGCCAAAAGCCAGGGATGATTTTGGGTTCATCATAGCCATACCATCGTGGAAAAGTTTTCTTTGTTGGAAGTTGTTGGAACATGGCAAGATTAGAAGACATGACATGTTATGGGATATTCCTTGGATAGAAAAGCGTTTCTGGGGTGGGCTTTGCATTGGAAATTAGATGACGGGATTGGATATGTCTGCGAGGGATGGTAATCTCTAGCCATCAAATCTATCACGCTGGTATACATTATTCCACGGTTTTTTAGACAATAATCTACCTGACAGGGGCCGGTTTTGGACTTCCAACGTGATCGACTTCAAGGGTAAAAGACGGTAATTACAGGGAATATTCACCGTCAAATGGTGCGCTCATGAAGAGTATTACCTTGGCCCCTGGTAAGTACCGGACAAAGTAGAGAATTGTCTGAAAAACCGTGGAATGGTGTACTTATCTGTTTCTCTGAAAGTACGTCCTGGTGAAGCTCAGCTCAGTTTGGCTCGGTTTCTTCATTTTCTCCCACAAGAAGCAGATGGCTGACGCTCGATCACGGTGCCTTGACCACGGTGCCAAGGCCGATGCTGTCATCTTTCCCACAGTGAGCGGCTCCCTATCGTAGTTCTACGCCAAGTCCCACCCAGTGGTAGTTAGTGTAGGGTTGCATCCGCCGCCAAGCCCGTTCGATCAGATGCATCCACCCCCCAACCCCGACGCCCAACCCAACCCACGTGGCAAGTGGGTTTTTGCGCATCTTGCATGCACAACAATCAGAATTAGCCTAACTCTCTCCAGCCTAGTGGGCGCCCGTTTTTCTTGATTATCTAATCGCCGGATTCAGTCAAGCGCGCTCAGCGTGTTTCCGTCGTTGTGATAAAAAGTAGAAACAGGCCAAATAACGTTATTTTCGCGGTACCTGGAAGAAAAAGGGGGGGAAAAACGGAGCTCAATTGAAGGTGTTGGAATTTGAGTGGTCAAGATCGCTTTTCTGTTGGTGTTTGGCGAGGGGTTACGTGGTGCTGTTTCCCGCTGACCCTCCCTGCTTGGCTGAGTTGGGCGATGAGAATAATTAAGAAAAATGGGGCCTGCTAGGCTGCAGAGAGTTAGGCCAAGTCTGATTGTTGTGCGATAATACGGTAGTTGGCCTTATCGGGAGTATGTATCATCCATACCCCTCTCCCCTCCCCTCCCTCACTTTTCTAAAGAACTGGGAGCAGGTGCGGTATAGAATACCTAAATCTAATCTTTGGGCACCTATTTGTATTCGTAGCGGGCTCATTGCATTTTTTTGTCTGCACTTATCTCCTGCTCTTTCTTATCTAAGAGAGAGAAAGAAAGGAGAGCGATGATGGTTCCTATTTGTATATGTGTATGTGTGTATGTGTGTGTGTGTGTGTGGGAATGTGTTTGTTTGTAGATGGGGTTGCAATTAGCAAAATATATAACGGCTGGAATATGATAGAGTACCTAGGTACCCAATGTATATCTATCACCTTCCCTAGCCCCCCGCCGATCCGCAAACCAGCTCCGACTTCAGCTAATCCCATCTCATCTCGCAACCCTATATATCATCACCTGGTAACTGCACCAATCATTTCCCAAAAGGGTTTGTGACGCGGATGACATCGGCATCAGCACTGCCATCATCGTTGGACTAGTATGGTAAAGAGAGGCAAACTAGCTTGATACCCCCAATACCCTTGTGTTTTCTATTACCCCTAAGTCGGCGTTGCTCTCTTCGCCCTGCTCGATTTATCATCCTCTGAACCTCCACCACCATCGGTAAATTGTAATAGCTGTCAGTTATACTCACGAAATTCACCATTTCTCGATCCGACATAATATGGCGATAGTCGCTGCTAACCCTACAGTGGACTAACGCTTGGGTATTCACAATAATCTAACAATATGAAACTACATCTAGTCCCACAGGGTATTTGACGCAACAGAATATCAACACAACGGCCGACCAAGCCGTTTCAGAGCCAGCGTTCATCTCGCCGACAACAATGCCATAGTTGTCGTCAACATCGCCGGCGCCACATCCTCCTCCTTCTTAGCCCTAAACCATCGTCACCGTCAAAGATATGGCCAGCGTCCCGGGCCGGCTACCAAGCCTGTGTGCCAGCACTTAACTCCGGGACAGCCTAACTAGGCCGCTAGCCGCACCTCCACGCAGAGCGCTGCTCGACAGCCGCTCGTCGTCTTCGCCCCGGCATCGCTCCGGTGTGCTGGGGCCTGGCCCCGCTCCATCCAAACCCCGCGCTGGAGGAAGCTCAGGGAGCTCGGCACCGTCATCGACAGCCCCCTCCTCGTTTTCTAATTCTTCTTGCGCCTGCTGTTGGACAACCATCCCCGACGGCATGGTCTCGCGGCCGACTAACTCATTCCCTGCTTCCCTAAGGTGAATGGACCGCGCTGCCGGGGCTGTGCGCTGACTGACACTCGAGATGTTGGTACCGGCGTTTCCCGCGCCCATCATGTTGTGAAGATCGCGGATCGGTCCGAACGCGCCAACAAAAGGGCCAGCTCGCACGGCCAGGGAACCATCTGCGCCGATTTGGACCGGCAGCTGCTGCAGTCTGTGGAGGGGTAGGTGTGCTTGACCCGTCCGGACCTTGTAGTTAGCAAGGGCCAAACGGAGTCGGAGTATTTCGGCTCTCTACTTCCCCACGTCAGCACCAGTCCCAAGTTTGCATGATCCAGTACCCACATACATCTCTCGCTTCTTGGTGGGTTAGGCGTCTGGGCTGCGGGCGACGAACTGGTGCAGCTGGCACGGCAAGTAGGTGATCGCCATCAGGTTCCGTCATATTGGTGGTTTGTGAGTCGTCAAGAGCCGAGTTATCAAACACGGAGGACCGGTCAGGCGAAGTCGAACGCTGCCTGTTGTCCATATTACCCATTGCATAGGAACTCTGGGAGATAAGTCAGCAAGTGGCACCAAGGGGGTGGGAAAGAAAAAGCAGTATGGCCGCAGATGACTGCTTACGTCTATGTCACCCTCTGCATCCGAGTCGAGACGGCTTCTCTTGCAGGCTGGCTCCTGGTCGCTGTCGCCGAGACTATCGTCGTTACCAGGGGTGTGATTTGCAGCCGGTTCCGGGTCCCTCTCTGTCTGGGAGGCGCGAAGCTTAAAGGGCGAACCCAATTGTTTCTGCGGCGTCTGGGGCGACATGGTGATCCTGGCTCCTCGTGGTCGTTGTTGTGACTTGATGTTTGTAATTCGATGTGACGAGAGCAGTGGGGACGTGTTAGGATTAAGCTCGCCCAGCACACGTCTCTTACTTGGGGAGGACGTGTCCATAGCTACGACCTCTGGAGAAAAGCAAGAGATTTATACAGGAACCAAGCAGGCCACGACAAAGAAGCGGGTTGGCTTTGGTTTTGACACTGAGAGAGATCGCAAACCAGATCGATGATGGGTCACGCGAGCGTGATTATCTCAGACGAGCTGTAAGACTTGGAGCTGCTCCGACTGGAGTGCCTATGTTAGGCGAAAAGTTGCTCTGTCAGCAGAAAAGCGAAGAAGCTGGCAAGAGGAGGAAGTGGGACGGGAGAAATCCAGATGTATCAAAACTTGGAAGAACGCGTCTCCCAGCCTTGAGAGGCGGAGGGCCGTGATTGTTGAACGCGACCGATAAGAACCGATAAGACAAAAACAACGCGGGGTTAGCCCTGCAGATTTGCACATAACGCGGCTGTTCACCCAAGTAAAATGTCAAAGCTCTGCCACAACAGATAGAAGTAAATCATTACAATAGAAATTTGGTTAAGTATAACTTTGTTGAGATACACTAAGTCCTCACATCCACTGCTAAGTTGCATACAAAACACCGCTTCACGCCAAGTTGTTATAATGTACCATAAGTCAGCAACACAAAGCCCCCCAGACCCCCAACCCCCCC
>Ga0247763_1000240_pt1 | contig 30474 bp, 18 predicted proteins | sample UWRJL141409B4_FD_179926 | JGI IMG/M metagenome (GOLD analysis project Ga0247763, IMG submission 179926) | Plant litter microbial communities from Arlington Agricultural Research Station in Wisconsin, United States - UWRJ-L141-409B-4 | ecosystem: Environmental > Terrestrial > Plant litter >... | reverse complement strand
GCCACCCCTCGCGCCGCCTGCGTGATGCCCATCATCCAGGCGGCGTGAGCCCTCTCCAAGCAGGTGGCGCGGCAACAGCCAGAAGCCTCGGCCTCGAGCGGCGCACTCGCGATGCCCACGTCGGCGCCGCGAAACCCATGGCCGACTTCGACTGGGCCTGGCCGCGGAAGATCGACCGTCAGGCGATCGAAGAGCTGTTCACACTCGCGTGCATCGAGACGGGACACAACGCCGTGATCGTCGGGCCCAATGGCATCGGCAAGACGATGATTCTCAAGAACGTCGCGCTGCACGCGCTCACCCGTGGCCACACCGTGCGCTTCGTCACTGCCAGCGACATGCTCGCAGAGCTTGCCGGCCAGGACTCGTCCTCCGGCCTCGCCCGTCGCATGCGCCGGTACACCGTGCCGCACCTTCTCTGCGTCGACGAGGTCGGGTACCTGTCCTACAACAGCCGCTACGCCGACCTCCTCTTCGAGGTCGTCACCCGGCGCTACGACGCTGGCAAGCCTGTCCTGCTCAGCACCAACAAGGCCTTCTCCGAGTGGAACGAGGTCTTCCCCCATGCCGCCTGCGTCGTCACCCTCGTCGATCGCCTCATCCATCGCGCCGAGGTCATCGACATCGAGGCCGACAGCTACCGCCTCAAAGAGGCCAAGGAACTCACCGCCGCTCGCGCCAAGCGGCGAACCAAGAAACCCCCGCCTTCCTGAGCTGACTTCACCATTCACCGGTGAACTTCACCGCCCCCAGGCGCGGTTTTCACCGGTGACCTTCACCGAATTCCCGCGGGTTCGCGCGCCCGTTAACATCGGCCGATCCAGTACCACCATGCGCGCTACGCTACTCGCGCGTGCGCGCCGTGCAATCGCTGCATCGTCCACCGTCGCCCGGATGCATCGAGCCGTGCGAATGGCGCTGATCATCCGATCCTCCGCCGTTGCACCGGATCGAAGGCATCTCCGCGCGCGAAGGCTTGGAATTGTCTGGTTTCACCATGTGCAGCTGGCATGAGCAGCTCGCGGCCATGGCCGCACGGCTCATTGCGGCGATGCGGAGGATGCATTCACGTCGCCGTACCTCTGCACTGATGCGACAGGGGTCCTCGTCCAGGCCAAGGAGAAGTGCCCGGAGACCACTTCTGGGTGCTCGTCGTGCCCGAGCGCCACGTATTTCTTCGAGTACACGCGAGATCACGTCAACGACGCCGTCGACCGGGTCCTGGCGAGCTACGAAGGCTACCTCGCGCGTCGGGAGCGCGAGCCGAAGTAGTGCGACTACGAAATCATGTCGGCCGCGGTGAGCTTCAATCGGTGCAGTGCTTCTTCGATTGATGCATAGTTGGAGTGTTGCGTAGCGCTGAGGTCTTTCACCCAGCCCCAAAAGAGATCCAGCGCCGCCTGTACGCCCGCAGTCTTGGCTACGCTGGCGCAAGCGCCCTGGATCAAAGGGAGTGTGAGCCAGGTCGGAAGCGTCGCCAGATTGACGACGACGGGATCACTGTGTATGTTTTCACGTGCCAGCTGGATCAGTTCCTGCGGTGCCGTCGGTTCGCTCTGCGCGAGGATCTTGATTACGCCGTCGTGCCCAGCGCCCAAGTCCGACTCGCCCTTGAAAACCGCTTCGGCAGCCAAATCGTGGCCGCCGGCAAACGTGGTCTGCGCGAAGTGGAGAAAAGGGTGCACGCCAGCTGATTGCAGCAACGCTGCCGGGATGAGAAAGTTAGAGGTCGAGAAGCGATCCCCATACGCGATGCGGAGCTTGGCAGCTCCATACTGCAGTACATCGCGCAGGCTGGTGAAACCGAGCGCCCGACGCGCATACACTTGCCCGTAGTAGAATGTGCCCACCTTGCCGTCGATCGGTCGGTGTGCCACCGACACCGGCACGATGTTGGGATCGACACGGTGCGCAAGCACGTAAGCCACCGGCTTCATCAGGGAAAAGCTCGATGAGCCGGACAAGATGTCCTCGTATTGCTGCTTCACCGTCAACACCGGTGGGACCTTGATTTCGAGCGGTTTGCCGGTGAGATTGGTAATCTCGAGGGCCAGCGCGTGCGCAAAGACTTCGACAGCGTCATGGATCGCTTGCGGAGTTTGCTTCTGCGTGATGTCTGGATAGTAGGTTAGGCGTAGGGTCGTTGTCATGATGGCTCACGGTTCGTCGAGTCAACCGAGCAGGATGTCCTCGACTGCACGCAAACGGCCAGGTAGCCACCTCAGCGTCCTGTCGAGCTCGGGATGATCGTCTAGGAGCGAGACGGCGCGGTCGACGAGTTCGCCGAATCGCTCTTCGCTTAGGCGCTGCGCGAGGTCTGGATCTGTGGGCAGGGGCAGATGGCGAATGGACGAGAAGGGTGCGCCAGCGGTCGTGCCATCGCCAAGTCCCGAGGAGAGCCCGGCCAGCGCCTCACCCAGTGGTTTGATGACGATAGGCATGGCCGCTATGCTGGCTCGGGCGGCGCGCCGAGTGAATGGATGCGTGGGCGCAGCCGGCCCGAATACCCAGCCGAGCAAGCGCAGCATCGCCGCATAGACAGAGTCGAACACCCGCATCGCCGCCAGCGTCGCGGAGTCGAGCACGCGCGTGCCGCCGATGGTCGGTCGAACGCAAGGGTTTGGGACCGTCGGGTGAGCTGCTGTCAGTTGGATTTCGTCGAACTGGCTGTTTTGGAGGTCGCCCGCCAGGTCGCAAAACAATCCAAAGTGGCAGTCCTCACGGTCGAGCGGGCTGCCTTCACCCTGTGCCTGAATGCGTGCGACGCCCCTCAGCGCCGTGTCGCGATCTACCACCCGCACGAGGTCCGGAAAATCGGCCAGGGCTCCGTCTACCTGCAAATCAGCGTGCCCCACGAAAAGATCGCGTTCAGGCATAGACGCGATGAGCCCAGCGATCTTGTCGTACAGCTCACCAACGCTTCCGTAGTTTCCGTAGAAGCCGCTCGTGGACGCCGCGTTGAATCCGCGGTGCGACAACACCTCCACCGGTCGTTCCCACTGCTTGAAGCGCTCGAGCGTGCCCCGACAGTACCGCTCGAGCACCAACGGCACGCCGACCGGAAAAGCGTCACTGGGCTGCGGAAACGGCGGACGAGAGAAGTAGGGCGTGCCCCCGACGGCGTTCAGGATATTCCAAGCCTGTGCCAGATGCAGCATTTCCTGGCCGGCGATGAAGTACACCTGCGCTGCCCAGCGCTTCACTTGCTGCTCCTGCCGCCAGTCCAAGCCGTCGGCTTGCCCGTTCTTCAACGAGAACGCGGCGAACAAGTAGCTGCAGGCGAGAGCGTGCTCGAGCTCGCAAGCTTCAGAGAGCAGGGTCAGCAGCAGCGAGCGGCCGGGGCGGTACGTTGTCAAGGTACCGCCAACCTGCGCTGAATGTGCTCGGCGGCGCGCAGCGCCAGCGCCGCCACCGTGAGGGTCGGGTTGGCGGTGCCCACCGTCGGAAAGACCGCCGAGCCTACAATGAACAAGCCCTCGTACTCGAAGCTTTGACAGTCGGCGTCGACCACGCCGCTCGACGCGTCCGCGGCCATGCGGCACGTGCCCATGATGTGTCCAGAGCCACTGTACGCGTTCGGATCGCTATCGATCTCAATGCTACCAACCGCCCCACGCTCCAGCAGAAGCCGTCCCTTCTTGCGCACATCAGCAATCCCAGCGCGCGTGTAGTCATCGATGCTGTAACTGAGAGTGGCTTTCCTCAGACCAAGCGCGTCGACGTTCTCGCTGAGCGTGACGCGGTTGGCCGCGTCTGGCAGTTGTTCAACGCCCCAACTGAGTCGGAACATGCGCGCGCCTTCGTCGCTGATCTTCTTGCGCAGGCCGCCGCCAATCAGGCCCTCTGCTAACCAATTCTTCACTGCAGTCTCCGGTGAGCGAAAGCGCCCGTAGCCATCGTTGCCCAGGGAAATCTTCCATGCGGCGGAACTGCTTCGAAATGGTCCGTCACGCCACTCGTCGATGCCCGAGGTTACCGGGGGCCCGCGAAACGTGTACCACGGATCTGGGGCCTGCCCGACGATGGTCCCCGCCGGATGATCCATGAGGTTGCGTCCGATCTGACCAGAGCGATCCGTGGCGTTTGACAGCAGCAGCAGGCGGGCGCTCTCGATCGCATGTGCCGCGAGCACATAGATGCCTCGCGTGGAGCGAGCCCTATCATCTCGGACGGTACCGTTTTCCCAACGCTTGAGCTCGACGTATTGCACATCGGTCTGGGATAGTGCGAGTCGAGACGCCACGCAGCGCTCGACGATCACGGCGCCACTGTCGTGAGCGCGATGCAGGTGCACCGTCGCATCGTACTTCGCTCCGATAGGACACAGCGGGATGCACGTGGAATTACCCGCACACGGGGGACGGTTCCGATACGGCTGCGAATTGCGGGCTTGTGGGGTGCGCCGGACCGTGACCGGCTTGCCATCGATCTCGAAGTCGCCCAGGCGCCGCGTAAACTCGCGATCGGAATAGGACGCCCAAATCGGCGGCATCGGAAAATCCTTGCTTCGATAGGCGCCGTAGAAGTCATTCCACTCCTGGCTATCGCCCGACACCCCGAGTTCTCGCTCTGCGCGCGAATAGAATTCCTCAAGTGTTCCATAGTCGATCGGCCAATCAACGCCGACGCCGAAGTGCGTGCGCATCTTGAAATCGCTCGGGAGCAGGCGGGGAGTGCTGCCCTGAAAATGCCAGGTGCTACCTCCCGCCACTCTCAGATAGGTACTCTTGAACGCCTGATTACCGAGATAGTCCGACGTGCCATCAGTGGACGCAGCATAGGTGTCGTTCTCGCGATCGCGGTATGGGGAGACGAGCGTCTTCGGGGCAACGCTGGCCCACGCCTCGAGCGCCGCCTCCCGCCGCACGGGCGCGCCAGCCTCGAGTACCAGGACGGAGTATCCGGCTTCGGCGAGGGACGCTGCCATCACGGCCCCCGCTACTCCCCCACCGATAATGACGATTTGTGCTTCCAGCATCCAATCAGCGCTCCGAAGGGTAAGCCCAGTGACCGTAGTAGCCGCCCGGAATCCCCGGGGGGTGCCCGCCGGCCAGCCCCCAAAACCGTCCGCGGAAGTGTCGCCCCGCTCGCTCGCCTAGGCTACCCGTCGGTGCGGGGCCGCCATTTTCGAATGGCAGCCCGAACAAAAGCGTCAAAATGAGGTCCTGACAGAATTGCTTGAGGTCCCGGTCGGGCCAAATCGCCGCCACGAACCAAGCGTCGGCTTCACCAGGCGGCCGGCACCGCCAGAGCAGCAGCGCGCGCTGCCAATGCGCGCGCTGCGCAGCGCTCAGCAGCGCCTCAATCGTAGACGCCTCGCCAGCACTCACTTGGTCGTCGTCCAGGAGCGCAGCCAGAAACATGCGAAAGTCGTCGTTCGTCACGGTCTCCTTTCAATCGTATAGGGCCAGTGCCTCCGAGAGCGGCATGCGCATGTAGCCCGGCGGCGGCGCCACCCCCTCGATGGCTTCGCGCACGACGAACTGGCGCGGCTTGACCTCAACGGCTCGCGCCCAGTCGATCTCGAACGCCTCAGCGTAGTAGTCGGCGACTTCCCTATCGTCGAAGATCAACGAAGCGTCGCGGTTGAGCGATACACCCGAACCACTCCAGTTGTGGCTACCGATGAGGACGCGTTTTCCATCAATCACCATGCCCTTGGTGTGCGTGTCTTCAAGTGTCCGCAGACGCTGCTTGACGTCAACGCCGCTTGCCTTCAGGTGCCAGGCGAGATGCATGGGTGAAGAGAAGCGCTTGCCGGCAAATAGGCCTCCGCGCACGATAATGCGCCCGTCTTCCAGCTCTGCCATTTTGGAGGCCAGCTCGTCGATCAGGTCGTCTATGAAGCCGCGGCTCGTGCTCGGGTCACTCGGCAGGCCAATATACGGAATCTGAAACAGCAGACTCTCCTTTGCCCCGCGGATCAGGTTGAGCACGGCTTTGGAATAGACGGCACCTCGCCGGTCCGGCGTTAGCAATGGCTTGACCCTAAAGGTGCGATTGCGCGTGAGCGGCTCGAGCACACGCACTGGAGGTTTGCGTGTCTCGAGCTCGAGGTCGGCGCTTTCGAGCGGGACGTCGACCAGTGTTTCGTTGCGAGGCTTGGGCAACTCCCGTGCGCCAAGGGTCGCGGAGCGTTCGAAATCCTGCCGAATATGGCTGCGGAAGCGCTGTGCCAGCGTCTTGTTCTCGACGACGACGTGCCACTCGCGATTGCCAGTCAGGTCCTCGCTACCGACATTGTCGCGCTGCTCTTGCGTGATGATGGGCTGGCTCGATCCGCCCTTCCAATTCCCCGAAGAGAGCCAGAAGCTCACACCGTCGCGAACCGTGACCTTCATGTGGTAGGCGTCCGAGATCAAACCTGCTCTGCCCAGTGGTGCGATCAGACGCTCGAACCCGAACTCGTCCTCCCATTTCTGGAACACTTCTGGCCGGTCGAAGCCTTCAGGTGGCTTGGCGCCCGAGAAGGTGCGGGTGTCTACCACCATTTGGGACTTGACCTGATCGCGCTGGCGTTGCTCGATCACGTCCTTGATGTGCGGTGCATGAAACTCGTACATCGCAGACACGAGTTCCTTCTGGGCCCCACTCAGGAATTCGCTCAGCACGGCCCAGCTGTACTCGGGCCCGACGTGCAGCGTGACTTTCATCTCTTCTTCGACGGTAGTAAACGAGAAGGCTGCACCGGTCCGATCCTTGTCGTCATAGGCAATACTGTCGACTGCTTCGACGAGGGGCTGGCTCGCTAGTTGCTCGCTCACGTCGGCAGCGAGATAGCGCACCAGCACGCGCTGAAACTCACTCGGAGCGCTGGCTTGCAACTCGCTCAGCTGGCTCCCCGCCACGCTCGCGGCGATGCAGGGCGTGTCGCCGATCTCACCGGCCTCGTCCAAGAACCCGATGCGCACGCCGAGTACTCCCGCCGGTCGCTGGCGCCAGAACGCGCGCACCGCCTCCTTCGCTTGCGACAGGCTTGGCGGCGGCTCGGGAGCCATTCTGGCCGCCGCGGCGACTCCGCTCGCCGGCGCGACGCCCACGTTGGCACCCGGCACGCCGCCCGCAACCGGCGCTCCCAGCGAGACTGTGATGTTCATTGGAATGGTGAAGGTAAGGCTACCCAAACTCGCCGCGACTGCGGCCGGTTCAACGCCGCTTGCTCGAGCCGGCGCTACAGTCGCGACCGGCGGCATTGCGACCGCGGCAGGTGTTCCCGTGCCAATGTCGGGCGGGCGGTTCCAGCGCCGGCGACGCACATACTCCCGGAGGACCGAAGCCGGAACCGCGTAGTTGGCCTGTCGATACAGGCCAGCGAAGTGCAAGCCCACCGCTCGTCCGCTTGCTAGGTCCAGCAGCACCGAGCCCGAGCTCCCGCCAAGCGTCGTACAATCGTGCCGACAGGAGCCCTGCTCGACACCCATCGTATAACCAGGTGCAACGCGCTTCACGTTGAAGCGATTCCGATAGAGTCTCTCCATCTGCGCCTGGTCTGGAATGGATTCTCGAGATGCGCGTGCCGGATAGCCCACGACGCAAACCGAAAGATCGGCTGCGGCATCCGCCTCGGCAATCTCGATGTAAGGCAATTCTTCGCTCACGATGGGCCGCTCGACGCGAAAAAAGGCGATATCGTTCGGACCACTCTCGGGCTCGATGTACAGGACCTCGGCCACTCGGAAGACTTGCTCGGGACGTGGCGCGGGGTCGTCATCTTCGTGGGCGTTGCAGAGCGAGGCGCCGATGGTGGCGCCCGCACCCCGAACAAATACGAACTTGCGTCCGTCCCATCGCGCGATCACTTGTGCCACGTGGCGATTGGTGATGACCACGTCGCGCTCGACGAACCAGCCCGTACCCACGAAATCGGAGGTCGGAAAATTGGTCACGTCGATGCGCCCGACCAGCGGCAACGCAGGCAGGACCTTGCCGGTCGCCACGGTCAACTGTGACACCAAATCTTGTGCCTCTTCCCCCCAACTCGCGACCTCGCTCGTGTCGAGCTGTCCCTTTTTTGTAAAGAACACCGGGCGCTGGTCCCTCACGATGGTCTCGAAAACCAGCGCACGCATGTCGATCACAGTATCGACACCGGCCACGCCTGGCGGCAACATCGCAAGTACGCCCGGAGGTGGCGTGGCGCCCGCCGGAGCGTCGAGCAGCGCGGCATACTTTTCACGAAGCTGAGGCCGTCGAGCGAACATGCGCCGAACGATCTCCTCATTGTTCCGATTTCCCATGCGTTGCCCGTTGTTGCTCCCCATAGTGCTCCTTGCCGACTCCTCGAGCCCTAGCTGCTCCAAGCTCGACTCGCGTTGCGACCGCGGTCGTGTGGCACGGTCGTCGAGCATCCCCCGCGGTATTCCGAACCAAGAAACCACGCGCTGCAGCGCCTGATTGGAGTCGGCCGCATCGAGCCCCGCCGAGGAGCGTCGGTGGTTTTCCTCACTCCACGCGACGCGTGCGGCTCGCATAAGCGTCCGCGCCGACGATGGATAACCTCCCACGTCGCGCGTGGACTCGTCATGGCGCCAGCACATCCAGACGCCTTCGGCAATGGCCCCCAACCCTAACCGCTCTGCCGGCGAGTTGCGCGCCACGATTCCAGGCCGCGTGATCGAGCCATCGAGCAACATGGCCCAGCTTCGCTTCAGCAGCGGCGGTGTGCTGACCGGGTCGAGCGCTCCTGGCCTTTCGAGAGCTAGTTCCAGCGCCACCACGTCTGGCAGCGGCCCCAACAGGCCGCGCAGATTGTGCACCACGGTCTTCAGCAAGTCCGGTGCAATGGCCTTGCGCTGCACCAGTGCATGCGCACCCAAAAGCGCGAGCATGGGATTCTCGAACTTCCGGAACAGTACCGCAGTGAGATTGGCGTCGCTTTCGATCTTGCGCTGCGATTGCAGGACCAGCCGCGCCCACTCGAGCTGCCTCAGATCGGGACTGTAAGGGTCGAAAGGGGTCCCTGGCCGCTGCCAGACCATGACGGTGAACGACAGGTCGATCGCAACCCCGGAATGCGAGGGCCTGACGAGCAAGTAGACGTGTTTTTGCCAGCCGGCGACCGCGTACAGCGGCAACTCCAACGTCACACCTGCCTGGGCGATACGGAGCCGATAAAATCCGGCTGGCAGTCGCCATGAACTCGACCAGAAGCGATCGCCACTTGAGCCGTCGGCTTCGTCGCCCCAGATGCGGTAAAGTTCGTTACCGTTTCCATCGCACAGGCGTACGTCGCCGAGGAGCGGGCCACGTTCCCGACGGCCCTTGCGGTCGTGCGTCCACTCACGCACGAAAAACAGCAAGTCGGCTTCCGTACGAGCGAGCGCGGAAGCGTTGGACGACTGTACAGCAGCTTGGACGGCAGCCTGATGGTACTCCCGGCTGCTCATTGACTTGTCGATCGGTATGGCGCTCTCGACCAACGGCGACTCGACGAAAATCGTCCGCGGCTGCCCGGGCCTCAGGACCACCAGCTCCTCGCGGCTGGCTTCACCGATACGGACGCGCGCGGTATAGACGCCCGGCTCCACCTCTTTGAGCAGACTACCGAAGCCGCGCGCTCGAAGCTTCATGGCGCCATCGACGAGCAGCAGCTCGGCCCCCGGCAGATCCGAACGCAACTCGAGCTCCACCAGGGCGGGTGGCGAGTCGTGCTCACTGGACGTCGACATCTACGGCAGCCTCCTCGTCTCCCACTACGCGGAATGTCTTGCCGTCGACAGGCGGGAGCAGCTCTCCTGCCGGCGTGAAGAGGTCCGCCAGGTAGTTGTCGCGAGGCAGCTCGGCTCGATACTGTCCCCCCGCCGGAATTTCGCCGCGGCACACGACCTCGAAGTCGGCCCGGCGAATGCGCACCGTGACGGGCTGGGCGTAGCGTGTAGCGCGTAGCCGCACAAGTGCCGTCGGCGGAGCCACGGTGGCAAACGTCAGTTGCACTTCTGGGTTGGGAATGTAAGGCTCCGTGGGCTGCGCACCTGCCGCGCGCTCCTCCGGCGTCAATAGGCTGGCCATGCGGTTGTACAGGTACGCCCGAAGGCTGTCGCTGGTGACCTTGCCCTGGTTGTCCGCGCCATGACGTAGACCCCGGAGCAGCGCGGCTGTGAACACTCCCCGCTGCTTGCCATCGATCATGCGCTCCCGCGCAGTTCCAGCCCACTCAGTAGCGTAGGCGAAGAACGCCCGCCGCTTGCCTACGGCTCCTTCGATTGTGCTGACATCGATGTACGCGGGCAAGCGAGGGACCAGACGGCTGTACTCCTTCCTGCAGCAGTCCATGAACACGGCGATTTCGTCGAAGATTCCGGCGTTCAAGAAGTACAGGGCATGCATGCGCGCGAGCACGTTCGGCGCGCTCCAATTGGTGGCGTCGGCCGTCAGCAGTGCCGCGTCGGTGCGCTCCGGGTCGTTTGAAAAAGGCAACCCCACGCCGTGACCGGCGAGATAGATGTACAGCCGGCGCCCGAGTTTGGTGGCAATGCCCGTGCGCGGGTCGACCGCCTCGCGTTGAAGATCGTGGAAGGGCCGTTCGACGTCGCAGGCGTCGGGCTGCCGGCGTAGCGGGGCGCCGTTACCCACCTGAAAGGTTGAGCTCAAGACGCGGGTGATTTTCCGCTCCGGCACATTGCCGCCATTCGGATCGAGGAGCCATTCGTAGAAGTCGGCGGCGTCATTTTCAGGTCCCTCCAGCGTGGTGAAGTCCGGATAAACCGATATGCCGACGACGACGGCGCGATCGCTATCTGCCATATGGGTTCACGGGTAGATGTTTCGAATAAACTGGACGTCGGTTGGAGAGAGCTTCGCGTTGAGATGGCAAGAGAAGCCGTTGGTCGTCCAGCTCTTCTTGATCGGGTACGTCATGACCGAGGTGGCATCGAAGGGAGTGGCGGCTGCCCCGGCTGCCGCGACAGCGGCGAACACGTTGTTTTCGATCGTGGCTCGGTCCCATTGCCCGTCCAGGTCGCGATAGACCTCCTGACGATTCCACTGAATGCTATTCATCGGATTCTGATGCTCGTGGACGAGGCCGAGCGCGTGCCCGAACTCGTGCAGGACCACGGCCTCGAACTCCTCTGGACTCGCACGCGCGTTCAGCCATCCGAAGTTCATGGTCGGCTCGGTCAAGTTCCTATTCTGCGTGCAGCTCGTCCCGAGCATGGACCACGATCCTTTGCGCTTGAACGAGATGCGGATCTGCGTGTCGTTGCGGTTGAACAGAAACGCGAACCTGAGATTGGCGCGGCGCACGCCGATCCACTGCCGTGCCACCTGCTCGACCTGCTGTGCCAGTCCGTCGTCGTCATCCAGGAACGAGATGGTGATCGGCAAATGCCCTGGCCATCGATACGGCAAGACTAGTGCCGCACGATCGTTCCACGACGCCGAAGGCATCGGGTGCGGATAGGTGAAACACCACTTGTCGAAATTCTCGAGCATATGTCCCCCGAGCATGCATCAATCGAGCATGCGAGTACCGATAGTCATTTTGAGGTTCGTTCGGCGAGCTTGGCTAACTTGTACAAGTATTCGCGTAGCGAGCGAAACGTTTGAGCCTCGTGCCTTTGCACCGTGCGCTCACTGATGCCCAGACGATCTGCAATCTCATGATGCGCCAATTTCGCCTCACGGAGCTTCCAAACCTCCTGCTTGCGCTCGGTGAGCTGAGCTAGAAAAAACGTAAACACCTCGCCGCGCCTGGTTGATAGGTATTTGACGGCTAGCAATGCCGCGAGTCCCCGCAGCCACACGAACGCTTTCATGGGGCCGGTGGGAATTGCTTCTTTTCGTGCGTGCTCGAACGTGACGTGCGCGAGCGCGGACGCCGCCCGCTCTTCTGGAACGAACACCTGTATCACCTGCAGCACGAGCTCACGATGACGATCGAACAACGCCTCGAGCACCACGTCATCACGAGTATCCCTCAAGCGCAGCATGAGCTGCTCATCCGGCACACGTTCAGGAAGACGCGCAGGAGCCATCTTCTGGATGGCCCACGCCGCGAACTTCTCGGAAGGTGACTCTCCGAGCGAATCCGGGTTCTGCTGCACCTCGAGGCAAAGCTTGGTGGTGGCTGCCATCAAAACCGAGTAGGGCAGACCTAGATCTTCGATCACGGCAAGGCGTCCAACCTCCTCCGGGTCGGTTCGCTCGTCCGTGTCGCCCTCCCGCAACGCCCACCCGGTCCGGTAGCTCGCGTACCAGTAGCCCAATAGGTCTTGTTCGGCCGTGTCTAGAAAGGACCTCTGAGCATTTTTCGCTGAAACGAGCCAGGGGCCACCTCCCTGAAGGAACGCAGCTACCGGAGCCGCCTGACTCCGCAGCGGAATCAAGCTGGGACGGTGGGCGGTCGCTAGCACTGCGTACGTCCAGCCGCGGCGAAGCGTGGGGGGGTTGCGGAATGTAGTGGCCTCACTGAGGCCCAGTCCGCAGCCTAGGGAGATCGCATCGACGTCGGGATGCTGACCCAACACCGCGCGCAATCTCCTGACGATGGCTCGAACCAACGTCCGCTCGTCAGGCCCTCCCACCAGCAGCAGCAGGTGCGCGATGTACACACATAGCAAGGGACTCTTGCGGGCTCGTGACAGCATTTCCGGAAGCCGAGCCCAATCCAGCGTGGCCTGCCGCTCAGACAGAGCGTACCGCGCTTGCTCAGTTAGGAGCCAGGTGCGCTCTTGATCCTCGAGGTCGACAGCGCTTCTCGAAAGCAGCAGGGCCATATGCGCCAAATCCGCTTGGAGTGGCCTGTCACCTAGCGAGTGGCTGGTAGCAGATGGATCGGACGCAACGCCAGCCTGAGTGGTCAGCAAGTACACGTGTAGCTGCCAACCGAGAGGCACGTGAAGGCAAATCTCCCGCTGCCCCCGCTTGGTGGTGTGGCAAAGCCGGTATGCGCCCGGCCGCACCGCGATCTTGAGACCGGCATATGGATCTCGCCGGGGCGAGTGGTGAGACTCCGCTTCCAAGTCCACGATCAGCCGACCTTCGGCGTCGCATAACGACATGCCGCCGAGCGGATGCCATCCCGAGCAAGATCGCTCGTCGTCGGACCACCCTCTTGAGAAGACAAGGATCTCACCCCCCGCGCCAAAGCTCTTGGCGGGCGGGTCCTTGTTCAATGACTGGGCCGCCTGCCGATGGTAATCGCGCGCGCGCGTCGTCCCCGCCAGCGGAATGGGTGAAGCTAGCGAGGCGCTCTCGAAGTTGACGGTGACAAACCGTTTGGACTGTCCGAGGCGCACTCCGGCGGGCGTACCGATGAGCCGCGATTCCTCTCCCAGCACGAGGTGAGCCTCGCGCGTGCCTCCGGGCGTCCGAGTGCTCACCCTATATAGGCCCGCCCGTAGCGAATAGGGAAGCTCCCGCCCGGGCCGCTCTTGCAGAGCAAGGGCTTGATCGAACACCGACAGCTCGGCGGTGGGGTCTTCGGAGACAAGCTCGAGCGTCCAGGTACGCTCCGGCGGGCTCGAACGTTTAGTCGATGGCGACATCCTTGTCCCCCGTGACTTCGAAGGAAGCGTCCGGCCGGTCCTTAACCTCGAGAATGAACGCGCCAGTTCCGAGCTGATGGCTAAAGCGAGCGGTCGTTACACCCTGCACCGCGACGGCGCGACCGTCGGATATCGAGTAGGCTCGGTTCAGTAGGCTCGCAGCCACATGAAACGTCACCCGACTTGGCACAACTGGAACATCGTCGAACAGCACGAAGTCGTCGTGCCGCTCGATGTATGGCTGCTTCGAAACGTCGTGTCGTGTGAGGTCAGCCGGCTCCAGCAAGTCACGCATGCGCGAACGGAGGTAGTTCGTCAACGTCACGGTTGTAATCTGCGACTGCGGCGTCTTGCCGGACAACGCGTCTTCCAACGCAAGGCTAAAGACCCCACGTATCGCGTTGTCGCGCCTCGTCGTCGTCTCCCGGGTGAGCTTCCCTGGCTGGGCGGCGGCGGCGAGAAAGATCCGCGGCTCATGGTTCGGGTAAGGCGGCACGCGAAACGGTACCCGCAGTCCCGGGTGACACGTATTGGTCCCGCAGCAGTCCATGAACAGCAAGACCTCGTCAAACGCTCCCGAGGCTCCCACCCACTTTTGATAGAGCGGTGCCGCAACATAGCCGTCGCTGACTACTTCCTCGTCGAAGTTGGCCGTCAGCAGCGCGAGTACCGGGCTTATCTCGCTAAGCGCGAAGCCGTGTCCCGCCAGGAAGACGTACAACCTACGCCCAATCTTAGGGTGCCTGACCTTCCGCCTTTGGTCGCGGGAAAGCCGGATGAGCGTTTGGAATGCCTCGTCAATGACGACGTGATCCGGCTGGTCCCTTCGGGTGCCCCGAGTTGTCGCGTAAGTCGACGACCAATGATGCTGTGCCCGCACCGGATCCACGCCCCCTTTGGTGGTCACCCATTCATAGAATTGTCTCGCGTCGTTCTCAGCTCCATTCAACTGCTCCAGCGACGCATAGTCGGTGATGCCCGCCACGATGGCGAAGTCTGCGTCAGGGTCTGCGGTGATCGGGGTGGTTGTTGACATTAGGCATAGTGAGATTGAGCTACGAGCTTGTCGCCTACGGAAAGCGTGCTGTTCAGTGACCAGGAGACGCGATCCTTCGTCCAGTAGGGTGGAATCGGATAGAGCATGATCGAGTCCGGGTCGGGCTCAGTGAAGTTCGTCTCGCCCGCGACGAAGCAATTGAACACGTTCACATCGACCTGCTCCTTTGTCCAACCAAGCCGTTGCTTCAGCTCGGCATAAACGACGGGCTTGTCCCATAAAATATGGGTCGCGGGACTCTGATGCTCGTGCACGAATCCGAGCATGTGCCCGAATTCATGCAGCACCGCGCTCTCCAACGCGAACTCTGAAGACCCCTGGCTCAGCCCGAGGCTCATGGTTGGCGCCGGTTGCACGATGTTCTTGCAGCTCGTGCCGAGCGCCGACCAATGACTCGTACCTTCGAACGCTATCCGGACATCGGCGAGCCCCGGATCGGGGACGTATTGAAAGCATAGTTTGGCGTGCGCCCGCCACTTCTGGCTCGCAGTCATGACTCGCGTGTGCAGTTCCTCTGTACCGTTCAGAAAGGCAATGGGGATCGTGGCGCGCCTTCTCCAACGCACCTCCGCGAGCAACGCTCCCCGCGACATGGTAGCAGAAGCTTTCGGCGGCTCGATCCACGTCGCACAGGATCCAATGGGTTGACTCTTGGAATCTGCGCACAAGTCCTTGGTCATCAGCGGAACAGCCTTTGGACGGCGGCGATGCATCTGCAAGCAAATCGCAGCCAGCGCCGGTATCGTGGAGAATCTCTATCATCGCTCGGATTCGCTAGGGTTGGAAGAGGCCAGACCGGGAGTGCACTGTCATCTCCCGTGGCGGCTCCAGTGTTTCCCGTTCTGCCCGCACGGAAACCGGTGAAGTACGGAAAGTGGACACAGCTACACACGTCGGCTGTCATCAGACCGTGAGCCATTCGCTGCGACCAGGGCGGCACTCCAAGAAAGGAGCGCTTGACGGCCTGCGCGCACCGAACCCGCGCCACTCATGATGCTCACCCAGCGGCTGCAAGGGACACCGTTGGGAACCAGGCCTCCCATTCCGGGAGCTTCAGCGAATCCTCGTGTGATTCCGCGGCAGATGACCCTCACGAGCATCCTAGCAGGCGCTCAGATGTCCCCCCGGGGAAACCGCGATTAGTCGAATTCGCGCCGACGCGAAGCTGTAGGAGGACTAGCTGTTCCGCTGACAATCCTGAAGCTGCTCCCCACGAAATTTGCTGACTCCCGGCCAGTGCGTGCCCTTCGGTTCTCCCGACCAGGAGGCTCCGCGAGTGCGTACGATGCTCGGCGGAGCTCCTGGGCAGCGCAGATGCTGCCAAACGACGCACAGCCGCCCGACTCGCTCGCGTCATCTGCTCGCGCCTCTTGCCGTTGCCTGGCCACTCAAGCACGTCGTTTCCGGGGCCATCGCTATCTCAGGCGCACCGCGGGATCCCCGAACAGGACATACCGCCCGCGAGTGTTCCAGCCACGGATAGCGAGCTCGTAGTCGGAGCCCGGGGCGCACCGGGCGCAGCTTCTCCGTTTGCTCGCAGTTCTCGCACGCGTGGCAACCCGGGCGTAACATCAACTCCAGCGGCACTGCAGGGCGACGACACGGTGCTTGAGAAGATTGGCAAGGGCGGCGAGCACGTCCGCAGATGGTTCGAGGTTGTGCAAGCACATGCGCTTGGGTCGTTGGGCATACAGCACCCGCATCGAGTGGAGGGGCTGTTCAATCCGATCACGCCCACCCGCTTCTCGGGAGGGCGCTTCGACAGCCCCGACGGAAGCTACGCCCAACTCTACGCGAGGTCCGACACCATCGCCGCCGTCGCCGAGACGCTGCTGCGCGACCGCCCGCCTTCGGGCGCCTTCCTCCTGCCGCGCCGGCGCGTCGAGGGCAAGCTCCTGTCGCGGCTGAGCCTGTTGCGCGAGCTACCCGTCGCCATCCGGCACGGCGGCGGCCTCAGCGCCATCCGGCAGACGGCGGAGCTGACCTCGTTGATTGCTGGTGACTACACGACCTGCCGAGCCTGGGCCGTAGGGCTGCGCGCCGACGCACCGGCGGCCTGCGGCTTCAAGTGGCGCCCCCGGCATGACAACGATCGCTCGCCTACATCTTCTTCGACGACCGCTGCTCCACCAGCGACTTCGTCTCGGGTCGCTCGTATGTCCTGAGCGAGGGCTACGGCCTAGTCCTGCTCGAGCGGCGCCGTCGCGGTCGCAGCCTACTCGGCACGCGCGCGGCCGGGCGGTTCAGTCGGCATTCCCGTCTCGTGGCGCCAGCTGCAGGCGTCCCCCACCCCCGACCAGTGGACGGTACGCAATGTCCGCCAGGGCCTAAAGCGACTCGGAGCAGACCCTTGGAAGGATTTCTGGGAATGCGGCAACGTCTCGCACCCTGATCGCTCGTCGTGCCAAGCAACGCTGCGGAGCCTCGACTCGGCCTCGGGGAAGTTGCCACACCCGACTTCCCTGCCCGCCTCGAGCTGCGGTTCCCTAGATTCTGGGCTTTTCGGAGGGCGCCAGGTCACGTCCTTGATCGCCATTCGGCCGGCGCGACATTCGATCCTCGACGGCTCGTTGAGACCCGCGAAAGATCAGCCGCTCGAACGCTCGCAACCGCGGCACTTCATGACCGATAATGGAGACGTGCCCGCAGGCTGTCTCCAACGTGCCCAGATCAGATCCATCGCCGCGGGTCGCGGCACCGAGAAGGAGCTCGCAGTGGTGCGGCAGCACCTTGCGGAGTGCGAACGCTGTCGGGCCGCGGTCGCAGCTCGCGCCGGAGGCGTTCCCGGTCCCGGGGAGACGGTCGTTCTCAAGCAATCGGCCCGGGCAGTTCCGCTACCGATTCCAATTAAACTCGCCGCGGTCGCAATGTCGCTCGTCATGGCCGTTGGCGCCTGGCGTTACGCCGCCGCGCCGGCCTCTGCAAATCCCGAAGCGGCATCCATCCTGGGCGATGGGATCGCCGCTGCAGAACCCTTTGGCGCGCCGCCGCCCCCACCCGTCTCGCAACCTCCAGGAGCCATCGTGCCAGCCACGATCAGCGAATCAACTCCGTCGGAGCAAATGCCCGGGAGCCCAGGGACCGCACCAGACTCGAAGCCGCTCGAAAGAACGACCCCCCAACGCCACCCAGCGCCGACAGTCGTTGGAGATGCAGGCATCGTCCAGAGTTTCGGCACCAGCACGGACACAGACCCCTCAACGGCGCCAACGCAACGTCGCAGACGATTACCGCGTACCAACGCGCCTCCTCGGTCCGTGGCACTTCGCCGTCAGCACCCGCCGACGAGTTCGACTTTGGAATCGACGAGCCACCTCCCACTCGACCGACAGTCGAGGGACGGGTCATTCGCACGACGCTAGAGTAGAGTGCCAGCTGCTCGAGCTCAAGATTCCGCCGATCACCCGAGCCATGCAGTTCACCCCGGGCGGACAGGGACACTGCGGCGCTGACCGCCTCGCGCGACTGCGTCGCATACGCGCCGCTCCGAGCACGCTATTCACCCCCCTTCGCCTCCGCGATGACCTTCACGGACTCGACCGATGCCCCGACGGCCTCGATCAGCCCGGCTCCCCTATCGTTGGCGCGGTATCGCTTGGCCATGCCCCCGCTTCTGCCAGCGCTGCTACGGGCTGACCACCTGGGCTCCGTGGGATCGGGTAACGTTGCGAGCTTGGCGCCCAAGACGTGGCGCATCTTGACCAACAGACCGGCCTCTAGCCCACGCGGGCGCTTCTAGCGAGCGGACCGCCCCGGACTCACGGGGGCGCTATCGCCTAAGGTGACGCTCGAACTGCGCAAGGCCGAAACTCTACGACCTGCCGGCGGGCTTACGGTCACCGTTTAAACCCTGCCCACTCGGAAGTGCACCCTGCCCCCGATCCTGCCCACTCGGAACCCGATCCTGCCCACTTCCCTGCCCCGACCAGCGGAACACGCCGGAACGCTCGGTAACGCCTTTGGGGGGTTTATTGCGTGGTTTCAGTGGGTTTAGGACCGAGCCGGCACGGCGCGGAACGGGAGCAGATGACCTTCACACGGTTGAAGTCGTAGGTTCAAGTCCTACTGCGCCCACGAAAAACACGCTTGGCCGTTGAGTCCACTCCGTAGCCAGCACCAACTCGAACCTCCAGCGAACCGCGGCGGCGTCGAGTCGGCGTTGCCGGAGTGCATGGACGGGTTTCAGTGGGGGGGAATGCTCGCGCGCACGCCCTTGCCGGTCAGACTGAGACACCACCACACGGCATGCCGCGGTCTGCGGTGGGCGACGGCCACCCGAGCCGTGGTGAACGACCTCGAGGACGCGACGCGAGCGATCGACGGAGATCGCGCCACCCCAACGGCGCCTGCGCGGGCGCTGGAGTCTCGATGTCCGCCGAGTCCGATCCCTTTGTCCAAATCCGTCTGAGCGATCTGCTCGCGCTACGAGTCGCGGCCGCCAACACGAACGCCGTCCCGGCACCAGCGCCTGTCGCGCCCACGCCGGCAGCCCCGGAGTACCTCACCACGCGCGAGGCGGCGGCCCTGCTCGGCGTAAGCGCCAAGGGCCTCGAGGCAATGCGAGCTCGCGGCGCGGGCCCGAAGTACGTGGCGGCAACCGCGTTCGCTGCCTGGCGAGCGAGCTGCCAAAGCCGCGATGAATGTGCGCTGACTCGCACCGGGTACGCGACCACGGTCTCGTTGACGCGCTCGACTCGAATCAAGGGCCACCCGCACCACGGATTCCGGCGCCCATCTCGTTGGCCGTGTTGATGACCGTCTGCCCCAAAGTCGGCGTATCCACGAGCTTGCCGATCCAGGAGCAGCGTCATCGCGGTGCGGATCATGCGCGGGCTCGTGTACGACGGCTTGCCATCCACAATGGGCACCCCCGCCAGCTCGAAGCATCGAGCGACCAGCTCGGAGCAAAAGAAGGCCTTGTCGGCGTTCGCAGGCCTGGCGTTGTCGCCCACGCCGAGGGCTCCGAGCGCGCAGAATTCGAGGCTGACCAAGCAACCGATCCCAGCCAGCAAGGCGCCTCTGCCTATGCTCGTCCCTGAGCCGGCCGCGCCTACCACGTCGTACGGGAGTGCCTTGATTGCGAATTGATTCGCGTACTCGAGAACGGCAGTGCGCTGCTTCTCCGTCAGGTTGCGACGGCGGAGCGCGATCGCGAGAACGGCACCTTCGAACGCTTGGCGGAGCGGGCGCCTCACGACGCCTTGTTCGACGGCCTCGATGACGTACGAGCCGCCCACGTAGAGCATGCTGTGGCTGACCGATGATCCAGAGCCGGCACGAATCACCGCCGAAACCATGGCGTTCGTGGTGCTGACGATGATGTCGGCTGGACGCAGCTCCGATACGGTAATGGTCATCAGGTTCTCCGTGCACGCTCGGTGCTGGTCGTACGAATGCCACCGGATATCAGCGACCTGAAGCGGTGGCTCGCTCCGTAGGCGGAGCGAGTTTATGGTTCGATCGGGCGAGAAGTTGGGCCCGGCGATGGGTTCCCCGGCGCGGTATAGGCACACGTGATCGCCGCCCGCTTCTGCAAGCTCGAGGGGGTATGGGGTCCCCGCGCTGTCAATCGCCTCGCCCTCGATCTTGTGACGCTGGCCCTTCCCATCGTCGAGCGCCACCCCACGCTCGAACTCGAGGTCCCGCATTCTGCCGACGGTCAGGCAGAACTTCTGCTGTTCCTTCTGCCCGACGCGGAGCGGCTCGGGGGGCTCGATGGATTTCCACTCGCCCGTCAATGTGACCGGTCCCGAGACGGGTTGGTCGATGGCCCCGCATGCCAGGGCCAAGAACCCCCAGATAGCAGCGCCCACGCACAGCCGGCCGAAGAAGCCCATCAACGGCCTAGTACCGGGGCAGCGACATGGATTCAAGACGAGGGCTTCGGCCCGCGACAGCTGCCAATGATGAAGCGGTGAAACGCAATGACAGCAATGCAAGCCCTCCTAGGTCGAGTCCGGATGACGCGACCTTCGACGATGGCGACGTCCGCGTCCCCAGACGGGGAGTGGGGTCGGCGCTACGCGCGGGACGGTTAGGGCAACCGTCGGCATGGGCTCGCGCTCGACTGGGCTCGCTGGGCGCAGTTCGGGTCGGGTCGGAGCAGGAGCCACGAGCACGGCGGGTACCTCGGGGGCGAAGGGGATCGAGGCGGTGATGAAGGCCGTTGCGGGCGCCATCGGCGAGGCACGCCGGGCGGCTCTCTGACGAGCCAACCACGGCGGAGTGCGTCGTTCGCGGCAAGGGCAGTGCGGCTGCGGCGAGCCGCCAGCGTCGTCCCTTCCAGCGACGAGGCGCACCTTCCCACCGGGTAGCGCCTGCCCTGATGATGGATCATGCGCTCGCGAGTAGCGCGCGCACGGCCGCCACGATCTCGGCGTTCGCGCTCTCGGGATACGGCGCCACGCTGCTCACGTTGATCTCGCAGAGCACGTGGTGTTGCTCGTCGGCGCCCACGGGGCCCCCGAGCAAGAAATCCGCGTCCCACAGCAGCGGGAGGTCTGCGGCGACCAGGCCGAGCCGATCGAGCAGCAGTTCGACCCATTCGTCTTCGAGGCGCCGCCGCAGCGACTGGAAGCGGGGGTCGTCCGCTCCGCTGTATAGGCGCGGGCCCGGCTCTGGCGCGGGCTGGCCCGGCTGCGCCGGATACAACGCGTTGATGACCTGGTGGCCGAAGCCCGCCACGCGATCGCGCACCAGGTAGGCGCGCACCATGCCTTCGCGAAGTCGGGGCTGCCAGGCCTGGTCGATCATGTGACCGCCGCTGGCGAAATAGGGCGCCAGGCGCTCGAGCACGTTCGCGAACGGCCCTTCTTCGGGCATGGACCCGCGTTGGGCGTGTTGCAGGGAGAATCGGTCTGGGCCGAGCCGCTCGATGCGCCACACGCCCATTCCGCTGTGACCGCGATGCTGTTTGAGCACCCGTGCGCCGTGCGCGAGCCGCTGCGGCACCTCCGCCTGCAGCTGATCCAGGGTCGCGACGCGGTGGCTGTCGCTGCCGAACGGCAGGTCATGCACGTCCACCAGCACGTCCTTGGTGCCCATGCGCAGGATGGTGGCCGGGTGCGCGCTCACGACCACACCGCGAGCCGCCACGCGGCGTAGCATCGCGTCCAGAACGTGCCGTGGTCGGCCGCCTTCGATTGGATTGTGCCAGACGAGGGCTAAGCGCACGTGCTGGAGCTGTTCTTCGACCTCACCCGCGAAGTCGTCTTGATAGACCGCCGGCTCGGCGCGCACACCCGCGGCCTGGAGTGCAGCGAACAGGGGCGCGAAACGGCTCGCTGCCGGATCGGCGCGATCGCGCGTCGCTCGGTCACCAGGATAGACGATGGCCACGCTCGAAGCGTCGCTGACAGTCATCGCCTGTCTCCATATCACCCGGAAGGCGCGGCCGCGAGCGCGCCGAACTTCTCTTCATAGCACTGGCCCCCGCGGCTGGCCCTCGATGTCTGCCAGCCGACGGGGTCGAATGCTGGCTACATGACGGGCGGCGTGATCGACGCCGCCGGCGGCCGCCGCGTCTGACGACCGCCGCCGGAACTGCGCGTCAGCGCCTGCGTCAGGTCAGAAGTAGAAGACCTGCCACTGCGCCTTGAACTGGTCGAAACCCCGACCCTCGTCGCGCAGACCACGGATGTAAAACACTTTCAGGTTGCTGTTGTGGCCGAAAGCAAACAGGGAGAGACCACCGCCGACGAGGGTTTCGTCGGGATAGGCATCCGGACCTGCCCGGCGCTCGATGCGTGCGATCGGGCTCAGGTTCACGACCGGAATGCGATAGCCAGCCTCTGCGGTCCACCCGCGCTGGACCGGCAGATCCACTCGGCCACCGCCGTCGCGATAGACGTACTCGAGTTGCGCCGTCACGTTGTCGGCGTCGAGCAGCGCGTCGAACGAGTAAGCAACGTAGCTGCCCGCGCCGGAGTACTGATAGTCGTAGGAACCCGCGAAAGAGAGCAGGCGCTTTTCCCCGAGCCAGGTCCCGCGCAAGAAGTACACCTTCTCGGGATCGAACAGGTTCAACTGCAAACGCCCCGCCGAACGAAAGCCGTTGGTCGCGGCGACGTGCTCTTCGTCCGGGGCCCTGCGCCGCCCCTGAAAGACGCCCAGGCGGTACTCGACCCGACCGCCGAGCACGATGCCACGAGCTTGCAGCCCGACGTCGCGCGCGAACGAGTTGGCGCTACTGCCGAAGGCACCCGCGTGCACGTAGGTGCTGGAGAAGAAGTCCAGGCCGTGGAGGAATGGCGCCCCCTGCAACGAGTTGCGCGAGAGCGGCGGCAGCATCAGGCCGCCGTCGATCATGAAAGCCTCGCCGAGGCCCTTGTAGGTCGAGAAGAAGTCTTTCACGCTGATGCCGGGCCCGTTCTTGAGCGAGTCTTCCCCGGCGGCCTTGAACAGGTCGGCGAAATCGGTGTCTACGAAATACTCGAAGTCGTGCAGGATGGTGCCGGCGAGCAGCAGCATGGTCCGGCGCAGATAAATGTTCTGCGACACGCTGTGCGGCGGGTTATCGCCGGTGAAGTTGCCAGACGCCTCGTATTGCAGCTGGGTGAGCACGCCGAAGCGCAAGCTGGTGCCGTTGTCGAGCTGCAGCTCGAGGCGGTTCTTGGGAGGCGCGGGCGGTGCGGCGGGCGCGCTCACGACGGAAGGCGGTGGCAGAGGCTCTGCGGCTGGCACCGGAGGCGCGGGGTACGGCGTCGCAGGCGCTGGCGGCGCGAACGGCGACGGCGGACGGGGCGCGGGCTCTGCGGCTGGCGCCGGAGGGGCCGGCGCGAGAGTCGGGGGCGGAGCGGGTGCGGGCTCTGCGGCTGGCGCCGGCGGTGCAGATGGCTCTGGCGTCTGCGCTTCACCGGACGAAGCAGCGAGCAGGACGAGGACAGCGGACAGTGACTGAAGGAAGTGGCGCATGGACCTTCCGCGCGTGGGGGGTTCGAACGATCTCGGAAAAAGTGGCCGCCATCGCGGCGGCGCGAAGCCGCATGGCAAGTGACGTGCCAAGGGCCCTGCGCGGCCGCCGAGCGGCGGCGAGGCCCGTGTCTCACGGCCTCTGCGTGCGCGTGACGCCACGAAGTTGTGTTCGTGGAGGCCGATCCACACGTTTCTGTGGCTGGTTCGGCCATTTCTACGGGTGTTTCATCGGTTTCGCGGCATCGACCGACGGCTCCCCCGCGAGCTCCTGCTGCTCCAGCAGCAGCAGGCAAGCAGTGGAAGCTGCGTGCGCGGACGCGGCGCCGTTTGGCTCAGGTTAACCGCACTCGAGCGCGCGACGTGCTCAGTAGAGGTAGTAACGGAGGAGCACTCCGAACGTTCGAGGGTCGCCGAGCAAGGCCGTGACTTCGCCGTTCTGCTCGTTGATGTCGGCGTTGTAGAAATAGAGCTCGTCGAAGACGTTGTTGCTCCACGCCGTCGCTTCCCAGCGGCCGTCCGAGTCGGACAACCCGAGCCGCGCGTTGATCAAGTCAGAGGCCGGCACGCGCGAGTAGCGCGAGTTGTTGCTCGTCGTCCGATAGGGAGAGCGGTGACTGTAGTCGACGCCGAGGAATCCATTGAGGCCCTCGCTCAGCCGCACGGTATAAACGCCGCCGACGGAACCCGAATAGGTGGGCGCGACGGGAAGTCGCTGGCCGCTCAGATCGCATACGGTGGGTTGGCCTGGCGCGCGGACTTCCCAAGCGCAGAGCGCGTCGCGGTAGTCCGAATAAATCGCGTCGGCGTAGGTGCCAGCCACGTTGAGGCTGAGCCCATCGGTGGCCTTCGCCTGCAACTCCACCTCCAACCCCTGCGAGCGCACCGAGCCCACGTTGGTGATGTAGCTGCGGGCCGGCTCCCTGCCGGTATCTCGGATCGTGTTCTGATATTGATCGATCGTGGTGTGAAAGAGCGTCACGTTGGCGACGACGCGACCGCTCGGGTGCAGCCATTGACTCTTCAGCCCCAGCTCGAAATGGTCGACCGTCTCCGGGCCCACGACGGCCAGCCCGGACTCGACGATGTCTGGTGGCACCCGTGAGAGGTTGAGCCCGCCTGATTTCGAGCCTCGCGAGTAGGTTGCATAGACGAGCGCATTGTCGCTGACTTTCTGCGACACGGTCGCCAGCGCCGAAAGGCTATGCCAGGTCTTGTCCAGCTCATATCGAGGAATGGCGGGCGTCATCGCGGCGCGTTGCGCGAGCTGCGCTTCATTCAAGCCCGAGATGTCTACGCGGCTGCGCTGGAACTGTTCGTAATTTCCGAACTTTCGCTCGTACGTGTAGCGCGAGCCGAGGGTGAGATCGAGACTCGAGAGGATGTGCCAGGTCGCCTGAGCGAAGGGAGCGTAGCTCACCGTTTGGCTGGTGCCCTTGCCCAAGATGTGCGCCCCATCGAGCGCGTCCCTTCTCTGCTCGGGAGTCAGACCGTCGGTGCCCGGAGCGATGAAGAACTCGCCCGCCAGTGGGCCATACTCGGTCCTCGATGTGATCGGAAGGTACTGATAGTAGAAGAACCCCCCGGCGACGTAGTCGACTCTCTTCTTGCCGCTGGAGGCGATGCGCAGCTCTTCACTGCCTTGCCACTGTCTGTCATCGGTATTCCCCTCGCGAATGATATCGAGCGCCGTAGCGTCGCCATCGTTGCGGGGCGAAGTAAACCAGAAGCGCGCCGCGGAGATCGACGTCAGCGTGTGGTCCTCGAGATCCCAGTCGGCGCGCAGCGACGTGCCGCCCTGGACGACACGAAAGGGGCGGCTGCGATCGCTATCGACCGTGCGTGCGCGTGGATCGATGATCGGCGAGTAATTGAACTGGGCCAAGCGATCCAAGTAAGGGTACGCGATCGGGGTGCCGTCATCGTAGGCCGTGACGATGCCGATGGTCTGCGCGATGCAGCAGACCATGGCTTGCTTCAGATAGTCCGCGGTAAAGCGCACTCTGAAGTCGTCCGTGGGCTCGTAGAGGAGCTGGCCACGCACTTGGAAACCATCCTGACCATGAATCCTGCCGAGCAGGTTGTCGTTCTGCAGGAATCCGTCGCGCGTGAGCGCCTCGACGGACACGCGCGCCGCGAGCACGTCATCGATGAGAGGACCGGAGACCGAGCCGCGCGCTTGCAGGAAGCCGTAGTTCCCGATGGTCAGGTCGGCGTTCGCGTCCCGGGCGAAGCTGGGCTGCCGCGTGTACACGCTGATGGCGCCGGCTGTCGTGTTCCTGCCGAACAACGTGCCTTGCGGACCTCGCAGAACCTCGATGCGCTCGACATCCAGGAGGTTGAGGCTCGAAGTACTGAGCCGGTTATAGTAGACGTCATCCACATAGAAGCCGACACCGGCATCGAACCCAACGCCCGACCCAGCCACGTTCGTGCCGAGTCCACGAATGTTGATCGTCGTATTTCGCGGATTGGTCGAATAACTCGTGACGCTCGGCACCTCGCGATGGAAGGACTGCAGGTTGACCGTGCCTTTCCCTTCCAGCGCGTCGCCGCCGAGCACGTTGACGGCAATCGGCACGTCCTGCACACCTTCATTGCGCCTTCGGGCGGTGATGATCACTTCACCTAGCAGCTTCGGCTCCGTCCCAACCCCGGGAGTCGCTGGCGCTCGTTCAGAGGGCTCCGGCGGCGGACTCCCCGCGGGAGACGGCGCCGCTTCTGACGACGCGGGCGACTCTGCAGCAGCGGGCGACTCTGCAGCAGCGGGCGACTCTGCAGCAGCGGGCGACTCTGCAGGAGGAGCCGCTGCGCCAGCCTCGGGCGACTTGCCATCGTCGTCCGCCGGCGCCGCGTCAGCAGCGGTTTGGGCCGCCGCGTTCGACGACAGGAGCGCGAGGGCGCTGGCGAGGCGGAGCAGACGGCGCATCCATCGACTCGGCTTGGTATCGTTGCCTAGCGACATGACCTTCCACGCACGACCGCGAACACACGCAGTCGGTGATGAGTGAAGCCAGTGAACCGAGCAGCCCCGGCACGCCAGTCCTGAAGCCATCCGTGCCGGGTCGGCTACTCTGGACTCGCGTGCCTCGACGCTCTACCAAACAGACTGAATGTCTCGTTTAACAGACACGAGACGTCGCGATCAACATGAAACGGGTCCCGAACGCGGAGGCGTCTGACGAGACCCGCGGGGCGACGCGGTCGCGCTCGAAGAAGTGAGCACGCGGAACGCCGTGCGGAACGATGACGGCTGCAGCTGAATTGCAGCCGGCGGTCGACTCCGACGACGAGCAACTGGCGGGCGACTTCGATGTTCTGGCGCCTGCCGCGCTGACGGACGCGCTGCACGTCGGGCAGCGTTCGCGTCGAGACTGTTTCGTGAGACACTAGTCCTTCTAACTAGACACAAGACAGCGAGCATAGTAATTGCCGCACCCAGCGTGGGGCTCGCTGCGACGTTGAGTCTCGCCGAGGCCAGCGCCGCGCTTCTCGCGCTCGACGCTCGAACGAGACAGTGATGGTGGACCAGAGAATTGACTTGGATACGGAGTCTGTCAGTGCAGCGAACGCCGGCTTCTCGCGGGATGGATGCTCAGGCCCGCGCTGCGCGGACAAGGGGTCGTCTCCGGTCGCCGTGAGCAGCAGGCTCCTTCGCAAGTGGCCGCTCGCTGCGTCCCTCGTCTTGGCGTTCGCTTCGTCGCCAGCGTTCGCCCAGGCGCCTGCGCCCGCGCCGCCCCCCACCCCTGATGCTCCACAGGCGCCGCCACCGGCGCCCGCGCCGCCCCCCACCTCTGATACGCCACCAGCGCCCGCGCCGCTTCCCGCTCCCACGACGGAGGCAGCCACTCCGCCTGGCGAGGCAGTCGCTCCGCCTGGCGAGGCAGTCGCTCCGCCTGGCGAGGCAGTCGCTCCGCCTCCCGCCGAACCCGCTCGAGCCGAGCCAGACGACGCTTCCACCGATCTCGGCGAGGTCATCGTTACGGCCCGCCGCAGGAACGAGTCCGTACAGGAAGTCCCCGTCGCGATCAGCGTGCTCGGCGGCGACGCGCTGGAGTCGAAGGGTGTCGTCAATCTGCAGACGTTCACCCGTGAGGTCCCGAGCATCACGTCGTTCTCGGGCAACGCGAGAAACACGACCATCAACATCCGCGGCCTGGGCACGGGCACCTCCAGCGGCGGCGCCGCCGGGCTCGACTCGGGCGTCGGGTTCTATGTCGACGACGTCTATTACGGTCGGCTCAGCCAGTCGATGTTGAATCTCATCGACATCGAGCGCATCGAGGTACTGCGCGGCCCGCAAGGCACCTTGTTCGGCCGCAACACGACAGCAGGCGCCATCAGCGTCGTCACGCGCGGTCCGAGTTTCACGACCGAGGGCAACGTGGACCTCACCGTGGGCAACTACGGCTACATCCTGGCGCGTGGCACGATGGCTGGCCCGATCGTCGACGAGAAGCTGGCGGCGCGGCTCTCGATCGAGTCGCAGACCCGAGATGGTTTCCTGTACAGTTCACAGCTGAAAGACTCGGTTCAGCGCCAGGAGAGCATCTCGCTGCGCGGACAGCTGTTGTATCGGCCCCTGCCGAACCTCGAGTTCCGCTTGATCGGCGATTACGCCAAGCTCGCGCAGAGTTGCTGCACCCAAACGCGCATCGGCGAGGTGACCGCCTTCGATGACGGCACTCCACTTCCGTATCCCTTTGCGGCTCGCATCGCGCAGTTTGACTACATCCCCGACCCGTACCCGTATGATCCCCGGTCGCGCCGAACCGACGTCGATCGCCAGCGCTTCTTTCGCGTCACCTTGGGCGGCCTGTCGCTGCGTGGTGATCTGGACCTCGGCTCGCACACCATCACGTCGATCAGCTCCGGCCGCTTTTGGTACACCAATCCCCGCAACGACGGCGACTCGACCGCGCTCGACGTCAACCGCGAGAACAACGATGACGATCGACAGAAGCAAGTGAGCGAGGAGCTGCGAATCTCATCCTCGGGCAAGAACGTCGTCGACTACGTGGGCGGTCTGTATATCTTCTATCAGCACCTGCCAACGTTGCTACGGCGGGATTTTGGGCCCCAAGCGGGCGAATATCTCATCGCGCCCGGCACGCAGGAGTTGACCCCCGAGGAACGGGCAGAGACGCTGAACGGTGCGTACTCCCGTGCCAGGGCGAACAACAACACGTTGAGCGCCGCGGCGTTCGGCCAGGCCACGTGGCATATCATCGACCAGCTCGATTTCACGGGAGGCCTCCGCTACACGTTCGAGCGCAAGTACGGCAACTACCGGCTTGACGCCTTCAGCACGTACGACAGCTCCGGCTTGAGCGAGGCGCAGCTCAACGTTCGCAACTCCTACACCCGGCCGATCCCCTACTATGAGCTGGACGAGAGCTGGCACAGCCTGGGTGCTCTGGCCACGGTATCGGCGACCCTCGCCGAGAACAAGCTGGCGTTCGTCACGTACTCGCGAGGTTCCAAGTCGGGTGGCTTGAACTTGCGAGATCTGCCCCGTGACGCAGACGGCTCGGTCCGGCCGGACTTGCTGATCCTCAAACCGGAGACCGTCGACCACTTCGAGGCCGGGTTGAAGACGCAATGGCTCGGCAATCGGATCACCGCCAACGCCAACGTCTTCGACACGCGGATCCGTGACTACCAGAACACCGTGGTAGACCTGACGCAGCAGATCCAGCGCTCATACATCACCAACGTGGGTGAGGTCCGTTCGCGCGGCGTCGAGCTCGAAGCGAAGGCGCGCCCCGCCGAGTGGCTCGACGTGTACGCGGGCGGCACGTACAACCTCGCGGAGTTCGAGAGCTACGAAACGGCACAATGCCCCTGGGAAGACCGCTCTCCCGGTTCGCCCGCGCAATGCGATTTCAGCGGCACGCAGCTGCCTGTTGCTCCCAAGTTCGCAGCTTCCTACGGCGGCGACATCACGCTGCATCTGACGGAGGGCATCGACGGCTACGTGGGCGCCGACTACAGCTACCGTTCTTCTTACCGAACGGGCACCGACAACACCCGCTATTCGAAGGTCGGGCGCACCGGCTTGGTCAACGCACGCGCGGGCTTGAAGGCCGCAGACGGTCGCTGGGAAGCGAACGTCTGGTCCATAAACCTGCTCGATTCGCTCTACTACTTCAGCAGAACGGTCAACGAACAAACCGGTCTCGCTACCGGTCTCCTCGGCGATCCTCGCACCTTCGGGGGGACCTTCCGCTATTACTTCTACTGAGCTCCCGGATTACTCCCCCGGCGACGGGGCGCTCAGCGCCACGTGATACGCGGGGCGACCGAGCGGCGTCAGCCGCCGTGCGGGAGCGAGAGGATCGCACCGCCGATGTGCTCTTGCCAGAACTCGCGCTCGTCGGCGCGGTGGGTGACCATCAGCACCGTGCTCGCCCGCTGAGCGCACAGCGACTGGACGAGCTCGAGCACGCGCTCGCGGTTGTCGGCGTCGAGCCCGGAGGTCGGCTCATCCATCACCACGAGCGGAGGAACCTTGATGGCCGCGCGCGCGATCAGCACCAGGCGCTGCTGTCCAAACGAGAGGTCGCGAAAGGGGGCGCTCGGTGCCAGCCCCTGCTCGAGCCACGCGAGCCAGGCTCGCGCGCGTGCGCGCTGGCTGGGCTCGACCTTCTGGTAGACGCCGATGCTGTCGAACAGACCGCTGAGGAGCACCTCTTCCACGCTGCCGCCGACGCGATAGTCGCGGTGCAAGCGCGCGGAGACGAGACCGACGTTCCTCTTGATGTCCCACACCGTCTCGCCGCTGCCGCGCCGCCTGCCGAAGAGGTGCAGGTCGTTGCTGTAGGCCTGGGGGTGGTCGCCGGTGAGCATCTCGAGCAAGCTCGACTTGCCCGAGCCGTTGGGCCCCTCGATCAAGGTGTGCTGCCCCGCTGCCACGCGGAGGTCGAGCCGCTCGAACACGACCTGCTCGCCATAGCGCACGCTGCCAGCCCGCAGCTCGACGAGCGGCACGCCGGGGGCGAGAGGCTCGTATCCGCTGCC
>Ga0247763_1000239_pt1 | contig 30593 bp, 23 predicted proteins | sample UWRJL141409B4_FD_179926 | JGI IMG/M metagenome (GOLD analysis project Ga0247763, IMG submission 179926) | Plant litter microbial communities from Arlington Agricultural Research Station in Wisconsin, United States - UWRJ-L141-409B-4 | ecosystem: Environmental > Terrestrial > Plant litter >... | reverse complement strand
CCCCTATATCTCCCCCCACGCCGGCAAACGTTACTACTTCCTGCTCTTCTCCTCGGCGCGTCAGTCTCCGTTCCGCCTCGGGCAAGGCCCAGCCTCGCAGCTCTATCTCGCCACCGTGGTGCAGCTCCCGTCGGGTCAGCTCCAGAGCTTCCCCGCCATGTACCTGTGGAACCAGAGCTTCGAGATCACCAACCCCGACGTGGATCCGCCCGTCGTCTCGCCCGTGCAGACCAGCAACCTCACGCCCGCGTTCGACGAGTTCGTGATCCCGCCGCGTCCGCCCGTCGTGGTGCGCTGAGCGTTGAGCTGACGGCGCGCCCGAGGTCGGCGCGCCGTCGGCCACCACCGGCTTTCTCTCGGCGCCGTTTCCTCGTCGCGGTCCCGACGCCTGCCCGCCTAGGGTGCCGAGGCCAGCGCCCGCGCCCCGCTCTCGCCGAGTCGCGCTCGCAGCCACACCTCGGCATCGCTCGGCGCCCCGAACGCGCGCACCTGGTGCGGTTCTCGCATCATCCAGTGAATGGCGGTGAAGATGCCCCGCTGCAGCGCGGAGCTCAGCACGATGCCCATGGCCACCATCGCCCCGGGGTATCGAGCGAACGATGCGTTGCCGTGCTCGCCCAGGATCTGGCGCCGCCTCGCGGCGAGCGGAGGCGACACTCGCGCGTCGAGCAGCACCGCGAACCTGCCGCGCAATGGCAGCCTGTCGAGGGTGTCGACGAACGCCATGAAGTCTTCGTCGGCGAGCTCGGTACGCGGCAGGACGATGCGGAACAGCGGCCAGTCCTTGTCGTCGTATTCTGGTAGCGCCATCTCAGTCTCCCAGGCCGTTCATTCTAGCAGCCGCGGGGTCCACGCCGCGACACGCCCGCGCGACGATGTTGCATCATGAACCAGAAGATCGGCGGCGAGGGGCGTGAAAGTGGCTCGTCTGTCGGGCCTCGCCAGCAGGAGGGGGTGCACGCCGCCCATCGCCGGCGGGGAACCTTCCTCGGCGGTGGAGAGGTGAAAGGCGCCGGCGTCACAGCGCCTCCACGAACTCCTGGCTCTTTCCGAGCTTCGCGCTGCACGTGAAGCGCAGCGGCTGGGTCGCGCTCGCGTTTCGGAAGATGAGGTGCGGCTTGGTCGCAGGGTCCTGATAAGAGTCGCCTGTGCGGAACGTCTTCAGCGGTTCGCCCTCGTACTGGGACTCGGCGGTGCCCTCGACGACGTAACACAGACCTGTGACCGGGTGGCGGTGAGGAGTGCCCGCGACGCCGGGAGGGTACTCGATGAGCATGAGGCGCAACTCGTCGTCGGTGCCGGCGATGGGCGTACGCTCGAGGACCTTTCGAGCCACCTTCGCCGCCGCGGCGGGCTCCGCCGTAACGGCCTCATTGACCCCGAGCGCTCGCGAGCAACCCGCGAGCGCGCCGAGAACCGCAAGCACCAGAGCCCGACTGCTTCTCGATGAGCGCATGTGTGCCCCCTTCAGATGGCCCCCTCGTCTGCACTGCCACGCGGAGCTCGCGCAAGAGGAATGCTGCCCCAGCGTGCCCATCCGGAGGCCCCTGCCGCGCTCGCAGCCACACCGGAGCCACTCGGACCGACGGCAACGAGGCCACAGCCACCCACATTTCCAGAGCCGCAAGGGGCGCCGCTCGCGCACCATTCCCTCCGCGCCGCTTCGTTCGAGCGCGGTTCGCGTGCGGCACGACGCGTCAGCGCCGAGCGGGTGCGCTCAGGTGCTCGCCGCGCGCCTCCCCCGCCCCGCGCAGGCGCGCCTTCAGTGGGCGCCGGGCGCCCTTCTCGCGCGCGCATCATCGGGCACGGTGCCCCAGCCTGCGCGCGCCGAGCAGGGCTTGGGGGAAGGCAAGTCGAGCGTAGCGAGACGGGTGGGGGCATCCCCGGTACATTCGCCTCTGCACGCAGCCATCAGGGCACCGTGTACACGACGAGAGCGTTCGACGATGAGACCGTGTGCACGACGAGGACGCAGCGAAATTCCCCGCTCGTCATCCGACGCGGGGCAGCCAGCGGCGCCGCGAGTGCGCGTCAGCGACACGCTTGGGTGCAGCCGTTCGTTGTGGAGCAGCGGTGCTATTCATTTGTGAGAGATCTGCCCTGCCTTGGATAACAGATCGCCATTGACATTCACCGAGAAGCTTCAGACGCCGGTGGATTGGACGTTGGTTGAGTATAGCGGACTCGCTCGATGTTCGATGTTCGCGTGGGGGGGATGCATGATGTCTGAAGCGCGTATCAGCGCAGCGCCATTGCGAGACGCAGTGTGCCGCCTCGATAAGGCGACTCCTCGAGCCTAGGGCAGCTCGCCACAGTCGGCCTTCGCCGATCGACGATTGGCTCGAATCGGCAAATCATCAGAAGAAATACTCGGGCGAACGCCGTCCGCGTCCAGCGAGTGACCCTGGGCGCGGCGAGCGGCGATTGCCCCTCCGCGCATCAGCCCGTCGGGGCGCAGCGCGCGCGGAGCTGTCTCGAATTTGCGTGCTCGGAATGGGCGCGCGCCGGGATGCCATGAAGCGGCTCCGTTGGCGCGCAGCCTTCGCTGGCACGTCCTTGGGGGAGAAATCTCGGTATGGATCGATCCATTTACATGCTTGGCGGCGCCATCGTTTGCGAGGTGCTGTGGGCCGTGATGTTGAAGGTGGGGCAGGGACTCGCGTTGTCCTGGGCCACCGCTCTGACGGCCGTGGCGTATGTGCTCAGCCTCGTGTTCCTCAGCGCGGCCTGCAAGCAGCTCGACCTCTCGCTGGCCTATGCCGTCTGGACGGGATCGGGGGCCGCTCTCGTGGCTCTGATCGGCGTCTTCATGTTCGGGGAGTCACTCAACTTGGCCCGCGGAGCTGGCATCACGCTGGTCATCGTCGGTGTCGTGGTCCTGCTCGGCTTCGAGCCTCGTACGACCTGAGCGGAGACGTAGAATCGTGCTGACGCAGATTACCTCTCGAGAATGGAACCCGGGCCTCCGGAACGACGCCGCCCTGCTCGGCGACGTATACGACAGCATGCCGAAGGACCCCGCGAGCGCGGTGCCGTGGTATGTGCGAATGCTGGAGAACCCGGCGAGCCCGCTGGCCCTGCCTGGCGCCATCGACCTGTTCGGGCATGACTGCCTGCACGCGCTGCTCGGGCGCGGGCTGATGTCGCAGGACGAGGCCTTCGTGATCGGCTTCACGATGGGGGCGAACCCGGCGTGCACGCGCGCGCAGGCCAGGCTGTTCGCCTGGTGTGCCCAGCACCTGTATCGCCCGCCCTTTCGCTTCGACGCGATCGACTGCGGCGTCTACCACCTCGCGTTCGCCGCCGCGCGTGCCATGGGCTGCCGCCCGCTCGACGCCGTCGACTACAGGGCGTGGCTCGATCGCCCGCTGGGCGAGCTACGCGCCGCGCTCGGCATTCGCCCGGAGCAGCTCGCGCGCTGGTATCGGCGAGAGGCTTTCCTCTGGCCCGACACCGAGGTGAGCCGGCGTTTGCCGGGGGTGCGAGGCGCGGGTCAAAGAGAAACGCTGAACGGATTCAGCGCTGAGCGAGCGACGCCCCTCGCCGACGACGTCCCGACGGCGCTCGTTGCCTGATGTTGTCCTGAAAGGACCCGATCGCGTCGCGACTGGGTTGTGAAAGGTTAACCTCGCCCTCAAAAGGCCGCGTAACGGCCTTCTGCGAAACACAGCGGAGCGCTCGGCTGCGTTGCTTCGCACAAACCTGCGGCTCATCTCCTTTCCTCGCTGAGGTTTGGGCCGTCTAATGTGCCGATGGCAGGGGTGGACGCCGAGCGCGGGCGAGCTTCGCGGGATGGCAGCGAGCAGGGGGCTGGTTTCGACGGCCAGCTGCACTGCGCCAGCTTGGCCGACCTGATTCAACTGCAGTGCAGCAATCGCGCTCGCGTCGGCGTCGTGGTGCGCTCGAAGACGCGCGAGGGGCAGCTGTTCTTCGACAACGGGCAGATGGTGCATGCGGTCGCCGGCCGCCTCGTGGGCGAGGACGCCGTGTTCGACATGCTCGACTGGAACACGGGCACATTCAGCGAGTCGAGCGAGCCGTGGCCGACCAAGTCCACCATCACGAGCAGCTGGCAACAGGTCTTGCTCCTGGCCGCGCAGCGCCGCGACGAAGGCCAGCCGGCGTTTGCCGGCACGAGCACCGCCCGGCTGGTAGCGGTCAAGCGGGTCGCGTCGTCGGCGCAGAACGGGCCAACGAGTGATATCGTCGACGCGCAATGGGAGGCCATCCAGCGCGACGCAGAGCGAGCGAACGGCGCGTCAGCGAGGAGCAAAGATTCGGTGTTCCAGCTCGACAATGGACTGAACGCCGTCATCAGCGCGGCTCGTTTCGATGACGCCGGCAACCTGCTGGAGATGCGGGGCGACGCGCACGGGCTCGTCGCGCTCGCCGTATATCTTCGCCGCTTCGCGGACCTCGTGGGCGAGTGCGCCGGGCAGGAGGGCTTTCGGAGCTTCGAGTGCAGGTGCGGCGGCACGGATCTGGCCCTGTTCGTCGACGCTCCGGGCAGCTACGTGATGGTGTCGACCACCGACCTGACCGAACTGAGGCGATTCTATCGCACGTCAACCCCGGGTTGAGGAGCAGCATGGGGCCCTGGAAGATCAAGGATCTGTTCTGGATCAATAACGACGACGAGGAGGCGGCGTCGCCTGCCCCGCGTCGTGCGGCGGCGAAGCATGCTCCAGAGCAGGTGCCGGAGGTCCGGCGCGCGCTGCAGATGTTGCGCGACGTGAGCGGCGTCCTCGGCAGCCTCGCCGTCACCAACGACGGAGACGTGTGCGGCAGCGATCTGCCCCGGGCGTTCGACGCTGCCGCGCTCGAGTCGCTCGGGATGCGGCTCAGCCAGCTGCGCGCTGCCCTCGCGAGCGCCGAGCACCCGATGAAGACGGCGACGTTTCGCTACGAGGGGCACTCACTGTTTGTCAGCCAGCTCGATTTTGGGCTGGTCGGCATCTTGGCGGAGCAGCAAACGAACGCGCCGGCGCTGGACATGGTGACACGGCTCGTGGGGCAGCGCCTGAGCGCAGCGGTCCCGCGCCGCTGATGTCTCCAGAAACAGGGCCAGTCGCGACGCGCGCCGCAGGCGAGGGGAGAGCGAAATGAACACGAGCAAGCCGCGAGGTCGCCCAGGACCCGCCCTCACGATCGGCATCCCGACCGCCATTGCGGCCTTCGCGGGTGCCTGGGGCTACAGCTACTTCAAGGACGTTGGCTCGCGCCCCTCCGTCAGCCCGGAGTCGGTGACGCCCGCGCTCACGGCGCAGCCGGCGGCGCCGACGACGTTCAAGGTCGCCGGCGATCCGTGGTCTGGATACAGCACGTTCAGAAGAGAACCCCGCTTCGCCGCGGCGCTGGCGCAGGATCAGATCACCCTTCAGTACCTGGACGACGAGAAGTACTACGATCAGAACGAGCGCCTGCGCGCGCTCGCGGCCGGCGAGATCGACCTGGCCCTCACGACGCTCGACGCCTTCCTGCAGTTTGGCTCCAAGCACCTGCAGGACGGCCAGTACCCGGGCACCATCATCTTCGGGATCGACGAATCGGCGGGTGGCGACGCCATCTTCCTGAGCCGCGGCCAGAAGAGCTTCGACGACGTGAAGCCGACCGACAAGGTCTGCTTTGCGGCGGGGACGCCGAGCGAACACCTGTGGGACTTCGCGTCGCTCTCGTTCTCGGCCCTCGACTTCGAGCTGCCGCGAGATGTCGGGGTCGTCGCCAAGGATTGCTGGGAGAAGCTCGAGAAGGGCACGGTTCAGATCGCCGTCCTCTGGCAGCCGTTCACCGCGCTCGCCGAAGCTGCCGGCTATCCGAAGGTGTTCGCGACGGGAGGGCAGGCCGACGACTTGATCGTCGACGTCGCGGTCGCCAACCGCGAGGTCGTGAAGACCCGGCCCGCCGCCGTCCAGAAGCTGGTCGGTGACTATTTCAAGGCGATCGAAGGCTACTCGAGAGACCCGGAGTCGCACGCGGCGTTCGTCACCGAAGACTGCGGACAAGACTGCGGCGGGAACGTCGCGCAGGGCGCGGCCGTGCTCGCCGGCATCGACTTCCTCAGCATCGAAGAGAACCTCTGCTTGTGGTTCGGCCTGTGCGACAAGCCCGGAAAGCTCGCGCCGCGGCTGGGAAAGACGTCACGACTGCTCATCGCGAAGGGCAAGCTCGACGCGAACCTGGTGCCCGCCCCGGAGACCGTCATCGAGCCCCGCTTCTTGAGTGCGCTGCGGGAGGCGCGCCTGCAGTCGGCTCGCCTGGCTCAATCCGTCGTCGGCCCCGAGACGGCCTTCGACCCCGCGACGGTCGTGCAGGCGAAGGAGCGGGAGTATGACTACACCGTGCCCGGAGCGGAGGGGGCGCCCGTCGGAACGCTGCAGATGCCGAACGTGGCGTTTCCCGAGGCGAGCTACGTGCTCACGGCGGAAGCATTGCAGACCATCGGCATCATCGCAGAGACGCTGCGGGGCTTTCCCGCGCTCTGCGTGCGGATCGCGGGGCACACGAACTCGACCGGGGATGCACAGGCGAACCGCGCGCTCAGCAGGTTGCGGGCGACGGCCATCGCCGCTCAGCTCACCCGCCTCGATCCGCAGGCGTTCCCCAAGGAGCGGTTCGACGTTCAGGGGTATGGGTCGGATCGGCCGATCCTGCTGAACAACCAGGAGGACAAGGTCGCGAGTCGGCGGACCGAGTTCACGCTGTATACGTGCGGCGAGGGCGCTTAGTCGCGAGGCGCACCGACGCGCTGCGCTGGAATGACCCGACCCGCGCCGCGCTGGCAGCGAGCGCGCGGCATGGATTCAAATGCCGAGAGCGGCGCCGTCCTCTTCCAGCTTGGGCTCGGTCTGGAACGTGTTCCAGCCGTCGATGGGGCCAGTCTGAAACGGCGGCGCGAGCGCCGCGCCGCGCATCTCGGGAGGCGACGGCAGCGGCTGATCCGGGTGGTAGAACTCGAGCGTCTCGATCTCCTCCAGGCCGGCGGCGAGCGCCTCATCGTCGATCCGCTCGCGCTTGCGCATGTGCCGCAACAGAGAGGCGACTCGCTTCTTGGTCGATGCGTCGGGCCTGCCCTTGGCGTATTGCTTGTCGTACGACTTGGGCCTCGGCAGCACGGTCGCCAGGAAGGCCGCGCGAGCCGGGGTGAGGTGGATGGGCAGCGTGCCGAAGTAGTGCTGGGCCGCCTGGTGGATGCCGTAGACCGAGGTGCCGTATTCGATCACGTTGAGGTAGAGCTCGAGGATCCACTTCTTGTCGACGGCCCGCTCCAGCCACCACACGATGAGCGCCTCTTGCCCCTTGCGCGCCAGCAGCTTGTCCCGGTGCAGAAACACGTTCTTCACGAGCTGCATCGTCACGGTGCTCGCGCCGAACTTGAAGGCACGCGCCTGGAGGTTGCGCGCGAGCGCGGGCCCGATCTGCGACTCTGCAAAGCCGTGGTGCTTGAAGAAGCGGCCGTCTTCGCTGGAGACGATCGCCTGGATCATGAACGGGCTGATCTCCTCGATCGGTGTCCAGGCGGGCGTGCCGGGTCCGGTCGCCATCTCGAACAGCTTCCCGTCGGGCTCGAGCACATGGTGTGTGAACGGCTGCGAGAACCGCTTCACGCTCATCAGCTCGGGCAAGCGCGTGAAGCGGCAGCGATCGGCGAAGTCGAAGTCGACCTTGGTCGCCTCGAGATCGGCCGAGTCGACGTGAACGTCGACCTTCGCCTGGATGCTGCCGCCCATCCGGATCTCGGACAGCTCGTCGAGCAAGCCGGCAGGCACGACGTCGAGCGCGTCCTGGCATTTCACCCGCGGCAGCTCCGCGCGCAGATCGACGCGGTAGGCGTCCTTGGGCCAGGCGAGCGCTCCGCCGACGGTCACGCGCACCTCGCCCACGACGAGCTCGCCGCTCAGGTCGGAGAGCTCGCGGCGCGCCGGCGTCCACGTGGCCTCGCCGTTCGCCGTGAACGAGATCGGACCGACGGGCGCGCGGGCCAGACCCTCGGACTGGAAGGCCAGGTCGGTGACCGCGAGATCCCCGCGCACCGACGCGCTCTCGAGCCCCTGACCGGTGATCGCGAGGTCCGCCGCGACGCGCGTGCGTTCGATATAGTAGAACGGCAAGGCGGGCAGCACGGGCGCGAACAGCGCGAGCGGCACGGCGCGCAACGTCACGCGGCCCTCCACCTTGGCGTCGCCGGGCGTGACGTGCACGTCCCAGAGCAGGCTACCGCGCGCCGACGTGGCACCATCGCCCTTGACGCGAACCGACGATTCGCCCTCGGCGAGCAACTCCAGGTTCAGCTGCTCGAGGATGGCAGCACCCCCCGTGCCCGGTCCTTCGAGCACGCGCGCGCCATGCAGCTCGAGGTGAGCGTCCGGAGTCCAGAGCGGTGCAGGCTCGGTCTTGGCGGGCGGCGCGCCAGGCCGCTCGCCGCCGAGCAACGACGTGCGCGCGCTCCGCAGCCGATCGACGAGTCGCGGCCGGGCCCGATTCGCGTCGTCACCATCGGGTGAGATCCAGACCAGCGTGGCCGCGCCCGCGCTCGCGCGCTCGAGCCGAGGGCGCTGGCCCAGCCAGGGCCCGGAGGCCCGAATGTCCTCGAACGAGGCAAACTCTCCGGGCTCGCTCCCGAGCTCGAAGCGCGAGAGCGTGGCATCCCAGCCTGTGTCGCGGATGGAGAGCCGCGGAAGCGCCGCGCTGACCAGCAAGCCCTCGCCATCGCTCAGCGAGAGCCGTGCGTCCGCCAGGGAGAGGGCCGGCAGCTTCTCACCCGCGGCCTGCTCCGGCGCGGCCAGCTGGGCCTCGGCCGAGCCCGGCTCGCTCGCGCGGCGGCTCGCATAGAGCCGGGTCAGCTCGTCGAGCCCGAGCTCGAGCTCGAGCCCCGCCGCGCGCACCTGCTCGATCGCCGCCCGCGGGCTCGACAACGCTCGCGTCCAGCTCAGCTCGATCTCGAGCAAACCGACCCGGGCGATCCGGGCTCGAGTCGAAGTGCTCTCGATCGAAACATCTTCAAAGCGCAGGCCCTTGAGCCCGACTGAGCGCCAGGCGCACCGCCACTCGAGGCCGAGCGGCTCGAGCCGCTCGCGCACAGACGCCTCGGCCAGCAGCGGGACCGCGGTGCGCACCCCGACGTACACGTTCGCGGCGGCAGCGAGCCCGATGATGAGCCACCGCCAGGGCCGCAGGCGTGCGAGTACGAGATTCAACCGGCGTTCGAAGGCGGGCAGGGGGGACTCTCCTCGGGAGCCCACTCTAGCCTCAAACTGGGCGCTGACCCAAAGCCCTCAGCCTCGATCCGTGAGCTTCGAGGTCGAAAGCGGGGCGGGGTCGGCGGCTTCCTCGGAGCTGCCCACCCCCGCGCCACGCTCGCAGCGAGCGTGGCGCTTGCCGCCTCCCCGGCGTCGTGCTCGGCGCGCTCCCCCGCGCCCATTCCAGCTTGCAACACCCGCCCCTCGCGGTAGAAGCCGGGGCGCGCCTGCGCGCGCCCCGGGAGGGGCCGCGCCATCAGAGCAGCGACGCCTCCCCGGAGTGCGAGCACCGCTCACCGTGGGCCCTCACGTGCTCCCCCGGCCGCGGCGCACGAGCCCTCGACCGCCGCAGAGCCTCATCCAGGTGAAAGTGAGCTCGATGTGGGCCAAAGCGAAAGCGGGGCGAGCCTGACCGCTCAGCGTTCTGGAGCTCAGGGCTTCGCTGCCTCGACCGTTCAGCGCGGAGGTGAGGGCGGCGCGTTGAAGGTCTTGCTGGTCGACGACAACGAAATCTATCTCGAGGTGTCCGAGGCGGCCTTGTCGTCGCTCGGCTTCCAGGTAGTCAAGAGCGGGTCGGCGCTCGGCTTCACGGCGGCGCTGGCCGAAACGAAGCCGCACATCGCGCTGGTCGACGTCCTCATGCCGGCCATCAACGGGAATCACCTGGTGGAGATCGCGCGACGCCGTCAGAAGCGCCGAACCGCGACGTCGTCATCTGCGCAGTCCGCGGACGCGCCCGAGTGCCTCTTCATCCTGCACTCCAACCTGCCCGAGGCGGACCTGCAGATGCTGGCCGATCGTTGTGGGGCTCAGGGTTACATTCGCAAGTCATCGCGGCCGGGCACTCTCGGCCAGCAGCTGTGCGATTTTCTCAGACAGCGCGGCGTGACGCCGCCCAGACCGACGGACGCATCACTGGCGTCCAGCGCAGGACGCATCCCATGACCGACTCGCTCTCCACCCGTCAGGGGGCCTCCCGCCATCGCGACGCCCGCCTGGCTGCGCAGGAGTTTCACGCGGCCGTCGCGCAGCCCGGCATGCGCTTCGTGCTCTTCTATTGCTCGCCGGAGTATGACCTCGACGTCCTGGGCCCGGAGCTCGCGCGGCTGTTCGAAGGGGTCGAGGTGCTCGGGTGTACGACCGCTGGTGGTGAGATCAGTTCACTCGGTTACCTCAACGGTACGATCGGGGGCGTGAGCGTGGCGTCACCCGAGTTCACGGTCGTCACCCACCGCATCGATGAGCTGAAGCAGTTCGAGTTCTCGCGCGGCGTCGCCGCAGGCCCGGCGCTCCTCGGGCGGTTGCGCTCCGTGGCGCCTCGGCACGACCCCGAGAATTGCTTCGCCTTCCTGCTGGTCGACGGCATGTCGATGAAAGAGGAGCCCGTCGTCAGCGCCGTCTACCGTGGTCTCGGCGACATCCAGCTCTTCGGCGGGTCAGCGGGGGATGACACTCGCTTCGAACGCACGTTCCTTTTCCACGAGGGTCGGTTTCGCGAGGACTGCGCGGTCGTCGCGCTGATCCACACGACGCACCCCTTCTACCTGTTCAAGACGCAGCACTTCGTCAGCAACGACGACCTCATGGTCGTGACGCGCGCCGACCCCGCTCGCCGCGTGGTGACCGAGATCAACGCCGAGCCCGCGGGGCGCGAATATGCACGCATGGTGGGGCTGGACGTCGACAAGCTCACGCCGCTGATCTTCGCGGCGCATCCGGTCGTGGTGCAGCTGGGCGGGCTCGAGTACGTCCGTTCGATCCAGAAGGTGAACGAGGACGAGAGCCTGACGTTCTTCTGCGCCATCGACGAGGGCATCGTGCTCACGGTGGCACGGGGCGTGGACCTGGTTCAGAACCTGGAGCAGACATTCGCCGAGGTCCGCTCGCGCGTCGGTGAGCCCGAGCTGGTGCTCGGTTGCGACTGCCTCCTGCGCCGGCTGGAGATCGAGCAGCGCGGCCTCAAGGCGCAGGTGTCAGACGTGTTGCGCCGGAACCAGGTGATCGGGTTCGCGACCTACGGGGAGCAATACAACGCGATGCACGTCAATCAGACGTTCACCGGAGTGGCGATCGGAGCCCGACAGCATGGCCGATGAGGCGGCCCGCATCGCAGACCTCGAACGGCGCGTCGCAAAGCTGACCCGAATCAACGAAGCGCTGACTGCCCGCGTGCAGCGCGACATGGACCAGCAGGGCAGCGCCTTCTCTCTATTTCAGGCAGCGACGGTGCTGGAGCGCGAAGTGCAATCGCGCACCGCGGCCTTGCGCACCACGATGCGCGAGCTGACCCGCTCGAACGAGGCGCTGACGCTGGCCAAAGAGCAGGCAGACGCCGCGAACCGCGCAAAGAGTGAGTTCCTCGCGAACGTCAGCCACGAGATTCGGACGCCCATGAACGGCGTGCTCGGCATGGCGCAGATGCTCGCGATGTCAGATCTGCCGCCTCGGCACCAGCGGTTGGTCACGATCATCCAGCGTTCGGCAGAGTCTCTCCTCGGCATCATCAACGACATCCTCGACTACTCGAAGGTCGAAGCGGGCCGCCTCGACATCGAGGAGATCGCCTTCGCGCTCCGAGAGACGATCGCCGAGACGCTCGAAGCGCTCGCCGAGCGCGCGCGGCTCAAGGGCCTCGAGCTCGTCTGCGACATCCAGTCGTCGGTCGAGCCGCGCGTCCTCGGCGACCCGTTCCGCTTCCGGCAGGTGCTGACCAATCTGGTCAGCAACGCCATTAAATTCACCGAGCGGGGCACGGTGAGCGTCCGGGTGTCGCGCCGAGCCGACGGTCTGCTCTCTGTCGAGGTGCGGGACACCGGCATCGGGATCCCCAGCGGCAGCGAGGCGCGCATCTTCGAGCCGTTCGAACAAGCTGACGGCTCGATGGCCCGCACGTACGGCGGTACGGGCCTCGGGCTCGCGATCTCCAAGCGCCTGGTGGCGCTGATGGGAGGAAGCATCGGGGTCGAGAGCGAGGTCGGCAGGGGCGCGACCTTCACGTTCACGGTGCGGTTTCCCGTGATCGCGAGCACGACGGCGGAGCCGCTCCCCGCGGGCCCGACCTCGGCGTCGGGGATATCGCTGCAAGGCGTCCGGGTCCTCCTGGCCGAGGACAACGTCGTCAATCAGGAGGTCGCCGTCAGCCTGCTCGAGTCGTTCGGTTGCCAGGTCACCTCGGCGGACAACGGTGAAGCGGCGGTGTCGAAGTTCAGCGCCGGCGGCCACGACGTGGTGCTGATGGACTGCCAGATGCCCCGGATGGACGGCTTCGACGCGACGAGAGCGATCCGCTCCCGCGAGCGAGACACGGGGAGCGCGCGTGTCCCCATCATCGCGCTCACGGCCAACGCCATGCGAGGTGACCGCGAGCGATGTCTGGCTGCAGGCATGGACGACTTCGTGAGCAAGCCGTTTCGCCTGGAGGAGCTACGGCGCTCGCTGGAACGCTGGGTATCGCGGTCGTCGCCGTCGGGGCGAACGCCGACGAGCTCCGAGCGAGAGTCCAGCGCCTCCCAGCCGTCGCAGGAGTTGGATGAACAGGCGCTCGCCGAGCTGGCTGCGCTGCGCAAGCCCGGCGGAGCCGATCTGCTCGGCAGGGTCGCGCGCCTCTTTCGCGAAAAGACCCCGGGACTGCTCTCGGACATCGAAGACGCCGCGGCGCGGCCAGACGGCGACGCGCTCGGCGCTGCGGCCCACAGCTTGAAGTCCAGCGCCGCCTGCGTGGGAGCGCTCGGGCTCGCCGAGAGCTGCGAGCGGCTCGAGCACATGGCTCGAGGAGGCCGCATCGCTGACGCGGTCGCCTACGCGCCGGAAGTGACCGGACGCGCTCGACGCGCGATCGCAGAGCTCGATGCTCGCTTCGGCACCACGGGGGCGGCTCAGTGCGCGACGCCCGTCGAGGCGCCGGCGAACGCCGAGCCAGCGGGCGAGGGGCCATCGCGCGAGATGGCCCCTGCGTCAGCTCACCAGGCGTAGGCCTTCGGGGCCTCGCCGCCGGGGCCCGGGAAAATCTGGTCGAGGCGCTCGAGCACCGATCGCTCGAGCTTCAGCTCGGTGCAGCGCAGCGTCTGCTCGAGCTGCTCGCCCGTGCGCGGCCCGATGATGGGCGCCGTGACCACGGGGTTATGGAGCAGCCAGGCGAGCGCCACGTTGGCGGGCTCTTCGCCGATCTCGGCGGCGAGGCCCTCGAAGGCGGCGAGCTTGTCGCGCTTCTTGTCGACGTTCTTCTCGAAGTCGTCACCCGAGCGCCGGCCCTCGGCGCGCTTCTTGAGGGCGCCGCCGAGCAGGCCGCCCGCGAGCGGGCTCCACGGGATGAGGCCCAGGCCGTAGTGGCGGCAGGCGGGGACGACCTCGAGCTCGACCATGCGGTTGTCGAGGTGGTAGATGCTCTGCTCGCTCACCAGCGGTTGGATGTTGCGGTGCCGCGCGATCTCGCTCGCGGCTGCGATGTCCCAGCCGGCGAAGTTGCTGGAGCCGACGTAGATGATCTTGCCCTGCTGGCGCAGCGTGTCCATCGCCTGCCAGATCTCTTCCCAGGGGCAGTCGCGGTCGACGTGGTGCATCTGGTAGATGTCGATCACGTCGGTCTTCAGCCGCTTCAGGCTGTCTTCGCAGTGGCGGATGATCTTCATCGCCGACAGCGAGCGCTTGTCACGATTGGGCTCCGGGCGCAGGCCGGGGCGGGTCATCAGGTTGTACACCTTGGTGGCCAGCACCACCGAGTCGCGCCGGCCGCCTTGCGCGAGCCAGCGCCCGATGATCTCCTCCGTCGCGCCCCGCGAGACAGACCAGCCGTACACGTCGGCCGTGTCGAAGAAGTTGATGCCGAGCTCGAGCGCACGATCCATCAGCGCATGGCTGTCTTTCTCGCTCGTATGCCAGCCAAAGTTCATCGTGCCGAGGCACAACGGGCTGACCCATACGCCGTTTTTACCCAGTCTGCGGTATTCCATCTTGGAGCCCTCTCGTGAATTGAGGGGGGAGCTGACATCGGAAGGCGGGAGGGGTCAAGGGGAAGGGGCCAAGGGTCCAAGGGGCCGAGGGTCCAAGGGTTTCGGAGTCCCGCAGACCGAGAATGCGCTGCGCGATACGACGGTCGTGCGCAGGCGTGCATCGGCATGCGCGAAGGGCGTTAGTGAGCAGGTCACGGCTGCATGGGCAGAGGCCCTCCGCTGCCCTTGGCCCCTCGGATCCCTGGCCCCTTAGAAGCTCCCCTGCGTCACGAATCCGCAGAATGAAGGGCCGCACGGCAACCCCAACACAGCCTGATCGCGATCGCCCCTCCCCTCCGAAAGATCGAGCGCAAGCAGCACAGACCCCCCGATCGTGAAGCCCGCGCCGAACCCGACCAGGATGAGCGACACCATCTGCTTGGCGTCGGCGGCTCCGCGCGCCTCGGCACGGGTCGTCGCGTCGCTCGCGTCGCGAGCCTCATCGCTCGAGCTCGCGCGCGAGAGCTCGAACGCAACACCGCCCGCGAGCGCTGCCGCGCCGACGCCCAGGAAGGTCCACGTGAGTGGCGACACGTTTCCCCAGCGGCTCGGTGGGGGCTCGGCTGCCGGTGGTGGCGAGGGCGTGAGCGCGAGCTCGAGCTCTGCCGAGCGATCGGGGTGCACGACCACGCGCGCTTGCCGCGGGGTGTGGCCGGGCATGTCGAGCTCGAGCAGGTGCTCGCCGGGCGCGAGCTCTCCCGTCCATGGCGTGAGGCCGAGCGCGCGGCCCGCGATGCGCACGGTGGCCCCCGCGGGCTGCGTCTTGACGCGCAGCTGCTGCACGCCCATCGCGCCGAGCCGCTGCTCGAGGCGCGTGATGCGCGCGTTCACGTCCTCGCGGCGGGCAGGGTCGCTCCCCGCCTCTTGATCGAGGTAGCTGCGATACTCGGCGAGCGCGCGCCCCGCGTCGTCCATCTCCTCGTAGGCGAGCCCGATGTTGTAGGTGAGCTTGGGGCTCGGCACGAGCGCGGCCGCGCGCCGGAAGTAGCCGATGGCGTCGGCGTTGCGCTGGGCTGCGAACGCCTCGGCGCCCGATGCGTAGAGTAGCTTGGCTCGCTCTGCGTCCTCGGCGCCGGGCCCTGCGGGGGCGTCAGGGGCTTCGGCGGACGCTGCCGGTGTGACCGCGCGTGGCGCGCTCGGGCTGATCGGGGGTGCCGCGGGCGTCGACGTCGCTGCCGGCGCGACGCGCCTGGCCTTGGGTGCCGGCGCCGGCTGCGGATCGGGGCCGGCGGTGTCCCTCGCCCGGCTGGTGCTCGGGCTCAGCGCGACGGCAGCGGCGAAGAGCACGGCTCGGCTCCGAGGCGAGCGCGGAGATCTCATCGATACGGGTCGACCAGCTTGGAGCGGCGGTGCTCCTTGCTCTCGCTCCTCGCGGCGGTGTCGCCCGGCTTCTTCGGCCTGGAGCGCGCGCTCGGGTCGCGGCTCGGCGTGCCGGCGGCGGCCTCGTCGGCGCTGGGCGCGGCGGGCTCGGGCACGGCGTTCGGCAGCACCGTGAGCTCGGGCGGTGGCCACGCGCGGATGCCCGAGAGATCCGCGCTGGGGATGGGCTCTTCGTACACGGCCGACCCCTCGGCGCTCCCGGAGACCCCGGCGGCCTCGTCGCGATCGGAGAAGGCGAGCCACGCGCTCGGCGCTCCGAGCAGCAACGCCGCGATCGCGCCCGCGCGCCAGCGTCGGGCCCGATCGGTCTTCGCGAGCCGCGTCCAGGCCTCCGTCAGCGCGGCACGCGCCACCCGCACGCCGCGCGCGCCGCGCGCGCCGCGCACGAGCGCCCAGGGCCCCGGCGGCTTGATGATGGGCACGGGAGGGCTCGCGAGGCGCGGCAGGTCCGACGCCGCCATCGAGGTGCGCAGCGGAGGTGCGCTGGAGCCGAACAGGCTCTGGCGCGAGGTGCGGAACCAGACGGTCTCGAGCGAGGCGCCGGTGACGTCGTCGATCACGCCGGCGTCGAGCAGCCAGCGCGCGAGCGCGCGCCCGAGCTCCTCCATCGAGATCCAGCGATCCTCGCGCCGCTTCTCGAGCCCACGCACGATGATGGGCCAGAGCGAGCCGTCTTCCACGTTGAACTGGCTCAGCGGCGGCGGGCTCGCCTCCGCCACCGCTCGCGTCACCTGGGCGCGATCGTCGCCCGTGAAGGGCGGGGTTCCCGTCAGCGCTTCATACAGCACCACCGTCAGGGCCCAGATATCGGCGCGCTCGTCGACGTCTTCGCCGCGCGCCTGCTCCGGCGCCATGTAGAGCGGGCTGCCCATCACCGCGCCGTCGGTGGTCAACCTCAGGCCGATCGCGTTCTTCAGCTTGGCGATGCCGAAGTCGAGCAGCTTGGGCTGCACCCGTCCGTCGGGCAGCTTGGCGAGGAAGATGTTCTCGGGCTTGAGATCGCGGTGCACGATGCCGTGCGTGTGGGCGCTGGCCAGCGCGCGGATCACCGGCAAGAGCACGCGCGCCGCCTTCACGGGGCTGAGCCGCTCGCGCCGGCGGATGACGCTCATCAGGTCTTCACCCTCGAGCATCTCCATCACGATGTACGGGTCGCCCCACGTCGTCTTGCCGAAATCGAAGACGCGCACGATCGCGGGCTCCACCAGGCGCGCGGCGGCCTGCGCCTCGTACAGCAGCCGATCGGTGCTGTCGGGGGTGCCCGTGTCAGTGCGGATCAGCTTGACGGCACGGCGTACGTTCAGCGTCACGTTGTTCGCCGTCCACACCTCGCCCATCCCGCCCTTGCCGAGCAGCGACTCGAGCTCGTACTTGCCGTCGATGCTGTCGCCTGGCCCGTACAGGCGCCGCGAGGCTGGCATCGGCAGCTCGTTGGGCGGCTCCACGGAGATGCGCGTAGCCTGCAGCTCGGGGCCGCGATCGGCGTTCGGCAGGACTGTGGCCATCAGTTGTCAGCTGCGCCGGTGGCGCCCAAACCTCGGGGAAAGACTCCAGGAAGCGACGGTCGGCGCCGAAACCGCCTGTACCAGGTAGAACGGTCCCCGCGCCCTGGACTTGACCCTGCGTCGCGCGCGGCGCACTCTGAACTACATCGCGGTCGCTCGGCGCCGCGGCCCGGCCGCGCCCGCCGGTCTACCGCTCTCGGCGACCGATACCGTCTGGTGAATTTTTTCGCGGTGCGGCGAGGGATGCCGTCAGGCGCGCGCGCCGAGCGACTGACGCAGCTGCTGGATGATCGCCAGCAGCCCGCCCGCCGTCGGCTCCCCCGGCGTCAGGTGGCTCAGCCACGAGACCCCCTCGCGCAGGTCGGAGAACACCTGATTCGGATGGGTCGCCCGGCTCGCGAGGTTGATGGCTGTCACCACGCTGCGCACGGCGGTGGCATGAAACCCAGTCTTCTCGAACACGATGGCGGCGCCCGTGAACCGGGTCGAGTAGCGTTTCACCACTGCATTGAAGCCGTTCCGGATGTCTGCCGGCATGAGCAGCTGTGCGTCTGGCTCGATGACTGCCACATATCCGAACTTGTCATGGCGGATCGAGAGGTCCTCGAGCGCGCGCCGCATCAAGCTCACGGTGATCATGGTCCCGCGGTCCCGGATGATCTGGATCGCGTAGCGGCCACTGGCCGCCACCAGGAACGCCGGGTCCCGCGAGTAGATATCGACGACGCCGGCCGCCGTGGTGATGGTCCGGATGTCGGACGCCGCCGCAGGTAGCTGCCCGCTGGAGGCGGCGCGCTGTCCGCCGGAGACGGGGCGTTCTGAATGGAGACGAGTCAACTCGAGGGAGATGATCGGTCCTGGCGCTGGCCCCTTGAGCACCCCCGGGAGACGAGCGCCTCATCAAGCGTCGGGAGGCAGCAGCACTCCGGGGTTCATGAACCCCGACGGGTCGAGGGCGTGCTTGATGCGCGCGAGCGTCGAGAGGCCGCCGGGACCGAGCTCGCGCGCGAGCCAATCGCGGCGCACGCGCCCGATGCCGTGGTGGTGCGCGATGGTGCCGCCCGCCTTCAGGCTGGCCTCCATCACCGCGGCCCAGCACGCGCGATACGCTTGACGCAGCTGATCGCGCTGCTTGGGCTGCACCGCGAAGCTGAAGTACAGGTTGAGCCCCGAGCGATAGGCGTGCGAGCTATGCGCAGAGCCCGCCCAGATGCCCTCGATCTGCGCGAGCGCGGCCACCGCGCCCTCGTATAGCTCACCGATGCGCGCGTAGGGGGCCGCCACCTCGATGGTGTCGACGACCACGCCGTTCTCCAGGAAGCTCTTGAAGGTGGGGACGTGGTTGCGCTCCGCGAGCCAGTGCTCCGTCGCCTCGCTCGACGCCGCGGCGCCGCCCGCGCGCAGCGCCAGCGCCTCGACGGCGGCCCGCTCCGCCTCGACGCGCTCCTTCGGCCCTTCGTGCACCACGAGCAGGAGGCACAGCTCGTCTCTGCGGAATTTGCCGAACAAGCGGGCCACCTCGCGCGGATCGTACTGCCGCAGCACCGGCGGCTTCCACCCGACCTGGAGGATCTCGCGCTGCAGCTCGAAGCCGGCGCGCATGTCGGGCACGTAATAGGCGGCGCAGACGCGCGACTCGGGCAGGCGCAGGAGCGACAGATCGACGCCGGTGATGACGCCGAGCGTGCCCTCGCTGCCGAGCAGGAGGTGGCGCAGGTCAGGCCCGGTCGATGCGCGCGGCGCCTCGCTCGTGCGAATGAACGTGCCGTCGGGGAGCACCGCCTCGACGCTGAGCACCAGATCCTCGATGTTGCCGTACGCGGTAGAGAACTGCCCCGCCGCGCGGGTCGCCACCCAGCCGCCCACGGTCGACAGCGCGATCGACTGCGGGAAGTGCCCCAGCGTCAGGCCGCGCTCGTTCACTCGGGCTTCGGCGTCGCTGCCGCGCACGCCGGCGTCGAAGCGACCCACCAGATCGTGCGCGTCGATCGCGCGGACGCGGTTCATGCTCGAAAGGTCGAGCAGCACGCTGCCCTCGGGGGCGAGCACGCCACCGCAGACGCCGCTGCGCAGGCCCGATGGAACGAGCGGTGTCTGGCTCTGACGGCACAGGTTGACGACCGCCGTCACGTGCTCGAGCGTGCGTGGTTTCACCACGCACAGCGGCATCGGCACCAGCGCCCGCTCCAGGTCATCCAGCTCGCTCAGCACCCACGCGTCGCGTCGATGCGAGCGCAGCGCCCCCTCTGCGGTCAGCACCGCGTCCGAGCCGAGCCGCGCTGCCAGTTCCTTGGTGATCATGGTCGTCACGATGGAACGAGTATCGGCCGCTGCGCGAGAGGCACAAGCTCCCACGACGCATCCAGCGGCACATGCACCGGCCACTTCCTGGCGAAATTCCGCCCGTTGGCCAGCCAGCGGCGCCGCCGCAGCACCCGCGTCGGCCAGCGCCTGAAGGGATGGGGCGGAAGCGCCGTTAAAGAGTCGCTTGGGCGCGTCGCACGGCACCGCAGCCTGCTATACAGCCGTGCCGAGAGCGCGAGGTCGTGACAGTGCCCGAACAGCCGCCGCAGTCCAAGAAGGCCGAGGCCACCCTCGAGACCATGCGCAAGATCTTCACGGTGCCCGAGAGCGAGCACTCGACCTTGCACCGGCTCGATCGCGAGATCTCGGAGAACCTGCTCGGCTTCCTCGGCTCGCGCATCGTCGCGGGCGACATCGCGCCCGCCAACCTCGAGCAAGACTTCATGGAGACGCGGGTGCCCGAGAGCCCGATGTTCGTCTCCGAGCAGGTCGAGTTCCTGCTGAACAAGGTGGTGGCGCAGTCGGTGCACACCTCGGCGCCCAGCTTCATCGGGCACATGACGTCGGCCTTGCCGTATTTCATGTTCCCGCTCGCCAAGATCATGATGACGCTCAACCAGAACGTCGTGAAGATCGAGACGAGCAAGGCGTTCACGCCGCTCGAGCGCCAGGTGGTCGGCATGTTGCACCGGGTGGTCTACGACGAGAGCGAGGAGTTCTACGCGCAGTGGACGCAGAGCTTCACGCACTCGATCGGCGTGTTCTGTTCCGGCGGCACCATCGCCAACGTCACCGCTCTGTGGGCGGCGCGCAACCGCCGCTTCGGCCCGCGCCCGGGCTTCGCGGGCATCGCCGAGGAGGGGCTGGCGGCGGCCCTCGCGCACGAGGGTCTGCGGGGCGCGGCGGTGCTCGTCTCGCGGCGCGGCCACTATTCGCTCGGCAAAGCGGCTGACGTGCTCGGGCTCGGCAAGCGGCAGCTCGTCAGCGTGCCCGTCACCGCGCGTCACACCATCGATGTCGCCGCCCTGCGCCGGGAGATCGCGGCGCTGAAGGCGCGCAACGTCGCGGTGCTCGCCATCGTCGGCATCGCCGGCGCCACCGAGACGGGCAGCGTCGACCCCTTGAACGAGCTCGCCGACATCGCAGAGGAGCACGGCGCCCATTTCCACGTCGACGCCGCCTGGGGCGGGCCGACCCTGTTCTCGAGCCGCCACCGCCACCTGCTCGACGGTGCCCAGCGCGCCGACTCGGTCACGCTCGACGCCCACAAGCAGCTGTACGTTCCCGTCGGCGCTGGCATGGTCGTCTTCAAAGACGTGCAGTCTCTCTCGGCCGTCGAGCACCACGCCAACTACATCATCCGCAGGGGCTCGCGCGACATCGGCAAGCACACGCTCGAGGGCACGCGCATGGGCATGGCGATGCTCGTGCACTCCGCCCTGCGCATCATCGGGCGCCGCGGCTTCGAGATCCTGATCGACCTCGGCATCGACAAGGCCGCGCAGTTCGCGATGATGATCGAGAGCTCGCCCGACTTCGAGGTCGTCTCGCCGCCGGTGCTCAACCTGCTCACCTATCGTTATGTGCCCCCGGACGCTCGCGCCATCTTCTCGAGCGGCACGCGCGAGCAGAAATTCGCCGCCAACGACAAGCTCAACACCCTGAACGAGTCGATCCAGAAAGAGCAGCGCGCCGGCGGCAAGACGTTCGTCTCACGCACCCGGCTGGAGACGGCGGCGCACGGCGGCCAGGTGCTCACGGTGTTTCGCGTCGTGCTCGCCAACCCGCTCACCACCACGCAGATCCTCGCCGACATCCTCGAAGAGCAACGCGGCCATGCCGAGCGGCTCTGGCGCGACGAGGGGTATTCGCTGCCTTGAGCGAGGCGCCCGTGCGCGAATGCTGAGGCATCCGCTCATGCCGATTTCACAGGAAGGGCGGAAGAGCGGAAGGATTTGGGGCGGTCAGGCGTGAGCCTCCTCAGACCGTTGCGCAAGACGGTCACGTTGAAGTTGACGAGCAGGCCGACGGGCAGTCGCGACAGTCGCAGGTAAGTGATGACCTGTGCTTCATGAATCGGGAGCAAACGCTCGACCACTTTGAGCTCCAGCAAGATTGAGCCTCGAACGACCAGGTCGAGGCGATAGCCGCAGTCGAGCCGCACCCCCTTGTACGTCATCGGCATGGCACGCTGGCGCTCGAACGCGATGCCTCGCTCACCAAGCTCGGCGCAGACACAGGCCTCGTAGGCAGATTCCATGAGCCCGGGGCCAAGATGACGATGCACCTCGATCAGTGCACCGATCGCCTCCTCCGTACCGTCCCCAAATCCACCAGCCCTTCCGCCCTTCCGTCCTTCCTGTGCCATCCCCGCCGTCATCGGGTTTACCAAGGAAACAGTTGCGGGTCTTTTCGGCGGGAATGAATGCTTCCGTGAGCGCCTCGCCAGCCATGAGACGCGGTCAGAATCGAATGAGAGCCGCTCCGGCACGCATCGAAACGGTGCAACAGGCGATGTCGCCGAGCCACAGGCTTCACAGCCGGGGCACGAAAGCGCGATACCTACCCGAAACCCGACGCCGACCGTTCGAGCGAGCTCACCCCCCGCGAGGTCGAGTATTAATCTCCCGTCGAGCAGCGACGATCGACCTCTCGTATTTCCTCACTCGCCGTTCCTGCCAGCAGCTCACCGCTCTTTGAGCGTGCGACCGGGGTCCGGGTTGAGGGCCGGTGTGTGAGCCGCTTCAGTGCTCACGAGCGCGCTCGCCTACTTTCTGCTACACGGCCCGCGCGTGCCCTTCTCGAGCCTCATCGGCTCGGGATCTGAGCGCTTTTTCGGTCGTCGTCGCCCATGTCGTCATCGGCTTCCGTCGCATCCAAGAGCCCGCTCCGTCGCCTGCTCCAGTTGACCTGGCAGTACCGCTCGGCGTGCCTGGCGGTGTTCGTGCTGCAGGTCGCCCTGCTGGTGCTCGGCCTCGGCGGGTTGAGCCTCACGGGGCTGTGCGTGGACGTGCTGCGCCACGCGCTCGATCCCGACGCGCCGCTGCCGGTGTGGCCGCTCGGCATCGAGCCCCCTCGGGCCTGGGGCACCACCGCTCGTCTGTATGTGATCGGCGGGCTGGTGCTGTTGATGGGCGCCGTCTACGCGATCGTGTTCTACGCGCACGGCGTGATGAACGGGCGGGTGCAACACCTGAAGCTCGTGCCGGAGCTGCGCGCGCAGGTGTTCGACAAGCTGCAGCGCCTGAGCTTCCCGTTCTACGACCAGAACGGCAGCGCCTCTATCATCAATCGCGTGACGAGCGACGTGCAGGCAGCGCGCTCCTTCGTCGACGGCGTGATGCTCCAGGGCGGAATCCTCGTGCTCACGCTCTCGGCCTACGCGGTGTTCATGCTGCGCGCCGACGTGGGGCTCACCCTGGCGTGCCTCGGCGCGACGCCGCTCATCTGGCTGCTCACGCGCCGCTTCTCCGACTGGGCGCGCGATGCCTACCAGAGGACGCGCGACCTGGTGGACGAGATGGTGCTCACGATGAGCGAGGGCATCCACGGCATCCAGGTCACCAAGGTGTTCGGGCGCGAAAGCGAAGAGCTCGAGCGCTTCGACGAGAAGAACCGCGCCGTCGTGGCGCAGCAGCAGGGCATCTTCCACAAGGCCAGCGTGTTCACCTCGGCGGTGCACTTCATCTCGCAGGTGAACATCGTGGTGCTGCTCGCGTACGGCGGCTACCTCGTGACGAAAGAGCGCCTCTCGCTCGGCGACCTGATCGTCTTCGCCAACGTGCTCACCCAGTTCTCGACCCAGGTCGCGGCGATGGCGCGGGTGGTCAACACCCTGCAGCAGAGCCTGGCCGGCGCCCGCCGCGTCTTCGACGTGCTCGACGCCCCCATCGAGATCCAGAGCCCGGCGCGCGCCATCGAGCTCGGCGCCGCGGGGGCCAGGGCGCTCGCGGGGACGGTCCGCTTCGAGAACGTCCACTTCACCTATCCCAACCAGAAGCCCGCCCTCTCCGACGTCAGCTTCGAGGTGCCTGCCGGTACGAGCCTCGCCATCCTCGGCGCCACGGGCGCCGGCAAGACCACGCTGCTCAGCCTGATCCCTCGCTTCTATGACGTGTGCGCCGGCCGAGTCAGCATCGACGGCCACGACATCCGCGAGCTCGACCTCGACGCCTTGCGCCGCAGCATCGGCGTCGTGTTCCAGCAAACGTTGCTGTTCAAGCAGTCGATCGCCGACAACATCTCCTTCGGGCACCCCGGCGCTTCCCGCCAGGACATCGAGCGCGCGGCCCGCATCGCCGGCGCCGACGACTTCATCCGCGCCTTGCCCGAGGGCTACGACACCCTGCTCGCCGAGGAGGGGCAGAACCTCTCGGGCGGCCAGCGACAGCGCCTCGCGCTCGCGCGCGCCGTGTTCGTCGAGCCAGCCATCATGATCCTGGACGATCCGACCACGGCGCTCGACCCGCAGACGGAGGGCGAGGTGCTCGGCGCCATGCGCCAGGTGATGCACGGGCGCACCACGCTCATGGTCGCGAACCGCCTGTCGACGCTGCGCTTCGCCGACCGCATCCTCGTGCTCGAGCAGGGCCGTATCATCGAGCAGGGCACGCACCGCGAGCTGATGGCGCTCGGCGGGCTGTATCATCGCACGGCCGTGCTCCAGGGCATCGCCGAGGCCAACCGCGCCGACGGGAGCCTGGCAGCGAGCGACTCAAAGCCCCCCACGCTGCGGGAGAGCTGGGTATGAGCGACAGCGAGACGGCGCAGCGCCCGCTCGACTTTTCGATCATCCGGCGCCTGTACGCCTGCACGCTCCCGTACGGGCGCTTGCGCGGCCTGCTGCTGGTGCTGGTGGTGCTGCGCTCGGTGCAGCTGCCGATCATCGCGTGGCTCACGGCCTGGGTCATCAGCGGGCCCATCGCCGAGCATGACGCGGCGGGCATCGTGCGCGGCGTGCTCGGCTTCCTCGCCTGGACGGCCTTCACCGCCTGGTGCTTCATCTTCCGCTCGCGCCTCGCCCTCCAGCTCGGTGAGGCCGTCGTCAGCGACCTGCGCCGCCAGATCTACGAGCACCTCCTGCGCTTGCCGATGAGCTACTTCAAGCGCACGGAGGTGGGGCGCCTGATCGGGCGCGTCGTGCACGACGTCGACTCCGTGCGCGTCGGCGTGCAAGACGTGTTCTTCGTCAGCGTCGTCCAGTGCGGCAGCATGCTGATCAGCGCCGGGCTCATGGCGTACTACGACTGGCCCCTGTTCCTTGTCGTGCTCGCCATGGCGCCAGGCCTCTGGGCGGTCACCCGCTACTTTCGCGAGAAGAGCTCCGTCGCGTACCGCGAGCGCTCCGAGAGCTTCGCTCGCGTCACCGCGTCGCTCGCCGAGTCGGTCAACGGGATCCGTGAGATCCAGAGCTTCGCCCGCCAGGAGTACAACGCGCGCTCCTTCGCTCGCCTGATCGACCAGCACGCCCAGGTCAACATGCACTCCCACCGCCTCGGCGCGGTGTTTCAGCCCGTGCTCGCCTTCAACGGGCAGCTGTTCCTCTCCCTCTTGCTGGTGCTCGGCGGCTACCAGGTGCTCGGCGGCGGCGTCGAGCTCGACGCGCTCATCCAGTTCCTGTTTCTCTCCACCTCGTTCTTCAACGGCATCCCCATCGTCGGCGAGCAATACAACCAGGCCCTCACCGCCATGGCCGGCGCCGAGCGCGTCTTCCGCCTGCTCGACACCCGCCCCGAGTGGCAGGATGCGCCTACCGCTCGAGATTTCGAGCGGATCGACGGCCGCGTCGAGTTCGCTGGCGTCAGCTTCGAATACGAGCCCGGCAGGCCCGTGCTCCACGGCATCGACTTCGTCGCCGCTCCCGGCCAGTCCATAGCCCTCGTCGGCCACACCGGCAGCGGCAAGAGCACCATCGCCAACCTCATCGCCAAGCTCTATTTGCCGAGCGCGGGCCGAGTCAGCATCGATGGCCACGATCTGACGAACATGACCAGCCAGTCCCTGCACCAGCAGATCGCTTGCGTCACCCAGCACAATTTCTTGTTCAGCGGCAGCGTGCTCCAGAACGTCCGCCTCGGCCGCCCCGCGGCCACCCGCGAAGAGGTGCTGGCTGCGCTCGAGAAGCTCGGCGTCACCGACATCATCATGTCGCTGCCCGCCGGGCTCGACAGCAAGGTCGGCGAGCGCGGCGTCGGGCTCTCGCTCGGCCAGCGCCAGATCGTCTGCTTCGCGCGAGCCATGCTCGCCGATCCCCGCGTCGTGATCCTCGACGAGGCCACCAGCTCGGTGGATAGCGTCACCGAGGCGCGGGTGCAACAGGCGCTCTTCCGATTGCTCGCGGGGCGAACGAGCTTCGTCGTCGCTCACCGCCTCAGCACCATCGTCCATGCTGACCAGGTGCTCGTGCTCGATCATGGGCGCATCATCGAGCGGGGCACGCACGCCGAGCTCATCCACCGCGGCGGGGTGTACAGCGGCCTCTACCGCGAGTTTGTGAGCGCCCAGGCGCTCGTCGCCTGAGCCCTCCCGTTTCACCCCGACTTCCTGCAAGACTCACTGGCAACCCAATGACCGAACGATTCCCCGTCCTCGTCACCGGCGCCACCGGCAAGCTCGGCACCAAAACCTGCGAGGCTCTCCTCCGCCACGGCTTCGACGTGCGCGCCACCGATCAAAAGCTCCCGCCCGATTTCGAGTTCGCCACCGAGCTCGGCGACCTCAAAGACGAATACTTCGTCCACCGCCTCCTGCGTGATGTGCAAGCCGTCGTCCACCTCGGCAACCACCCCAACCAGTTCGCCGGCCCCTCCCCCCAGCGCATCCTCGCCGAGAACACCCAGATGAACGCCAACGTGTTCCACGCCTGCGTGCAACACGGCATCGAGCGCATCGTCTTCGCCAGCTCGGTCCAGGCCTTCCTCTACACCGATTTTGACAGCCGCCCGACGCGCTTCCGGCTGCCGTATCTGCCCCTCGACAGCCGCGCCCCCTGCGCGCCGGGCCCCAACGCCTACGGCCAGAGCAAAGAGTTCGCCGAGCGCATGCTCCAGCACCTGGTCGGCGCGCACCCCCGCGTCTCCGCGACGTCGCTGCGCTTCCCGATGCTCGTCAACGACCACCTCATCTCCCGCTTCGAGAGCATCCGCAACCTCTCCCAGAACTGGTTCAACTTTTCCGAGTGCATCTCCCACCTCACCTTCGAGGACGCCGGCGAGCTCATCGCCCTCCTCGTCGAGCGCGGCACCCCCGGCTACCGCCAGTATTTCCCCGCGCTCGCGATGCAGTTCAAGGGGCGCACCCCCGCTGACCTGATCCGTCAATTCTATCCAGACACGCCCTTGAACCAACCGATCGAAGAGATCGCCGAGCTGATCGACATCGCCGACATCACGCGGGAGACGGGGTGGAAGCCGACGCGGCGGATCTTGGTGCCGATCGAGGATTGACGCGGCGGCTGCTCGCGCAAGCTGGCCGCGCGACGCCCAACGGGGCCCGCCCGGTGGCGGTGCTGGTTGTCCGGCTCAGTTTTCCGGTTTCCAGAGCGCGTAGCGCTCGCGCAGGACGCGTTTGGCCAGCTTGCCCACCGATGTCTTGGGTAGCTCGCCGACGGCAACGAAACCGTCCGGTAGCCACCACTTTGGAAAGAGTGGTGCGATGTGGGCTGCCAGCTGCTCTGCCGTTGCCTGCGCTGACTCACGAAACACCACGAGCGCGAGCGGGCGCTCACCCCACGTGGCGTTGGGCACGGCGATCACGCAGGCCTCGAGCACGGCGGGATGGCTCATGAGCGCGTTCTCCAGGTCGCAGGAGCTGATCCATTCACCGCCCGACTTGATGAGGTCTTTGGTACGGTCGACGATCTTGACGTAGCCTTCGGGGTCGATGGTGGCGACGTCCCCTGTCCGCAGCCAGCCGTCTTCCGTGAATCGAGACGTGTCCTGCGCGGCGCCGAAGTACGAACCCGTCACCCACGGTCCGCGCACTTGCAGCTCTCCGAAAGCCTTCCCGTCCTGCTCGGCGGGGCCATCCTCGCCCATGATGCGCACATCGACCAGAGGCGGAGCCAGGCCTTGCTTGGCGCGATAGGCGTAGCGGTCGTCCTCCGCGAGTTGCTCCATGCCCGGCTTGAGACGGCTCACCGCGCCGACGGGAGATGTCTCCGTCATGCCCCATGCGTGGATCACTTCTTGTCCGTGCCGATCGAAGCCGCGGATCAACGACTCGGGGGCGGCAGAGCCGCCGATAATCATGCGCATGCGTGGCAGCTTCCAGCGGCTGGGTTCTCGATCGAGCTTCTGCAACAGACCCAACCAGATCGAGGGCACGCCCGCGGTCAACGTCACCTGTTCGCGTTCGAAGAGCTCGAGCAGGCTCTCCGGATCGAGGTGGCGGCCCGGCAGGACGAGCTTGGCTCCCGACATGATGGCCGCATACGGTATGCCCCAGGCGTTGACGTGAAACATGGGCACTACCGGCAAGATGGTGTCCCAGCGCGAGATGTCGAGCGTATCGGGTAGGCCCAACACGAGCGAGTGCAACACGGACGAGCGATGAGTGTAGACCACTCCCTTGGGGTTACCCTCGGTGCCAGAGGTGTAGCACAGGCCGCAGGCGTCGTTCTCTGACGGCACCGGCGCTCGAAAGCGACCTGTCGTGTCGGCGATGAACGCCTCGTAGCACTCGCATCCCGCTGGTAGTGGTGCGGCCCCATCACCAGCCTGAGCACGCACCACGAAGACCCGCTCGAGCGCGGTTGCGCCGCGCCAGGTCTCGAACAACGGCAGTAGCGTCTCGTCCACGATGAGGAAGCGGTCCGACGCATCGTTGACGATCCACGCGATCTGCGCCGACGGCAGCCGCAAGTTGAGCGTATGTAGCACCGCTCCGGCGAGCGGGATGCCCAAGTAGGCTTCCAGGTGGGCGCTGTCGTTCCACATGAGCGTGGCCACTCGATCGCCCGGAGCCAGCCCTGCGCGCGTCAGCGCCTCCGCCAGCGCGCGACAACGACGCCAGGCGTCGGCGTACGTGTAGCGTCGAATCGAGCGGTCCGAGCTCCGACTGATGATCTCGCGCCGGCCGAATAAGGCGACAGCGCGCTCGAACAACTGCGGAAGCGTCAGCGGCGCGTCCAACATCGTGCCCTGCATGGGCACAATCCTAATCCTGCATGAATGAAATTACGACTTGACCGGTGCGGCGGCGCCGCCAGGCGGCGTCAGGTGCATGAAGCCGCGAGGGACCCCTTGCGGAGCGTCTGCGGCGCGTGGAAGATCCCGGAAAGACCTGCTCGAATGGCATTCGACGCCACCTTCCACGTTGACACGGCGCGACGATCTCATGCGCTGGGAATGGACAGGTTCTCGTAATCACAAGGAATTGTGGCTTCGTCAGGTCCGGCGGGCAGCGGCAGCCGCTGCTTTCGGGCTTCTGACACCGCTCGGGTCTTCCGCCGCCCATCGGCGGCGGCGAACATCGTCAACGGCGCGCTGCGTGCGGCGCGCCGATCGCTTCGCGTGACCCCCCCGTTCCGAGCAAGGCGCAGGCGACAACTGCAGCGCTCTTTGCATGAAATTGCGCCCGCCCCGAAAGGTCGTGAACTACAATGGCGGCGTGACTGAGGTTGACGAACGCGTCGTCCGGCTGTTGCACGACGCTCGCCACGCACTCGAAGAAGAACGCCGGCGCCGGAGCGAGCCGATGGCGATCGTGGGCATCGGCTGTCGATTCCCGGGTGCATCAGCCTCCCCCGAGCAGTACTGGCAGATGTTGAGGACCGGCGTCGACGCGACGGGCGACGTGCCGCGAGAGCGCTGGGATCCGGATGCGTTGTACGACGAGGATCCGGAGGTACCCGGCAAGGCCTACGTCAAGCGCGGTGCATTCCTGGAGGACATCGCGGGCTTCGAGCCAGAATTCTTCGGCATCTCGCCCCGCGAAGCCGTGGGCCTGGATCCCCAGCAACGCCTCCTGCTGGAGGTGAGCTGGGAGGCGCTGGAAGACGCCGGCATTGCCCCGCATGGCCTGAACGGTAGCGCCACCGGTGTCTGGGTGGGACAGAGCTTGGACGACTACGCTCGCAGAGCGGGCCAGTCGGGAAACCTGGAGCGGATAGACCCGTACAGCGCTCTCGGTACCGCTCGGAGCGTCGCCGCGGGGCGCATCGCGTACGTCCTCGGTTTGCACGGCCCGGTCATGCAGGTGGACACCTCGTGCTCATCCTCGCTCGTGGCGCTGCACCTCGCTTGCCAGAGCTTGCGCGCCGGTGAGTGCGACCTCGCGCTGGTCGGCGGCGTCAACTTGATCGCCTCGCCAGAGACGACGATCGCGCTCTGCAAGCTCCGCGCGCTCTCCCGCGATGGCCGCTGCAAGACCTTTGACTCGAGCGCCGACGGTTATGGGCGTGGCGAGGGCTGCGGCGTCGTCGTGCTCAAACGTTTGGGCGACGCCGTCGCCGCTTCCGATCGCATCTACGCCGAGGTCCGGGGATCGGCGTTGAATCACGACGGACGCAGCAACGGTCTGACGGCGCCCAACGGGGCTGCGCAAGAGGCGGTGCTGCGCAAGGCTCTGGCCAACGCCAAGCTGGAAGCGCACGAGGTTCGCTACATCGAAGCCCACGGCACCGGGACCTTGCTGGGCGATCCGATCGAGGTGCTCGCCCTGAACCGTGTCTTCGGCGCCAGCCGTTCGATGGCCGAGCCGTTGTACGTCGGGTCTGCCAAGACGAATATTGGCCACCTGGAGGCCGCTGCCGGGATTGCGGCCCTGATCAAGGCAGCCTTGAGCATCTCGCACGCCTCGATCCCTCCGCACCTCCATTTCAGAGACCCCAATCCCAAGATCCCTTGGCGCGAGCTGCCTCTTCGAGTGCCGCTCGAGGCGACGAGCTGGCCTGCTGGAGCGTCGCGGGTGGCGGGCGTCAGCTCTTTTGGAATGAGCGGTACGAACGCCCACGTGGTGCTGGCTCAGGCGGCGGAGGCTCCCCCGCGCGCCGAGCCGTTGCGCTCGGCCTCGCTCGTCGTGCTTTCGGCTCGCACGGACGAAGCGCTGAAGGAGTCCGCGGGACGGCTGCGCGCGCACCTCGAACGCCAGCCCGGGCTCGCGTTGGATGAGATCGCTCGGACGCTGGCCATCGGCCGCAGCCCGCTGAATCGGCGAGTGGCCATGGTCCACGCCTCACG
>Ga0247763_1000238_pt1 | contig 30620 bp, 27 predicted proteins | sample UWRJL141409B4_FD_179926 | JGI IMG/M metagenome (GOLD analysis project Ga0247763, IMG submission 179926) | Plant litter microbial communities from Arlington Agricultural Research Station in Wisconsin, United States - UWRJ-L141-409B-4 | ecosystem: Environmental > Terrestrial > Plant litter >... | reverse complement strand
TTCACCTCATCTCCTAGGTCAAGTATCAAGCGGCGGTATAGCCTCCATATCTTCTTTAGGGCGGGCATTCTTTCTCGCTCGAAGCGCCGATGGCCAAAGCTTTCCCTTGAACTGCACCAGAGCCCTGTCCAGGCTGAATGCCAGTAAATACGTTCCCAAGGAGAACAAGACGATTAGCACGGCGAATTGCCAGTCCGTTGCTCCTTCCATGAATGTGGCGTGTTGGATTGAGAATAGGCCCTACACCCCCGAGGCATGTGTTAGTTGACTTGTTCAAGGGGGCTGTGACAAGGGGGGGACATCTCTCTCTTACCGTGATGAAGCCTAGCGGCAGATAGGCAATAGTGATGTAGGTCAGGGTTCGAATGTTGTTGCCCTGCTGGATGGTTGTCTGGTTGTCTGCTAACGCGGTCTGCGTGTCGACAACATTCGTGATTGTCGAGATCTGGAAGCAATTTGTTGTTAATTAACGTCCATGAAAATCCTGGAAAAAGTTCTGCTGTGAACACCCGACAACACTCACGCCATCCCTCAAGCCGGTAACCTGCTTGATCTTCAGCTGCGTCTTCTCGGCAACATCAACCAGCATCCCATGTCGTTTCTTGAACTCGTCAATAATGCTGTTGTATTCCTGGATGAGGTCCATGTCTTGCTGCAGGGAATCCTGACTCTTGTTGTAAGCAGTTTTCCTGAGCTGACCTCGGGGCGCGTGAGCCTCTTACATGTTTGATGACGTTCTCCATCGCAGCCTGTGCTCTCTGAATCTGAGACAAAGACCATGACAAGCGGTCGTTGAACACTCTCAGGGCCTCCCATCCCCACAACATCTTCTTAAGCTTGTTGATGGCTTCCACGGTTCCCCACCAATCTTCGAGCCCTTCGAGGAGTGTCCGATCCTGTGTGGGTACTGTCAGTCAGCGGGGTCGTCCCAAACTGGGCTCAACTGATGATGATGGAGTCCTTTTTACCCCTATTCCCATTATCTCATCCAATCTTGAGAGCACTTGATTGTACTCTGAAGCCAGTTTCTCACAAACATGTCCAAGGAGGAGGAGAAAGGCAAGGCACCGTGCCATTTCCTGCTGATGGATGAACTTGGAAAGAACTTTCGGCAAGACCTTGTTGATGACAGCCGCGATAGCTTCCGAGTCAGTCGATGACGACAGCACCGAGCATATCCAAAGATAGCCATCTGGGTGACCTGTCATCACCACGGTAGATGAACGTTCCTCGACAACATGCATCTGGTCCGATTTGTACCCAAGCAGCACGATATTCTCGGGCGGGAAGTCACCATTCTGTCGATGGGTCTCTCGGTGGGGGTCCGCTCTGTGCTCGTCGGCGGTTCGTATCGCCCAGTGAGAGATTGTGATGGAGGTTGTCCACATCGACTTTTCTCGACTTTCGGTAAACCGCGACATGGATCCAAAGTGATCGTCGATGGAATCCAATGCATCCGGGTGCCAGAGATAGATGAGCCCACCAATGAGAGCTGGTGACAACTTCTTGGCAAACCTGAACACCGCACGTCAGCTAATTAAGTCCCATACGGCGTTGTTTTTTGGTACCAGAGTTTCTTACAGAATCCTGTGCTTGGAACCAACATCGACCAGCTGAGTGGAGTTAGCTTTGACCAAACAAGATTTTGCATGTTTAGAAACCTACGCTGTCGTTGAGGGAGTTCAGGACAGTTGTTTCATAGTCCTCAAACGCCCCACCCATGTCTCCGCGCTTGTTGCTACCAGCCTTCGAGTGTGTTGACGAGGCCATCCCAACCGATATCTCCAGGGGACTACTACTACACCTTTGATGCTCCGTGTAGAACTCGAAGTTACTGTTCTGAAAGACATCGAATAGGTCCAAGAGGGAAAGGTCTGTGTGTGTGATGTAGCGACCTACATTGGATGTGTTGTATTCGGGCATCTGGGCAAGATCTCTGGCCCCGTGTGTCTCCAAATAGTGCTGCAGTGACCGCCTCAAGTGGACATCCTTCGACTGAGTTCGGACGTAGATTTCGGGAGTGTCGTCCAGGGATTGCGTTGCGTAAGTCGGATAGTATATTGGGGTTGGCCGTCGCGTGATCCAGTCGAATGCCTTCACCTTCCCATCACCAGCAGCAGCTGCATCATTCGATTGTCTCAACTCTTGGACAAGAGACTGCAAAAGAGCGAGCTCACTGACTGTGGCGCCCTTTGCAGGAGGGTTTGAACCCGAGCCCCCGAGAAGGATGGTGTCAGTCCGAAGATTTGGCACTGATTGCGCAAGTTCGTCACCACCACCAGTCCCCTCTAAGGAAGGGCCAATGGCTTTTGCCGCTTGGAGTTTGCCTTTGTAAGCAGTAATTAATTAGCTCAGGTTTCAGACTAAGACATTTCAGGGGTTCATGGTTTGAGGACTCTCACCTTCTAGCTTCAGATCCAACAGCGTCGCACATATCATCGCCACAGGCTGTATGCTCCACCACCGTCCCACCATGTTGGCGTCGGCACGATCCCAAGAAGCCATGAAGGAGTAATCAGCCAACAGGAACTCAAACAACCGGTCTCTTGCAGGAATCACATCGGCCTCGCCCGCAACTCTGAGGTAGGCTTCGTGATTTGTGCACATCAGCTCCCAAGGTCCATTGCTCAGGGACAGTGATGCCATCCATTGCTTCGGACCCGTGCTGAACTTGGTTGTGCGTTTGCGCTCTCGAATCCGTTTCCGGGTTTGTCGAACTCGCGAGACGGCTAGACTGTGTGACCTTTGGCTCTCGAGGCGGTTCAAGCCCATCTCATCTGCCAGCAGCAACACCCGATCCAACTCTTCGTGCTCGACCGACCATCCATCGGCTGAGCTAGTTTTGAGGCGGGAAACATGCTTCTCGAACCGCTCTTGCGTCTCATGCAGCTGTTCCAAATCCAAGTCTTGTCGGTACACGCCGGGTGGGAGCTCGTTCTCCTCCCAGCCAACCTCATCCTGCAGCAGCAACAGGCAACTGAAGTGTAGCCAGTGAAGGACGTTACTCTTGGAAGTTGGTTGTTTGTTGCGTCTGTCGCGGTCGATGCCGACTTGGTAGGCGACGGGGAGATTCGGGAGGACAACCTCCTTGATGAAGCCGGGCGTCACCACTTCATGGCACGTCTGGAAGACGAGCCAACCTGCCATGGATGCATAGCATCCGCGGTTATAAGACAGATCCCAAAACTTGGCTTCTCGTTGGGGAATGCATATTTCTAGCCTCCGACTCCTGGCAACATCTTCGGCATGGTCCTCCGCTGCTGGCTCGCTGTGGACGGCGAGCAGCAGACGAACGGGTTTCAAGTCTGTCATGAAAAGCCATGTCACGGCGGAGCGGATGGCGTCTTCCAGTCTGGTCAGGTACAGCTCTCGGATGCGGTCAAGATGACAGAATGGCTGCAGCAAATCCGGCTCAAGCTTTCTCGTTTTGATGAAGAAATGGAGCTTGACAAGGAGCCGGATCTGGAAGCTGAAAAAGCGTGTTAGTTTGTCTGTTGAGATTATTTTCGGGGCTAACTGAAGGGGGGGGGGGAAACATACAACATGCTCTGGACATCGACGTATTGATACGTCATGATGTTGCCAATGAGGGCGATCTCGGGCATTCCCGGCTTCTTGGAGCTCGACCGGGAGACAGGCAGGACAGGCACCGACGTGACGCCGAGAATCTGCTCAACACATCGCCCAACAATACAGAACTCCACCGCCTCGACGGCTTCATAGTTCGTCGCACATAATGCCGTCCAAAGCCGGTCGCTCATGTTTGCTGACTCTCGACTAACGCCAAGGTAATCGAGTAAGTCAGTGGGCAAGGAAGAGTCAACATCTCGCTCAGTATCCTCTTCATCGTTGCGTAATGCGTATCTCGAGACGATATAGGTCGGTTCTCCAACAGCGAGGTTGATGCGATGCTCGGATGACAGATCCGCCCACTTTCCATCCACTGATGGAGTTGGAGTGGGGGATGGGGCCAACTTCTGGCCATTGACCGAAACCCCCATCTCAAGCCGGGTGCGGTATTTGGCCGAAGCGCAGCTTGTTCCTCTGCCAGTCTGCGAAACGGTGAAGGTGTCCCGATGTAAGGTCTTGGGGTCAGTACTAGAGCAGGGGCATCCGAATCTGACGCTGCCCCCGACGCGAAACCGAGCAGTCGCGCCACTCTCCCGGACCGCGTAGGCATCATAGTCACTGATCGAGCTCCCCTGGCCCCATTTGAGGCGCGTGATCTGGAATACCGTCCCCCTGCTCACAAATGAGATGGACTCAGAGGTGCCTGTTCCCAGAATGGCGCCGGTCTCGGGATGCTTCCGCACGAGCTCATACTGAGTGAAGGGCCATCGGAAGTTGACCCACCCCTGGACTTTGCGTTCTCCCAGTTCAACATCAGGAAAGTCGGGGTGTGGTGGAAGAAGCCGAGTCCCGAAGGTGCCTTTACTACCGCCATCGTCGCGACGCTGAGCGCGTGACAGGATGGATGCCGCGTTGTCGGGAAAGCGTCCCCTGAGGAAGACCACACCGCAAGTCGAATCGGGGCGCGTGAGTTGCAGGAGCTCGTGCCAGTCTGTCAACGATGCTGTGAAGCCTTCATTTCCAAAGTCGAGCGACTTGGCGGGGCGTGATAATTCGCATGTCGTGAAGCATTGCCCTGTGAAATTGGAAGTCAGCCAACCAGAGATCCCAAGTGACAAAATAGGGTGCCAGACATACACCTTGAGAGGTCGGCAAGCCACTCGTAGTCAACCTGGTCGTTTCCCATCATCAGTTTGGCTCATCGCGTCGTATCGGAGCCGCTCTCAGAGACAGACGTGACAAGAAATGAATGATTTGAGTGAAATGAAGGCGAGGCTCGACCCCCTGTCGGTGCACTGCCTCCACGCGCGGCACGCTGCATGCTCAATCCGTCCCCGTGCATCGCGAATGGTAACACAACCAGGGCTTCCCCCGATTGGTTCGGACATCTCGAAAACGGGACATGAATCTTCACCGAGGACGACAAGCAAGGCTCGCACCGCAGCCGACATGCACCGATTTGACACCCTACGAGGGCGAACGACTCTCTTGACCGAGCTTGATGATGCGTTGGCTCTGCAAACTGCTGCGGATGTTGCGAAAGGGCTGATTGTAAAAGGGAACTCGAACGACTTTCGAAAAATAAAACTGGCAAAGCTTTGAGTGGAGCCCCACTTCACAACAAAAAACATTACCCCTCCAACAAAGGCTTGTTGGACTTGGGGAAGGCACAGTGGAATAATGATGATGTAATCACAGCCCAGAGCACCAGTATTTAGCCCCTCCAGCAGTGCAGTCAAACTTGACCAAAGGCATCACCTTTTACCATTATCATTTGGCATCATCACAGGCTCCTCGCCTTTCATCAATTCTGCAACTCTCTCACCAACTGCAACAATTCCCCCCCGCCAGCGGCAGATTATTTTTGCAACACACCACACGACGATTACCCTGACAGCGAACCGTTGCACCAGGTAAGTATCACAAGGCGGCTCGCGCTCTCGATCGCAGCAACTAACTTCTGCCGTGTTGAGCAGAAACTCAATCCAAATGGGCCAGAACAAGCGCGCCAATGCTGGCGGCAAGCGACAGTGGTCGCATACGGGCTCCCCCGCCGCCTTTAAAAGGGTCCGCTTTGAAAGAGAAGAACAAGATTGCGCTTGTTCCCACGGATCGTCTCGTTGAAGGCGATCCGGAAGTGGTCAATTACAACCGCGATGGCCTCAAAACGCTGCCAGCCGAAGTTGACAGACTAGTTTGCGTATTTATTTCGATCTTGAGGGATCGCATATAAGCGCATTTGACAAAAAAAAGTGTCAACAACTATGGCCCCGTACCTGGTCAAGTAGTAACGCACTCGTTGCAGACATTGCCTACAACCGTGAGTCGGTTATGGCATTGGCTGGTACGCTGCTCCAGCTTGGAGAGGAGCCGAAGTCAACCAGGTTGACGATACAGTTCGAGGCGGACGAAAATCGGCCGCCTTGGAAACCTGGAAACAGGGGTGGCAACCCGCCACGCAGAACGGCTGGGAATCGAAATCCCCCCGCTCCTTCCGGGGCAAACGCGACGCCGCTGGGTGGTCTCAAGCGTGAGCCTCAGATCAAGCGTGAGACATAGACTGGTCCCTCGCAGGCTGTGCCCGCACAGACTGACTCTGCGCAGCCGTCAGCGGAGCAAGCTGACGTCACCATGGGAGGTAACAAGCCACCGAACGATAATAGGAGGGTCAGTCAAGGAGGATTCCTCTGCCTTGTTTTGGCCCATGGACCTTGATTATCCGGCCTGGGCATGAACTGCTCCAGCGAATGATGTTTTAGATACACAATGAATAAATTGTTGTCTGTCTACCTGTTTATGCCTTGTGTGAATTGGCGATGTGATTGTACATGTGTGAGATGTCAGGACCTTGTAGAATATTACACCTGTGCTCCATCAAGGGCCCCTCGACGGTCGATGGCAGGGCATTAGAGAGGGGCCCCAACCATGCCGCAAGAACCGGCACTGACCCCGTTGGACGAGGGCTTCTGAAAAGTCGGTGTATACGTGCTCAACTGTTTCTGAGTAGTCCACGGTGTGATGAGCTCTGATCCATCCGCTCTCGATCATACCAAGCTAGCTGTAGACAAAGCCCCTTGGTTCCGAGGATTCGAGGTGTCTCCCAAAACAGGAATCCCAGAACATGTCCCCTTGTTCCTCAGATAATCTTCCAGAGGCCAGGGACCAGGACCTTTTGGCGTTTGTGTTGATGCAGCAAAAGAGCCGTAGCGTGTGTCGCGACAGATGATGAAGATGATCTGCCGTGCGTACCTATATATATCAGTTAGAATTCAGACGGCGAAGGCCTGCGATTACTGATACGATTATTAGAAAATGGGACTATATTCCCAAGTGGAATTGCTGGGTCAATAGTAAGTATATGAGTTACCACTACGAGGGTTAGTTTCTAGTTCAAATAACCCTAACCTTTAGGTTCATCCCTCTTACCTCCAGTCAACTGCTAATGTTTTTTTTTCAGTTACCAAGAAGAGATGTACTGCCGAACACTTTGTAAGAGAACTTGTGTCATAAATAAATGCTATCAACTTGAATTCGAGAATGGTTATTTGATGTACAAGGACCACCCACAAACATTGAAATGGTACGACGAATCGAGTTCAATAAGTCCAGTCTATCTGTAACCGAAAAGCTCGGTAAACGCTGCCTGCCTGGCGGATTTGCCCGTGCTACGGAGGAGTATTCCAGTAGGTAAGCAGTTGCGCGATCATTGTCTAGTGTGTGTGTGCTCCACCAGGAAAACCACAACGTTGAGTCCAATGGGATTGGAAATGAGTTTCCCTTCAGCCCCCTATCTAGATCATTTTCAGATGTCCTAGAAACGCAACTACCAGGGGCAACTTAACCGCCTCGGAAACCGGCTAGGGTACGCGCCGTGTCTGGTATTGAACCTTTCTTATTTTTGACAGCTATCGTAGTTCGGCTTCACACTCGATGCCATTGTTAAAATACCAACTGCTTCCATAATATCCGTAGAACACTCCAGCTCGACGACACGGCCCTAGGCGTAACACTCCCTCCTCCGTCCGAGTCTGCTGCTCTTTTGGCCGCAACTGATCAAGAACCAAGCCGCAGCAGTCATGCTCCACTGACTCATCTGACTCATAGCGAGTTTCCCTCCACTCTCCCAGTAGCAGGACGGGCCAAATGACCGGTGGTACGGTGAAATCCACCTCGTTGAATGAGGGGGTCGATATCGAGATGGCCATCTCCCAATCGTCGTCCAAATGGATATTACCAAAGTAGTCTTTACCGTACTGGAATTGTGTGTTAAGAAAATGAGTGCCGTCCGGGTTAAAATTCGCCGGTTTTCTGTATCGGCCAGCCTCAGCGTCCCATATGTGGTCAGCGAAAGCTGGCACACCCTGTTCAAGCCTTCGAAGGCCGAAAGTCTTGCTTGGTGGCGTGACGAGATATTTTAGTAAGCCACGGAGACGCACGCAGCCGGCAGTAATGTTGCCGAAGCGGTCGCGCTCTATCGCACCGACGAGGTTAGTTGCAGGTAGGAGGCGGGGCACAAATCGGCGCTCGTGTTCTGACCATACTATGTAGCGAACGCGGCCCTTACGCGAGGCCCAGGACCAGGAAGGGATTGGTGGCCGTGATGAGGTCGATGGCCAGGGGGCGGCTCGTCCATCGCTCGCGATCCAGGTAAGATTCTGATCGAAAGTAGCCGAGCTAAGGCCTGCGAGGTTCGCGCCTCCGCCTTCCTGCTCCATGAAGGCTCTCGCAATGCTGGCAATGGCGGGGAGTTTGTCTTCAGGATTGGAAAGTAGCCTTCTGGAATAATCCTGCACGATGTTGACCCAAGTGGTCTTTGGTCGCGTCAGCCAGACCAGTTCATTGCCCCTTGTCGAGTTGCGAAAGTAGTACTCTGGCGGAAACCCCACTGCTGGGTCGAGGCAGGAGAGCTTCTGGCGGCAGATCCAATAAGGCTGCGTGCTAGAGAAAATCACCATGCAATCCGAGAAATATTGCTCCTGAAGCACCCAACCGCGCTCGCTAAGAGGCTCCTCCTCCTGTCTCAAAATTTCGGCTAGCATGACCGAGGACAAGGTCCCGTCCGGTAGGCCGTAGGGAATGGAGAAGTAACGTTGCAGCCTGTTTTGGAGGAATCCATCGGCGCACCCCGAAGTGCTCGACGCGAGGATGGCTAGGCAAGCGTGAGCGTATATGTCACCCATGACATAGATCTGATCTTCCTTGTCTCGGATGTCGTCTTGTACGATGCAGAGAGCGTCAACCCACAGATACTGGACGCCCAGGGCTTGGGTGACGAAAACGGCATCTTGGATGGTCTGGGGAAGCTGACGGAGGGAAAACCCGAGCAGGCGCTGTTGAAGGTTGAGCGTCGTTGTGGGATCTTGCGTGTGCTTAGTGGGAGCGCCCCAGCAGTACGAGAGTGTGCAGTACGAGATTGACGAGGTTTTCCCGGCAGTCTCGTAGAGCTGGAGAGTGTCTGTAGTGTCCGGGATAGACACGTCGATCAGGCGTCTCGGCAAGAAGGGCGCATTCTCGGTCGATGTCGAGCAGCTGTGTTTCTCGGCACATTCGTCCATCCAGCCTCTCGCTACTTTGAAGGCCCGAGAGGATGAATAGTCACTAGAGGGTGGGCGGGATGGTATCCACGAAGCAGCCTCGGAGCCTGCAGCAAGGTCAGACATAAACACATTGAGCTGCGAAATCGAAACACCCACGTACCCTCCTGAGCTGCTAGATGGAGTGAAGCAGCAAAGTATCCATGGCGAAGAAGCGACAGCTGCGATCCAAAACTCTCAAATGTCCGCTGATCTCGGTTTTCCTCGATTTTAACATCGAATGCATCCAAGTCGGGCCGTATGTCGGCGGCGTAATTTTTCAAATTCCTAAACTTGTCCTCCTCCTCTTGCGCAAGGATGCGATGAAATACAGCACACAGGCCGCAATGGCTCAAATGCTGCTGAACGTGCGAGCGGCTTCCCGTAAAGTTTACGTATCTGTGACCCCAGTAATCCTGCGACCATGCGGTTGTGAATATGCCGTTGCACGAGTTGCATGTTTGGATTTCAGCGGGTCCGGCGTCGACGTCTGTCCTCGGGCCGTTCATTCTAGGTTGCGACGAGATTGTGGAAAATGTGCCACTCTGGACATGGACGGTAGTTGTGCGGCAATGCGTAAAGCGGAGAGACAGAGGCTCCAGCTAGTGGGGGTAGGTGGGGACGATGAGGCGGGGTAAACACATGACCCGAGGAAAGTTCAGCCTCAACATCTGCGTTGCCACTCTTCATCACCCGCGAAGTACTGTCGTCCACAAAGTTACGCATAACCAGCGACGAGCACAGCGTTACGGCAGCAAAAGATACATCAGAAGGAACCACCACTACCCAGCCCCATCAGGAGGTCCCTGAATCCAATTTGAGACAACAAAGCCATGGAAGCCTGGCATTCAAGAAAACCGGAGACTTCAGCGTCTTTCATAGTTTCATGGCCCCTTTCATTAAAGGAAACCAAGGAGATCTAAGCGAATGGACTTGGAAACGTGAACAAGGAGAGGTGGTACCGCGAGGACAGGTCCACTGGCATGATTCTTTGGGCGCCTAGAACTGGTGAGTTTCTCTAACTCTTCTATATGAGAGACAGTTGCTTCCCAATTACGTCTCTCGGCAGCCACTGAAAGTCTTCCCGTCTGCTATCATGTCCGGCTCTCCTTGACTAGGTAGCCTTGTTGCCAGACGTTGGGACGGCAGCCGTGGGGCGGCAACCATTCCACAATCTCACCTTGTCATGTTCCATTTACCAACTCTTTTCCTGCCTCATTGTGGCACTTTAATTTTTATTTTAACTTTTCGTTTTTTTCTAGCCTAGGGCAGTAAGTATATGATGGATGATAAACTGATTCAAGTATCAGCTTTGTGGCGCAGCGGAAGCGCGCCGGGCTCATAACCCGGAGGTCACTTGATCGAAACAAGTCAAAGCTAGTGTATGCCTAGGTATTATTTTGCATGTGTGTCCTTATTGACAGTCAGGTGGCTGCTTTTTTGCAGAATATTGTAAGTTTTACTATCTAGGTACCTACATTACCTATGCAAAGCCCTCCCTTAACAAAATTTCATGAGAGGAAAGGCAGGGAGATATCAAACGAGCCATTCAAAATTCAAACCACCATCCTCTTCTTCTACAGACGAGACCAACCCCTTTAGATTCGCCCAACGTTCCCTATCCATGGTCCACATGTTGTACATTTGATGTTCTCGCAGAATCGCCGGAACTACCGCCTCGAATGACACTGTTCTTAACTGAGGGAAACGCCCGCCTACTGTCGCTGCGGATGCTAGTGCCGCGGCTTCGTGGTATGGACAGGGTCCGCGGATTATGAGGTGCATTAGCGAAGGGGGGATCAGCTCCACTAATATCCCGCCGTGTCCGTGGTTGTCGGAGCTGAGATGTAAAGGGAGAGGCAGAGGTTGCGGCTTTTCTTCCAGTGAGACACCAGTGTGAAAACTTTGGTCGAGAATAAAAGTTTGAGATGCTTCATGTTTGTGGTTGTCGAGATGGGCGAAAATATTCGACGAATGCAGCTCCAGGAATTCTAGGGTACTAAACCCTGCGTAACTGCGCGTGATTTCCTCTGTCCCAAACATGAACCACTGATGGCAAGACCAGGGCATTCCCAGGCTGATGTGTTTTAGCGTTTCCCGGCGTCGATAGAGCTGTATTGTTGCTTCGGCGGGGTTGAATTCTTCTTCTGTGGTTATGCCATCGTCGGTTAGGGCATCTGTAGCGGTAGTCGTAGGTATATTTGGCTCTCCCTTGGAGGTGTAGCTAAACCTCTCCAAGTTGGGAAGAATCTTGACTAAATTCCCGAGATTTCCAGAATCCAGTGAACATAGCGTGAGGGTCACTTCCCGGACATTTGGTAAGACCGGTAGTCGAGATGGAGATGAGGATACGAGGTGAAACCCATTCAGCTCGAGACACTCCAAGTTGTTGGCCGCCGCAGCTAAAAGTAAATCTGTGTTGAGATCTCCCAGGGAAAACAAACTTTCGGATTCCGTCTCGTGGTATAGGTCGATTTTCTTGAGATTGCGCAACGGCCGGGTTGGGTCGGTGGCTAGACTCCGGAGAGCGTCTTGTTCCTCGCTGCAGGTGGCAAGCTGGATGGGTACAAGAGTCAACTCCGCCAAGGCGGGCGCGCGGAGGGCGAGTTCTTTTAAAAACACTGCGATACATAACTCCCTTCTCAGGGGATTGTATGATCGAGGATTGACGCGAAGAAGACGACATGTGTCGTTGAGGACTTGGATCAATTCCGGGGTTATTTCCTTGACGCATCGTCTCCGCACAAAGGGGGCAAACACTCGCACATGAGCGGCGAGATCCGGCCTTTTGAAAACTGTGTTTAGGAATCGTAGGGTCTCAAACATGAATACTCGGCCGCCATCAAGAGAATGGTATAAAATCGGCGTGGCTAGACTTGAGGTGTGTTTTGAAACCCGACACAAGGCGGCAAGACTGGGTTTGTGCGGGAGAGGCCAGGAAGGTTCGGGAGGGTGACAATGGTGGCAGAGCTGGCTGAAGATTTCGGTGAGCATCTCGTTGGGTAGATCCAAGAGCGAATACCGGTGTCTTTCCATTGCATCTCCCATTATGCCTGCGAATACCTAGATAGGAATGTCAATTGGGTGGAGGATAAAAAAGAAACATGCGTTGAGAATGTGGAGAGCATGTTGGTTGCGGGGTCACTTGAGCCTTTACCTATTCTATTTGGCAGGGCCACCGCGAAGTGACCGCTTTGACCTCGTTTTCAGATGCAAGTCATCGGCTCATCAGCCTCACGAAGCGGTCCCCTCCTGAAAATGTCGTTTGACACGCTCTCAGACACCACACCACTCCTGAAAAGCAAGGTACCCCGACAGTAATACTCGGTTGACAACATGCTCGATATTGACAAGGGCCCGGAATGTGGGGAATGCTGGAGTATAGAAGACAACTGATTTTTTATATGAGCCACTTGTGATAATCAGGTATACCCTCCTCTCTAAGCGAGTGCCAGATTGACGCTGGGTGGACGCTTGGAAATCCCGCTGAGGACACTGACTAGATGTGGGCTAAAAAAAAAAACAGAAAAGAAAAGAAAAGAAAAGAAAAGTCATCAAAAAGGTAAGTGATCACCTGATTGTAGCGATATGTGAATGTCATTTCAGAGTGGTAGCAAAACAAGCCTTAATAAGGTCCAACTCGAACACCATCTTCAGGACCCCTCCACAACCAACACGCCAAAATGCGGCCCAATCTCAAAATACTCGTTCCAAAACTCCTCTCCATGATCCTTAATCGCATCCTCCCGCATCTCTTCCTCCATCTTGACTTTTCTCCACTCCAACTTGCCATGCAATCCCCCCTTTCTCGCCGCGCGCTCAATGACCTCTGTGGGAAAATGATATCCCTTCATCACAAACCTTTTCTCTTCTCCATCCTCTTTTAGCATGGCCACATTCGCCTCCCATCCATCATTGTCCACTTTGGTATGATAATCATACGACACTCCAAAACACTTTCGCCTCCGCTTGTCTAGCTGGGGATCATTCATGGAGGCGGCAAACGCGTCGAATTCAGCTCTTTTTCTGGGAGGTAATGTGATGGCCACAAACACCCCCCCTTTTCCTTCACCTTCTCCCCTACCGTTGAGATTCTCGGCAACAGTTTTAAACATGCCAACTAACTCGGCTTCGTTTGCCGCATAGTTTAGTAACCACCCAGCCACGACAATCTCAAACCCTTTATCTTCGGGAGAGAGTTTTCCGAGGGTGACTGCATCTCCTACGGTGAATTCCAAATCTGTCACCGTTTCTCGCGTGCGAAGGAGAGCAGATTCGGCTTGCGCGACAGCAGCCATCGCAGGGCTAACATCCACGCCGATAACCGAGGATACTCCCCAGGAAACCAGACTTCGCGAGATATGCCCAGTTCCCGAAGCGAGGTCGAGTGCGCGCGCACAGGGGAGATGTGGAGAGAGGATAGCGTGAAGGGTGGCGGTTTCGAGACGGACCACGGGGAGGAGTTTGGTTAGAGAGTATTGTGAGCCAATGTTGTCGTATTGGGGGGCCATTTTCTCTCTCTCTCTCTCTCTTTTCTTTGGGGTGAAATGGGGATGGATATTTGTTGGTAGACAGGTGAAGTTTGTACTGATAGTGAAGGTGCAGTGAGAGTGCTGATGAGATTGAAAGAAAAACTGCAGCAATTCGCCGAGGATATTTATCTGAATCAGAAAGAGAGGGGTACAGGTTGTTGGTTTCGGTAGGTGTCGTGTAACGTGACAGACAGACCGACAGGCTGCATGATGCATCACGCCGGGAAACCAAATAGAGTCTTCCGATATCTTCAGCTTCTCAAGTGTGGTAGAGCGACGAGAGTTGGATGATTCATTGCAAATATGTTCTTACTTTGTGAAGCAGATACTTTGCAAATGTTCTGTGCATGCCTGGCAGTCAAGATCATGTTATCAATTTGTTCATGTATTGTCATGGCGCAGCGGTTATTATTATAGGACTTTTTTTGATTTCATAATGACAACTTCAAACCAACTTATAACCAGTCTCTTTATATAACTATATATATATATGTGTGTGTATGTTTCAAGCCCAGGTTGATTACCTCGTTGACAACTAGATTAAGCCAAGCCAAAGTCCTTGGGACAGTCCCACTTCCGCTGTCAACGGTCTGGTTCCGCTAAGCATGCACTCAGCGCCCGGGGTCCCAGAATTCCAGCCACCAGGATTCACCACACCCTCCCTCCCACACGTTCATTCCACTAGTATTCATAACACCGATTTTGGGACCTTTGCATATACCATGCACACTAAACATGACACTAGATAACCAACCAATAAACCAACAAACCAACCACCTCGAAACTCAAAAGTACATACCTATTCGTACCTGCGGAGTACTTTGAGAAAAACAAATGACCTTGGCCATTCCTCTTGGCAAGAACTGTGCAGGGGGGGGGGGATTCGCAGTTCACGCCAGCATCACACACATCCGACGTGCAGCTCTCGGTTTCCGAAATATTCCCAAGTTCTCCCAATTGCCCACGCGTACCCACAAGTCCCAGAGGTGGGGGTACAATTCACCACATATCGTTAGCAATCTGCTGCAACTTTCTGCGCGCCCGAGCGGAAAGGGAATAGGGCTCCGACAGGTTGGGAAGCCAAGTCGTTGGATATGTGAGAATGCGAGTGGGATTAGATTAGATTGGATTCTGGGGGACGCGTGATTGTTCATGGGTTCATGGGTTCATGGGCCCATTGGTGAGAGTGGTCCAAGATTTGTCTGCATTCGTGTCTGCATTGTATGCATGTCAATGGTCGAGACCGTGGGAACCCGAAAGATAAAAGCGTGAGCCTTTCGCTGTCCTTTTTTTTCTTCTTTTTCCCTCTCTTCCTTCTCGTTGTTCAACAATTCCTAATTGTATTAGCCTCGGTTAGAGTGAACACAAAATGGGCTCGGAAAAATCCCTCGATCACGAAGTCGAATCCCACCCCGGCGGCGGTGTGAGCGAAAAGGACTGGACAGGGGAAGAAGAAAAAAAAGTGGTTCGCAAGATTGACATTTACCTGCTTCCCATGCTGTGGTTGATGAATCTACTATCATGGATGGACCGCGCAAAGTGAGTTCTCTCGTACCCAGTATGTTCTCAGACAAGTTCAGTATTAATAGATAGTTAGTCTCGGCAATGCCAACATCGCCGGCCTCACCAAAGACATGAGCCTCTCGTCTAACCAATTCAGTCTCGCCATTATCACCTACTACTGTAAGTCGTAACCCCATCCATCTCTTCAACCTTATACTGACGAGAATACAGTCGGCTACCTAGCCTGGGTCCCCTCTCCACCATAATCCTCGCACGCACCCGTCCTTCACTGTACATTCCCGCCATCATGTTCCTGTGGGGTATCATCACTGCTGTCGTCGCCGCCGTTTCCACCTACCCGCAACTCCTTGTCACGAGATTACTTCTCGGCATTCTCGAAGCCGGTCTTACCCCGGGCGCGACGTTCCTCCTCTCCTGCTGGTACACTCCCTCTGAAATCGGTAAACGCATGGCATTCTTCCTTACTTCGGCACAAATGGGCGGAGCATTCGGGGGCCTTATCGCCGGCGGAGTCATGGAAAACCTCGAAGGGGCAAGGGGAATCCGCGGTTGGCGATGGCTCTTTATTGTGGAAGGGAGTGTAACCTGTTGTGTTGCGCTCGCGGCGGTTTTTATACTACCGGATTATCCCGCAAGCTGTCCGCGGTTGACGGAAGGGGAGAGGCATATTGCGGCGAAAAGGATCGAGCTGGCGAATATCAAGATCGATGGTAAAAATGCGGGACAGACAAGGTTGGGAGTGTGGGAGACAGTGAAGAGGTCCAGTGGGGATTGGAAGACTTGGGCGATTGCTGTGGCTTCGAGTGTGGGTTTTTCTCCTCCTCCCCTTCTCCTCTTCCCCTTCTGTTCCCTTCTTGTCCTTTTTCCTTCTCTTTCTTTTTCTCTTGTCCTAGATGTTCGTACTAACCTTCACAGTTCATGAGCGCCACCCTCGTCATGGCCTACTTTTACCCCGTTCTCGTTCGAGGACTGGGCTATCTCGACCCCATCAAGGCGCAGTACATGACGGTGCCCATCTGGGTTGTGGGCTTTATATTTTCCCTAGCAAGTGGGCTGCTAGGTGACCGCATCCCCCGACTCCGACCGCTTCTCATCATCGGCGGCATGGGCCTCTTTACCCTCATGGCTGTCCTGACTTGTGCTGTCTACGACTTTAAAGCACGCTATGTTTTTCTTGCCTTCATGACAGGCAGCGTATGGGGCGCTTTCTCACAGACCTTGGCTTATATCGCCGAGTTATTTGGCGAGGCTCTGCCTGAGGTTCGCGCATTCTCCATTGGTGTCATGGCAGCCACGGCACAGACGGGGAATATCTACGGTGCGTATTTGTTTCCCGCGGAAAATGCACCAAAACATCTCCTGGGATTTGGTCTCGTAGCGGGCACAGCTGGAGCGTGTGCGATTCTCTTTGCTCTCATTTACTGGTTGGACAGGCGGAGGAAGTAGTTTCTCTGTTCACTGTTTACTATTGGGCACCCGGAATTTCCTTTTTCGTACCTCACGCACGTGACGTTGCTCTCCCTTGCTCAGGCTCGGCTCAGTCGCTGCTCAGTATTCGCTCAGGCTGGCTCACCTTTACTCACCCACCCTAACTACCATTTTCGACAGGCTGCGCCGCAGCCTGCGAATCTCTCAACTCTAACCGAGGGGGCCCAGAACTGGTCCCAAATATAAAAAATGGCCAAAATGTGTCCCATTTATGAAACTAGCAGCCTTCGTATGTTCGTATTACTACTTTACCTAAGCGCTGAAGATCTTTGTTCTCTAAGTCTCGTGCTTACACCTCCTACAAACCCTCCTGTTTTTCAACCCTGAACTTATCATCATATCCCAACACAACGATACGATCCAGCATAAAACTGGAACCAAAGACGTCAGATTTAGCAAAGTTGGTGTAAAACATTTAGCTGTTATATCGAACTATACTGCCACGCAAATGAACGGCGCCCAGTGTAATGGCTCGCCCCGGACTTCCGCGTCGCTCACGGAGCGTCTTCCAACTTCCAATGCCGCTACGTGGCAAGCCTCCGCAACGCACCGTGTGGTGATGGACCCCTCGTGGTGACCACCTAGGTACTTATAGAACTCGTCGACGAAGTCTCTAGTTTGCCTCTGTGCTACCCCCCACAACGAACCAACGACCCGCTGGAAGCCGGCTTCAAAGAAAGACGACGTCAGCTGAATGCTCTCATCCTGCAGATCGTCAACTCCGCTATTGGCCGTGAAGCAAGCTGACAGCACAACGAGCTCCGACTTGATCTTCAACGCGTCAATCACTTTGACCGTAAGCGGATCGTCTTCCCAGTCGCAGAAGAGAATCATGCTCTTGGTGGGGTACATGTAGTTGACGTAGCCATGACACGAGAGATGAATGATCGGCGCTCCGGCCTCCAGCGCCGTGATTGCCTCTTTTGTCGTTGGATTGAGCTCGGTAATGTCTTTGATATCAGCCAGCGGGAAAACACGATGAACCAGTTCGACTTCTTCGCAGGAATAGCGGAGAACAGGCCAGTTGAGTCTTTCTGGGGCGTCCTCAGGGTTCTCCCAGATGTCCTCAGGGGGCATGCCAGGAGTTTCAACCATGGCCAACACCACAGCTGAGGGCGGAGCTTGGGAAACCACACCCGAAATGTGATGTTGCGAAATGGCGCGCCTTCGGTTGACGAGGCTTCTTACTGAGGGTGCGTAGAATGAGACGACGTAGTTGAACGTGTTGCTCTTCTTGTGAAGCCCCAAACCTGCTCCATGGATTGGGTATAAGCTCAGCACCCCTGTCGGGATCCAGCAAATGTGCGGCCAGGTGGGCAGGGGGCCAGTCTGACGGCGTATCTGCAGCTTGTCCAAAATTGGCTTGACGACTGACGTCCATATCCGCCTGAGGAAACTCAAGATGAGTTCGTGCGCCTCGTGATAGAGTTCCTCGCTATCCTGGGCAAGACGATGTTGTATCTCAAAGCTCGGGTCGATCCATTCGCGCTCGCTGACGTCGGGCAGCGGCACCGTCTGGAAGCCGTCGTCGGTGATGATTATGGCGTCGCTCCGAGCACTTGTCATGTTGATGACAACAACGTGATAGGTGGACGCAAGCTCCAGAATGGACTGTTGACTAAGGCCATCTGTGAATCTATCGGTGCCAATGGCGGAGTGAACTGCCGCCTCGGCAGCTCTGAGGCTCCTCAGCAAGGTTTGACGATGGCGGAATGGTTTTTCTGCAGAGATGGCATCCCGGAGCTCCCTTCGCGCTTCCAGATACTGCGCTCGGAGCTCAGCCGGAATATCAGTTCGCTGCTGGAGCTCCTTGGTATATGTGTTGCCGTGCAACGCCGACTTTGAGAGGCCACGGCCCTTTTCGAGCAGGCAAAGGGCGCGGTAAACGCTCGCTCCCTTTTCGAGAGCCGCAGCCGCAGCTAAACGCGAGAGGCCATAGCTGCTGCTGGCATGGTCCCTAAGATCGAACTCGAGAGACGTTTGCATGGCGTCGTCCAGCAGCAAGATGCACTCGTCGAGCAGGTCAGATACCGCACACAACATCGCGCCCCTGTCCTGACGTGGGAGGAGGCCGATGTTGGAGCAGAACTCCATGACGTTTTCGATGCGCTTGAGAGGCCGGTGGACGTCAAGCTCAAAGGAATCCTTGAGCATCACTGGGGCAAGCAAACCTGCGTATTCCCATTCGAGCAGCAGTCCCTCGGTCCCAGCTTGCCGGGACTCGGCGAAGCAGAGAAAAGCCCTCTGCCACCGGAATGCCATGTCGCTGAGCGCATCGCTGCGGGCTTCCGGAGGCGAGTTTTCCACTAGTGCGAGCACTTGCTGGCCCAACTGCAGCGACGTTGCGAGGTGGTCCAGTTCATCATTCTTTTCCCATTGTAGCTGATAGGATAATCCTCGCCTTCTGGTGGACTCGATGCGGGGTTGACCCTCGACACGGTGGTGCTCTAGGTCCTGCTCAATCTCCTCAGCAAGCCTAAATGCTTTCTGGGAGGCTTCAGGGTCCTTGCAGCTGAGGCTGTCGTCTTGGCTACGGAGGCACTGCCACAAAAGTGCCTTCCTCTCTGCCCGCAGTAAACACGCGTCGTGATCGGAAAGCTCTGGGAAATTCTCAAGAGCGAGCTCTGCGTAATTAATGGCATTTGCAATCTCGGCTGGATCCTTTCCCCGGTCGAACCGGAGCCGCAAGCATTGCGCGAGCACAAAACAGAGCCCCCCAAAGGTCCCGGGGTCTCCAGGCTCCAGCTGGAAGCCTTCGAGCGGCGGTATGAGGTGTTCAATAGCCGCTTCCAGCAATGCGAACTCCCCGGACTCACGGTATTCGTTGAGGAACTGCGTTGCCACGTGCGCTTCGTCAAGTTGCGCCGCCATTTTTTGCGACGGTAGGCGAGGCGGCCCCAAGAGTTGTCAAGCGTTTTGGACTGCGCAGGATTAAATTCGCGCGGGGCGGGCAACGTTGCGTTTCATCTCGCATGTACGGGGATGCGCACCAGTGAGCACATATCAGTTCATGGCTGCTTTTCGGGCGGGGCAGAAGGCGGCGGGTTGTATCACCTGACCTAAAGAAACCGACCCGATCAACAACCACTTTTTGGGGGCAGACAACCTATGGATAGCCTTTTTTCTTGTAATTGGCCAGGACGCTTCCGTACACCTGCTGTGTGTCTTGCAATGCCATGGCGCAGCCTTCACGTGCGGCGGGCAAAATATCCCTAGGGCCGATCTGTTGTATTAGTCGGCGTCATCCGTTCCGAGGCGTTTCACATTTGTTCCCCAAACCGCTTGACAGTAGAGAAGGTCAGAAACAAGCGGTTGTTGCCCAGAAGCTGCGGATACTTGATTGGTATAGGGCACTTTGACGCAGGCCAGTGTTTTAACTCAAGCATTTTACGCATCATCATCCTCGGTATCATCGTCCTCTGCATCCTCTTCCTCGTTACTCCACCGCTCCTTCTGCAGCTCTTCCAGATCACTTTGGTCCATCTCATGCAGGCCAAGGCCGGTAAGCTTTTCCACATCTGCGCCTCCCTTTCTCTCATACACCCAGGTCCAGTACGGCTTTCCCTCCCAGCTGGGCAGTTCGGTAGCCTTGAAGATAGACCACGTACCCTTCAGCACCTTTAACCCAAACACCCCGCTCACGGTGCCCTCCGAAGTGCCAGTCCCTCCGCGGGTCAGCTGGGCGCGCACGTTGACCGGCATCTGTGCCGACGCATCAACGGGGATCTTAGCGTATGCTTCAACGGCTGAGCCCTTTCCGATAGCCCGTCTGAACTTGGCTTTGTGCAGCGTCTGGATGCCGATGACGAAGTACACCGGCTTTCGGTGCACGGCAAACGGCTTGATCCATTCCTCCAATGCCGTGTTTCCCCGGCATATTTTAGCGAGGGCAGCATCAGCGTTCACGAAGGACTGCTCTGTCAGCTTCTCCGCTTCGATCTCGAGGAAGTCGGAATGTTCTCTCGACGCGCCCACGCCCAAAAACCGGGTGAAATTGACCGAAAATGATCCCTTCCTGTCGAGAGCGACTGTTGCGTGGAAAGGTTCGGTCGGGTGCTCCTCGGATTTCTCGAGGGCGGCGTCCTTCAGTGCTTCGTCTGACGGTATGAACTTTCTCACCGTCGGTTCGAGGGGGTTGCGTAGGATGTGGCCGAGTTTCACGAGTTCGCGGGAGAAAACATCGGGGAGCAGCACGGCGTCAATGGAGTGCATTTCGGTAGGGCAGACGAAGCTCTTGTGAAATCGGGTCTTGTGTCTTTAGAATAGGCCTTGGTTTGGGCCAGGTTCGTGAACTAAGCCGATGACTAGGGGCAAAAACACCGTGGATTAGGCGTCAACAAGTGGTTAGCTGTAGCGGTAGAAGGCGGAAATGCTAACTATGGCATGATCAGACAAGTCATCGCTTTCCATCACACCACCCACCACAATCACCATGCTGCCTGGACAACGAATCGGCGGTGAGGGGTATGTTGTGTGACAATTAAGGGTGTGCTGATTGGCTGTATCTGGACCAACATTTGCCGGCTCTTGACACACTTTTTGCCATGCTACGACGGACCACGGTTAAGACCTCCATTACCCCTTTTCCTTCAGCAGGTATCAGATTGCTGCGTCTGATCAAGTCTCCAATGTTCCAGAATGGCTTTTATATATATATATATATATATATATATTCAAAATGTGAGCCTTTTTGGGCCATCTTTATACATGGCATCGGGAGCCTAATGCTCACCGAAGGACTTCTTTGGCTGCGCGATCCTGTCAGGGAACTTTTCTCTCATCACACTATGTATACACTAATTCAGCTACGCAAACACATGCCCTAGTGCCAGATAGCTCTGCTAAAAAAAATTTCACAATCTTCTGAGCAACGGTTCCTATGGAGCTAGACTCTTTCATCCTTACGCTGGCCTTGCCGAGAAGTCCATTTTGGAGATCCTGCCGAGCCCCCTTGGGAAAGAATTGTAGCTCCCACGGCTGAATTTCAGGGATCAACCCGCTCCACCAGATGGAGCGGCCTCCAAAGTTCAGCTGAGGTCGCTCGTGGATGTAATCTTTGGTTCCTTCACTCCCGCCCTGGCCAAATGTTGTGCAGGCGAAGTTTTTCGCGGCGCTGGAGTTGGGGAAGCGATAGATATTGTAAACGTGGGTCAGATAAAGGTAGGCACCAGCTTCGAGCACCAAAATTCTCTTTTGTTAGCCAATTTTCTCGGCCAGGTCGTCAGCCAGGACGCCGCCGCCGCCCATGCCCCAGCCAATGATCATCAAGTCGAAATCACCCTAGATCCGGTGTAAGGAGCGAAGAACCAAGTCTCCGAAGAGCTCTTTTCCGAGACAAAGTTCTCAGGGGGGCGGGGGATAGTAGAATAAAGGTCATGCAGTTCGAGGAGAAGACTTGGTTAGTGTCGCGGGGTAACTAACAGGCTAGTGGTGCCACGGCATTGTCGCAAACTCCTATTGCACGTCTCGCGAAGCTTATATAGCGGCTGCCAGAAATATCATCACACAGACCATAAACCTAAATATTCTTGGAGTCCCGCGGCAACCTCCTGATCGGCGAATACCCGAGCTACCATCATAGGTTCCCGACTGGTCGACACACGATCTAGTGTAAGGAAAAGCAGGTACGCTTGATCAAGGTGGTCACAATGGTGGCGAGCAAGAATTGGCAAAGGGGTAAGATTTCAACCTGGCCTGAGCTGAAAGGTGGGTGAGGGTCGTGATCTAAATACAAGGTGGTGGTTGTTGGTGTGCTAGGGGTATTTCCTTACAATTGTTCCCAGATTTGATATTGTTTGGGGCTAAGCTACACTCGTCGAAAGCGGTCAGCATCCTGAAAACTCACATTCCATCAAACACGTAAAGCAGACTTGTTGAGAAGGTTTTACAGGATTCGCACACGGGGGAATCGGCTGTATAATTCCAGACAAGGTCAACACTGTTCGCTTATTTCCGATTTCCGAGTTTGAATTACCATTCCGAGCTGGGATATTGTGTACTATCCCAAGGCATGTACTAGTATATTCTGAGATATCCTATTAGTGCTGGTATATTATGTACTATTCCAAATTCCGAGCTGGGATGTTATGTACCATCCTAAAATCTGAGCTGGGGTATTGTGTGCCATTCTAGGGCATGTACTGGTGTATTTTGGGCTTAAATTTGGGCTTAAGACTAACTTGGAAGCTTTGATACCGGACGATTGGTCGGACGCAGCTCGGCACTCTAGCGAATAGGCCCAGAATTGGGCTTTATAATAGTTTTACTGTGCGGAGAGTACGGACTGGCAGTCCCAAAACCTGGTCCCTGCCTTTCCGCGAATTATTATAATACGAATTCTGTTTATAGCAGGTAGCTAAGCTCGTACGTTAAGCCGCCCAGTTTAAGCGAATAAGAGAGCGCTTATTTTCTACATACCATACCTATAATCTCTGTACAGGAATTTTTGTAGTAATACGATGGTCGAAACGTGTTGCTTACGACCTGCCCCTTGGGTGTAAATATTAGAAAATTCGCTATTGAAACCTCCTGGTTTTACTTCTTGCTGTTAGAATGCAATAAATTGATAGATCGCTTGGATCGCGGTCGACGGTTCCGCTGTTAATGAACCGCTCCAGCTTGTACTTGAAAGGCGGATCATTTTTATACCACGCCACCGGTGTCTCGATATCTCGTTTGCTAAGGTATAGCCTTTGGCACTACTGAGCATAGGGCTTCCAGCGCTGTGGCACATAAGAGGTTGGCTGCGTACCCTACTGTTCTGAACCATCTAGAAGGTTCGAGAGCCTCCTGGCTCCCGGAGCCTGCTTTCCATCGATAGGAAACTTTAGCCGGGGACTGAAAAGGGGCCCTTTGGGCTGTGTAGCAGCGGTGTATAGGATTACTTTAGCTTAGTGAAGAATCAGGGGAAGCTCAGGACAAATCGGCCACAGCTTACCCTAGCTTAGGACGATGAACGAAAAAGGAAATTTCGTGTGCCCAGATTCGTCGCAGACAACTAGGCTGTAGTCTACCTTGAATAGCAATTTGAAACCGAATATGCACCCACAATTCTAGACATCTTGAACCTCTCCTTTCTTTTCAGTCAACAGTCCATCTAGGTATATCTTGTCTCACTTTCTCAAAAACTTCTCCACCACTTTGTTGAACCCCCCCGGGTTTTCCCAAAAAACAAAATGGCTCCCCTTTTCCTCCTTTGAAAAAGTATACTTCTCTGCCCCCGGGATCTGGTCTGCGACCCATTCCACCCCTTTTGGCGGAAAAAGACTCACCTCTCCCGCAGTGACCAGACTCGGCTTGGTGATCCGGGGAAGCACATCTCGCCAATCGTTGAGCGCATGATCTCGAAGTAGCACCCCGGAATTCGCGTCGCTCATTTTGCGGTTCTGTTCCAACACCCAGGCTAGATCCCCTTCCAAAACCGCGGGGGTAAACATCCCTTTTACGAGCGGCGCTAGTTCTTCCGAAATGTTTGCTGCTAATCGGTATACCGCGTCGGGTGTGAAAACCGCACCGAACCTCGCGGCTTCGTCGTCTGTCCATTCGGGATTTCGTCCCGTCACGGCCGGTTGGTCAACCAAAACCAACTTGTTCACCCTCTCCTCTGATGATGAGAATCCAGAGTACAAATCCCACCAAGCCCAAATTATAGAACAGCCCATGGAATGGCCCACCAAGCTAACTTTCCTTAGGTTCAATCCCACAAGAACATCTTCCAGATCCGCAGCGTAGCGGCTGATTCGGTACCCAAACTCGGGCTCTTCGGAATCGCCATGTCCGCGCAAATCAAAAGTGATTACTCGAAAACCGACCGACGAGAAATACGTCGCTTGTTTGTGCCATTCTATCGCGGCCTGGCGCCATCCTGGGATGAATAACAGCGGTGGACCGTGAGGGGGGCCGGTTTGATTGTAGGTTAGGTGGATGCCATCGCTGGTTTTGATAGTGGGGAGTCGGTTTGGGTTTGCTTTTTTTGAGTTGGGGTTGGAGAGGGCACCGCCGAAAAAGTAAAGAGAAAGCCAACACGCGGTGAGGAAGGGGAATCTCATGGTGATAATGGTTTTTTTTTTTTCTTTTTTCTTTTTTTTCTTATTACAACGAAAAGAGTTGAGCCAAGATTGGATTGGATTCAGTATCTAGGCAGGAAAGAAAAAGAACATAAATAAATACCTCGCAGTCAGTCGGACCGGAATATTCGCAATCTACTTCCTGCTGGCCCTCACTAATCCACTCTTCACAAAAACCATAGAAGCGGGTTAGTGTTACTGCAACAATGCAAATATAATGCAACGAGTTCCTGCCATGTAACCTCGGGAACGGCCCGTTTCGCTGTTCGGATTGGTTCAAGTAGACGGCAGAGCATTCCTTCCCTCATAAGCATGCGGCTGGCGGTTTTAGTTTAGTCTCTAGCGGGAAAAAGAATCTAGCTCTACATCTAGATCTAGCTAGGTCTTTTCTGGCTTCGGATCAATCTGATTCTCAGACTTGGATTTGCATCGCAAAGAAAATAGAATGTTCACCTGTTGGCTAGCTCAACTTTTGGTTTATCTTGATAAAGGTGAGGTCATAATGATATTGCTATGTAGCTAATCTCCTGCTTCATCAAGATACCGCAACTGAAAAGCCTTGCGCTACTCAAGTGCTACTCAAGTGTATCCACCAGCCGGAACGCCCTGGTCCATGGTATTCGCCGCGACCATGTAGGTCTGTAGGTGTAAGGCCCAGTCCGACCCAAAGGCCTGCTCAACGATGGCGCGCATGTCGGCCGCGGAAGGCGACTTCCCGGCGCCCACCCTCCGCCGGATCAGCGTTTGCAACTCTCTGGCTTCCTCGACCTTTTGCCTCTCGCCCTCGGTCGCGGGCCGCAAGGCTCGCGTGAGCGAGGGGTCGCCCATGTGGGCGTTCAGGACGTACCACGGAGAGCCGGGCGGCGGGTCGAGTAGGAAGCCGATGCGGGCCTCCTCGTGGTCCTTCTCGAGGCTGCCCTCGTACTGTGGGCCGAACAGCAGCCGCATATTCTCGGGCGTGTCCTGGCCCGTGAGGACGAGGCGATGGAGAGGCAGGCTAGAGACTCAACTGTCAGTTCAAGTTATCAAGCACGAGTCTGGGTCTGGGAGGGGGGGCGCACGCTGTTCCCCCACGGTCTTGAGGCCCGCCGAGACGGAGCGAGCTCATCAGGGCCCGAGCCTCCGGGTCGGTACGGGCCTTGGAGTTGTAGTAGCCGAAGGCGTCGAGGCTGCTCGGGGCCGAACCGGGCGCGCAGCACACGCGCTTGTGGCGCGGCCAGTGCTGCTTCTGGCACTCCCTCGAGTGATAGGCGGCCTGGCCGCAGCGGCCGCACTTCTTGAGCGGCTGGAAGAAGCACTCACGGGTTTTGACGCAGCCGTGGCACATGGTGGTATCGCCCGGATAGGCCGCACCTCGGTCCGCGCGCTCCACGAGCTCTTCCATCTTGCCGACGAAGCGGGCGCGGGCGGCCTCCAGAGCATCCCGCTCTTCGGCCGTGCAGACGCCCACCTTGCAGAGCGCGGGCTTCACGCCGTGCTTCCTGAGCCCGTCCTCGATGGCCCGTGCCATGTCGGGCTCCAGGGTGGACCAGGTCCAGGGCGCGCAGGTTGGGGCCGAAGAGTCCAAGGGCGCGGGGTTGAAGGCAGCCAGAAGGTAGGGGATGGTGGCTTCGGCCTTTTCGCGCGTCGTGGGCAGCGAGAGAATCTGAGCCGGCCCGGCCTGGCAGATATAATCCGAGTGCGGGTTGAGGGCCAGGACGATGTCGCCTGACGGATTCATGTCGATGTGGCAGACGCCGAAAACCCAGTGACTGGGAAAACGGCCGCTGGGCAGCATCTCGGGCCTCGGGAGGTTGTTGAACGAGCGGACCTTTGCTTCCATGTTTACCGCGGGGGACGATGAACCTTCGCTTTGTCGTCGACAAGAATGGAGTTGAAGAAGAGCTAACCTCCCTGCGCACAAAAATCTTGGCATACACCTCCACCACATTCTCCACGGAGGGCCGATCCAGGTCCAGAAAATCGCCCCAATAATCGAAACGTCACACACCCCAACCTCCGAAAAGGCTGATGCGCAAGGTCTGGTTGGTCAAATCAGTAGTTTGCCAAGACCTGTGAGGAGTACAGAAGCAGCATCGACCGAATCAAACAGATGCACCCAGTCACATTGCATGACAGCGCAACGTAAAATCAGCGCTCAATTTGGAGCCAGTATGTGCAGTTATCATCAAGAGTAACTCATTATTAATTCCAGGTGGCAACTTGGAATTTGGCACCCTTTTGGGGCGTGGCGCAATTGGTAAGTGGGTCTGATTGTTGCTGCTGTCACTATCGCTGTTTTGCTGATTTTCTGGACCTGGATTGGATAACCTCCGCCACCTGAGCTGAAGCTTGTGTATTTCCGGTAACGAGTCGGTCCGGCCAATCGTCGTATGCCACACAGAATGTCAGTATTTTGATACAACCAGCGGGAGCCAGATGGGAATGCCTACGATCCACGATTCGCGATCCGTGGCAAAGTACAGATCCTGTATCTCGTTGTACATAGACCAACAATAGGGGCACAACAGGTGGTCGCACAGGCTTGGAGAAGTGAATGGCATTCACCCTCCTGTCGCAGCATAGGCACAACGAAAGTAAGCAAAACTCGATTCATGTAGCATAAAATCGGCTGTATATGAACCAGGAAAGCAATGCTTCTGATAAGGGACTAAGGCACGAGTGTGGTCGCTACCGAGTCTGAGCGCTTTGGCACTTGCACGGCTTTCGCATCGCCAACTTCAAGTGAGTAAAGATAGTAGGACGGCGTTCGCTGCACCCTAATAATGAGGACTTTTGACTCTGACAAGAATCCTGACTGTTTTGTGACAGACATCCCGTGGCCCCTGGCGACCTGAATGACGGCCGCTTCTTCAACCTCGTTCCGATGAAGCCTGACGTTCTGTACTGAGGGGTCATCATGACAAGAGTGGAAGAACAGCACGGAAAGAGGTGATTCAGCCGGAGAGTCCCAGAACTGAATGTAGCAATAAGGTTGAGGCATCGCCACAGCCACCCGGTAGGGCGGTCTCCCTGGGCCATAGTACTTGAAGTCGAGGCGGTGGGAGAATCTGGGCACGGCATCATCACGATCTCTTGGAATATAGGGGGAGTACCCAGCGGGGACCGTTAAGCGGCTAGGTAGCCGACTTCCAGAAAGGTCGTCGCCAAAACGAATTGCCGCCTGCAGTGTTGTGAGTGGCCAGGCCATGAGCGTCTCCAGTTCCGCGGTCAAGCTCACGGTGAGCATCGAAGGCCAGTGGTGCCGGGTGACAAGCTCCCCCGAGGGCCGGCGCAAGAGAATGCCGATGTAGCGTGCACAGTGACATGATGTCCCAGATGTCGGAGCGAGACTACAAGAACACGATCGCATCCCAACCAGGGCAAGTTCTATATCACCCCACGGAGTTTGTGTGCCGATTTTGGGGCTGACATATCTCCATAGGTGCCGAAACGGTGTGTCAAACTGGAGACTGGTGCGACAAAGAGCCCTCGACTGTCTCGGGGAGAGTTGCTGAGGGCCAAGGCTGCCGCGCCGAGTTGTCGAAGGATTCAGAGGCCCAAAAACCGGCGCGGTAAGCTTGATAGACGGTTTCTTGACCTTCATGCCTGCTTGGCGCCACTGAGATGGGAGCTTTAGCATGCCCGTACAGTTGCGAAACCCAGATACATGGTTGGAAAGGAGTCCCGAATAAGGTCCCGTCATCCGTCGGGATGGGTTGCCTCCCCATTGGTCAACATGGAATTCATCCAGGTTGCTTAGGGGCGTATCAACCACCGTCTCGGAACTCCACGCGAGTAGTGTCGTATCGTCGGACCCGTCCATTATCTCCATCTGCAGACGCACGAAAGCGTTACGACCCTCGCCGTAGAGAAGTGGCATGTTGATGTCGAACAGCCCAAGTAGGCAATATGCCTGGTCCTCGATGCGCGTCGTTACTCTCCTCGCGGCCCACGACATGCGGTGGGCAAAGCTGAACTCATTCCGGCGATGCGGCTCCATCAAGACGACGACGTCGACGGCGCTAATCTCTGAGATGACTTCTGCCAGACTCTGCCGTGTTCCTATCTCGTTCCAGTCCGAAGCAAGAAACACTACGTCGGCCGGGGCAATCATCTCTTGCAAGGTCCATCCCCTTGAAAACCACTTGCTCTCCCGGAAGGACGATGCGGCGGCGGCAGGGTCTTCGTCCGAGCACACATCGCTGAGATATGCATAGCACGTTGGCGCATCGGCGTACCATTGGAACATGGAATTAATTGCCTCAGACAACTCTGCGCTAGAGGATTTGTCGATGCAACAGGTATCCATCCATGCCCATTCGAAACCCTCGGCCCTGGCCTGCTCGCAGAACCCAACAAGTTTTGCGAAACCCTTGCGCGTGCATGCTGGTGCCCCAAGTGCTGCAATGGTCCGGTTTTGGGAGGGCTCTCCGTGGTCGAAGTTTGGAGGGAAGGTGACTCCACTCGACACAAGGTCCTGGAAACTGACCTCCTCTTCCTCCCAGCGGTGGGAGAGGATGGCGTAGAACCTGGTGCTGCTGTCGAGGAATTCTTTGAGCTGAAAGGAGTAGACGTTGAGAAGTCGCATGATGGCAGGAGCTGGGGTGTCGGTGGGGTTGTCAGTGCAGAGGGACAAAGATTTTGGGCATCTTGGGGAAGGAGCTGACGCAGCTGCTGTCGGAGAAGATTGGAAGAGAGGGCGCAACCCCGCAGCTGAACTCAGCCCCAGAGCTGCCGTTCTTTTGCCAGGCTATGCCCGCATGCAGCATTATTTTCCTGCAGGTTGGCGGATGGAGGGTTGGTGTTTGCAACAATGGTCACAATGCAACCTTTACGTCTACTGCGCTGCCATGTCTCTGGCAGTGAGTGGCCGTCGCGTTGACCCACCCGCCCTGAACTGATGCCAACATCCAGTGCCCACTTCCCAACTTGTGCACAACAATGCAAAGGCCAGGACACAATTCTTTGTCGGAAATCTTTCTTGAGTCATCGATGCAGAAACTGACAGATCTAGCCGCACGGAACTATTTGTTCAACTAACACGCCCCAGATGTCTTCTTTGTTGACATGCCGGAACGCTGCGGGCGGGGGGTTTTTCAGCACCAAGCAAAAAAAGAAGATCGTAGTGAGCTATCAGCAATCATGGCCTAGATTAAGAGGATTCCTTAGTATACGGATGTCCATTTCAAAAGTTTTGATTAGGTGCTAAAAACGCCACCCCCTTTATTTACAAATCGGTGGCCTCCTCCTTCTTCTGACCCTCTTTATATTTATCACCTCCCTTTAACTGTGTTGAAATTACAGCCCAGTTGCCCTGTAGCTACAGCACCCTTGGGTGCTGTAGCCTAGTTGATCTACTGCCCTAGGAGTGCTGTCGACTGCACTATGGCAAAGTGCAGTCACCACAACCACGGGGAGTTCCGGGGACCCACCACCTGTAGGCTTGGCCTACAGGGGTAGACCCAGCACCATTGTCACGTCAGCCCAGCCAACTCGTTGCCCTGGAATTCTTTGGATTCCAGCGCTAACGTAAGCACCTTTCCCTCTGTAGTATAGGCTTTCCTTTGTGTTTTAGGGCCCTCACCCCCTGTAAGATTGACCCACACCCACTGAGGGCCCTATAAAGAACCATCTCCCCTCCTGTGTCACTAGCGTTAGATTCTTTTCCTTTCTTCTACCTTAAGCAAGATAGTTTATATATAGCCTTCGGGCAACCTTTTGACCTTCGTGATCTCTGTGCAAAGCCCACTGTAGTCACCCTGTTACAGGGCATAGATCCCTGTATCTCTGCTTATTACAGCAGGTTGGTCTGCTGATCTTAGCTTCCTTTGACCCCGTCCCGGGCAGTCATCGTACCCCCAAAGCCTTCCGCTGCGCCCGTTACA
>Ga0247763_1000237_pt1 | contig 30685 bp, 13 predicted proteins | sample UWRJL141409B4_FD_179926 | JGI IMG/M metagenome (GOLD analysis project Ga0247763, IMG submission 179926) | Plant litter microbial communities from Arlington Agricultural Research Station in Wisconsin, United States - UWRJ-L141-409B-4 | ecosystem: Environmental > Terrestrial > Plant litter >... | reverse complement strand
CAAAAAAAAAAAAAAAAAGTAGACTTCATCATGACGTGAATTCCACATTCGCTCACTCGCTCTCCTCCTCCGAGCCCTCATCATCAACATCCATGCTCTCCCCAACCTGGACCGAGAAGGCCGGCTCCTGGTCCACTCCCACGTAACTGTCACTCATCAAGAACAGCTTCAGGTCGTGCTTGCCGGGCAGCGGCACGGTAAACTCCAGCTTCACGTTCAGGGCCTTGCCCACTGTGACCCTCTTAATAGCAAGCAGCGTTTTGGTGCTCTCCTCACCAATCACCAACCACCAGTTCTCCGTCTTCCGGGCGGGGTAGAAAGGCGCGTGCACCGTCGGGTCAAAATCCTCATCCTCGTCCACTTCGCGCTCAATTTTGATCCGGAGATAGGCCGGTTCGCCCGCGTGGATGCTGTCCGCGTCCTCAACCTCAAAGTCGAGCGAGATGTCGGGATATTTGGTGTTGGTGAAGTTGGCAGCTTGGGCGAGCTGCGCCTGCGACAAGCCGAGCTCCTTCACCAGGGTAGCATAGTCTCGGTTTTCTTCGGGGTTCATCTGCTCCATAAAGTCGAAAACGTCGCGGATGCCGAACTTGTTCGCCACCTTGACCACGTCGGGCGTAAAATTGGGAATTTGTTTGAGCGGGCTGTCCCGGTCCCACATGGCTTGCACCACCATCTGCGACATTTCCATGGCGTTCATGGCATTAAGGTGGCCATCCGACGACAGGATATCGACCGCAGCGCTGAGCAAGCTCAGGATTTTGGTTAGGATGACCTCTTGATCCTTGGCCAGATCTATCGGCAGGTTCATCCTCGAGAAGTGGGCCTGGACAAGGACGAAGGCCTTAAAATGTGGCGAGTCATAGGCTGGCTCGGCCATCTTGACGGGGACATTGTCGTAAATGCGTCGTAGTATCACCTCCTCGTGCCTCCTGATCTGGATTGACTCAAACTCGGTCGCCGATGTGACAATCTCGAGGATGCCCTTTAGCTTTGTTTTCGCGCTCAGGGACAGCAAGAAGGTTTGCATGGTGATGTACGAGATATTGTAGTAGGCAGCAATCATGGCTGCGTTCTGGGGGGCGACTGACCCATCATCCTCATCAAACTCGACGATCTTGGACTCGCCGAGCTCCTTTAGCGTCGTCTCTACCATATCCGACAAGTACTGGCTGAGGCCGTCGTGAGTTGGGTCTGTCAGACTGTAGTAGCTCGGGTTGGCAAGCAACCGTCGGTAGAAGTACGTGAACGTGGCCCAATTGATGGCGTCCTCGCCCGACTCGATCATCTTGGTGCTGATCTCGGTGACGAAAGCGTCATGAAGGTAGTTGTGTAGGTGGGATTCCACTGGGAGTGCTTCGTTGAGGAACTTCTTGTAGTACTCACGCTTCGTCGCGGGAAGCATCAGCACTCCGCGGCCGCGACCATCCTTGGACGATTGCAGCGCCTTGCCAAACATTTGGAGCACCTCGCTGAGGGGGTAGTCGACATAGCGGTGCTCACGACCTTCAAAGTACTGTGTTCCCATGACGACTACAAGGTGTGCAGTACAGTCCAGCTCCCAGCAAACATCTCTAGACGCAATCAAGACCTGGATAGCCCCGTTGTTGTACAAGTGCTTAACGATGCGTCTGTCGCTCTGGGTCAGCGCCTCGTGGTAGTAGCCAACGCCATGCGAAAGGGCCTCGGCGAGGGCTTCTTCCTGGACGCGATCAAGCAGTTTCCGAATCTGACCAACATCAACATTGAGGAAGCGGTCCTCGTCGTCGTCAGCCACACAAGCTGTCAGGATATCTCGTGCGCTGGCTCTAGTCTGCTTCCGGCTAGGAACAAAAACAATGGCGGGCTGGTTCGGGGATTGCTGTGTGATGGCGAGATATGTCGGCTTGGCCATAGCGAGCATCAGCGATGGGAAGTGTGGGATCGTGAATGACTGAATGTAAAGCTCCAGCGGAACTGGTCGCACATGAGGACTGAAGTTGTAAATGTCGTGCTTTTTGGCATCGATCCACTCCCCCACGTCGCGAGCATTAGCCAGCGACACGCTGAGGCCTACGATTCTCAATGGCGACTCTAGTTGGGTGCGGATATAATGCACGCGGGAAATGATGATCTCGTAGACGTAGCCCATTTGGCCGCCGAGCATGTGCAGCTCATCGGCGATGAAGAGCTCGACCGTCTGCACGTTCTTCCTCCTCTTCCACTGGCGAGACAACACATCCCATTGGATAGGCGTGGCAAGAATGAGGTCTCCTTGTTCGAGAAGCCTGAGGTCACTCGTGGTCTCTCCTGTCAGCTTCACAACATCCTTGCCTCCGCGGAGAGGAGCGAGCCGCCTGTTCCAATCCTCGTACCGAATGTCAACAAGCTCTTGAAAGGGAGCGATGTATACAGCCCGCCCCGCTTCCTGCTTGGACCAGTGTCGCAGGAGAGCAAACTCGGCACAGATCGTCTTCCCACTACCAGTAGGTGAGGCAACGAGAACATTGTTGTCGGTGTTGAAAAGCGAGTTGAAGGTCTGGGTCTGCAGCTTGTTGAACTGCTGCCAGTCAGGGTAGAGTGCAGAGTAGTCCTTTGCTTTCAGAGCCGAAACGGGGAGCGGTTGCAGGTCGAGCAATTCGGTATGCGGGGGAAATCGTTCGGGGAGAATCAGCTTCTGGAAAGGCACCGCGAGGCGAGTCCCCGAGTGCATCCACCGGTCCGAGATCACGGAGATGAAGTAGTTCGGTGGTATGGGTTCGGTAATAGGCACAGTGAACTCGACAATATGTTCGTTACTTTCCGACTCGGCGTAATCTTTGCGTAGAATGAAGGTATCGTGAAAAAGGATATCCTCACCATCGCAGTCCTCAACCACGATCCAGAAACTCTCTGCCAAGCCGTGGACATCAACATCCCACTCGAAATTGGGTGTGATGGTGACCTCGACGCGCAGCACCGACCTTGTCATTGGCTGGACCTGTGCTTGCATCTCGACTCGAGGAAACTTGGCTACAAGCCCACAGACGAGCTTACCAGCCTTTGGCATACCGAGCAGTTCACCCATCCGTGGAGGATCGAGATCAAAGAAGCTGGAGAAGGGCACTTCAATCCGCTCAGCCTTTCTGACAATCTCCCCGGGGCAACTAGAAAACTGCCGAAGAGGAGACATGGTCGGCCACATCCTCTTCTCGGCCATCTTGCACAGATTGAGTGCCAATTTGGCAACTGACGCCCACCCTTTCTTCATTGTGATTTCAAAAATTGCACGGAGAATACGTCCCGCAGACTGCGTAACGTAAACCATGTCGGCCATCAGAGCTAGGCCATCGAGACGGAGGCGGGATATGTAGGCTTGAAGAAGCACATTGATCTTCGCTGTAGGCTCCTCAATGCTCTCTTTGACGGGAATAGGGACCTTGGCAAGCAGCTTGGCAAGCTCCAGTTTCTCCTCCTGACGGACGGGGATGTACTTGAACTCAGCGCTCTGGGCAAAAACGCGAAAAAGTTCAACATCGCTGATAGAAGGCTGGATGAGCTTATTGTAGACGTCCATTGAGCCGTAGGTGATATAGTAGTGCGATGCAATGCGGCCGAGCTCTGTCGCCTGTAGCTTACCCGTCTTCTCGTCGTACTTGATCAGATTGGACTTCTTGAGAACTGTTGCAGCCGAATGTATCAAGTCGACACGCTTCTGTTCTAGTGCTTCATCGTCTTCATACTCGGCCCCAACACTATAAAGACCAGGGGACCGAAGCATCCGGACGAAGAGATAGGTGTAGCCCAGCCATTCGACGCCCTCATCGCGACTTCTGACATTGCCAAGGACAATTTCAGCGTTGAGGTTGTCAACCAGCTTGCTCGCGAACTGGGATTCGATAGGCAGCTGTTGATTAAGGAGAGATAAGTAGTAGGGAATTTCCCCCTGGTTCGTGATAATGATGCCCTCGCCATATGTGTCGAACTGTGGTCGACCAGCACGTCCAAGCATCTGCAGCACATCTTGGGGACTCAGTTCTACCCAGCTTCCCTTCTCCGGTGAGTAAACTTGAGTGCCCTTGATGATAACGGTATGGGCGGGAAGGTTCACGCCCCAGGCAAGCGTGGCTGTGCAGACCAGCACTTGGATATGACCATTCGCAAACAGATCCTCAACATCAGTTCTATCTGCTCGACTCATGCCGGCATGATGGATGCCGAACCCATAAGAGAGAATATCCTTGAGATCGGTATTGTTGACCGTATTGGAGGCTTCGCTGAGGACTTCTCGAGTGCCTGCGTCATGTTTGAGGATCTGGTTTATAGTCTCCATCTCGAGTGCCTTGTCCCGAATGTACTTGGCGGTCTTCGCCGTTTCCTTCCGGGAGTGGACGAAAATTAACATCTGGTTTCGGTTCGTGCCCACATGCTCGATGACCTTGTTGTAGGTGATGTCATTCATCATCTTGAGTTGCTTGATGGCTTTCTTTTCGGTCACGCCAATAAACTCCTGGCGTAATGGACATGGCCGATAGGTCCCGTCAAAATGGAACAGCCCGGTCTCAGTATCGACGCGGAGGAAGCTTGCGACGTCCCGGTAGTTGGGGAGCGTGGCAGAAAGACCGATGATACGCACTGGCTCGCCCGTCTGCTCAGTTCGCCGAATGGTTCTGCTGACAATGCTCTCTAAGACCGGGCCACGGTCGTCGTGCAAAAGGTGAATCTCGTCGATAATGATAAGACGGACGAGGTTAGTGTAGGACAGGTCTGTGGCCTTTCGTGTGATGACATCCCATTTCTCAGGTGTAGTCACAATTATTTGAGTCTCCGCGATCTGTTGCTTGGTAAGCTGGCGGTCACCTGTGAGTTCAGAAACCTTGATGCCGAAAGGCTCCAGACGCTTGCCAAAGTTGCCAACCTGTTCTTGTACTAGGGCTTTCAGAGGGGCAATGTAGACGATTTTGAAAGCATCGAGATCGATCTCGCCGCTTGCGTTTCGGTTCTTGCCAATCTCTCGGAGGATAGTCAACATGGCCACGTTTGTCTTGCCACTGCCCGTCGGTGCACAGACAAGCATGTTCCCGTCGTCCAGAAAGGCAGTGGGGTAACACTTGGACTGGATCTTGTTCAGAGATCTGGTCGTACTGAAAGGGGGCTGAGCCCACTCAGGCATGTCGGCGACGGGAACGTTGACATCATTGGGATCGTTTCGTTTCTTGGGTGGCGGGACATGAATCTCTTCATAGCCCTTAAACGTCCGTTTTGTTGATCCAGTGGGGAGGTGGACCTTGGGGTTTGTCATTAGGTGGTTACCCTGGTCGAAGATGAGATTCTCCAAGTTGATGAGTTTCCGCGGTTGCAGTTCCCCAACAAGCTGTCCCTCTTTGCGCTCCAACTTGAGGGCAGCCCCGTTCGCAAAGGCGGCTGAGTCGATGTCCATCTTGATTTCCATCCTGGGTTTCCTTTGCTCGTCTTTCAGTTTGCCGTGAAGCTCGTCTAGTATCCACCGCAGACCTTCCGAGACCATCTCACGCTCTATCATGTCCCGCTCGGCCTGGTTCCCAGCTCTGGCCAGGCGAGTAAGCCATACAACCTTGTCGCGGTTCTCTACCAGCTTTTGCACCAGCTCGTGGTGCTCATAGTCGAACAATTCCATCAAATCGTTTTCGATATCTCGAAGCTGTTTTTCTTCTCCGCCTGGTTCGTCCGGCTCTCCAGACAGTATCCGGAGTGCCGATATTGTCTTATCATGCTGGATATGAGCGTCCGGGTATACATGGCCAATCTGGCGTTGTATCCAGTAGGCATCGATCTCCCTCGCAGGTATGAAATTTTTATCCTGCGATTCGCCACTCTTACCCCCTGGTGCTGAGTCAATCACCATGGTTTCGCCGTCTGCAAGACCAGCCTCCTCCTCATCGCGATCCTGGCCTGCCTCACCACCGTCTGCAACTTCATTGAGAAGAGAGCGCTCTTCGTCTTGGTCATCGTCATCGTCTTCGGAGGATTCGTCGCGGACAACGTCGAGCATGCCATCGTCTTCTTCCTCGTTTTCAAAGTTGACAGCAACACCCTGACGACCATCGATTTCATCTTCGCCCTCGCCTTTAGCATCACCCATTTCCTCCTCGTCGTCTTGGGCATCATAGTCTGTAATTTTCTTACTCAAATTGACCAGCTCGTTGAACTCCTTGGCGCTCATCGTCTCGACCAATATCTCGTCAATCTCCTTCTTCTTGTCAATATCTTTCATGTCGTCATCTTTGAGATACTGTAGCGCCGCGTCGGCGGCACTTCGCACTACTTCGTGTGAGACATCGCCGAGGTGTTTCGCGACGATGGTCAAGATCAAATTGAAGGCGTCCCGTGTTGGCTGCGTCCGCGGTCTGTAGATGATGCCTTCGATCAGGGCATCGGCGCTCGAGAGAATACCACCAGCTCTCGCGGCGGACTCGGCCTTGCCCTTTTTCTTCTCGCGCTGGAGCACAGCGGCTCCGTCAACGAAGCTGCCCCTCTCGACATCTGGAAGAGCGCCCGTCTTCTTTTTCGGTACCGTATCCCTGGCAACGCGCGATCCCATGTCGCGAATAGACAGGCGGCCCGCTAGCGACTCGGGGTCTCCGGTGGCCTCGTCGGTTCGCCTTGTGACGAAGCGACGGTCCGCCTGGAGGACCAGGTTGGACATGGCCGAGTATTTGTACTGCGACACATCGCGCTGGTAGTCCGTCATCTTGGCGGCTGATTCGGGCGTTTCTCGAATGTCAGGTGAAATAAATGGCGTGGTCGAATAAGCAATCGCTCCTTGGAATTTATCGCTTGCTTCTGCCTCCCAGCCAAGTTTTAGATCAACTCGATTGGCGGCAGTCCTCAGTAGGACCCGTCCCCAGACCAGATCCTGGTTCTCCCAGAAGATCGCTGCTGGATCAGCTCGTGCATCGAAGGGCGTGAACTTTCCGGTGAGAAGTTGAGTTTGGCAGAGTCGCAAGAAACCTTGACGCAGTGTGCGCCTAGTGTAGAGCGTGGTGTCGTTGTTGTCTGGTCGTGCACCCACTGGTCAGGGTTGGCAAATATTTTTGCGGCAACCAGCGACACCACTTGATTGGCCAAAGCTGGCGCATACCTATCAGCTGAAGCTCTGACCAGGGCAGCCTGCGGGGAAGGCTTGCAGGGACAACCAACTAAACGTCCCCTCAAGGCCAGGTTCTTGATCCACAATACAACATGACCACTGCCGAGGAAACACTGAAAGCGATTCAAGAAGCCTTTGGGCCATATCTTAGGCCACGGGAAGAAGTCTCCCATATACGGCGGGTTTTAGCGCTCCATCTCGAATCTTGTCTCAAAGACGCGGTGGTTGAAGAGCCCCTCGCGCTGGTTGTGCCTTCCAAACCCATCTCGGCCTTAGCTGCGCGTGGTCTCCAACGACAGTATCTTGAAGCATTAGAGGCCAACATCAAGGCCCGAAACGAGTTCAGAGAATGCATTGGAAGCACCAAAACGTCGAGAAAGGCTTATATTGCAGCCAAGTATCATAAGCCCGACCATCTTCATCAGCACTTCGCAATCATCAGCTTCCAGAAGAAGCGCGACCGCCTACTTGCCATCGAGAAGCACTTGGACTTATTAAGTCAAAAACCGGCCGCATCTCCAGGTTTCTTAGGCCCTGAAGAGACATTTCGCGATTGTCGACCACTTCCTACGGTGCCCAAGGATGTTGTCACCGCCCTCACGCTCAACGACGGCCCAGCAACTACCCACATAAAAGATCTCATCGATCAACTTGAAAAACATGTCCTGCGCGCAAAGCTGAATCTCAAGAAAGAGGAGCAAGTCCTGGAACAGGTCAAATTCCGCTCTTCAGTTGCGCCTGAAACCGTTTCTAACAGCGCCAAATTTGAGGCGCTCAATGCCAGCCGCAACGAGCTCATCAACTGGATTGAGGTCGAACTAGGAAAGGCCGGCGACGGCGGAGAAAGCGGCGATGACGACGAAGATGCCGCTGTCAGCAAGCCATCTAACCGCACCGCTCAAACTGCCCGGCTGGATGAGCACGTTGCTGGAGTGCGCGGGAAGTACAAGCAGTACATCGAGGCGCGCAAACTTGTTCTCCAGCTCGTCAGCCAAAAACCTAAACCCACGATCAGGCCTCTCACTGAAGCTGCACCACCCCCTACCAACACTGCTTCCCATGGCGCCCCAAATGCTCATCTTCTCTCGCCCTACCTCGAAGAGCTCCTCGCCCTCGCACACGAGCAAAAAAGCCTCATCACCCAAAAGTCCCACCTCAACATCTCCATCGCCAAACAGCTCAAGGACACCTGCCAGACCCTCGACCACCTTGCCGAAGAGAGTCAGCTCATCCCCGCACATCCCATGCCGGGCGCCACCTCGCGCAAACCAGCTGTGTTTGGGGACTCGCTACTGGCCTCGGAAACGCTCGATTCAGCCAGCCGTGTCCAACCGTGGGTGTTTGCGGCGGACTCGGCCAAGATCGCCACGCTGGAGGCTGTGGCTGAGAAGATTGACGAGGGTCAGATGGCGCTGGACGGATCGATGCGCACCATAACTGAGATAGATCAGCTGCTACAGTCACCGGCAGAAGGAAAGCAGAAGCAGATTCAAGATCAAGACGAGAGCAGCAGTAATGCGACAGTGGATGAATCTGTAGAAGATATTTGGCTCACTGAAGGGTGGACTGCGGGAAGGCCTGCTGTGGCAAAGAAGCATGTCACTAGAAGCAGAACGAAATCGCAGGCTCAACAGCCTCGGGTTGAGCCGGAGGCGTGGAATATGTTGCATGGCAACCTTGGCTTATTACGATCTGAAGGCGAACCTTCATGAATCTCATTCGGATATTCCGTTGCCTGTTGTATTCAGTGTACACACCCAGATTCTACGTGACCGGATTTGCTCCCCGCGCCCCAACGCCGTGACTCCAAAGTTCCGTTAAGCATGTGCAGAATCTACTGCCCACCCATGATCCCGGATATACGTAGTGAGAGATCCAGTATCGCAAGGTGTTCGTCCGCGCCGTCGACCAGCCGCTTGTCTACCTGCGAGAACACCGTGACGATTTTATTCTTCTGAATATCAGGAATAGTCTCGTCGAAGACGATGGCCTGGTAGAGCTGTGACATGGTCTGCGACGCGCTCCAACCATCCGCTACCATATCCTTGACGGCCTTGGCAGCTGCCTGATAAGGTGACTTACCGGAGCCGTGCGGCTTCATGGCTTTGACCAGTCGTTGAATGGTCGAGTCGGGAATCACGCCGGCAATGTCCTCAACGATCTTCGCGGTGACAACAGCGCTATCCACATCCATCTTGTCTCCCTCGTCGCCGTCCGCTTCTCCCGCACCAACGAGTCGCGCTCCGCTCTGCAGGAACGTGATGGCCTTTCGTAAATCTCCGTCGCTGCAACGAATGAGGGCATCGACAGCACCATCCTCCACTGCCACTTTCTCGAGATTGGCGATATCCTTGAGGCGCATCTTAGCATTTCCCTCGTCGAGACTCTTGAAACGGAATTTGCTGCAACGGCTAGCTAGCGGGTCGATGATGCGAGTAACGTAGTTGCAGATCAGGCAAAAGCGGGTAATCTTGCTATACGTCTCCATGGTGCGACGCAGTGCACTCTGCGCGTCTTGAGTCATGGAGTCGGCCTCGTCGAGGATGATGATCTTGAAGGGCGGGCAGGGATATTTCGATTTGTAGCCGGGAGGCGGGTTGGTAAGCTGCATGCGCGCAAAGTCCTTCACCTTCTCGCGCACTATTGAGATGCCGCGTTCATCTGAGGCATTAAGCTCCAGCACACGGGATTTCATCAGTTCTGGGCCGTACAGCTCTTTAGCGAGCGCGAGGATGGTCGATGTCTTGCCCGTTCCAGGGGGGCCGTAGAAGAGCATGTGGGGAAGCTAGAATGGAGAAAACGGTAAGATATTGTCCAAATCTTGGGGAGTAGAGGGGGTTGTTGTACGTACATTGGAAGCCTGTAGCGTTCGTTCCAGGACAGTAACTGTGTGGTCTTGGGCGGCAACATCGCTGAGCTTCTTTGGGCGGCTTCGCAGCTACTGTTAGAGCTCAATTGCCACATCTAGAACAGGATAGCCTACTATTTCTCAACCCATGGTTGTACTCTGGCGTTTTCAGCAGTGGGTTTTTCGCTGTTGTTTGCTGCGCCGTTCGCCGCTGCGGCTTTTCGGGCTTTGAGGTCGAAGAAGCTCGCCATGTTGTCTATGCAAGCTCCCCGGTAGGTTGGTTGGTTGAGCTGTGAAGAGATAAAAATAAGTTACCCGTTGCGTAAGTGGGGTAGTGATATGATGCTGATCGGCGCCAGCCACCGGGGTACGGGAGTTGCAATTGGGGGTTGAACTTGCAAGTTCAACGATGATGTCGCCGAGAAAGCATCGCGGAAGCCACTTAACGCGTCAGTTCAACACGTCTTGTATCGCGTTTTTTTCTTTGCCCCGCAACCTGGAACCCCACAGGCCGCCTCTTGCTGCAGGCCCCTCCCCCCTCTCCCCCCCCCCCCCCCAAAACCAAGTGCGTAAGTGCACGCACACTTTCGGGAAGGGACCCACTGTGCAAACCCCAACAAACCCTGGCGTTTTGCAACGAAAAATACAATTTTTGATATCATTAACAGGAACAATGCTTTAGCCTACTCATAACAAAATCTCTGTGGAATCCTTTACTTTGTGATGAGCAAACGATGACGTTGGAGCGCGCCAAGGCTTGGCAGTAGAGGTTGAACAATCTTTCAGGGGTTGAACTGGACAGCATTGGAGCAGCGAATAGACGGTCTCGGACAGAACTACAATGGAGACAGGCTCGGCACACTAATATCGGCAGATGACAGACATTATGCTGTTTTTATATCAGGCTTCCATACAGGACCTGAATGGGGAAATGCAGCAGAAACCCCAAGATATTTTTGCCTGTCACACCACTCCAACAGCCATACATGGACATCTCTTGCAACGGTCTGAGTTTGGCTACTTGGTCCCCTAGACGGCGCCTATAGAAACAATGTTTCATCCTTTTCCAGAACGATTCCCAGAGGTAGGTAGCCTCGTGGATGCTGACACTGCCTGCCCGCACACGCCACCAATCCAGCACCAATCCCTGCACACCTCGCCCTTACATGCTGGTTGCACAAAGCAGCTGACGATGGCACTTCTCTGAGCAATCTAGTTGCTTCAGGCTGCAGTCTGGCCTGCTTCTTTGGTGTCCAATAGGCTGGGATGATGAGCCTTGGAAGTTGGGACTCTAAGGTGCCTATCTACCCCTCTCTGTTCCCTCATTATAACAGTCCGGCTCCCCCACCCCACAGCCGAAGTTGGCCCAAACTTAACGCCAAGCGTCTCCAACAGCGACATCCTTCCCCTCAATCAAACCGACCGAACCTCAGCAACCTACATCCCAGGTCTTCCAACACACGCGACTGTACTGCACCCAGTGTGCGTTAAACGAGAATCCGATATTGGGAAGCATTAAGATCCCTTAATTGCTGCGATTCACAGCAGCGAGCGAGCAGCGACGATGGCGGATCAGTCTATCTTTCGCATTACGAAGGTGGGATACTGGGTCGACCAGCTGCGGCGTTTGGCGGGGTTGATGAGGCTAACTTCACCACAAGGAGCTCAGCGATCTCCAAAAGAACTCTGATCTCTGTAGGCACCAACCCCGGCTCCGCGTTTTCAAATGTATCTCGTAACTAAAGCCCCATAGCACTGGCAGTTGCCTGTCGCGACATCGACGTGCGCAATGTCAAAGCCCTAATTATCGGGCCCCACGAGACGCCCTATGAGTTTGGTTTCTTCGAGGTAACTACCCCAGTTGCCAGACTCTCCCCAACCTGTCACTAACCCATCTTCAGTTCTCATTTAAGTTCAACAAGGGCAAGTGAAGACTACATTGTCATCACTCGATTGGTGCCTGACCCTTTCACCGTAGACTATCCGCGCAAGTCGCCTCAGGTCACTGCAACCACAACGAACGGGGGCCGATGCCGCTTCAACCCCAACATCTATGCGAATGGACGAGTGTGCCTGTGGGTTTACCTTGAGTGCTCTGATTGCCATTGTCTCATGCTAACATGGGTCTAGGTCTATTCTTGGGTATATCCTCCACCACCACGTATCGACCAAGATATAAACTAACCGACATAGGACATGGCGTGGAGAGCGAGGAGAAGAATGGTCTGCAGCACAGGGTTTAGAATCGATCTTGCTGTCCATTCAGAGTCTGATGTCAGCAAACCCCTACGAAAACGAACCCGGTTTCGAAGATGCCAACGAGGCTTCGGACAAGAAGAACCAGAAGGACTATGTGCAGAAGGCCGGTCGCTGCGTGCTGTCACATCGTTTTCCGGCTAACTCTCCAATAGATACGCCACGAAACACTGCGCATTTCAGTCATTCAACGATTGGAGGAATACCTGGGCCTCAACGCCGATGGAACGGTCCTGCCTCCTGCCCCGAAAGATGAATATGATCTCGACATGGACATCATGGAGGACGAGTCAACCACCCCCTTCGAGCCTTTCAGAGACCTCTGCAAGCGGCGGTTCTTATGGTACTATGACTCATATCTGGCAGCGGTCCACAGAGGAAAAGAAGAGGTCAAAGACGGTACGCCTTTCACCAGAATGCCTTTCGAGGGCACTAGCAATACAATGGAGGGAAAGTTCAACTACAGCGAGCTTGAGCGCCGTCTACGGAACATCAAGAAAGCTTTGGACAACGAGACCGAAAGCTGGACTAAGGAGGGACGGGCCGCACAGTCAAACGAGAGCACGGTGGCAGTCAACCTTCAACGGCAGTTTGAACAGGCTGTCGAATCTTTCAAGCGTTCCGATACCCCCCACAATCTCGAGCTCGAAGATGGGAACCCGTTTGTATGGTACTTGACATACTTCGGTAAACCCATGACGAACCTCGACGGAGGTCTGTTCAGGATCAAACTTTGCTTCAGTCCCCGTTTCCCCGAGGAGCAACCCCGCGTCAAGTTTGAGACACGCATCTTCCACCATAGGATCTCTCCCGATGGAACACCCTGCTACTTCGCGCCGCCGAGTCGCCGAGAGGATGCAAAGTCACATATCGAGGCTATTCTGGAGTCCCTGGAAGAGGAACAGCCAGCTTATGATCCCCGGACGTTGGTAAACCCGGAGGCCTTCAAGCTTTACTGGGGTTCAGCCGAAGACCGGAAGGTTTTCAACAGGCGGCTTCGCAGGACCGTTCAGCAGTCCATCGAGTATGTATCGTCTAAACCGGTCTTTGATGCACACACCCACTGATTTGGTTACAGGGACTGTTGAGCCAGGACAGAGGGGCCCAGACATCATTTTATTCATTCTCTCTTCGGGTTATGCATGGCATTGGCTCTCAGAAGCGGATCTGGCCGGCCAAGCCGCCGGCGTTCGGGATACCAAGACAGCCTAGGGACTAAATACCAACGGAAATGGCTGTGAGAACTAGGGGTTCAGGCGGGATTTGCTCTTTCTTTGTGAGATGTCACCGGGACGATTCTTTCCACTGCTTAGGAGCAACTTGTGCTTGCGTTGAAGGGATTGGTGGCGTCGCTTAGAGCTTTACGGTAGATAGCCGAGCGCTTACAGACCGGAAACCGGTGCCATGTTGAGATTTGATGGGTTAACGAGACCGCTTTCAAAAGGATCGTATTTTGGTAGCGATAATAGATAGGCAGTTGGGGCGAGATGCCAAGCTTTCCTTTCCCCCAAACGCCATGCTATGCTAATGTTTTCGTGAGATACTATTTTTCATACAACTCGTTACAAGGGTCATATCCCCGTCTTCATCGTTTCCCCTTTATTTTCTTTTCCACCCTGTCTTTTCCTGGGACATATGGCGCTGCTATGCCGGCGAGCCGTTGCCCAGGTTCGCTCGATACCTGTTCGCTGGCTTTGAACTCGTACGTTCCTCCGGGCCCCAATACCTTAGGAACCCCCAGATTCGGCGCCGTGACTTGCTCGACGTGCAGTTTATCTAGCGACTCGCCTACCACACCATACTGAGCCCAGTTGATTGGCGGACACCGCACCACCGTCTGCGGTTTGGGTAGCCTGCTCCACGCAGGAGCAGGAGCAGGAACATGAGCCGGGGCGCCTTTCTGTTTTTGCTTCCCCTTGCGTCTACCCTTGCGACCCGGCGCTTTTTTTGACGACGACGACAGTTCCTTGGCGCCATTGCTACTTTCCGCGCTATTTTGCATGGCCGTATCACCGTCACCATCTCCTTCTCTTTGAGATCCAGACTCTGGTTCCGACCCAGACCCTGACGACGACGACCCATCATCTGATGCCATCCCACCTGCCGCCCCAGGGAATACCAGCGGGTCGCCCTCGACGCCAACGCGGCCTGCCGCGAGATCCGACACGAACGCCGCGGGGTCGGCAAGCGCCGCCTCCTTGGCCCGCCCGAGTGCTTGCATGTCCACTGTGGCGCGCGTTCGCTGGAGCTGGAGGATGGAAATGGCGCTCTTCAGCGCGAGCACGTCAGGGTTATCGTCGAAAGAGATGGGCGCGGCAGGTGGGGGTGCCATGCCGGCTTGATCGGGCTGGGTGTGCCTGAATATGGGGCGGCCGAGCGCAAAGTCGGGGATGCTCGGTTGGGAATTCGGCGGGAGTTGGGCCGGGCCGAGAGTCGGTGTTATGGGGCTCACAGGCGGGCGCATTGGTGAGGCAGTCCGTGGGGTGGTGGGTCGTTGCGTTTGCTGCGTTCGTGGTGGTGGTACTGGTGGTGCGGGGTTTGCTACTGGTCTGCTGCGCGCGGACGCTGTCGCGACTGTCGCGGGGACTGCCTCCGCGGGGTCAGTTTTGATCGTCAGACCTGGCATGGTGCCGCCTGTGAGTGTTTTGGCGCCTCGATAGCTGAGAGTTGTGTATTTTGCGCGAGCGGAATTCGCCCGCCGACGGATGGCCTAGTGAAGGAGGTTTATCGCAATGGAGAGGGTGAATCTCATGGTGGCTCACCCCAAGGCACCGCTGTGACGTACGTAAGTCGGGAACTGTTCAGCCCCGCCATGCAGTTGGTTGCAAAGGAAAGCCGCAATGTTACGAGGAGACTTTGTACCCGGTGGTTCTGGTAGCTAACTTGGCGTGCCAGCCTAACGAAAGAAACCGTCTTTTCCATCACCCCATTTCCACAAGGCATCACAGTGGCCACAAAGGCCGATGCGCAGGGTCTGATTGGCCAAGTCAACAAACTTACTGAGACCTGTTAGTGCAGAGGCAGATCGCCCAAGTCAAGCAGTTGCACCAAGTCCCATTGCACAATAATGCAACTTGAAACCAGCGTTTAAATTCGTACCAGTATTTTCAATTATTATTGGCCCAACCAACCCCAGTGTTTTTTTTTCGTGTTGAATAGTTGATTTGCACGTGCTCTTGCAAGTTTGGGATCTGATCGATGCAATCAGACCACCATCGCAGAACGGGGATGTGACTTCTCGATTACCTAGGCAAGCACCTGGATTGCGTCTCCCTCGGAGCGCCACGTTCAAATAAGATGCAAACCGAACCGCAAGAAATAGCCGAAGTGAATAGAAGAGTGGTAAACGCTCTCATGGGCCACTGTCTGCGGTGTTCTCGCAAGATCGATGTCCACAAGGGTAGCCAAGAATGGGAGAACTTAATGGGCTCCTTGACAGGAAGTTTTGCTCCGGCAGACCAGAATCACTTCCTGTCATGGTGTGATTGTAAATCCCGGAAAAGAAATGCCAGATCTAAAACACGCGTCTGGTGGAGTTCCACGATCCGTCGAGAGTTACACCATGAGACCATTCACGTACTCACGTACTCAACCGGACAATACGATGATCGGCGAAGAGCAACATAGTAGACTGGCTGAGACTGGTCTAATTTAATACCAGGGCTTGGTGGCATCATCAGTTCCACAAGGGCTGTAAGGGTCACTGTAGATTTCCCTGCACATCTCCAGTCTGCTCTGAATGAAAGAGATTCGAGGGCACTTGGCCTGCTTTTGCCTCCTGATGTAATACAAGCCGTTTGGCGGGTTCAAACCGGAATCGGCAGTCGTGTCACCTGAAATCGACCATGTGCTCTGTTTTAGCGGCCGTTTTTACTGCGGGATAATGGGACCGCATTGGCACTTTTGATGGTTGGGACCAATCGGAGCGGAGGATGCCGCTATGTTGCTCTGAGAAGGGGGCAACAGAGGTATTCATGACGTCTTCTATCGAGACTCGGAACTGCGTGTGAGTGGCATGTTTCCCATCCGCCTCCAGTGACCTGTCAAATTCAAAGTATTCAAAAGCCCGCTTAATTTTGCAGATTTCTGAATTCGAAGGTTTTTACAAAATCCATTCCTACCATGGTTTCTAAGTGACTTCCAGCGCCATGAGCAAGAATTGGCCCCACAGTGGACAAGACCCCCGGGATCCAGCCCAGGACAGCATGTCGGGCACGCGTGTCTCGCAAGAAGGCCGACCCCCTGACGAACTCACTCGTCTGCTGCCGAACCGCCTTGACAGCACACCGTATCTCTTGCCCGATGACCCAGCAGTTTCACCATATAACCTGTGGACAGTCCGCATCGTCCGCCTCATAACCATCATCTTTGCCTCCGTTACTTTTTTGTGGTGGATATTGCTGCTCGTCTCGCTGTTTATCACCCCGCCTGGCTTGCATGTAAGAGGGTCACCGTTTTTCGCCTTCGGCTACTCTACAATTGCCTTTCTGATACTGGCTGTCGAACTGCTGTTCTTCGCAGCCCCGAGCAAAGCTGCACGCATTTTGAGTCTTGTCTCGGCCATCTTGCTGCTTTCTGATACCATCATTATTGCAGCAGTCACCAAAACCCGACACGAGGAGGCATGGGTCGGCACTGCAAGCGTCATATGGGCTACACTCGTGGCAATATGGGCTGTGGTTGTTGATCGGACTGTACAGGTACGAATAGCATGACCAGACAGAGCTTCGACATTATTAACACCGGCTCCAGTGGGGGAAATGCGAAGAAGAAGAGCGACTTACTGGACGGCCTGAGACACGCCGCACGCTACTCGAATGGAGTTCGGTGCTCCTCTCGAGCATAGCTCTAGGAGCACTGGCGTTCGCCGTCTTCCTCATGACATGTACCATCACCCTCCGCGCCCTCGATTCCCAGCTCATGCCTCCTGGTGAAAGGTACTGGGTAGACGAGAACAGGTATCAGATCCACCTGTATTGTCGTGGAAACAAGGTGGGAGGCAGTGGAAACAAGACAGCAACCGTACTGTTCGAGGGCGGCGAGGATTCGGTAGAATGGGGCTTGTGGCAGTTCGCTGACAACGCTCTGAACAACGGTTCCATAGGCCGATATTGCTTCGCTGATCGGCCCGGCCTCGCTTGGAGCGACGCTGCCCCCTCCCCTCTGTCTATGAGCATGGCTTCGGATGCCCTCAGTGAGGCGCTCTCCCGAGCCGGAGAAGAAGGACCCTGGGTTCTGGCAAGCGCGGGTATCGGGTCATTGTATTCCCGAGTCTTCAGTTCCCGGCACAATCAGGAAATAAAGGGCATCTTGATGATCGACCCGCTCCACGAAGACCTTCTTTTCCGCGTCGGTTCTCCAGGCCACGGCTTCTCCTTGTGGTTCCAGGGTGTCATATCTCCCTTGGGGCTGCAGCGCATCCTCGGAGCTCTTCTCACCGGGAGAAGCGCTTCGGACAGGACCTGGGGCAAATCATCCTACCAGTCTGGAACCACTATCTTTGCGAAGCTGCAAGAGAACTTGGTGGCAAACTCCCTAAGTAAGAGGGATGTGGTTGCCAGCCGCGCCATTCAGGATAAGGATACGCCCGTCGTGATCATTAGCTCTGGGTTGCAAATGCGGAGGGATCGCGAGTGGGAGGCCAAGGTATGGGCACTATGGCAAAGAATTGGCTCTCTGTTGAGCTGGCTGACTCTGGGTAGCAACGAGACCTCTCACATCTCACATTGAGACTGGAAGACTGGGATATTGTGGATAAAGCGCCACATGATATCTGGCGCACGCTGGAGGGCAGGGAGCTCATGGAGAGAAGATTGAAAAAGCTCGTAAAGATGTAAAAAATCTGTTGATTGCACAAAGCGGGTTCTGCTTGGTGGGCATTTGCGTTTCAAATGTGATTAACAAGGGGGGAAGGCACGACGGAGGAGGTGGTTAAGGATGCTGGCTGGATTTTGATTTTGGTGCGAAGCAGCTATAACACTACAATGAAATGCATAACAGAATCAAGCCGAGAGATGATAAAAAGCTGGAAATCTCCAACACGTCTCCCACTCAGCCATCGGTGATGAAGTGGACGGCACATGGTGGTGGGAACCAATCTTGGACATTGCCAAGTTTTGGTCCACTCCGTGCACGTGCCATTGACGCCCAAAGCTGGCCGAGTCCAACACGAGAGAATCCAGCTTGATTGTTAGCACTCTACTGTGATACATATAAAAGGCTGCACTCTGAACTTCATTTTAATATGTAGAGGCTTTTGAATCTCGTAAAAAAAAAGGAGGTCGAGAAACCCAATAATTCATATCTGCTACTGATAATAGGAAACTGACTGTTGAATGACAAGAGCTGTCTTTCCCAATAGTCCTACGTTAACAGCTGTTCCAGGCTTCCACAGAGGCTTGGAGCTTGGCGGGCAGAAACAGGCGGCTTGCACTGCGAGGCGGCACAGGGCAATATCGGACCATACAGCGCAGTTCCAGGGCCGCTTCACCAGTGCTGAATTGCATCCCCATTCCCGTAAATGTTTCGAATGCCTTGATCCTGCAGTCGCTGCGGAACCACTTGAACCTTTTGCTCCCAGGTACACCGCAATCATCCTGCGCCTTGGTGCACGCTGTGCACACATCTTCTCCATCCCATGTCCATGTCTTGCTGCACGTTTTCTTTCTCCAGTTGATCGTCGGTTCCGTCCGTGCGTGAGAGCGCGCGTTCCTTGGGCTCGCTGGGCGCCAGAAGCTGGAAATTGCACTCCGCACAGCGGGGGGCTGTCGATCGCTGCCGTCTGACCAGACTCGACCTCGATCACAACTGCAACCACTTGCATTCTTTGCCCCCCGGACTCTCGGCCTTTGCTGAGCCTTCGAACAACGAGACGTGCACCCGTGTTGCTTTTTGGTTGCAACTTGCTTGAGTAGTGCGACGGATGCCCGGTCGGATTGTCATCACCCCGCGATTTGATCCCTGGCGATACGTTGTTGGGTTGCCAGCTGCGAAGCACCGAACGCTGCCACCGACCGCCTCACGAAACCACTCAGTTCAATCACTACTGGTATTGAAACCTCGGCGCAGGTCTTTTTTTGCGTTGCCCTCGGCCCTCATCGGTCACCACCGAGACGATTGCGAGCCTCGGGGCCATACAGCGCTTGCTGGCTCACCTCGCTCAGGCGCTTCAACCCCTTGATGTCAAGCATACAATTGCTCCCCTCCTTCCTCTCGCCGTGCCGGCCCGCAAACCGGCCAATCATACGGACCGCGAATTCGCCGTTGCTGCTGTCACCGCTGTCTTGAGAAAGGGGTTCCATGTTTGCAGATTATGGATAGGAATCGGCCGCAAGGAAAAGACGAGAGGAACATGATGGCGGGAACGGATTACGGAGGTGGCGGCCCCCCTGTTGAATGGAGTCACGGGCACCCTCCGGTCGGTGATGTCGCATACCAGAGAGAACCGGAGCTTGCAAATATTACACCCACGTCGACCCGCAACGGACAAAATGGAGGAGGCTATGGGAATCAGTTGGGAAGGCCGCCCGCTTCTCCCGCCATGAGTGTCGGCGACACAGACAACGAGTCTAGACGGAGTGGGGAGCGAAATAGATCACGACCTAGGGGCTCGAGGACAACAAGCGGTCAGGTCCGCACCTGCAAGAAGTGCGGTGAATCCTTGACTGGTCAGTTCGTGCGGGCTCTTGATGGGACTTTTCATCTAGATTGTTTCAAGTGCCGAGTAAGGCCGTCCCTTCTACCGAATCTGCTTAGAAAGAAGGCAGCGCTGACGTAGATACAGGACTGTGGCCAGATTGTTGCCTCCAAATTCTTCCCTGCCGACGATGAGAATGGTGGTGGCCAATACCCCCTTTGCGAAACTGACTACTTTCGCCGACTAGGCTTGCTCTGCCACCAGTGCGGAGGGGCACTACGGGGATCCTATATCACGGCACTCGACCGGAAATATCATGTCGACCACTTTACCTGCTCTTTGTGCCCGACTATCTTTGGAGCTCAAGACAGCTACTATGAACACGATGGACGTGTGTATTGTCATTACCATTACTCCACCCAGTTTGCGCAGCGATGCGAGGGCTGTCAAACTGCCATTCTTAAACAGTTCGTCGAGATTTTCCGAAATGGCGAAAACCAGCACTGGCATCCGGAATGTTACATGATCCACAAGTTCTGGAACGTACGGTTAAACCCGCCGAAAGATGTCCTCGGCCCAGTCCCCGACAATCCTGCTGGGCGAGAGCATGTTCGAGAAGAAGAGGAGCGCATGGAAGAGAAAGTATATCGTATATGGAGTGTTCTGTCCACGTTCGAAGAGTCATCAGCCGCCTGCATATCGGACATGCTTCTCCATGTCAGCAACGGGGCTCATCTTGATGGTGTGGTTGTTGCAAAGAAGTTCATTTGGCATGTCGATGTTCTCTTTCAGTCAGCCGACAGACTAGACTCGTCAATGGGCGCCTTGGATATGTCAGGTAAGAACACGTACACAGCATCGTTGACCGGTTACAGTGGCTAACACATGCATAGGCCTCGCTTACGGTCGTGAAGCCAAGCTGCTTTGCAAAAAAATTGTGTCGTTTTTCTCCCTCCTGTCTAAGACCCAGGATAAAAGCGTGCGGAAGCTTGGTGTCACGCAGGAGTTGTTGACCCTGGTTACTGGCCTCGCGCACTACCTAAAACTCTTGATCCGAATCTGTCTGAAGGGAGCACTCCGGACAGAGAAAGATCGAAACACTCCCGACTGTCTTTACCAGTTCCTCGACGACTTGAGTGATCTCGAGGGGCTGAAAGCCGAAGATAACAATCCGATTGCCCTCCAACTAAGGAATGACTTAGCCCATCTCGCCAACAACGAGTCTGACCAATGCTCGGTGTGTAAGAGGCCGGTCGAAGACGAGTGTGTCAAGAATGGTGATAGGAGGTGGCATCTGGCTTGTGCAAACTGCTCACGATGTGGTGCTGAGCTTGGAAGATCAATCCGAGACGCACGATTCAATCCCTACGACTCCAAGGTATACTGCAAGAAATGCGACGCATACGGCGATGAAGGCTCGCAGCCCTTCCAATACGTCACAAGACTGCGACAATACGTCTATTTGCTGCAGGTGGCTCTTGCGAGGCTTCTTGAGATGCTCCAGGTACACGGTGTTATCTCACCTGTCAGTGAGGGACCGAACGGTCTGGATGCCGAAGGCCGGCCTATCCCAGACGCACGATCGAGGCCTTACGCAGGTGAACAGCCACAGCATCACAGAGGGTCGTCTTATGAGAACGCCCTCAACGATGTTCGGAGGCTCAAGAGCACCCGTATGGATAAACATCTTTCGACAAGTTTCAGAAAGGCGCGCACATCACGCATCATGGATGGTCCAGAAAGCAGCAGTGCGCGTCCCGGGTCTGCGGGTGGCGGTGGAGGCGGAGGCAAAGGGTTTCAGATTGTTGAGGAACATGGATATGATGACCAAGATATGATGCTTCCCAATCAGGACGCCCTGACCCTCGATGACATTCCCAAGATCGTCGCCGCCGAACAAGCAGCACGGGATCGCGGCGCATATGCCTCGGGACGGCAAGAACTGCATCGTTCCCCGGCAACGGAACCCAACTATGGAAGCGGGGGTGCGGTGATGGGTCACCAGCGGAGTCACTCCGATGGTCGACATAGAGATCTGCGAGGCGTAGGCGAACCTTCCCCTCAGCGAGCGTCCCGGAAATATTTCTCTGAGCTCTCGGGTTTGGAATACTTCATTGTTCGTCACCTCGCCGTCTTGACCATGCATCCGATGGTCGAATCCGAGTTCACATTGGAGGAACTCTTGAGCTTCATCGAAAGCCGCAAGCCTGCGAACTTCTGGAAAAACATTGGCAAGGCCTTCAAGAATGACGGTCGGAAGAATGTCAAGAAGAAGGGTGTCTTCGGCGTTCCTCTGGATGTCATTGTGGAACGTGACGGGGCAGAGTCCACCGATGGCGTCGGACCTGGTACCTTGAGGGTTCCTGCCATTGTCGATGACATTGTATCAACAATGAGGCAGATGGATCTATCAGTTGAGGGCGTCTTCCGCAAAAACGGCAACATTAAGAAACTGGGAGAGATGGTCGACAAGATCGACAAAGAAGAACCTGTCGATTTGGGAAGCAACACTGTTGTCCAGATTGCAGCTCTTTTGAAACGATATCTTCGAGAGCTGCCCGATCCCCTCATGACCCATAAACTCTACCGGCTCTGGCTAGCGGCAGCCAAGATTCCGGATGATGAGAAGCGCCAATACTGCCTACATCTGGCGTGCTGTTTACTTCCCAAGCCGCATCGTGACTGCATGGAAATTCTTTTCTGCTTTCTGAAGTGGGCTGGGTCTTTCCACCAAGTCGATGAGGAGGTTGGCTCCAAGATGGATACCAAGAACTTGGCTACCGTGATTGCCCCTAACATTCTCTATGACAAGAACAAGATGTCGACTTTGGATAGCGACCCGATGTATGCCATTGATGCAGTGGAGATCTTGATCACTAACATTGAAGAGATGTGCCTGGTGAGTCCCTTGAGATTTATTGTGCAAAGTTGCCTGCCTCTTGCTGACTGCGTCTTAGGTTCCGGACGAGCTTGCTGAATACCTTAACGATCAAAGTTTCTTTGCCAATGGCAATGAACTGACAACAAAAGAAATTGTGAAGCGTTTCTCCGATCGCAATGTCAACGGGAACGGACCACGACATTTCACCGAGGTGACCGAAGTCGCAGGCCGACATGACAATCCTATCCGACCACCACCACGGAGGGTAGAGACAGATCCGGCAGCATGGCACCAGGAGAGCAGCGTCCGGACGGTTCAGGATCCCCCAACCCCCTATGGTGGACCCCATCAAGGAACACCGCCCCAGCCGCGGCGTGGTCAATACGACGGCGCTGGTCAACAATCACCGTATGGGCATTTTGAGAGGGTAGGCACACCGGATAGCAGTAAGTTGTCTAGACTCGTACTGGCATGACTAGAATAGGGCGACTGGCTGACAAATGATCACCCTCAGTGCATCGAGGGTCCTCCCCACGCCGTTAATAAGTCAACCCACAGATGTCTGCATCTCATGCTGAGCCCTTTGCACCGATGAAGTTGCTGTTTTCGCCCTTGCAATCTGAACGCTGGTGGTGTAATGATGCAGTAGGCGTTTTGTCCAGTTTCTCTCTTCTCTCTCTCATTCCTTTCCTCTTCGAACATACCGCCCCTATTTATGGCTAACTGACGGGCGTACTCTATTTTCTTCTTTTTTTGTTCGACGAGCGTGGGCGCGGGTGTGTTGGAAGAAGAAGTTATGATCAGTTCCAAACCAGCCGTTTCACGTCCTACGGTTGGTATGATGTTTTGCGAACTTTTTTTCCATAGAGCTGGGGAAACGAAGATGACGAGTTGGTGAAAGTAGCTTGGGTCAAGGCGATGGGGTTGGAGACGGCGAAATTGTGAGTGCAGGAAACACACAACCTGCTGGGGAGAGAGAGAGAGAGAGCGAGAAAGAGAGAGCGAGAAAGAGAGAGCGAGAAAGAGAGAGCGAGAGAGAGAGAGCGAGGGAGGGAGAGAGAGAGAGAATGATGATCAAGGTGAAAAGCAGAGGGGACTGAGCTGGCCTAGTGTTGGCCGAGAAAAGACTAAAGAACAGAGAGTCAAATGAAGCCGAGCAAGCAAGCAACAAAAAAGTAAAAGGAGGCCGCATTTATCAAAACAGGGACAGTTTCTTTCGCAGGAGAGAGAGGTGCGTGTGTGTAATGTTTTTGGGAATGGACGGCCCTCTCTGGATGAGAAGTGAGAAAGTAAGGGCTTGTTCGGTGTGCTGCTGGGCTGTGTCGTCTGGTCTTCATTCCATTTGGGATAGCTTGATACCTTGAATATCTAAGGACTTAGCTTCGTGATGCCAAGAGGAACCGATCTTGTCCCTTTTCCGGTGACCGTAACTGCCCACCACCTATTACACCAACCTGGTTTGGCATCAGAGAATAAAATAGATGCCAAGACTCGCTCCAGCTAAAAAAAAAAAAACTGATATTATATGATTATGATGCGGCGATACTGTACACAGTGCTGTAAGCAGCGTGGCATCCCAACAAGCTAAGCTTTCACCTCAGTTCAAAACCTCGTATGATATTTACCCATCCAGCTATCCATCCATCAACCCGCCCAATCGGTCATCAAATGCCCAGGCTAGCCCAACGCTCGTGGCTTGTCTCCCGCAAAAATGCATGTTTTACGTTTCTATCCCGTTTATTTCTTGTTCTCGTGCTCCAGCGCCCACTTAACCGACTTCCTGACTCCCTCATCTAGGCTCACCAGGGGCTTGTAACCCAACCTCCTCTTGGCCTTGGAAATGTCATAGTACCGAGTCATGCAGCTGAACGTGATACGCTGGCGATTAAAGGTTGGTGGCTTGCGGATGATTGCGAAAAACACCTCGCTGAGGAAACCTAAGACCATACCTACATCCCGGGGCAACTTCCACACGTGGTCGGTACCAAGGGGCGAACCAGCGGCGGCCCAGACGGCACGGGTAAAGTCCCAGAAGTAGACGGGGCTGTCGTTGGTGATGAAGAAGGCCTCGCCATCGACGCGCTCATTATCTGGGGGGGTTGTGGACAAGGCGGCGGTGGTGAGGAGGGAGCGGGCGGCGAGGAGGTGGGCGTGGGCGACGTTCTCAACGTAGGTAAAATCGAAGAGGTTGTCGTTGTCACCAACCTGAACGCCGGTCCTCCCTTGTCGGTAGATATTGATCATGTGGTAGATGGCCATGCGATCACCTTCACCGATGATGCCCGAAGGGCGGATAGCGCAAGTTAGAAGTTTGGGGGCTTCGGGGCTGCGGTTCGCCTTGAGGACAATCTCTTCGGCCCAAGCCTGTGGGGGGTGGGTTAATCGGGTGTTTGGGGAACGAGTCTGTGAGGCTCAATTTCAAACTCGTACCTTAGTCTCCGAGTAGTACTCGCTCTGGTGCTCACCGCGGATAACAGGCCACCTCTCATCAGCATTGATCAGGTCGCTTTTGTTATCGCTGGCAACGCTGGCGGAGCTTGTAAAAACGAGAGCCTTGACGCCGGTCTTGCGACAGGCGTCGACAATTGTCTGGGTTCCATCAACATTGACCTTCTTGAACAGGGCGTGCGACACGCTATCATTGGACTGGGCGGGCGGCGAGGCGGTATGGATGACCACGTCAGGGCGAATTTTGGAAAAGACGGACTCGATCGCAGCGGCGTCGGTGATATCGGCCTCGAAGTACTGCACGCCGTCCGAGTCTGGTCGGCGATTGTTGGCACAGCGCAGATCGATAACTGACGCTGAGCAATCGTAGTCGCGAAGCAGCACGCGGACAACGTGGTGGCCCAGGAAGCCGCAGCCTCCTATGACCACAACGGAGCCAAGGTCGGGCTTCTTTTCGGACGTCATTGCGGCTTCTCGATAACGCAGATGGTGGGAATTGAGAACAATGCTGCGTTCGATAATGGGGTAATTGGTCGATAGCAATGGAGTTGGCACAGAGGGTGGAGTTGTTTCGAGACGGTGAGGATACAGCTTGTCGATCTGGAGTTATTAGGCGGGCAGTTACGGCAGAAAGCCAATGGGCTCACTGGTCAGGGATCAGCTGGGGAACGGTGCCTTGCAGCGTGGGGGCGGGATCTCTAGGCCCACCCTTCAGACCTGCCTCCACGAGCAGACCTCAGATATGGTTGAAGAACTGCAAACTTTTGCACCAACCGCAGCTAAAACCGACGTTATGTGGCTTGGCAACGTGTTGGTGACTGTCGACGACGTCAGGAATGAACCGGAAGAATCATGTCTGCTCATCTAGCTCCGTCTCTATGTGAATCCCTGCGAGAATATATGCTCACTTTCACCCATTGACAATTCAATTCAATTCAATTCAATTCATTTTAGGGTGGCCCGCCCTGGCCGTAGGCCAGGGTTAGCAGTGCTACCACCTGAGTGATTACGTAACACCCCCCCGCTAGTTCGGGTCTCGCTTCCTCCGCTGCCTACCTACCACCCCAGGTGGTAAAACGTACTAAGCCAACCTTTCTCGCGCCAGTAGGGCTCGTAGACCAACCTTGGCCTCTACTTAGGGAAGAACCGTAACGCCTGCCTTCCGACCATTGCCTCATATAGTTCCTTGGTACCTAGAACTGTTCCTTTCCTTTGCTTCCCCGCCCGGCACGCCTCCCTTACCGCCGTCCGATGGGCCGCCAGCTCCTGGCAGTACGATAGGTGCTGTGGTTCCTGTAGTACGCTGCAGCTATATACCGGAGTCCCTTCTTTACCGAACCTTCTCAAGTAGCTTATATACGGGCTATACCCCGTTCGGTACTATACGATCTTACCTATCCTGGGCTTTATGGTATTAAGGGCGTCCGGGTACGGGCCCAGCCCCAAGGTGCTGTACCTGGTGGGTTTTACCTTGTCCTACCACTCCTGGACTCTTTGCTCGTGCCGCTTCCGGGCGGCTGCTTTGGCGTAGGCGTGTGTGGGCAGGCCCCTTGGCTCCACTTCCGGGCTTGTGGCGAGTTTGGCTAGTTGGTTCGCTCTTTTGTTGCCTTTGACGCTAGCGTAAGCTGGGTATTAGTTAAATTTTACGCCGGGGTATTGTAAGCTTTTATACGTTTTTTTTACCGCGGGTTAGTATAAGGGGGAGAACCCTTTACTAATTGTATTTACTGCTGCCTAAGAGTCCGAGAGGACCAGGGCCCTGCTTCCTGCTGTGGCTATATTTAACGCTACGGTTAAAGCGACTACTTTAGCGTTAAAAACCTCTGTACAGCTTAATTTTCCGCTAATAGCTTCTACCTCCGTACCGTCTTTCCATACTAATATTACTTAACTGGCTTTATCGTACCCTTTGGTTTTGGATTTATTTATATACAAAACCGTTACCCCCAGTAGGATTTCGGCCTTTAGCTTTTTTACTACCCGGAGTTATTTTTCCTTACTTAATTATAAAAGCCCGGCTAGTAGTAGCCGGTTCGGGGCAAAGAGGCTACGTCGTTGGGTTTTTATCGCCCCTACCTATAGCTTTTGCAGGTTCGTACGCTTAGGGGTAGTATTTTTCCTAACTTTAACCGGTTATTACAGTTATCCGTAAGCATAGTACGAAGAGTGCGCGGGGGCAGCTGTTAACCTAAATTGCCAACACTCCTGCCTTTTAGCTATTTTTAGGGTTACTGGGAGGACGCCGCTCTCCTAGTACAGTACCGCCACCTACGAGGTACAGTACGCCGGTACTACTATTTTGGCCGCTTACTTTAGCGCCTTACCTATTGTAGCTAAGTATTAGGTTTAGGATTTGCGTAGTCTCCTCCAAACTTCTGCCCCGTACAAAACTACCTTGCCTACGTAAGCTCTTGCAACTACTACCGCCTACGCTAGGGGGATTCCCCTAACCGTTTTGCTCAATCCCCGCAGGTATACCACCATAACGCCTACTTTACCAGCCCAATACTTAATATACGCCTTGAACCTTAGCTAGTTATTAAGCTAAAAATCCAGCTACCAAGCCTTAACCTTTAGGTGTAGTACTAGTAGGCCTGCTACTAGTAGCGGCTCCGAGGGTGTCGTTGCGCCTGGGGTTACCATAAGGTACTCCATCTTATCAGGGGCTACTAGGTAGTATAGTGACTTTAGCGTCTCCAGTACCTTAGAGACTTTAGTAGCTAACCCTACCTTTATAACCATTGGCGTTTTTACGTTATATTTAATAAATACGTCATTTATATACCCAAAGGAATCCCGCCCGTATACCGCGTTTACTAGATATAATATAAAGAGAACTAGGGATAAAGGTAAGCCTTAAGGGAGCCTTTTATTTTATAACCGCTGGTTTAGAAACGATTAAACCTAGTATACTAAACTAGTACCAAACCCTAGGTTTTCTAACTACCTGGTAAGTAGGTAGTATTATACGTTGTTAAAGCCTCCTTCTACATTTAATAGGCAGATTTTCGTATAAAGCTTTTTCGCCCAGGCCTTTTTTAAGTCGTATATTAACACGTAAGCTAAATCCAGGATCCCAACCGCCAGGACCACCTTTATATATTAGGGCGAGAGTAATTTTTTAGTAACTATAACGTATATAAGTCTTTTAACCATTAGCCGTTCCAGCCTTTTACCAATTACTAATAATAAGAAGATGGGCCGGTAATTAGTTAGATTCGTTAGGTTTTTACAACCGGATTTTGGGATAAAGACTACTTTAGTTACTTATAAGTACCTTAAATAGTACTTAAGCTTTAGGGAGTTTTCGTAAATATAGTAGATTTTCGGGCCTACAAAGTCCTACGCTACAGCTAATATCCTACCTATAATTCCGTCCTCCCCAGGCGTTTTATCAGGTACTTATAACGTGTAATAATCCGTTTTTTACTTTATGACCTTATACAATACGGGTACGTACTCTACTAACCTTACCAGTAGAGCTTCCAAACGTAGCTCCTTTACCTGCTTCCCTAGGTAATATTGTAAAAGGTAATCTTTAGATTTCTTACCGGATAATATTACCCTTTTAACTATAATTAAGAAAGGTTTAACTTGTAGCCTTATTAACTTTTACACAGCTAACCGAAAAGCTTCCTAGCTACTATTCGCTTTATTAATTAGGGTAGCCTAATACTTTCTTTTGGCTTTTTACAAAATTACGTAATATTACTACTAGGTTATAGTACCGTTTCTAAACGTAGCCCTAGCTTTAGCGCAATCTAGAGTATACTACCTAAACGGCCGCCTACCTTTAACCTTAACCCCTACGGCCCTAGTGGTTAGTATTAGGTCTTTTTATAAGCTCCTAATTGTTTTATTAAGCTTTGTAATTATACACGCAGGGGGGCTCCCTTAGCTTAGAGTACGTAACGCTTGCGTAAAGTCCTCGTAGCAGCGTTCCGGCACTACCTACCTAACGTACGGGTCAGTATTACCCGTTACAGTTTTAATCCAAACTACTTTATAATCTAATCCGTATTTAAACTCCCTGGTTACTCGTATTATAATAGCTTATTCCCCTTAGAAGACTAAGTCCAATACGCTACTTTAATTATACGTAGCTTCGCCTTATAATATTAGCCGTAAGCCCCGTTCTGCCGCTTACTCCGCTACTTTATAACCCCTAGGGTTTATATATATATCTACCCCCTAGCTGGGGTATTTAACGTTAAAATCCCTTACTACTAACTACCTGGGGCGTAATAGCTTAGTTAAGAACTTTTCGGTAACGGTTCTCTTTACAGGGGGGAAATATACATTTGTAATAATTTTTAAGCGGATTTTAATATCCGTTTAATAGGGGCCTAGGGGGGCTACGCTTAAGCTAGCGAGTACCTAATTAACGTAAGTAGCGTATTGTGGCCTAACGTTAATTACCGTATATAGTTTATACAAAGGGTATGTTTTAAGTAATTAGTAATTATCTCTTTCGCAAGTTTATGGCTTTTATAATGCTATTATTTATATATTTTACTTGAAGGTGGTTTATAAGGCCTTATCCGTAACTGGTTCTAAGTTTTAATAATTAAGTTAAAATATAGTAAGTAGCTTTGTTATTTTAAAATTAGCCTCCTTAGGGCTTTCGTACGCCTTCGTTCCTAATATAGCGAAGTAAAATAACGGGGCCCGGGCTAAGCGAGTTGCGTTTAATTAAGGTTAGGAGGGCGGTGAGCTCTTTAGTTGTTAGGGGGTATAAGTCCTGCGTACTAGCCTCTAGGGAGGGCCTAATTGCTGGGACGGAGGCGTTGCGCTTTTTTATTATATATATTGCTGCTTATAGGGTTAATAAAGTGGTTAGGGAAGGGTTTAGTAGAATTAAGACTAGTTTTTACTAATCCTTAGTATCTATTTTCCTTTTTACTTCGCTTAATAATTTATTATCTGATAATATAAGTTATTTCTCGTTATCCTTTATATTTATAAGGAGGTACTAGTAATGGGCAAAGCCTTTGTTCGCGTAGGTGTCGTAGGGTCCTTCTTCCTAGGTCGGGGGCCGTACTTTTAGTACGGGAAGGGTTTCCGTTATTTCCAGATCTAGGCGATTTGTAACTTATACTGGGATCTTGCTTCAGATTACGCTTATTATAGGGGAGGGGGGGGGTAGGTTATTTTCCGGGTTAGGGGTTAGGCTAGCCGTTACTCTAGCCGTTACCATAGCTCGGGTACCGAGAGCGCGAACTGTTTTAAATTATTCCTTATTAGGTCTAACCACCTAGCTGTTTATAATTAATAGGTGTATTACGTACGCGGCGTAATTGGCCTAGTGCGGGCCTTAGTAGTTAGCGTAGGTGGGGAAGGGGTCTTTGGCGTACCTGTAGTTTAGCATTAGCAAGCTATAATTCTTACATCTAATTGGTTTTTGTTAATTTGTGTGGCCTGACTGGTCTCAGTGAGGTCCAGTACAGGAGGTTACAGGGGGTGAGTCCCCTGTAACGGGCGCAGCGGAAGGCTTTGAGGGTACGATGACTGCCCGAGACGGGGTCAAAG
>Ga0247763_1000236_pt1 | contig 30692 bp, 21 predicted proteins | sample UWRJL141409B4_FD_179926 | JGI IMG/M metagenome (GOLD analysis project Ga0247763, IMG submission 179926) | Plant litter microbial communities from Arlington Agricultural Research Station in Wisconsin, United States - UWRJ-L141-409B-4 | ecosystem: Environmental > Terrestrial > Plant litter >... | reverse complement strand
CGGCCAGTTCGAGACGCTCGAGATTCTGGACTTCGGTATCGCCGACGACGAGCACGGCCCCGGGGATCAGAGCTCGGCCCGCCCAGCATCCACCCCGGGCACGGCGCCGCCGCTCTACGGCACGCCGTCGTACATGTCGCCCGAGCGCATCCGAAATGAGGTTGTGGCCGATCAGCGCTCCGACATCTGGTCGCTGGGCGTAGTGCTGCACGAGCTCATCACCGGTCGGGCGGTGTTCGACGCCCCGACGCTCACCGGCACCTGCGCGCGAGTGCTCTCGGATGCGCCGATCGTGCTCGAGACGAACGATGGGGTGTTGCCGCCGGCAGTGCGCAGCGTCATCACCCGCTGCCTGGAGCGTGATCCGGCTCGCAGATATCAGAGCGTGGAAGAGCTCGCAGCAGCGCTGGCTCCGCTGGCGACGATGCAAGAGCGCTTTCGCGGACGCTCGACCGGCGCGTTCTCGCGTCAGCTGGTCGAACAGCAGGCGCTGCTCTCGAAGACGCAGCGCCTGCAGCTGCCCGCGCCGACCGCCGCCGCGCCGACGCCTGGCGAGCTCTCGACGGTGCTGAGCGACATCGGGGCCGCCTTGCGCTGGGTGGCGCGCGCCCTCCCGGTCGCTCGCGTGTACGATCGACCGCTCTGGTTGTATGCCGCCGTTTCGCTGGCGAGCGGGCTGTTGGTCGTTTTGCTGACCTCGCTCCTGGGCGACGTGCAATGGATATCACCGCCCGAGGTCCAGGCGTCGGCGCTGAAACGGAACGAGGGCGTGCGCGTCACACCGTCCGTCGAGCAGTCCGCCTCCCGGGCGCTCTTGCCGCAGCCGCCTCTCGTGCCCGCCACCGACGACGCCTTTCGGCCGAGTGTGCGAGCGAGCGGTGCGACAGGCTCCGCCGCCGCAGGCTCAGCCGGCGACCGCTCCGATACGCCGGTGGCGCGCGCGACTCGTCCCGCGTCATCTTCCTCCCCGTCATCTTCCCAGCCGTCGTCTTCCCCCACGCCGCCCTTGGAGCGAGCGTCGGCGCGCCGCACGCCCCGGCGCAGCGCGAAGGCCGCCACGAAGGCGGGCCAGGCAGGAAGCGTCGACGGGCACCGCGCGCGCCTGGTCGAGCAGCAGCCATCGCGCGTTCGTCTGGTCGACGACCAGGCCACCCCTCATCCTAGCCAGCGCCCCGCGCGGGCGCCCAGCGCTCGCGCCGCGAAGTCGGCCTCACCCGAGGCCCCGCCCAAGCCAGCGCCCGATCAGCCCGAGTGGCTGGAGCTCATGCGGCAAGACGAGGACGAGCCCTGAGCTGACGCCGGGAAGCCCGTGGCGCTCCGCCTGAAGGCAGCCGGAGACGTCATATCCCGACCGCGCTCGGAGCATGCCGGAGGCCTGACAGCCTGCTGCGTTCGGCCACGAGCGAGGACGGAGTCATCGTCGCGAACTGCCTTCGATGATGTGGAGCAGGGGGCTAGCCAGCGTGGCGAGCGGAAGCTAGCTGGCAGCATTCTCGGTGAATAGACGTGCGCCCGGCACGCCGGGTCCGAGTGCGCGACAATGCGCAGCACCGGCATTTGCGTTGCACGGCTTCGATGCCTCGCGCGCGCTTGCTCGCGCTCGCGAACGAATGTTTCGTGATCTGACGAAAGCATGTGGGCAGCCTGTGCGATGGCGGCGACCCGACGGTGGTCACCCCCTCGGCTGACCTGCATGCCACCATGACGGCCGGAGTCATGCCGTGATGGTCGACCTACGAACGACCTTCGCGCAGTGCCTCGAAGCGGCGTTGCGGGCCGAGCTCGCCGACAACGCGGCCTGGGAAGTCGCGACTCGAAAATGCCTCGGCCCAGAGCCAAGCCGCTACGGCAGCTTGCCTCTCGCTCGTCATCCGAGCCGCGCGCCGAGGCGAGGCCTCTCCTCGGTTTGCTCACGCTCTGCCACGGCGAGCTTGCGATTCTCGTTGAGCCGCGCATACGCGAGGTGCAGAAAGTCTGAGATTGTCACGGCGGCCAGCATGCGCAGGACGAAGCGAGTTGGCTCTGGCCGCCACACGAGCAGCCCGCTCAAGCCGGTGCCGAGCCACGGCCCCAAGCAGTACGGGCAGGTCAGCAGGTAACCGATACTGCTCTGGAGCTGCGAGCCGCGGGGTTCGTCGTGAACCTCGCCCGCGCCTTCCGGCTCTTTCCGCCGAGTGAAGGGGGCGCGCAGCGGCGCCGTCACGAAGTCTTTCGTGACGATGCGCGAGAGCTTGTGCGTGGCCGCGCCCAGCAACGCCACATCCGTGCTCCGCGCTTGCCAGCGCGGCTTGCGGGCGACCCCGAGCAGGACGAGCCCCAGCACGGCCGTGTAGGTGACCATCGACGCCGCGTATCCGGCCAGTGGCACGCTGTCTCGGGGTGCATATTCTCGAAGCGATTGTGTGAGCTCAGGCATATCGCTTCCCCATGCAAGTCCGATGCGAGCGCGCGACAGGGCGGCGCCGGTGTTCTACCGGCGCCGCTGCCGACGTTCTGCGAGCGGCCGTCACGCCGCCGCCATCAGGAACGGCGGCTCGCGGCAAGGTTCTTCCAGATGCGGCCGCCCTCTCTCGCAAGGCCTGCCAGGCGTTCCGTCGTCTCTGAATCGGCCGCCAGCTGGCTGATGGTCATGCCCATGCGATAGCCCCAGTTGGCCGCGTCGACGGTGCCGGGCGTGTTGATCCGGTCGCGAGCTCCGAGCGCGTCCTGAAACAGCACCAGGGCGAGCGTCGACGGCGCTGCGTACAGCGCTCGCAGGAACACGTCGCGCGTCGGGCCGTCGAACGGCTGGGCCGGGTCGAGCCCGGCGAGCGCGGGAATCTTCCTGAGCTTCTCCCGCTCTTCCGGCGGGAGCGCGTCGTACCAGTCGGCGGTCGTGTCGGTGTCGTGGGTGGCGTTGGTGCAGACCGACGTGATGGGCCATGTCGCAGGGTCGCGATACTCCTCGCCGTCCTTCTCCCAGCGCAGCACGCGATAGCCAGCGATACCGAGCTTCTCGAGCGACGGCCGCAGGAACGGCGGCACGGTGCCGAGGTCCTCGGCGACCACCTCCGCCCAGCGCGTCATCAGCCGCATCACGCGCTCGCCGAGAGCCAGCTGCGCCGCCTCGTCTGACGGCGTGAACCCGCTCGCCTTCCCGTCTGTCGACCGAAAGTAGGTGCGATAGAAGCCGATCGCGTGGTCGACCCGGTAGATGCCAAACAGCGCGCCAGCGCGCATCGCGCGTGCCTTGAGCCAGGCGAACTCGGTCTCCTCCAGCACGCTCCAGTCGTACACGGGCAGGCCCCAGTCTTGCCCGGTCTCGGAGGTTTCGTCGGGCGGAGTGCCCACGTGCTGGTCCGTGCGAAACAGGTGCCGGTTCGCCCAGACGTCGGCGGAGTCCATGCCGACCATGAAGGGCAGATCTCCCATCAGGTCCACGCCGTGCGCGCTCGCCTCGCGCCGCGCGCGTCGCCATTGCAGATCGAGCTGCCACTGTTGCCACTTGGCCTGCAACAGCTCGTCGCCATGCTTTTCGCGGGCCTTGGCGATCGCGCCGGGATCGCGATCCCGCAACCCCGGGTCCCAGTCCAGCCAGCTCTTGGAGGAGGCGTCGTGCAGCACGATGAACAGGGCATAATCGTCGAGCCACGAGCGGTTCTCTTTCATGAAGGCCGCGAGCTGGGTGGCGCGCTGCGTCTTCTGCTGCCACTCGTCGCGCAAGAACCGGCCGAACGCCAGCGCCGTCGCCTCGGTCTTCACGGCGCGCACGGCATTCCAATCGACGTGCTTCGCGCCGCTCGCCTGCTCGAGGCGCGCGCGCGTCTCGGCAGAGAGGGCATCGCGCCCACCCGCCGCGATGAAGTCGTCGCACTGGTCGAAGGACAGATACACCGGGTCGAGCGCGAACGCGGAGAGCGATGCGTACGGGCTGGGGTCTGCCCCCGACACCGGGTTGACCGGCAACAGCTGCACGACAGAGAACCCCGCGCCCTGCGCCCAGGCAGCGAAGCGCGGAATGTCGGCGATTTCGCCGAGCCCCCAGCCGGACTCGGAGCGCATCGAGAACAACGGGATGACGACGCCCGCGCGCCGGCGGCGCTGCGTCTCGCGGCGAAACACGCGCGCCGGGGCCGCCTTGGCTTCGCGTGCCACCTTCGCGTCCAGCGGCTGCCTGAACAGCGCCAGGGAGCGCGCCCCGAGCTCGTATTCGCCGGTGCACACGCTGTCTGCCGCCTTGCCCGGATCGAAGGTATCGATCTCGAGGAGCCAGTTGCCGTCACCTTCCTCGGGCAGCCGGAAGCTCACGGGCTCGTGGTGCGCGTTCATGAGCACGAGCAGACCGTCGCCGATGACGCGCTGCCCGCTGTCGTCGAGCATGCGGATCGCGTCGCCCCCGAGCATGAAGCCGAAAGACGCAATCTGCGGGCTCTGCCAGTCTTCGGGGAGCATCTCCTCGCCGTCCGGGCGCAGCCAGGCCAGGTCTTTGACCTCGGAGTGCCAGATGAAGTCGCCCGTCAGAAACCGCGTGTGCTGCAGCACGGGGTGCCGGCGGCGCAGCGCGATGAGACGCTGCGTCTGCTCCAGCATGCGCCGCCGACGGTCGTCGAGGTTCCAGTCAAACCACGACAGCTCGTTATCCTGGCAGTAGGCGTTGTTGTTGCCGTGCTGGGTGCGTCCCATCTCGTCGCCGCCCAGCAGCATGGGCACGCCCTGCGAGAGCAGCAGCGTGGCGAGCATGTTGAGCTTCTGCCGATCGCGCAGCGCGATGATGGCGGGGTCGTCTGTCTCGCCCTCGGCGCCGTGGTTCCAGGACTGGTTGTCGTCGGCGCCATCCTGGTTGCGCTCGCCGTTCGCCGCGTTGTGCTTTTCGCCGTACGTGACGAGATCGTGCAGCGTGAAGCCGTCATGCGCGGTGATGAAATTGACGCTGGCCTGTGGCTCGCGCCGCCCGCCTTGATACATGTCAGCCGACGCACTCAGCCGGTAGCCAACCTCCGAGGCGAGGCTCTCGTCGCCTTTCCAGAACCGTCGCATCGCGTCTCGAAACTTGCCGTTCCACTCGCGGAAGGGGTGGGGGAAGTTTCCCACTTGATAGCCGCCGAGGCCGGTGTCCCACGGCTCCGAGATCAGCTTGACGCGAGATAGAAGCGGGTCTTGGTTGATGATCTGGAAGAGCGGCGCGTGCCGGTCGTACTCTCCGGCGCCGACGCGCCCCAGCGTCGTCCCCAGGTCGAAACGAAAACCGTCGACGTGCATCTCGCTCACCCAGTAGCGGAGCGAATCCACGATCAGACGCGCCGTCTCGGGGCGCGACGCATTCAGGCTGTTTCCCGTCCCCGTGAAGTCGAGATAGTAGCGCGCTTCCGGCATGAGCCAGTAGTAGGTCGCGTTGTCGATGCCACGCAGGCTCAACGTCGGGCCGAGATGATTCCCCTCGCACGTGTGGTTGTAGACCACGTCGAGAATGACCTCGATGCCGGCGGCGTGGAGCGCCTTCACCATGGCCTTGAACTCGGCGACCTGCGCCCCTGGCGTTTGGCTGCTGCCGTAGCGCTGCTCTGGCGCGAAGTAGCCCAGCGTGCTGTAGCCCCAGTAGTTGCGGAGCGAGCGGTCTTGCAGGAAGCCGTCGTCGGCGAACTCGTGAACCGGCAGCAACTCCAGCGCCGTGATGCCGAGCTTCTTCAGGTGGCCGATCGCTGCGGGGTGCGCCAGCCCGGCGTAGGTGCCGCGCAGCTGTTCTGGCACCTCGGGATGCAGCTGAGTGAAGCCGCGAACGTGCGCCTCGTAGATGATCGTTTCCCGCCAGGGGGTCTCCGGCGGACGATCGTCGCCCCAATCGAACGCTTCGTCGACCACGACGCACTTCGGCACGCCAGCGGCGCTATCGTGACGATCCATCGACAGATCGGCCTCGGCGCTGCCCGGCTCGTAACCCGCGACGGGCTCGGCCCAGTCGACCTCACCATGCAGCGCACGAGCGTAAGGGTCGACGAGCAGCTTGTGCGGGTTGCAACGGTGGCCCCGCCGGGGATCGTACGGCCCGTGCACCCGGAAGCCGTAGAGTGTGCCGGGTTTCAGCCCCGCCACGTAGCCATGAAAGACACCGGCGACACCCTCGTGTAAGTTGAACCGCTCGAGCTCGTGCGAGGGGTTCTGCTCGTCATACAGACAGACCTCGATCCGAACTGCCACACTCGAGTAGACCGCAAAATTAACGCCGCGACCGTCGAAATGGGCTCCGCGTGGAAAAGGCTTGCCGGGTCGAACTTCTCGCATGACCCAGCTTGTTAAGACCGATCTATCGGAACGACAAGCTATCGTTACAGACGCCTATCATTAGCAATGCGCAGGCTAGCGTCGAGTCGAGCCAGTGCCGATAGCGTTCGAAGCAACGCGCCCGCCTTCGAGCGCATGAACGCCCCTTCGGCGCTGGCCTGCGACGGCGCGCCGTCGCCTTGCGAGCGCGCCCCGCATGTGGCGCGTTGCCGCGTTCCGAGCGGCGTGGCGTTGCGGCGGCTTCACAGGCCCGGATCGAAGAGCTCTGGGAATCTGGCTCGAGCGCGCGCCACGGCGGGCTCGACCCGTCCGGCCTTCACGAGGCGGACCAGGTGGCGCTCGAGCGGCAGCATGCCGGCGTGTTTGCCGGAATGCAGGACGGTGTGCAGTTGCTCGGTCTTGCCTTCGCGGATCAGATGCGCCGCAGCGGCGTTGATGGTGAGCACCTCGGCCGCGACCACGCGCCCTTCGCCGCGCCGGGCCGGGAGCAGCTGCTGGCTCACGACGGCGCGCAGACAGTCGGCGAGCTGCGAGCGGATTTGCCTCTGCTGCTCGCTAGCGAAGAGATCGACGATGCGCTCCACGGCAGACGCGGCGCTCCGGCAGTGCAAGCTGCTCAAGACCAGATGGCCCGTCTCCGCGGCCGTCAGGGCGAGAGCGGCGGTCTCGCGATCGCGCATCTCGCCGACCAGGATGTAGTCGGGGTCTTCGCGCAGAGCATCGCGAAGCCCCGCCGGGAAGCTGGACACGTGCAGCCCCACCTCGCGCTGGCGCACGCGGCTCTGCCCGAGGCGCGGCGACAGGTCGTATTCGATGGGCGACTCGAGCGCGATACACAGACCCGCCGTGTTCTCCAGCAAGCTGCGGGTGATCGCGGCCAGGCTGGTGCTCTTGCCAGCACCGGTGCAGCCGCAGAAGAGCACGAGCCCGTCTTGAACGCGGGTGAGCGCCGTGACTTCCTCGGGCAGCCCCAGCTCGGACAGCTCGGGCGCGCTGCGCGTCAGTATTCGGAGCGCGGCGCAGACCCCTTGCTGCGCCAGATAGACGTTCCCACGCAAGCGATGCGTGCCTCGGAACGTGAACGCGAAGTCGACGGCATGCCCCGCGAGGACCCGTTCGCGGCGTGCCTCGTCGGGCAGGAGCGAACGCAGCTCGAAGGCGGGCCCTTCGCGCGTCTCCAGCCGCCCCTGCGTGCGAAACACGGGCGGCTCGCCCTCGGTCAGGTGGATGTCGGTCGCGCCGGCGGAGACCGCTGCCGCGATGACCTGAGTCAGCGCGCCATCGAGCTCATGCTCCGAAGCCCGAGCGCTGCTCAGCGCAGGGAATGCGTCGCCGTTCACCGCCGGCTCTGCGCCGCCATTCGGGGCCAGGTCTGCGCCGCCGTTCGCTGCCGGCTCTGCGCGGCGCTGCTCTAGTCCTGGTTGGCGGGGGCCCGAGGCGGCGTCTGCCCGCTGCTCGTTGCTCGAGGCTCCCGCACGCACCACGACGATGCTGGCGCTGGCGTCGTCTGCGAAGCTGCCTGTGATCCGCACGTCGAAGCGCGTCTCGTCGCCCGTGGCGTAGTCGAAGCGCGACTCGCTCTCACCCCTGGCGCCGGCTTCGTGCGCGCCGACCATGTCACCGCACAACGCGCGCAGCATCGAGCTGGACGCGGCGGGCAGCGTCAGCCGCAGCGGCCTCGAGCCAGCGAAGGCAGCCGGCGTCTGCCCCGTCTGGAGCCGCAAACGATCGCCGCCGAGCGAGGTGACCACGCTGAGGAGGCCGTCGAGGGCGCCTCCCGAGTAAACCATAGCCATGCTCCGTTTCCGACGTTCGGGGCCTGGGCTACATTCCCGGGCCACGACCGCCGCCAGCGGTGCTGCCCCGGACGCGCGTGGGTGCGCCCGGGGTTCACCACAGGGCCAGCCCGGGTCGGGCGCGTTCAGCCGGGGCCCACCTTCGGGCGGCTATCCCGCACATGCCCCTTCAACCCAAGCCGGGCGCTTTGCCCCGTCACGGTTCGAGACGAGGTTCCCAACGGCTGGCTTCGCGCACCTCCTGCCCCTGCTCAGCCAGTTGTCGCGCGTGGCAAGCGCCGAACGCACAAACGGCAACGAGCATGAGCGAGACCACGAGAACCAACGTTTGCCGCTCCTGGATCAACACATCTGGTAAGCGATAAGACACGAGCACCCCCTCTGAAAGCCCGCAGGGAGCCGCGGGCCCCGTCTACGGACGTGGACTTGACGGCTCATCACGGGGACAGCTGAAGGCGACGCGTGCCATTTTTCTTGGGTCGAGCCGCCTCGCCTCGGTGGCGAGGGCGACGTGGACGATCGCGCCGAACCGTTCACCGCGGATCGTCAGCGCCTAGAAACGAGGGCGAAACAATGGGGTCCCTGTCCCCGTCGCCCCGATCGGCAGGGGGTGACCGTCTGGAGGAGGGGTGACCGTCTGGAGATTCGGACCCCGTCGAGGCTCCGCTGGGCTCACCCTCTGGAGCGCCGTGACGACGACTGCTCGAGCGGTGGAGGCTCGCATGGAATCCGGTTTCTTCCCTGACGATGCTGTGCCATCAGCAGGGTCGGTCGAGAGGAGCCCGAATGGATCGCGACGTCGCCGTCAATACCATCGCCAGGACCGTGCACGAGGCGATGCGCGCGTATCAGGCGGCGCTGAACGAGTCGGTGGCTCCGCCTTGGGAGGAGGCGGGCTGGATGCAGGATAGCTCGCGTGAAGCCGTGGAGTTTGCGCTGAGCAATTCGTCGCCGGGAGCGCAACACGAAGCGTGGGTTCGCTCCAAACAGCAAGATGGTTGGGTATACGGCGCCGTGAAGAACGAGAGAGCCAAGACTCATCCGAGCCTCCGCCCTTTCCAGGAGCTGCCCGAGGCCGAGCGCGCGAAAGACGCGCTGCTCATCGGCATCGTCCAGGCCCTCGCTCCGCTCTTCGGCGTCTCTCCGCGCGTCTGAGCGCGCCGTGCTTCGACCGCCTACGGCTCGAAGTGCGTCTCGAGCCTGGTGCTCATCGGCACCTGCCAGTCGTTCAGAACGAAGCCTTCGACGTCGGTGTCAAAGCTTCGGTTCGACAAACCCGGCACGCCCGAGAACACGACCGAGTCGACGAAGACGCGGATGCTGTGCGTCCCGAAGAAGTTCGAGCCCGCGGCGAGCTCGAGCCCGATGCGAATGGCGTTCGTCTTGTCGAAGTCGCTCGGCGTCTGAGCGATTGGAAAGCTCGCCACGTTGAACACCAGGTCGTGCCAGGTGTTGGGCTGGAAGTTCTCGAGAGAGAGCAGCCGCGCTTCGGTGAAGAAGCCCGGCGGGTTCGACTGCGGCGGCGGCGGGCTCTGCGCGAAGGCCTTGATCACCATAAAGCCGCTGTCGCTCCAGTCGGCGGCCGTGTCGTTGACCGCCTGCACGCGCCACGTGATGACCGCGTCGCTCAGGTCGACGGCCGCGTCGTCGAGCTGGAACTCGAACACTGCCTTGTCGCCCGTGGTGGAGACGGGCACGATCAGCTCGACGCAGCCGGTGCACGTCGCCGGCACCAGAGGGCCGCCCCCGCCCGCGCCGTCGCCGCCCCCGCCCGACGCGCCTCCACTACCTCCGGAGTTGCTGCCGGCGCCGCCGTCGGGCGGGTAGCCGCTGTCGCCGCCGCTTCCCCCCAGGACGCCGCTTGCTCCGCTCGTGCTCGAAGCCGTGGCCGAGCCGGCGCTGCCGCCCTCTGCCTCGCCGGGCGCGACACCGCCGCTGCCGCCTCGAGTGGTGACGACACCCTCACCGTCGCCCGCGTCGGCGTGAAAGGTGTGGTCGAGGCCCAGGCTCAGCTGGCAAGCGGCGCCTCCGACGAGCGCAGCGCTCACGATCATCGCCCGCATGCGCTACCGCTCCCGATCGGACCCGCCCTCAGCATTCTTCTCCCCACGTCGTCGAGACGAATCGAGCGCCCGTTCGTCGCACGAAAGGCGCGCGCCGTCGCCCGAAATCGGCAGCGAGGTGTCGGCGTGGCACAGCCGCGAGAGTCACAGCGGCACAGCCGCGAGAGTCCAGCGGCACAGCAGCCCTCATCACCACCGGTGAGCGCATGTAGTAGCAAACCGCCGAGGCCCGCACGCTCATCGTGCACGGGCCGCGCCCCGTGGTATTTGAGGAACGGAGCTCGCGTCTCGAGCAGGGGTGACATGGCAAGAGGGATATCATCGCAGGCCGCGCCTGCGCGTCTGCGCAGACAGGTCGGAGCGCGCGTCGCGCTCGTGCTCGCCCGCTTCGGATGGGCGATCTCGCTGGGCGTGCTGTCGAATGCGGCGCTAGCGCCCGCGCGGGCGCAGACCCCAGCCGATGCGACGCCAGCAGACGCGGCGCGAGCGGCGCAGGCAGACCAGCTCTTCGCCGAGGCGCGGGCGCTGCTGGATCAAGGGCGATATGCGGAGGCTTGCGCCAAGTTCGAGCTCAGCTCGAGCATCGAGCCCTCGCCCGGCACCTTGCTCAACCTCGGCAACTGCTACGAGTCCGAGGGCGATCTGGTGCGCGCCCTGTCGACGTTCGAGCAGGCCTTCATGGACGCGCAGCGCAACGCCGACCCCGAACGCCGCCAGGCCTGGTCCGACGCAGCGCGCGAGCGGATAGCGCGCCTCGGTCGGCGGGTACCACGGCTCACGCTGCGCGGCCTCGAACCGGGCACCACGACGGTGCTCGACGGGCAGGCTGTCGACGCCAGCAGCGGTCCGCTGCGGGTCAACCCGGGCCACCACGTGCTCGAGGCCCGCGCTCCCGGCAAGCTGCCGCGAACGCGCGAGCTCGACATCGGCGCGGGGCAGCACCTCGCCATCGACCTGCCACCGCTCGAACCCGTGCTGCCGCTGACCGTCGCCCCCGCTCCGGCGGCGCCGCCTCCTCGCACCGTAGATGGCGCTGGGGCACCCGTGCAGCCACGAGAGGCCCAGTCATCGGCGCCGGCGCCAGCCCCCGCCGAGGCGGCGGGCTACGGGCCCTGGCCCTGGGTGCTCACCGGCACTGGCGCGACGCTGCTCGGCGCCGGCCTGATCACGGGGCTCACCGCCCGATCGCGCTCCGATCGGCTCGATCGCGAGTGCGGCGGGCGCAACTGCGACCCCTCGCTCGCAGACCTTCAAGACAGCGCCCAGACCCTCGCCCTGGCGACCGACGTGCTGTTGATCAGCGGCGCCATCGCCGCCGGGGTCGGCGTCACGCTGTTCGTCCTCGACCACGGCAGCGAAGCCGCCGACACCAGCGTCCAGGCAAGCTGCGACGCCTTCGGCTGCGGGCTGCGCGCGGCTGGCAGCTTCTGAGGCGCTCGGGGGGGCTCGGCAGAGGCGCCTCGAGCGGCTCGCGCCTCGTACTCGCTGTCGTGACAGACGATGATCCTGAAGGGCCGGCGTCGAAACGACCGCGGATCGAGTGCTGAGCACCGACGCGACCTTTGTGAAGTGAAGCGTGGGCCATCGTTGACATGCGCATACGCATCTGCATTCTGTGCGCTCTGAAGCAGCACCTCGAGGGCGCTGAGAGGCCTTCATGAAGATCGAAAGCGTCCCGTTCGCCGCCGTCGATTGGAGCAATGTCGAGCCGGTCCTACACGCGGGCGAGCAGGGCACTGCAACCTGGCGCATGATAGAGATTGGTAACCTACGGGTGCGCCAGGTCGAGTACAGCGCGGGCTACGTTGCCGACCATTGGTGCGAGCGTGGCCATGTGCTGCTCGTCCTCGAGGGCGAAATCTCCACCGAGCTTCGCGACGGTCGGCGCTTCTTGCTGACCGCTGGCATGAGCTATCACGTCGCAGATGGGGCGGAGCCCCATCGATCGTCGACTGCTGTAGGTGCGCGGCTATTCATCGTGGATTAGGCGAATCGGCCCTCGCTGGGTTGCTCTCAGACGGCCGGTCGTCGATCGAAGGCCCCCTTTGCGGGGTCACTCGTCATCCGCGGTTATCGCCGGTCAATCGCCCTCGTCGACCCAAGGCGAAGCCTACCGGTACTCGAGCGAGAGCTTGTACTGATTGTTCGTCTCGAGGTCGACGGGGCCGCTCGAGACCCGGATGAAGACGTCCTGCGGCGCGTCTCCGTTCGCGAACGAGACGTTGCTGACGTACGAGGACACCCTCTCTCGTTCATTGGAGAGCTGCACGCCGTTGGCGTCCTCCACGGTCAGGAAGTAGAAGTCGACCTGATTGGCGAGCATGTCGACGCTCACCGCCTCGCCGGCGTCGAGGCTGATGCGGTAGTAGTCGTAGTCGACGGTGACGATGGTCGTTCCGGGCGTCGGCACGTTGACGATGCGACCCGCGATCTGACTCTGGGTGCTCGCGACGACCGTCGCGGTCGGGACGCTCTCGTTATCGGCGAGCTCGGTGACGCCGGCAGAAGCATCCACGTCGAAGACGACCTCGGCCGATTCGGTCACGTTGAGGCTCCTGTCTTCCGCGCGCGCGACCAGGGTGTGGGGTCCGTCGGCGAGCCCCGACGTGTCGAAGAGCAAGATGTATTGATCGGGGGGGTCGAGCGACAAGAATGCAGGAGGGGCGCTGCGACCCGTGGGCTGGCCATCGACCAGAAACTGAACGCGATCGAGGCGGACGTCGTCGGTGGCGATGGCGGTCAACTGGATCAGGCCAAAGTTGCCCTCCACGCCGGCCGTGACCTGGGGAGGCGTGGTGTCTGGCCCATCATCGATCGGCCCCTCGCTGGTCGCATCCGCTTCGTCCGGATCCGTCGTGCCGCCCGGTGCCGTGACGGATTCTCCGGGCGACGTGCCGTCGTCCGTCGCGTCGCCCGTGGGCGGCTCGGCACCGCCTTCATCTCCGGAGCTGCTGCCGGAGCCACTCCCGTTGTCATCGCCGTTGTCATCGCCGTTGTCATCGCCGGAGCAGGCGGCGAGCCCGACGAGCGGAATGAACGAAGCAGCGCGGATGATGGTCGAGAGTCTGATCATGGGGCCTTCCTTCTCCAGGCTGAGCGCTCGCCGATGAACGCTACTTTTCACGGTTGACGAGGGCGTACGCGCCAGGCGCCGATTCCGCACGACCCCGAGAGTTGGATATAGCCACGCTCGCGGTACCGTCAACCGCACGAGGTGCCGCATAGCGTCGATCGCCGTCGCCAGACAACTGACAGTCGGCAGTTAGCCGCAACCATCGGTTGACAGCGCCAACGGAAATGCACGCTCGCTCGCGCGCCGATGTCACGGAGCCGCCGCTGCGACGTTTGTGCCAGCGGCGCGCCAGGCGCATCACCCGCTCATCATCGGCCAAACGAACGGCGGTAACCCTGCGGGCTCGTGCCGACGGCGCGACGAAACTGCTCGCGCAAGGAGACGGCGGAGCCGAAGCCGACGCTGCTCGCGATGCGCTCGATGGGCTGGGTGGTGGTCTCGAGCAGCTGCTGCGCGCGGCGAATGCGGGCGCGGAGTAGCCACTTCAGCGGCGTCGTGCCCGTTTGCTCCCGGAAGTGGCGGCTCAGCGAGCGAACGCTCATGCCCGCTCGACGAGCGATGGTCGTGATCGGTAGCTCTTCGTGCGAGTGGCGTTCGAGCCACTCGAGCAGACGGGAGAGTGAGGTGCTCTGCGGCTCGGGGGGCGCGTGCTCGATGAACTGCGACTGCCCGCCGTCGCGCTCCAGCGGCATGACGCAAACGCGGGCTGCCTGCGCGGCGACGGCTCGGCCGAGGTCAGCCCGTACGAGGTAGAGGCACAGGTCGAGCCCCGCCGCGGCGCCCGCCGAGGTGAGGACCCGACCGGCATCGACGTAGAGCACGCCCGGGTCGACCGTGACGAGGGGAAAGCGGCGCGCGAGCTCGGGGGCGGCGAGCCAGTGGGTGGTGGCGCGGCGCCCATCGAGCAACCCGCTGGCGGCGAGGACGAACGCGCCCGTGCAGATGGAGGCGATGCGCGTGCCCGACGCGGCTGCCCGGCGCAGCGCGCGGATCAGCGGCGGCGGCACGGGTGCGTCGAGGTCGGTCAAGCCAGGCACGATGATGGTGTCGGCGCGTGCGAGCTCCGACAGTCCGTGGTCGACACGCATGCGAAAAGCGCCCGCGTCGACCTCGCGGGCGACGCCGCACACGCGCACCCGATACGCGGAGCCGCCGCTCGGCAGCTTCACCTGAGCGAACACCTCGCACGGCGTCGCCAGATCGAAGGGCACGAGGCGGTCGAGCGCGACGACAGCAACGCGGTGCATGCGGGCAAGGTAACGGAGGACGAGCGGCGCAGCCACTCGCGCGCGCACAGACCGCCGGGTAGCGGCGGCCCGGCAGGCTTGGCCAGATTCCGTCGATCATTGTCCTTTCGGCCACTCGCGGAGCGGGCGCCCGAACCCGATAGTCGAGGCGGCTGGGCCGAGCCCATCTCTCGCGAAAGGTCGTCCGCCATGTCTCACGAAATCACCGCCTCCCGCCCCACGCTCTCCGCTCTGGTCGCGCTCGCCGGCGCTGGCCTCTGCGCCTGCGACGAAGCCGACGCGGCCTCCGGGAGCACGTCGTTCACGGGTCGCGTCGAGTTCCCTGCCTCGGTCGCCACCGTGACCGTGCCGGACAGCGACTTCGCTCGCGCCGCAGCCGAGCTGGCGTTCGCGGCCTCGCCGGAGTACCTGAGCAACCACCTGATGCGGACGTATCTGTTCGGCGCGCTGCTGCTGCGGGCCCAGGGGCGCGCGCACGATCCGGAGCTCACCTTCGCGACGGCCATGTTGCACGACCTCGGGCTCGTGGAGCCGTACATCAGCCCCGATCGACGCTTCGAGCTCGACAGCGCGGACACCGCGGCGCAGTTCCTGTCGGAGCAGGGGCGCTCCGCGGAGGAGATCGAGATCGTGTGGGAGGGCATCGCGTTGCACCTGACCGGCGACATCGTGACCCGGATGGCGCCCGAGATCGCGTTCGTCGCACTCGGAGCCGCCGCGGACGCGGTGGGCGCGGGCCTCGACCAGCTCTCTGGCGCCGACGTGAACGCCGTGCTGCAGGCCTACCCGCGGCTCGGCTTCAAGGAAGCCGCCGTACAGGGCATCATCGACCAGTGCGAGCGCAAGCCGTTCGCCTACGCGCTACACCCCTGGGCCGAGGTCGCACGTCGCCACAACGCAGATTTTCCGGCGCCAACCGTGGAGGATCTGATCCGCGCGGCACCCTTCACCGACTGACCCGCGTCGGCGGTGTACGTTACTCCTCGGGGAGCGAGCTCAGCGCCAGACGGCGGCGACCAGGACGCCCACCACGACGACACCGGTGACGCTCGTCGCCAGGCCAACGGTGACCGGGCCCGCCGTGCCGATGTCCATGCTGCCTGCTCGGAGGCGTCGGACGATCGCGCGGTGCCGCAGGCTCGCCCAGACGTTGACGCCGACTCCGGAGGCCGCGACCAGCGTCCCGATCCAGCCGCTATCCACCCGCTGGGAGACCACGTGCCCTCCGGCGTGCGCGAGCTCGCGCAGGAACAGACCAAAACGGGCGACCACGAAGCCAAAGCCCATGAGCGCGATGCCGGTGCGGAGCCAGGCGAGCAAGGTGCGCTCCGCAGCCAGGAGATCCTTCGGGTCGAACATCGGGGCGAGACCCTAGCGTGCAACACTCGAGATTTCGAGCAGGCAGCCCGCGACCGGTGGGGCCTGCGAGGCGCTCGGGCGGGGAGTGGGCGCCGCATGCCCCCTTCATCGGCGCTGGGTGGTCGCGACGGGAGGGCCCCCAAGACGCTCCCCGTCCATGACGATGCTCTCTCGGGTTCGCAGCGAGTGGTGGCGCGCTCGGGGCGCGCGCTTCAGAAGGGAGCACCTGACGAGCCCGCGCGCGGGGCAGGGGTCGAGAGCATGACGCCTTCGACCGAAGCCGAGCGTGGGCAGGTCGAGGTGCGAGAGGACAATGATCGCGATTGCGTCCAAACCCGCGGCGCGAATACGGGATTCCGACACTCCCTGTTGCTGGATGCAACATTCGATGCGTCACATCCCCGACCTCGGTGCGCGTTCGCCCACTGATTTTCATTGACAGCGCTGAGGTTCATTGCTCGCTCGTTAGCTCCCGCTAGTCTTTACAATCGTTAACGGGGCGCTGTGTCCGGGGGGAATCTTCCTGGCCTCCGGCGCGACCCGGGGCGCACTCGATCCGAGGGATTGACCTCGGGTGCATCGAACCGCGTCAAACGAACGAGCCAGCAGCCATGTCATCATTCGAAATCCGCAGCAGTATCGGTCTACTCACCAGCTCTCTCGCGCTCCTCCTCTCGGGATGTGGCGCAGAGAACGACCTTCCCGACGAGGTCGCCATGGACGCGGAGCTCGGAGAATCCTACCAGGCGATCGGGGGTAGTTGTCTCGGTGCCAACGACACTGACTCCCTCTCGGCGACCTTCGCCGTCGCCATGGCCACCGAACTCGGGCGGTGGGACGTGGCCAACGATTTTTCGGTCATCAATGGGAAGCTCGAGTACTCGACGACGGGGACCCTCATGTGCGGAACCGGCGGCGTGAACTGCCCCCAGACGACCGCGCTGCTGCGCCTCCAGGATGACGCCTCGAGCAGCATCCCGAACCACAGCCCGTCACACTATCGTTCCACCCTGGTGAGCCGCTTCAGCAAGCAGACGACGGTGCTGAAGAGCATGGTCGATCAGATGCTCAACGTGGACGAGGGCATCTACCAGATTCGTAACCAGCGCAGCGGCAAGCTGCTGGTGCCCCAGAGCGGCTCGACGTCGAGCGGGGTGGCGATTCAGCAGTCGGATGCCTACAGCGCGAGCAGTGCCTCGCAATGGCGGGTGACACTGAAAGGCACGCGGCAGCAGATCAAGAACGTCAAGAGCGGCCTCTGCCTGGACTTGCAGACGAACACGACGAGCACGACCACGCTGGTGCAGCGGTCGTGTAGCACGGCGTCTACGCAGGGCTTCCGACTCGCGCTCAACAACGGCGTCTTCTGGGTTCGTACGGCGGCGCCCGACATGACGTTGACCATCAATGCTGGGTCGACCTCGAACGGCGCCGCGCTGACGCAGAACTTCGTGAGCACCACGAGCGCTCCCGCAGCCGCCCAGTTCTTCTCGTTCGAGAAGGTAGGCGCCGGGCCGCACCGCAACCTGCTGGAGACGGCGACGGCCGTGTACAACATCAAGGCGTCGCACAGCGGTGGCTACATGGCCGTGCCGAGCGCCAGCCTGACAGACGGGCTAGCGGTGGTTCAAAACTCGTACATCTCGGCCGACAAGCGCTTTCACTGGTATGTCACTCAGGTCGGGACCACGACGCTGCAAGGGACGCAGTCGATCGTCTACCAGCTCATCAACCGCCGCACGGGCAAGTGCCTGGACCTGACAGCCACTGCTCCCTATAAGGCGGTCCAGAAGACCTGCTCGACCGCGTCATCCCAGCAATTCCTGATGGTGCCTACCGGCGATGGAACTCAGGTCCTCTACACGGTCAACGGCATGACCTTGGGTGTGCAGAACGGCTCCACCTCTTCCGGAGCCCAGTTCGTGGAAGGTGGCAACACCTGGCAGACGTACAACAAGCTGCTGCTCGCGCCGATCCTCGCGGGAGAGCCCCACCGGCTCGACTGGGCGTATGCCACGACCGAGGGCGCGCCCTGCGGTCAATACGACTGGTTCGACATCGAGCGGCCGAACGGCAATCCGCTCGAAGACCCTGCGGACACCTACGTGCAGCTGATCTTCGCGGGCGGCAAGCAGACGCCGACCGGAGCCGACGTCAACCCGTACATCGCCCAGCAGGTCAATGGCAATCAGGTCGCCATCGATCCGACGTACGGCTTGAACGGATCCGGCTCGACCTCGTCGGGCACATGTAGCGCGTCCTGCGTCAAGGTGAGCTCGACGAGCGTCGCGGGTCAGTGTTGCTCGTGTAGCGGCAACATCAAGTCGTTCGTCAAGTCTGCCTGGAACGCGACCACCTTCGTCTGCCAGTAAAGCCGAGCCGCCGCCCCTACCGGATGGCGATCGGCGCCACCGTCGAGCCCGTGCCGCCCTTGATCTTGAGCGGCTGCACCATGAACGCGAACTCGTGGACGCGACCGGCGGCGAGCTCGTCGAGCTTCATGTTCTCGAGGATGTGGATGCCGTGCACCACGAGCATCACCTGGTGCACCGGCAGCGACAGGTCGGGATCGGGGTTCGGGCCTACTTCCACCGGCCAGTTGTCGGCGCCGACCAGCAACGGGTCTCGCTTCGCCAACCACTCGGCGGCCGCGACCCCGATACCCGGACACGTCTTCACGTAGCGGGCGTTGTCGACGTTCCAGAGCTTGCCCCAGCCGGTGTGGATGAGCACGGCGTCGCCCGGCTTCAGGCTCTGCTTCTGTCGCGCCAGAGCCTGCTCGAGATCCTGCGGCGTGATCTCGTAGCGGTCGGGCAGCATCGGTACGCCCTTCAGCGCCGCCACGTCGATCAGCACGCCGCGAGCGATCAGCGAGCCGACGTTCTCGACGCCCAGCTTGCCGAAGCCGGTGCGCGACTCGTTTCCGGCGATCGGCACGCAGTTGTAGAACCTATCGCCGATCATCTGGTGCGGGAAGGCGTCGAACTGCGTGCCCACCTGCCCGAGCTCGGTGATCACGATCTCTTCGTTGGTGCCGCGCTGGTTGCGCCCCGGGTTGATGCCGGTGCGCTTGGTGTGCAAATCGAAGCGGCGGGTGCCAAAGACCGGCATCGTGCCCTCCAGCACGCGCCCGAGCTCGATGATCTGGCCGGTCTTCACCAGCTGCAGCGCCGCCAGCACGCTGGGCGGCTTGACGTGGTTTGCCGAACCCCGCGTGTCGGCCGCGCCCCACTTCGACGGGCAGCGCTGCGACTCGGTCGGAGGGTTCCAGCCCTGCGCACGAGCGGGCGTGGCGGCCGCCAGCAGCATCAACAGAACGGTGGACGGGAACGCAACGCGCAACGGCGACCTCCGGGACGACATGTCGGTGAGGCTAGCATCGCGCCGCGCATCGCCTGGCCCCGAATGGGTGACGGTGATTGCGCTCGAATGAGCCGTCACTCGCGCGGCCGTCACTCGCGCGGCCGTCACTCGCGCGGCCGTCACTCGCGCGGCCGTCACTCGCGCGGCCGTCACTCGCGCGGCCAGGGCGGCGGAATCACGTAGTCGCGCCTCAGCTCGGCGTGGTTTCGCCAGCCCAGGGCCTCGCGCTGGATCAGCAGATCCCGGAGCCGCCGCTCCGCGTGGGCCCGCTCGCGCTCGAAGCGCTCGACGAGCGCCGCCCGCTCGGCGCCCTCGGCCGGGGGCGCCCCCTCGAGCTGGGCGCGCGTCGCGCCGGCCTGCGCGATCGCCTCGGCCAGCAGCCGGCCCGCCTTGCCGAGCGAATGGGCGATCTCGCCGGCGAGCTCGCGTTCGGTCGCCGCCAGAGCGGACGCGCCGCGGCGCTCGCCCGCCGTTCGGGACGGGGCCGCGGAAGGCGAGCCCGAGGTGCGCTCGGCAGCGACTCGCCCGAGCAGGTCTTTGATGTGGTCCGCCATGCCGACGGGGAATGATAATCGATGCTGGCGAGCCAGGTCGAGGCCGGGTCCAGGCGGGGCAGAGCAGATCAGGGCGCGCCCCGGGGCTTCCAGCCGATGACGAGCGGCGGGGTGCCGCGCTGGGCCCGACTATTGCTCTGAAAGGGAGCGGAGGGCTTCATGGCTCAGAATGGACATCGTCTCAATGGTCAGCGCGTCGCGGTGCTCGCGGCGGATGGGTTCGAATATGTCGAGCTCAGCGTACCGGTCGCCGCGCTGCGCGCCGCCGGTGCGAAAACAGAGGTCGTGTCGCTGCACGCCGGCAAGATCCGGGGGATGAACCTGACGGAGCCGACGCGGAGCGTGCGCGTAGACCGCACGCTCGACACCGCCGACGCCGCGGACTACGACGCGCTGCTCTTGCCCGGCGGCTTCATCGGACCCGACTTTCTGCGGCAAAGCCAGCTCGCGCGCGAGTTCGTGACGGCCTTCGACCGAGCCAACAAGCCGATCGCGACGCTCTGCCACGGGCCGCTGCTGCTCATCTCTGCCGAGCTCGTGACCGGGCGCCGGCTGTCGGCGTGGCCCGGGATTCGAGAAGACATCGTCCACGCGGGCGGTATCTGGCGCGACGAACCCCTCGTCCGCGATCAGAACTGGGTGACGAGCCGTGGCCCAGAAGACATGGCCGAGTTTGTCGAGGGCATGCTCCTCTGCTTCGCCCAGAGTCCCGAAGAGCTGCTCGCGTCACGCATCTCCTTCGACGCCAACATGGCGCGTGCATCTTCGCCGAAGCGCGACGAACCGCCTCGCATCGCCGTGGGTGCGGCGCGCCTCCCGCCGGGCCCGGCGCTGCCCGCGATGGCGGGCCTCGCCGCAGGGGCCGCCCTGGGCGCGTTGCTGCGCGCGCGCTAGCGCCCCGCGCGCGCTAGCCCTCGTCACAGACACATTATTGAACGTAAGCTCGAAAGTGCCCCCACGAGGTGATCGAACGCGGCGCGTATGCGCGGCAGTTTGATCAAATCTTCCGAGGTCACGAACCACATATCGATCGCACCAAAATCCAGGCTCGGGAAAGACGGCCTTCGGGCTTGGATCGGCGCGGCCGATGGCCTCGTGGAGTATCGCGATTCCGATTCCGGCGCGAGCTGCGACGACGTCGGCGTGGCGATCGTCAGTCCTGAAGGCCAAGCCCCGCTGTTGTCGCCAGCGGGCTGCGCCGACGAGCAAGACCCGGCGCCAGTGGTGAGCAACCTCTGCGCGAGTGCCTCGTCGAGGGGGCGCGGCGCTTTGGCTGGGATCGTCGCAGCCTCGAACCGGGCTCGATGCGCCTCGACGACGGAACCCGGGTCGGCTGGGGCGTGGCGAGCGGCCTCTTTCCCTCGTCGATGGTTGCGGCGAACGTCACCCTGCGCATCGGCGCAGACGGCAGCACCCGCTTCGTGGCGGGGGGGCCATGAGATGCGCCACGGCCTGCGCACCGCGATCGCAAACACGATCTTTCGCCCCCGGGCAGGGCCTGGAGGCCGCGCAAACCCCAGGGCTGATCGGCTATGCGATCGCCGGGCCCGAGTGTCCGCAGTTCACGACCATGAGCCACATCGCGCACTTCGTCGAACTTCACATCGAGCGCGCACGCGCCGCGTTCGCATGTCCCGCGCGGTCAGCGTCGCCGATTGCGGTCGCGTGATCAGCCCTCGAACGGCGCTCAGCCAGATGCACGCCGGGCGGTGGAGTCCTTTTGCCTCGGCACGGCGTCGGCGAGGGGGGAGCTGGTGATTGCGCTCAGAATCCTGCTAGAACATCGACGCCGTCAGTCCGCCCGTCTTTCGAGACCGACTGACCTTGCGGGGGCCGGAAGCACTTCGAGTGAAGTGTGGTCGAGAATAACTGCGGGGCGGCGACTGAGAGAGGTGCAGCGGGAGATCATGAGCGTACATTTCATTCCAGAGGGCTTTCACACGATCACTCCTAACACGATCGTCGAGAACGCCGCGGAGGCCATCGATTTCTATCAGCGAGTGTTTGACGCCAAGGAGAAAGTCCGATTGACCATGCCTGGCGGCAAGATCGTTCACTGTGAGCTGCAGATTGGAGACTCGCGCGTGAACCTCGCCGACGCCATGGAAGGCTGGCCGCTGCACGCGCTCCTGGCGCAGATCTACGTGCCGGACAGCGATGCCGTGTTCGCCCGCGCCCTGGGCGCGGGCGCCAAGCAGGTGATGCCCGTGTCGGACATGTTCTTTGGGGCGCGCGAAGGGCGAGTGCTCGACCCGTTTGGCAACACCTGGACCATCTCGACGCTGAAGGAGAAGGTGGCGCCGGCGGAGATGCAGCGCCGCCTCGATGAGTACGCGAAGGGAGCGAGCTGAGGCCTGTTCGCGTCATGGTGACCGTTGCGCAGTTTCGGAAGCTCGCCCTGGCGCTGCCGGAGGTGGAAGAGAAGTCGCACTTCGGCCAAGCTGACTTCCGCGTGGCAAACAAGAGGTCGCGCCGAAGGGGCTGTCCAGGGCTGACGCGGCGGGGTCCGAGGGCGCCAACCCTGCCAGGAAGAAGCGGGCTCGCACGCGCTCCTGAGCAAATGCTGCGGGGCGGCGCGGCAGTGCTCCGCATCGAGCGCGCATCGAGAGCTCGATGGCCGTCCGACTGCACGCCAGCCCGCAGCTGCGGGGCACCTGGGAGACGGCGCAGCCATCCGAGCTCGCGCTCGATCTACGCGAGCAGCCCGTGGTGGGCACAGGCCACCGCTACGGTGAGCGCATCGGCGGCGCGAGCGTGTTCGATATCAGCGCGAGTAGGGGCGTGCTTCGCGTCGTGGCCCGAAGCCGTGCCCTTCACCGCGGAGGCAGGCGCAGCACCCAGCCCTCCTGGCGGCCCGCGCGCGATCCTGTTCCGGCGATCACTCGGCCGTCGTTCGACACGGCACTTGCAACCACCAGCGTGAAGCCTGCCCAGGGCCGTCCAGCGAACGGCCGTGTCGATGACGCCTGCGCCCCGCAGACCTCCCACGTAGATCGAACCGTCGGCGGTGATGCCGTTGATTTGACCCGAGCTGAACTCGCCGAGGCTCGGCCGTTGAAACCCGCGCCCGTCGGCAAAATACACGATGGGCAATGCCTCCTCCAAATAGGGCTCTAGGAGACCGACCAGCACGGCTGCCGTGTCGTTCGTGGCGAAGATCTGCACGGTGTCTGGTATGCCGCCGGTGAGCGTTTCCATCGGTGCCGTTCCCATCCAGCGGCACGCAAGGTAGCGGATAGTTTCATAGTCAGCCCATCCGGCCGCGATCGTTCCATCGCCGCTCACCCTGTCGCGCGCCGTCCTGCTCCCACGCCCAGCGCGCTGCGAGCTGGCGGGCGCCATCGTCAACCGAGCCCACGACGATGGCCCCATCTCCGCTGACGTTCCGTGCCTCGCTGGCCGTGAACGAGGTAGCGACGAAGCCCAGGCCCACGAAACGCCCTTCGCAGTTTCGACCGAAGCGACCGCTCGAGCAATCACACAGGCCATCTTCCCCGCAGCTTCCGGTGCCGCAGTCGGCATTCTCGCAACAAGAGCCCGGGGCGAGGCAGCGCTCTCGGCACAGCACCGCATTCAGGGCACAAACGCACGCACCGTCGCTGCATTGCTGGAAGCTACCGCAGCCTCCGCAGCAGCCATCGCCGATACTGCACGCGTCTCGGCCGGCATCCAGCTCTGACATCGGGACACCCGAAGCGGGTTCTCCAGGCCGCCCTGTGCCTTCGTTGCCGCCGTTCTCCGTAGGCTGGAACTCGGAAGACTCCTCGATGTCCGAGTCCCCCGAATCGAGGGGCGGGTGCGCCTCGTTCTGAGCGCTCACGTCGGGCGAGCGCCGATCGATGCCGTTGCACGCCCCCATCAGCAAGACCGAGCAACCAACCGTCAGGCGCATTGGAATGTCGGTCCAGGATTGCATCGATGCGATATGTTCCGCGCATCGTGCGGAAAGTGTGATGCGGCGCGGAGCGCGCCAGGTCGACCTGTCTCTCAACGGGCAGCGAGGTGTCTTTCAGTGTGAGCTCGAACGGGCTCGCTTGCCGCAGGGCGATTCCGGAGGAGCTCTTCGACTCGTCCGGTCTAGAGCTCGTGGTGGGAACGGCCAGCGGCGCTCCGACCCCCTCCGCTCTGTCTCACCTTCGATCCACGCCAGGGCTCGAGAGCCATCTGTTCGGCGCGCGCGGGTCGGGCGCATGGGGCTGCAGCGGGAGCATCGGAGTTCCGCTCGAGCAAATCGATCAGTAGCTCGTTCAACTTGACCTGGACATGCGAGCAGTGGGTAGCTACCTTAATCATCATGCGCCGTGATGTGGTGGCGGAGCAGCACGATGCAGCGTTGGCCTCGGCGGCGCGCGCGGAGGCAGGCATGCGCTTGCGGCTCGGGCAAGTGCTGGAGGTGCTCGGTCGGGGCCAGCACTTCGAGCTCGGGTTTTCATCTGTCGCTGCGTACGCGCTCGAGCGTTGCGACCGGAGCGTGCGCTGGGTAGAGGCGGCGCGTAGCCTCGCTCGAAAGCTCGAGCCTCTGCATCAGCTACGCCGTGCGCTGGCCTTCGGGAATGTCTCCTGGAGCATGGCAGAGCTGCTGGCGCGCGTGGCCCAGCCGGAAGATGAGGCGAGCTGGATGGCGGCGGCGCAAGGTCGAACCGTGCGACAGATGCGAGCGCGCGTGCTCCAGGCCACCGCCGCCTCCGAGCGGGGTGAGCCCACGCGCATGTTCGAGCCGCTCCAGCCGCTCGCCATCGAGAACACCGATACGACAGACAGCGACGAGGCGTGCGCGCTGACCTGTACGGTCGATCAGGAAGAAGCCTGGCTGTTCGAAGCGACGCGGGCGCTGCTCGAGCAACTCGGCATGCGCGGCCACGACGCGCAGGTAGAGGCGCTCCTCGCCGAGGGGCAAGGAAACCTGCTGGCATCGCTGCCCGCAGGATGGTTGGATCTCGAACGGTTGGAGCTCGTGGACACGGCGCAGCGAAGCTGGGTGCGCGAGCTCAGGCGCTGGCGCGCGGAGGCCGAAGCGCGCTGCGAAGAGCACATCCGCGCCGGGCTGGCGAGCGGCAGCGTCGAGCTGAAGCAGTCGGAACCCACTCACGGCAGCGTGCCGCACTCAGCCGCTCTCGGTCTCGCCGCTCTCGAGAGCAAGAGCGCTCACGACCTCGACGAGGTGTTGCGCGATCTGGCCCGAGCGTTGGCACGGCATGAGCTCGAGCTGTCACGACTCATCTTGCAGTTCCATCGCGCAGACGGCTGGCGCCAGCTCGGGTACGCGACTGAAACGCAGTATGCGAGCGAACGGCTCGGCATGTCGCGTTCGTCCTTCGTGGCACGGCGCGCGCTCGCGCTGCGGCTCGACAAGCTGCCTCGCGTGGCACAGGCGCTCGGGGCAGGGCAAATCGGCGTCGAGGCGGCCGTGCAGGTCGTGCGTGTGGCCACGCCCCGCACCGAGGCCGCGTGGGTCGAGCGAGCGCAACGACGAACGATCAAGCACCTTCGCGAAGAAATAGGGGCGGCTCTCGTCGCGGTGCGCAGTTCGGGCGAGGTGAACTGTCCGCCGCCACTAGACACGGAGATGATCGCCTTTCACGAGCTGGAGCAGGCCGTGGTGAGCGGACGCGTCTGTCAATCACGACCTGCCAATGATGCCCGCCTCGAACGCGACGGCTTCGTCCGTCTGGACGAGCCGGGGTCGGCGTCGCGGCGGGCGTGGCTGGTGATGCTGGGCAGCCTCGCCGAGTGGCTGGAGGGCGGCATCCAGATGTCTGCGGCACGCGCCCAGTCGCTCGAATCGGAGAGCCCTCCATCGAAGAGCCTTGCATCGAAGGGGCGTGTCGAGCTCCGCTTGCGAGTGTCGCGCGCCAACTATGCCTGGTGGCGTGGGCTCGAAGCCCAGGCCCGCCGCTGGCTACCGAGAGGCACGAGCTGGCTGAGGTTCCTGTGCCTGTCGATCTGGAACGCCTGGCGCCATCTCCTCGGCACGAGCGTCGCGTACGACCACATCTACATCCGAGATCGCTACCGCTGCAGCAGCCCCGTGTGTAACCGGAGAGACGTCACGCCCCATCACCTCCAGTTTCGTTCGGAGGGAGGCACCGATGACGACGCGAACGTGGCCGCGGTGTGCACCTGGTGCCACCTGTTCGGGGTGCACGGCGGTCGCATCCGCGCCGAGGGAACAGCCGAGCACATTCACTGGGAGCTCGGCGCGGCCGGCTCCCCCTGCCTCGTGGTAGACGGGCGAGAGCGCGTGGCCGCGTGAAACGCAGGGCGCTGGCGCTCGGCGGCCTCGTCGTCATGCTCGCCGGTCTCGCCGGTCTCGCGTGGCAGGTGCTCGTGCGCTGTAGGGACTACCCCGTGGCGCGCCTGTCGGCGCGAGAGGCAGCGTCGCTCACCATCCTCGATCGCAAGGGCCGGCTGCTCTGGCGAGCCGGCAGCGCGAGCGGCGAGCGCCGCAGCTGGACCGCCCTGGTCGACATGGCACCGGTCGCCGTGCAGGCCACGCTGGCGTCGGAAGATCATCGCTTCTACGAGCACTCCGGTGTGGACGCGCTCGCCGTGCTGCGAGCGCTGTGGCTCGATGCCCGCTCCCTCGGTGCTGCGTACGGGGCATCGACCCTGAGCATGCAGCTCGTGCGCCTGGTCGAGCCCGAGCTCCACACCCGGAGCCTCACGGGCAAGCTCAGGCAGGCCCTGCACGCGGCGCGCCTCGAGCGAGCCCTGAGCAAGGCGGAGATCCTCGAGCAATACCTGAACCGCGCCTATTACGGCAACGGCGCGTTCGGGCTGGCCTCGGCGGCGCAGCTCTACTTCGGCACCCGCGCGGCTCAGCTCTCGGCAGGGCAGGCGGCGTTCCTGGCGGCCTTGCCGCGAGCCCCCCACGGCTACGACCCGTATCGGCACCGGCCGAGGGCAGACCAGCGCATGCGCCACATCCTCGGCCGCCTGCGCGAGCTCGGCTGGCTCTCGTCCGAGGCCTGGCGGCTCGCGCTGGACACGCCGCTGCCGCTCCGCCGAGAGCGCAGTGCCGCCCACGCGCGTCACTTCATCGACCACCAGCTGCTCACCCTCGGGGAAGAGCAGCTGCGCGGGGCGCGCGTCGAGAGCACGCTCGACCTCGAGCTGCAGGAGCGCCTCGAGGTCGCCACCCGCCGCCACCTCGACAGCATCGGCGGCCGCTCGGTGACCCAGGCCGGCGTCATCGTCATCGACAACTCGAGCGGCGACATCCTGGCCATGATCGGGTCGAACGACTACGACGCGGCGGGCGACGGCGCCGTCAACGTCACCACGCTGCCCCGCCGAGCCGGCTCCACCCTCAAACCCTTCGTGTATGCGCTCGCGCTCGAGCAGGGAGGCTCGCCCGCGACGCTCGCTTACGACGTGGTGCTGCCCGGTGAAGCCAGCGAGACCTACACGGCAGACGTCCGCCAGCACGGCTTCGCGCGCTATCGAGAAGCGCTCGCGGGCTCATACAACCTCGCCGCCGTGCACACCCTCGAGAAGGTCGGCGTGCGCGCGCTCGTCGATCGCCTGCGCCTCGCAGGCGTCTCCACCTTGACGGCGCCGACCGAGAGCTACGAGCTGAGCCTGGCCATCGGTGACGCGGAGATCGAGCTGATCGAATATGCGGGGGCCTTTGCGGCCTTCGGTAACGCAGGCCGCGCCGTGCGGCCGCGCGCGGTGCGGCGCGTGCTCGCGCCGCGCGCCAGTACCGCTAGTGCCGCCAGTATCGCGCCGAGCTCGACCCGTGTGTTCTCGCCCGAGGTCGCGTACCAGATCTTCGACATCCTCTCCGATCCCGACGCCCGTCGCCCCATGTTCGGGCGCACGGCACCCCTCGAGGTCGGCTTCCCCGTGGCCCTCAAGACTGGCACCACCCGCGGCTACACCGACAACCTCGCCTTCGGCACGACGCGCGAGTTTACGGTCGGCGCCTGGGCGGGCAACTTCGACGGCACCCCGACCGACGGCGTGATGGCCATGCAAGGCGCTGCTCCGCTCGTGCGCGCCGCCTTCGTCTCGCTGGCTGCGCTGTACGGGGCTCCGAGCGCGCCGGTTCGTCCCGCCGAGCTCACCCTGCGCGACGTCTGTCCGCTCTCCGGAGAGCGCCCGGGGCCCGCCTGCCCGGGCCGCAAACAGGAGTCATTCACGCCGCTCGCGGCGAGCCTCTTCGACGCCGCGGCGCCCTGCGCCTTCCATGTGCACGCCGGGGTGGCCTTCCCCGAGGAGCTCGCACCCTGGGCGCGAGCCCATGGCCTCACCGGCTCTCTGGTGGCAGGCGCGAGCCGCGACGCCCGACCGGGGCCGCTCTCGATCGTCTATCCCGCTGCCGGCAGCGTCTTTCAGCTCGACCCCCACCGGCCCGCCCGCGCGCAAGTGCCGCCGCTCGCGGCGCTGCCTTTATTGCGAGAGCACCAGCCGTCCGTCGAGTTCAGAATCGACGGCGTGCCGGCGTCGGACTTCGAGCCCACGCCGGGGCGGCACGTGGTTCGGGCTCGGCGCGCGGGGGAGGTCGCCGAGATCGAGATCGCGTTCGAGTGAGCCTTTCCCATATCGGTGGGACAAATTGCTACACTCCGCTGTATCCGCTTCACATTCGGGCGCGTTCGCGCGTGGCGGCGGATGCTTTCCCGAGCCCCAGGCTGCACAGTGTCAGACGGTCCATTCTCGCACGACCGGAGAGCTGCTGCATGTCAGACATTGCCGATACCTTGGACCCCCCCGTTGTCTCCGAGCACGCGCGTTTCACTCGCGACTTGCTCGACGCACTGCTCAAGTTCAAGGAGGGCGACTTCAGCTCACGCCTTCGTTCGGACTTGAACGGCACAGACGGCAAGCTCGCAGACATCTTCAACGAGATCTCCCGCGTCAGCGCGCGCCGTTCGAGCGAAGTCGCGCGCGCCTGTCGCGTCGTCGGCAAAGAGGGCAAGCTCAAGCAGCGCATGAGCGTGCCGGGCGCGGTCGGCGGCTGGGCGGATGAGATCGCGTCGCTCAACACTCTCATCGACGACCTGGTCTGGCCCACCACCGAGGTGACGCGTGCCATCGGCGCCGTCGCCAAGGGCGATCTGGGACAGTCGATGGCACTCGACGTCGACGGGCGGCCCCTCGAGGGCGAGTTTCTGCGTTCGGCGCAGCTGGTCAACAAGATGATCGACCAGCTCTCGGTCTTCACCTCCGAGGTGACGCGCGTCGCGCGAGAAGTAGGCACCGAGGGCAAGCTCGGCGGGCAGGCTCAGGTGAAAGGCGTGTCTGGCGTCTGGAAAGAGCTGACCGAGTCCGTCAATCAGATGGCGGGCAACCTGACGGCGCAGGTACGCAATATCGCCGAGGTGACGATCGCGGTCGCCAGCGGCGACCTGTCCAAGAAGATCACGGTCGACGTGCGCGGCGAGATCCTCCAGCTGAAGGAGGCCATCAATACCATGGTCGAGCAGCTGCGCTCATTCGCCAGCGAGGTGACGCGCGTCGCGCGAGAAGTAGGCACCGAAGGCAAGCTCGGCGGTCAGGCGGTGGTGCCGGGCGTCGCCGGCACGTGGAAGGACTTGACCGACAACGTCAACTCGATGGCGTCGAACTTGACGGGACAGGTGCGCAACATCGCCGAGGTCACCACCGCCGTCGCCCGCGGCGATCTCTCCCGCAAGATCACGGTGGACGTCAAAGGCGAGATCCTGGAGCTCAAGAACACCATCAACACGATGGTCGATCAGCTCAACGGCTTCGCTTCGGAGGTGAGCCGGGTCGCTCGCGAGGTGGGTACGGAAGGCGCCCTGGGCGGACAGGCTCAGGTGCCCGGCGTGGCGGGGACGTGGAAAGACGTGACCGACAACGTCAACTCGATGGCCTCCAACCTGACCAATCAGGTCAGGAACATCGCCGAGGTCACCACCGCGGTCGCGAAGGGCGACCTGTCGCGCAAGATCACGGTGGACGTGAAGGGCGAGATCCTGCAGCTCAAAGACACCATCAACACGATGGTCGACCAGCTCAATGGGTTCGCCTCCGAGGTGAGCCGCGTGGCGCGCGAGGTGGGCACCGAGGGCAAGCTCGGCGGACAGGCGGTCGTGCCCGGCGTGGCAGGCACCTGGAAAGACCTGACCGACAACGTCAACTCGATGGCCTCCAACCTCACCGGCCAGGTGCGCAACATCGCCGAGGTGACGACGGCCGTCGCGCGAGGCGACCTCTCGCGCAAGATCACGGTGGACGTCAAAGGCGAGATCCTGGAGCTCAAGAACACCATCAACACGATGGTCGACCAGCTCAACGGGTTCGCCTCCGAGGTGAGCCGCGTGGCGCGTGAGGTGGGCACCGAGGGCAAGCTCGGCGGACAGGCGGTCGTGCCGGGCGTGGCGGGCACCTGGAAAGACCTGACCGACAACGTGAACGCGATGGCGTCTAACCTGACCGGGCAGGTGCGCAACATCGCAGACGTGGCGACGGCGATCGCGAACGGTGACCTGTCGCGCAAGATCACGGTCGACGTCCAGGGCGAAATCCTGGAGCTGAAGAACACGATCAACCGCATGGTCGATCAGCTCAACGCCTTTGCTTCCGAGGTCACCCGTGTGGCGCGTGAGGTGGGCACCGAGGGCAAGCTCGGCGGGCAGGCGGAAGTCGAAGGCGTCGCCGGCGTCTGGAAGAACCTCACGGACAACGTCAACTCGATGGCGTCTAACCTGACCGACCAGGTGCGCAACATCGCCGAGGTCGCCACCGCCGTCGCCCGCGGCGACCTGTCGAGCAAGATCACGGTCGACGTCAAAGGCGAGATCCTCGCCCTGAAGATCACCATCAACACCATGGTCGACCAGCTCAACGGCTTCGCGTCGGAGGTGAGCCGCGTGGCGCGCGAGGTGGGCACCGAGGGCAAGCTCGGCGGACAGGCGCAGGTGCCCGGCGTCGGCGGCACCTGGAAAGATCTGACCGACAACGTCAACTCGATGGCCTCGAACCTGACAGGCCAGGTGCGCAACATCGCC
>Ga0247763_1000234_pt1 | contig 30892 bp, 27 predicted proteins | sample UWRJL141409B4_FD_179926 | JGI IMG/M metagenome (GOLD analysis project Ga0247763, IMG submission 179926) | Plant litter microbial communities from Arlington Agricultural Research Station in Wisconsin, United States - UWRJ-L141-409B-4 | ecosystem: Environmental > Terrestrial > Plant litter >... | reverse complement strand
AAGGCTTGTGATTTGAATCGGGTTGATTCGGATGCAGTTGGGGACGACGTTATGATTGTAGTGTATTTCTTCATGTTCTTCTGCTTCCTCCCGTGTTTGACGCTGGGATTCTCCTTGGGTGGAGTTGGAGGTTTTTCAGAGGATTGGTACCTTGTGGACTGAATAACCGGTACAAAATACCCGTGACAACAAGTGTGTACTATTATCATTTATGAACCAATTGAATACTACAAATTCTTGATGCTTGTTGTCATAAAAGTGAGGAAGGTGTGCGAAGTCGGGAGCTTGCAGGAAACTTTCCTGGTCTGGGACCTTCCCGGCAGGCAGGCTTGGCAAAGCATGAAGCAGGGGTCAACCACAGGGGTGAACAGTGCGCGTTGGGATCCAGGTGATAGGTGGACACTGTGCAAAACAAGGGTGAGCTGCGGGTGTCACCACGACTCACGACGCGTCCTGATTCAGAGGTCAAAGTCAACATCCACCACCACCAACCCATCCGAGTTCCACGACTGCTCGTTGATGATGCGCCCACCATGTCTGAGCTAGAGCTTGGCCAAAGGATCAAGCTGAGCGATGGCCGCAAAGGCACCGTCCGTTTCATCGGCCTGACGAGTTTCGCCGCTGGCGAGTGGATCGGAGTTGAACTCGACGAAGCTACAGGCAAGAACGATGGCAGTGTCAACAATGAGCGGTTCTTCGATTGCCCAAAGGGCTACGGTATGTTTGTCCGTCCGACCACTCTCACCATTATTGGTCCGGCACCCGCTCCCGCCCCAAAACCCGCTGCGAAGCGCACATCACGACCGAGCAGCGCCCTCGTCACAGGCTCGTCCAGTCGCCCCGTCGGGCCTCAAGACACAGGTCTCGTTAAAAGGATGAGCTTGAATGCTCCGAGCCCAAGTCCCGGTCCGAAGTCACGCCCCCCGAGTATCATAAGGGTGCGTAGGTTTCCTAAATGTCTACCCTGCAGGTCGCTAATAAAGCTGGAGCAGTCTCCCACCAAATCGCCCACAAAACAGCCAGCAACCGCCCCCTCGAGCGCAGGTCCGTCTCGAACCGGCACCCCATCCAATTCCAAGCCCCCTGGAGCAAGGCCTCGCCAGTCCATTGGAGGCGTGGGTACGAGAACGTCGATGCCCCCTCCGCCAATCCCAGCCCCCAGACCGAATCGACAAGTCTCTGGCGCATCGACGATATCAGCAAGATCGGCTGTTGGTGTAGGGAGGACGCTTAGTGGAAGATTGCCATCAGCAGGGCGGCCAGGCCTGGCCCGTCCGATGAGTGGGAGGAACTTGTCATCGGGCCCTTTGTCGCTCGAAAGGAGTGGGGAGAGGAGCGTGGCCTCACCTGTCAAGAGCAGTGACGATGAGATCCTTTCTCCCCAACCAACTAGTCCTGTGCAAGCTCGAACCATGGCTCTGGAGAGGCTAGCTGGAGGCAGCGCATCCAGCAGCAAGTCTTCACCGACTGCCACTACCGCACCGCGCCCATCGCCCTCGGCTCCACCGACAAATAAAGAGATCGAGGACCTTAAAGCGAAACTTCGGGTCCTTGAAAAGAAGCGGATGGACGACCGAGAAAAGCTTAACAGCCTGGAGAGGCTCAAGGCTGAGCGGGACAAGTTTGAGAGGATCATACAGACACTGCAGATCAAATACCAACCGCAGCAGCAGGAAATTACGGATCTCAGGAGGCAGCTCAAGGAAGCCGAATCAAGACTCTACAATATCGAGGAAATACAAGCTGAACACGAGACTGCTATGGAGCTGGCTACGCTTGACAGAGAGATGGCGGAAGAGACGGCCGAGGTGCTGAAAATCGAGCTGGAGGCACTCAAACAAAAGGGAGAGGAACTTGAACTTGAAGTTGAGATTCTCCGCGAAGAGAATGCCGAGTTTACAAATGGTATGTCGCCCGAGGAGCGGGCGAGCACCGGTTGGCTTCAGATGGAGAGAAACAACGAGCGGCTTCGGGAAGCCTTGATCACCCTTCGAGACATGACGCAAGCAAATGAGGAGGAGCTGAAGGAGCAGATCAAGGTACTCGAGGATGACGTTCGTGAGTTTGACATGGTCAAGGAACAGTTCGTGACGACCAGGGAAAAGCTGAAGCAGACGGAGAATATTGTGGAGGACCTTAGGGAACAGCTTAATGTGGCCCAAGATGCTTCCGGCATGCTGGAGGAGCTGAGCGAGAAGAACATGAATCTGCAGGAGGAGGTCGCGGAACTCAAAGCTGTCATTGATGACTTGGAGGCCTTGAAGGAGATCAACGACGAGCTGGAGATCAACCACGTGCAGAACGAGAGAGAGCTGCAGGAGGAGATTGACTGGAAGGACAATGCTATTGCCGAACAGGCCCGCCAGGTTGCCCAGCAGAGGGAAGCCATGGAGGATATGGAGTATACTCTCTCTCGATTTAGGGAGCTGGTTACTAGCCTTCAGAGTGATTTGGAGGACATGCGAGCTTCGCACGCTGTCACCGAGAACGAATCCGAGCAACTGAATAGTAGGTCGAGGGCCATGATGGATCTCAACATGAAGCTACAGATCTCGGCTGCCAAGGCCCAGGTCAAGACCATCGACCTTGAGCTCCGGCGTATGGAGGCGCAGGAGGCCGAGCAGCACCTCGAAATCGTCAAGCTGTTCCTACCGGATACTTACCAAGCCGACCGCGACTCCGTCCTTGCGCTGCTCAGGTTCAAGCGTCTGGCTTTCAAGGCCAACGTCCTGAATGGTTTCCTCAAGGAGCGCGTAAACGGCCAGCCGCATCCAGGGCATGAAGATGATGTCTTTGAGGGTTGCGGCGCCATCGACAAGCTAACTTGGGTTTCTACCATGTGTGACCGCTTCGCCAATGCCATCAGTCACTGCTCCCTCGAGCAGTTTGCCAAGTTTGAGGGTGCCCTCTACGAGTTGGAGCCTGTCGAGAGAGCTCTCAATGGCTGGATTGATGGTCTTCGTCGGGATGATCTTAAGGAGAGGCAGTGTTCTGCTGAGCTGCAGCGAACAGTTGCTCTCATGACCCATCTGGGTGAGGTTCACTTCTCGGACGACCTCGAGAGTTTTGCGGACGACATTCATATGCGCGCGCTGCTGATGCAGAGCCACCTCGAGTCCGCTGCCGTTACCTTTTCGGCCATGAAGTTCATGGTCCAGCGGATCGTCTCTCCTAGTGAAGCCGAGGATGAGTTAACCCAGTATTTTGCAAAGAAGACTAGCGATGTTATCAGTCAGACGCGCAGCACGAAGGTCATCGCGAGCAAGGTGGTCCGGGCGTTAGAAGACTTGAAGACAAGGTCGCTCTCGCTTGCCCCGGATACCTTCGAGGCATTTGAGCAATGCGAATCTGTCACTCAAGAGTTGGCTGACATTGCCCGGAGAGTCGGACTCGAGGTGCACCAGTTCCTTCACGAAGAGGGGCGACCGGAGCCATACACATACGCCGAGGTGCAGAGCTGTATCTTCAAGTTGGCACAGTCTGCGTTCAACTCGAGTGAATCGGATCTGTTCTCAACTTACATGACGAAGCTACGCCTTGCGACCAATCAGATATCCGATATTGCCGCCCTCAGCACGGATCTCACGCAAGCGCAAGAGTTTGACAGGAGCCCTGCGCCCTGGATTCTCCGCAGCCGGGAGCTCAAGGCTCTCAGGACAGTCCCGGTCGATGCCGAGGAGGAGATGAGGCGGCTAAAGGACGCTATTAACGATGCCCGCCGCGCCATTGCAGTCCGCGAAGAGAGCCTCAGCACAGCCCAGGTTAGAATTGAAACACTCGAGGCGAGAATGCGCGATGCGAACGCCAAGGCTTCCCGGATGGCCGAGCTGGAGGTACAGGTCGGAATTGCTAAACAGGACGCTGCCAGTCTCAGGGAGGACATTCAGAAACAGGACCGCGAACTCAAGGACCTCGAGGCCGACCGCGACAAGTGGAAGAAGATTGCCGGCGACGCTCGCATGCTGGTCGGCGGTGGCGAGATGGGTGGCGGCTCGGGCACAAAAGCCAGCCAGGAACGTGCTGTCGCGACAGCCCGCGAGATGGATACGCTGAAGGATGAGATTACAAGCTTGCAGTCTGCGGTGCGCTATCTTCGCGAGGATAATCGTCGCGCGCGTATGAAGGAGCAGTCCAACTATGACTGGCTTGCCGAGCCGCTGACAAAGCCGACACGTCTGGCCGAGCAGCGCAAGGCCATGGTGGTTGCCGAGGGCAAGGTGGTCCTCAGCGAGCTGGTTAAGCTGGCGACAAGCGCCAAGGTGTACGATCTTGAAACCCTACCACAGGACAAGCTTGCATGGAAACCCGCCAAGAGCACACCACAATACCACGCCGCCAAGCAGCTGGAGGACTTTGTGTCGTGGAAGAGCTGGCAGAATGCCGTGCTCAAGAAGTCGCAGGCTCTGGCAAACAAGCCCCCGAACGTGGCCCTGTCGACATCCCGCCGGGAGGAAGGCGTGGGTGTTAGGCCAAGGAGCACAGCGGCGGCGAGGTTGCGTATCATGCTCCCGGGGCCAGCCGGCAAGGTCGTGCCCGGACTGGGGAGGGAGGTGCAGATTGTTGGCTCGAAGGAGTGGGAAAGTCTCCAGGGTCGGATGGTTGTTGTATGAACATGGAATTTTTGCCAAGTACAGTTAGGCACTAGGATATACCCCGTTTAGATGTACGTGTCAAGAAGAAGCGGTGTTTTTCTCTCGGGTTTTGGGTCTTTCTTAATTAAGAAGTACAATGTGAGCAGGAAGCGTTAGGGTTGAACGGCAACCTCTATTGCCTATCTGCAAATTTAATAACCCATTGAAAAACAGCTGCCCAGTCACAGTCCGGACAATTAATTATATGTCTAGTTGGCGAGCATTACCTCAGATACATATGTACTACATGTACGTAAGGCACCCAGTCTCGGATCATTTTGCACCCACTCATGCCTCCCAAACAGGCTTCTCTCACAGACACAATCACACAAGATGTTGACATCAACACCCAAGCCACTTTTCGTTTATGGGTACACTACGTGCGTTGCCCTTGCTGGCATGGACACTGACTGGAGACTCGGAAAAGGTCGATGCCATCAAGGGGATGCTGCGCAGAGCCACGGTATCGAGTTACAAGCGATGTGCACTACATGGCTGTGACTTCCCCGCCCACAATTCCAGATGGAACATCATCCATTGATGGACATATGCTCTTCTTCTTCTTCTGGAAACAGCCTCACAGCGCCGAAAGCTGGACGACTTTTGAAGGAGAATCTTACACCCCCGTTTCCCCCTTTCGTCCCTTTCGTCCCTTTCGTCCCTTTGGTCCCTTCATGGCTTTTACGAATCCTGAGCTTACCTTCCACCTGTATACACATGATATCCATGTTATTAGAAGGAGGAGGTCGATTACGCTGCGATGAAGGGGGAGGAGACTGGGGGCTTGCTTACGGAAACAATCAAATGTGACTTGGGAACAAATCGTGGAGGGGTTTCGGCGATATACCTACCGGCTGCTTGCTTGTGTTCCCTTGGATAAAAAATTGCCCTTGCCCTACTTTAGTTAGGTATAATAATGTCAGGGAAAAAAAAATCGTCGTGTTTTTTTTTTTTCCATATTTCATCTATCGCCTGTTCTGTGTTATCACTTCGTTCTTTGCAAACCCCCCGCCCCCACCCCTGTTCAGTGGTACACAATTTAACCCCTAAGACAACATATGTGCGGTACTATTCTAGAGCTTGGTAGCCGTGAGGACCCCTACGAGCTAACCCGCCAGGAGATTTCCTCAGTTATCAGGGGCTCGACGAAGAAAGTTCGAGGATTGAATTTGGAATTTAGCACCTTGGGTTTTAGAACCAAGGCCTGAACATCTTTACTCGACCAACGCCTTGCAAACCACTCTCCAGCTGTTTGAATATTACAAAACCCCTTGCTAAATGCCCATAAAGTCCCATGCGCACAATCTTTCAAGGGTTGGATCATACCACGTCTATGAGGGAAGTGCCGTGTTGCTTCAGTCCTTCAACTCCCATATAGCGATGTAACATGCGTCCCGTTTAGAGATATGCGGTACCATTGACATCCCGCTATATTTTCTCTCTCTCCGGGTTTTCGCTAACTCTTCCCTTTCCCCTTCTTATCCTTTTTCCTCCCCTCCCCTCCACCTCCACTGCTTGGGCCTGGACCGCCCGCGCCTGCCGCAGCCAACATACTCGCCATATCTCCTCCACCTCCTTGCATTTCCTTCATCATATCCTTTAGTAAATTCTCACTCACCCCACCTCCCGTCATGGCTGGACTATAATACGGCAACAGCTCCCCTATCTTCCACCCCCTCGGCACCGCCGGCCTTGGCCACGCCTCCCCACTCTTGACCTGCGGGGGAGGCGGCGCCCCACGAATCGCCACCCTCAGCGCCGGACTCGTATCTGTGGTCGGATTCTTCCTCAAATGATCCGCCACCAACAAATACAAATGATGTTTATTCTTAACCTTACTCTGTCCATCCTTCAGCTGCACCTTCACCCGTCCTGGGTTCGCCCAATCCTTGGGGTGCAGTTTCCCCGCTTCAAACACCGGTGATATGCGCAGTAGCTCGCAAGCACGGACGATTTCGGTAGCAAGCGGATTGCGCACGGCAAGATCACGGGAGACGCGGCGCCCTTGGGCCCGGGAGCGGGCAGCGTCAAAATAGACGGGGTAGAGGCATTGGTAGGAGCGGAAGGCCGAGTCGTCGGTGGTAGTGACCATTTGCGGGAAGCCTTGAGGTTGGGCGAGGGGACGGGCGAATTGGTGTTGTCCTCCTTGTCCTGCTTGTGCTTGTGGTTGAGGGCGGGAGGGGGGCTGTTTGTTGCTGGTGGCAGAAGAAACAGGTGCATCAACACGGCGGAGGATGTCGGCGTCGGTAAAGTCGTCAATGTCTCCTTCGGAGGGGTCTGACATTTCGACGTCAGAGTCTTCGACTTCCTCGACGCGCGGGTGGGTAGGCATGATCGCGTCGTGTTGCGCTCTGTGTCCGGTGCATGTGCCGGGGCTCTTTCAAGTTCCAACCTGATTTTGACGTCCACAAGTTGAGGTTGAAGAGATCAACGTGGGGTTGGATTTTTGGAGGGCTGTTTCGCCCGCAGTGGGGACTGAGGACCTGGGGTTAGAAGTGGGGCGACAGGGGCTTGAGTTGTTGCTCAGGGTCAGTCGCCAACACCCAAACACGGGATATTATAAAATATCAACAGAAGAAGAATCTCAGTAATGCTAGATACCGTTAAATAATTGTCCCAGACCACTCTAGTCAATCAGTTTTTTATTTTATTTTATTTTAAAAATGGGCAGTCCAAAAAGATTGGCAATCTTCCCAAGTCAAGGACATAAAGGTGTGTTGAGCCATCCCCCCTCAATTTCCATCCCTATATCTTTGTCGCTTTGTCGCTGTCCTTCGGATCCGGTCGCCTGCAGCCCTATTTGCTGTTCCCTTGCGCTCAATAAATGAGTGGGGTTTGTAGTAAGACAACATAAATGAAACCATAGTCTGGTATTCAACGCTCAATGGTACTTGCCTCCTTTAAACTTGGTGCCAGGTGGATGATCCTCAGTTCCGAATTTGCAATAAGGATGGGTACAAACGCCCTCCCGGTTAACACTAGGACACTAGCCACAGTTAGATGCAGCGATGAGATGTATTGGCAGGATACATTAGTACTCACATGATGGCCATAGATGCAGTTCTCGACCTGGCAGTCCTGGCCATTCTCACATGGGTTCAGACGAGTCAAAAACGCAATGGCGACGATCTCGTCTTTCGTAGGTTTATACTTGTGCTCAAAGCAGCAAGCATCACCCTTGGAGCATGGCCCTCTCAAATAATGATTGTTGCAGAGTTTATTGCTGTCTTTTCGTTTTTTAATAGCCTCAAGCGCCGACTGCGATACCTGCAGGGGCGGGTCAAGTCCGCGAGGGCCTGGATTCCATGGTGCTGGTTTGGGTGGCTGCTGCCGGGTTGCTGAATTCGCGGGGCGTGGCTGTACAGGGAGAGTAATTTGCGGCGGAGGGCTTGCGCTAGTAATAGCCCTGGCATACGTAGGAGTTGCTGCTGGGGCCGCGGCTGGCGTCGAGCTAGATGAAGTTGCGGGGGACGCCGTGGTCGCAGCGCCATTGCTACTCGCAGCTTTGGCGCTCATCGTCGTCGCCGTCGTGCTTGTGACGCTCGTAGTAGTGGAAGCCATGCCAATGACACCGACATTCGTCGGCGGGGGAGAAATGACCTGGGGTGTTCTGTCGATGAGCTTGTCGGTCCGAAACAGCGTATCATCCAGAACCATGGACCGTACACCGGTAGCAATCAGCTCCCGGACAGTCGGAAAGCCTTGGAGCACCATGACGTTGTGCAGATTGATATTGTCCTGGAACAGCTCGTCCAGGAATGGCGCATAACCGGCATCATGGGATATCCCAAACAGAACCTGTTTGCAGTTTTGATTCCTCAAATGCCATCTAGCCGTTTCTGTCAAAATGTCAGCACCCCGAGACAGTGAGGAATTTCATGTTCGGCATCTTTTACCCTTTATCTTGTTGTCGGCCCGTTCCTTGCCGTAGCCAACATCAACAAAGTCAAAAGTCGCCTTTGCCTGTGTGAAGCCTAGCGAAAAATCTTTGAGGTCGGATTCGTTCTCGAGACACCCATCTCGCCACATGGCCTTGGCAAGGCCGGACAGATTTGCATATATTTTGGCAACGACTTCAATTTCGGTAGCACGTTGCCTGTATTCCCTCAAAATCGCCGAGCGTAGGGCATACGCCGCCCGTTTGCCACCCTCGATTCCTTGGTTGATGAGCGCCTGATTAAACTAGATCGTGAAACCCGTCAGAACAAGCCAAGTCTCATCAAAAGCGCGGGTCCCCACCAGTAAACCGTCTCCGTCAATCAAAACCAGGATGTAGGGGTTGGCGTTCTGTAACGCGAGGTTCAACAAACGTGCTGATCAGCCCTGGGCAGAGACTCTGACCTTCAGGTGAACATTTTCCTGTATCAACATGGTGTTATTGGTTTCCAACTGCTGTAATTGCTGCTGCAGGTCTCGTCTCGATTTCGTAGCATCGGCAAGGTCCAACTGGGCATCGTGGAGCTGGCTCCCTAAGTTGTTGTTCTCTTTTCGCAGGTCGCTCTCGATCGCTTCTACGTAAATCAGTAGGTCCTGGAGCAAAGTGCGGAGTCAGGTAGTGGTCTGAGGCGGATATTCCGGGGGTGCACACCTTGATCAGTTGATCGCTAGTATGCGTATGCATCTGCAATTCCTGAAAACGCTGGACGAAGCCCAGAATATTTCCTCCCATTGCCATGGTTGTGATTTTGTCCCCTGTTCGGGCCAACGCAACGGCACGAAAGTATGGATTTGATTCTTGAATCGACCTCCTGTCCCGAGAAGGCGAAGGCGATGTTTTGTCCACTGAGGCGGCGGTGGAGCGAGCTGTAACGGCAAGGAATTGAACGGCTGGTCAATAGATATGCTGATTCTTCATTTTATCTTGAGTTATATCCTGAAACTGCGGTTTGGCTGAAACAAAAAAAAAGAGTTTGCTGGAGCTGTCGCGTTTTTGGTACTTCACGCTTCGGATTGAGGCTGGATCGGACCTTGGACGAACGTAACTCGTCTCTTTGACGGCTGTTGAAGAAGATATTCGCTGATCAGAAAGGTAGAAGAAGTAGAGTAGGACAGCAGATAAGGGTTTAGTAGAACCAACTCGCAGTCGCGAAATATGTCAAGCCCAAAAAGCCTTCTGATGGTTGGGGAACCGCGCGGCTGAGGGAAAGCTGCAAGCACTGCCGAAATGTGCGGGTCCCGGCTTCAACGGTCTTGATCTCGTTGTTCTTTGGCGAAAGCCCGCTTTTGACGTGTAGATAGGTGTGGGATGCGCGATCGATCGAACTTCGCTGGCCTATCTTCTTGTTGTGCGACGGTTGAGGATATTCTCGCGGCCACAGCCAAGTCACAGCCGATTAGCTCGTCCCGTGGAGATTATTGAAGCGACAAGAGGCTTGTTCTCTCGGGTGCTGCCAGAGCATCCCCCCTCATTCAGCTGCCTGGGTTCTGCCAATCAGATGCAGGCAATGTTTGAGAGCTTGCGCTAGCGTCCTGCAGCCCGGCTTGCGGCCCCTGTAAGTCAGGGCCCCACAACGAGTTCTGCCTTGCGCAAGTTTGTATTCCGACGAGAATTAAGACGGGAAACAAAAAGCAATGGAATTCATTTGCTCAGTCCAACCCCTTCCGGTGGAACATTTGGGGCAATGGGAGGTTTTTAATGGCAATTTTTACGTTGAATGCATGCATCGACTGTATTTCTGGTGAAATCAATGCTTCCAAACATTTATGACGCGTGCTTCGAGATGGGTAGTGATGGATTGGCTTGGTACCTCATTGCGTATCCTTCTCCAGTGTCTAGGAAAATGCCATTGACTAATGGACCGAAGGGTGAGCTGTGTTGATAAGGGACTGTCCTAAGATAATTATCTTTAGGCTTTGTGTACAGTGTGCAGTGCTATTAGGTATATATATATATATATATATGTGCGTATGTAGTTGTACTTTGTATGTTTATGAGGTCCAGGCCGCAACCAGACTCCATAACGCACTGGACCCTATCCTTAATCATTATCTGCCGCCCCAAGACCAAACTCCACATCCCATGCATTTAGAGAACAGTTGCTCCCTCGCCCCCTATCTCACTGCCGACACACGGCCACTAATACTGTTATGTACATAACCCAAGGAACGGGGATAGAGAAAAGAGAGGGAACTTCCCCTTTTGACAACAAATATTTTCAACTCAATACTCCGTGTTTGGAAAAGGGGATTTGCCACGTGCTGGGCGAAGTTGAATTCGGTCGGGGTAGTTCGGACTCGCGTCTGTTTTATGACCGCTTCTTGAGGCCAATTCCCTTCTCCCTGCGCGACTTGACGTCGCCTTCGGCCAGCCATCGGCTCGCTTTCACTAACTGGATCACGTTGATGATCTGCTTCAGGGCCATGACGGGAAAACTGATGCCGGCGAAAACCCAGGGCCAGAAGCTGTCCATCTTGTTGGCTCGAGCAAGTTCCAGAGCTCCGGCGCTGTAGGGGTTGGTGAAGATGTGGCTGAGGAGCGACGAGTTTACCTCAGCTCCGCGGTGTATAGCCTCGGCAGCATGGTCCGGGACGGCTTGAAGCAGGTTGGGGCTCAGGAGAGGCGAGGAAAAGCTGAGCAAGTAAAGGGCGATGAAGAAAGCCTGTGGCGGTGTTATCAGAGCTGCTCCAACATAGAGAGCTGACCGAGACTTACCTCATTCAAGGCGCAACACACGAACAAGACAGTCTACCAAAGTGTTAGTGCTTGATCGGAAGAGATATCACTGCATACAAACCTTGTTGGTATAATACAGATTAAGTATCTTGCTTCGTGACTTATCGACACTCTTGTGGCTGGTATCCGACCCTCCCATGGCTAGCGTTGCATACATGTGTCTGGTCGAGTTAGCACGCCGCGGTCCGAATCGCGCAGGCTGACATACACATAATGGCTCGCAAAGTCGAGGGAGATCAATCCCTGGAACACGATAGCCCATCGGGGGAACGCAGAAGAGAGGAAGACCTGAGCGTTGTTAGTCTGGGCGGGGCACCAATTCCCTTGATGGGCACTGACAAGCAAACAGGATGTGGTGCATCGATCCGTCACCATGTCCAGCACAGCACCAAACTTGGTAGATTGGTTGAGATAACGAGCGGCATAGCCGTCTAGGGCGTCCAATAGACAGCTCACGCTGTAGAGCAGACTGCAGGTGCGCGGGTGCAAAGGCATGTACCACAGCGCACCGATGGCGAGCACGATACGCCAGTAGCCGATGATATTGGGCCAAAAGAGGAAAATATTCTCGGTTGTTTCCTCCGAAGCGGGTTTCAGCGACGCCACTGTCTCTTGTGCCTTGCCGTTTCCATTGTGCGCGGCCTCTTGCTGTAGCTCGGCCGCCGTCTGTTTCCTGGTTCTTGCGCCTGCCATTGTGATGAGAGATGTGCCCCAGTGTCGATCACCCGCACCCGGCAAAGGGGGGAGTCGGCTACTCTACTCTGTTCCAGGCGTTGAAGATTGTTGAGCGCGTTTGAAGTCGCTCAAAGGGGGATAATCCGAGCGCTCTGCCGATTCGAAATTTTGCAACGGGTTCGCTTCGTCGACTCGCGGATCGACTCGGGCGTTCTGTAACGGCTCGGGTGCTCAGCGACGTCGGCAGGGTTTTCATGTGCCGGATCCGGAAGCAAAACAGTGAATTGGCAGAGGACGTCGTTGCGCAAGGTGGCCTCGCAGGTTTTCGGATCCTTCGGAGAAGAGAAAGTCAGCTAGTAGTTGGAGCGGGTCCACGACGATGCGATATGTGATCGATAATAATTGATAACGCGTTGCAGAGAAGATGCAATGACGGCCTGGCTTGCAGGGCCTAAAATTGGGCACGGGGCTTGGCAGTGAATTTGTTAGGACATGGATGGTGGGGGTACCCCGACCAGTCGGCATCGGCGTCGGTCGAGTCCAAACTTCACACCGGTAGTCGCCGCACAAACAACTTAGTCTCATCAGACCTGAGACGATTCCTGCGATCGCTTCTCGAAGTCGCTTCCTGGTCCGCGCAAACCGGTATCTCTATTTTTTTAGAGTGCGCTTTGCGTGACGAAGCACAATACAAGGCGCACCCGGAGGTTTCCTCTAGCCCTCTAGCCATCGTCTGATGGGACTGTTTTCGATCCATCACCGGCAGGTGACGGAATTTCGCAGTTTCCAGTATTAGTTGCTTACTTGCCTTGCGAGATCCGCTCCAACATCTCAAACGGATGTATACTTTCTCTTGTACGGAAGGCTATACAAGGGTTTCATATTACACGCTACTTCGCATCTTCTGCCTTTGTATGGAGCTGGTATCCGTATCGGTCAGTTTGGGCCCCAAATCCCATGATGTCGACCACCTCTACATAAGCAGTTACTGGGACTCGTCCAGCGGGCACGGATGCCGCCTGATGTCTAGCAAACTGGTGATCACAGATCATGTTCCGTTCTGCGGTGACGCGGCAATGCTTCTCGAAGAATTTGTCATTTTTCGTCAAGGCTCTCGAGACATTGTGTGCCCATGCCTCGCTTGGCACAGAGCAGGAACCAGCTGCAGCGCAGCCAGTGTTCCAGCAGCACAGTTCGAGCGCCGCAATCGAGTGCCTCACATGCCGGGCCCAATCGTCGGAAATTGGAAGGTTGTTAGCGCGAGACCTCCCGTTCGATGAGAGATGGAACTAATTGGTTAGGCCTAGAAGCTTTCAGCGATAGTCATCCTCTTAGCTACTTGACTACGTATTACGTATGAATGAGAGAACAAACAATACAATACATCGCAATCCTAAGTCCCGTGCTGACTATATGAAAGGGGGCACTGCAGGTTGCCTGCAAAGCCGCTGACCACAAACGGCTTGTGGAAGCATAATGGCATGTTCAGCTCGGCTTCTGGCAGGTTGATTGCCGTCTTGTGATCCTTAGGAGTATGTATTGATCACGACTCCTGCCTCCTTCCTTGTTGGAAACTTGGGACTTGGCGGCCGGTCTGTCAATTTCCTTTCCTACCATCATCATCACCCGACGTCTCAGGCAGCCTCTTTTAGCAAAGTGATGTGCTGCGTCCGGCGGCTTTCCTACCGTGCAGCCGGTGGCGCGTGGTGTGATGAGACGTGGACGCAGGCGAACGGAGTTTCTCCCGCCCAATAAAGATGCTCGACCTCTGTCGCACCCCCTGTGGCAAGCTGAAGGGTAAAGTCCTTGGCCTGAGGTAATTTGCCTCAGTGACATGCGCAGGTACGGCCCGGGGTAGGGCATCGAGACACGACATTGAGTTCCCGGTATCCCGGGATTTCTCAGGAACAGATCTAAGGGATCTTTTTTTCTCGGCCACGAAAAGCCCAAGGAGCATCTTCATGTGTTCAAGGGGTAACCGGCCCGTGCAACCCCTGATAGCCCATTGCCAAAGCCTCACGGACCTGGGCTCTGGTGGTTGGTTGGAGGGGTAGACCACCTCCTCGGGGTCAAGCACGGCAGGGGTCATGCAGGCCCAGGACCAGAATCGGATTTGTCCCCTCACTTTTGCTGCGCTTGCCTGGGTTCGTGATCCACCCACAACGCACAACTGCCCACCAGTGTCCGGTTCCGTTGCAACGCACAAAACTGGCAGCCGCCCGCACCGCATTGGCCATTCGCCCATTCTGATTTGCTGCCAAGCTCCCTGGCTCGCACACTTGATCCTGGACTCTCCCGCATTTCGTCTGAAGTTTACGGTCTCGACTCGGCCCGCCGCCTTGCGCCAGCAGCCAAAAGCCAGAAGTCAGCCACCACCCCATCACCCGCTCACTTCACTCCACACCCCGAGACTTTACGGCTTGACTCGTCGATATAAAGGAATCTCGAGACCCGTTTCGTACAGCGCGCCATCCCCCACACTTTCTCTTTGTCGTCCCAGCGATACCTTCTTTGGACCCTCTTTTTCCCTTCTTCAACGGCTTCGTACCTCTAATCGGAAACCCATCAGCGAAATTTCGGGTCACCCCCCTTTTGGTAACAACGTTGAGTCCTGCCCTACTTGCTTTCACCTTCCCTCGGACATACTCCGCTGCAGATTCCACCCCGCAGCTCCACATATTGCAATCTCGGTGCCACCGGTTACCGGCCTTCCCTCGAGACAAAACCGCTGCCTCGACCCCTCTGCTCGTTGCAAGATCCGTGAACACGCAATCGCGAGCAGGCCCGGGCTCCAGCAGCTCCACGTCACTCCAGGCATCTCTATCTCAAGTCGTCGTCTTGACACAATAGACATGTCGGACAGGCATCCGACCTTGACCACGCCGTTCGCTGAGCGGGCGGCAAAGGCCACACACCCGCTGACTGACTATCTGTTTCGTTTGATGGTGCTCAAGTCGTCCAACCTCTGCTTGAGTGCCGATGTTCAGACTGCACGGGAACTCTTGTCCATGGCGGATAAACTGGGACCATCGATCGTTGTCCTCAAGACACATTATGACTTGATCTCTGGGTGGGACTACAACCCTGTCACGGGTACTGGGGCCAAGCTAGCTGCTCTGGCGAGGAAACACGGCTTCCTCATTTTTGAGGACAGGAAGTTTGTCGACATTGGGAAGACTGTGCAGATGCAGTATACGGCCGGCACGGCGAGAATCATCGATTGGGCCCACATTACCAACGCCAACATCGACGCTGGGAAGGACATGGTCAGGGCCCTTGCGGAGGCGGCGGCGAAGTGGAAGGAACGCATCAACTACGAGGTCAAGACATCGGTCACGGTGGGCACACCGGTCTCGGACCACTTTGATGATGGGCTGGAAAACGGGGACGACACGAGCAAGCTGGACCCGAGGGAGCAATTTGGGGCCTTCAGTCGAGATGGTAGAGATGCAGACGGAAGGAAAGGCAGTATCGTTTCCATCACGACGGTCACCCAGTCGTTTGAGCCGGCTGACTCGCCACGGTTACCCAAGACAGTGAGCGAAGGAGATGAGACCGTCTTCCCCGGCATCGAAGAGGCGCCAACAGATCGCGGGCTTCTCCTCCTGGCGCAGATGTCGTCCAAAGGCTGCCTCATGACGAAGGACTATACGCAGGCCTGTGTTGAAGCAGCGCGGGAGCACAAGAGCTTTGTCATGGGTTTTGTTTCACAAGAAGCTTTGAACAGCGCACCTGACGACAACTTTATCCACATCACACCGGGCTGCAAGCTGCCGCCGGAGGGCGAGGAAGAAAATGGCTACATTGAGGGAGATGGTCTCGGCCAACAGTACAACACGCCCGCCAAGCTCATCAACGTTCGTGGCACCGACATTGTGATTGTAGGGCGGGGTATCATTCAGTCCGCCGACCCACCGTCGGAAGCGGAGCGGTACCGGAAGAAGGCGTGGAAGGCGTACCTCACCCGCGTCGGGTGAAGGCCGTGACGCAGAACATGGGCACGGGAGAGGATAGGGCGGGTATTTGAAAGGCTGGGAATGGAGCTCGGAAGGGCGTTCGGGCGGTAATTAGATTATGACATCCGTCTGCAACAAAATTGACGTTTTGAAGGTCCTGGTATAATCGGCTTTCCTGCTTGATAGGTGAAGACATGTCGCAGGGATAGCCGGAGATAGCGGAGCTACCATCAAAGGGTCTTGCTCCGCATATTGACGCAATCCCGGAAGGCGAGGATAAAGCTTGGCAACGTGGGGCTGAGCTCTGGCGTGCTCAATGGTGCTACTGGTCCCCCACTTTCTGGTTGCTTACAAGATATCGTCAGGTTCCCGTTGCAAGCTGGTTTATACACTAAAGCTGCCCCATTGGCGCCTCTCGCTCGGTCAGTTGTATATCTGCAGTTATCCCAACCATCTAGCACCAGTTTTAGCCTTAGCCTCGACCCTAGGAAAGCTTGGGGCCTTTGATCAACCTGTTCCTCATGTCTTCAACAAGCTCCGATGAGAGTCCAACTACAGAGGCCGTCAAGGCCGAGACTAACGGGCCGGCCCCCGACGCCACCACAGAGCCTCCGCCAAAACGGATACCAAGGAAACGCAGGAGGACCGTTATCTCTTGCACTGAATGTATGTGATCGGCCTTCGGTGTATGCTTATTCCTTGTCATTAACCAGCTTGCCCATTCACTGTCCAGGCCACCGCAGGAAGCAGAAGGTAGGGGAGAAACCAATGTTGGTAGCAGACGCCACCACTTACACGGTACTCTAGTGCGACCGAAAACTGCCATGTACGAATTGCATCTCGCGAAACAAGGAGAGCGCATGTCGTTACGAGACAGGGACGCCCACAGCGAAGGAGCACAAGAGACAGCGGAGCAGCGCCAGCCAAACGGCACCGGATGCAGAATGCATCGACAGCATCCCCACCAAGGTTGCCAACTTTGGATACTCGCAAACAGGCGCTTCTACCCTGGGCTTCCTGAAGAAAATTGAGGGCGCGGACCCCCACGAGTCCTTGTCTAAGCTCAACCCCGATCCCAGCCACAGCGAGTCTTTCAATACGAGGGAGCGCTACAAGAGCTTGATCCGACAGCTACCTGCTCGCACCTACATTGACAAGCTGGTTGATATCTACTTCAAGAGCTTCAATTGGCAGTACTATGGACTGGACCGGGATATCTTTGACAAGCAGCTCGCTGAGTGGTACAGGCTACCTTTCAACCTGCTCACGACAGGCGGACCCCAGGCTTTGTCGCCTGACCTGAGGGCCTTCCCGGCTATGCTCTTCCAGACGATTGCGACGGCGCTGTTGGTTCTACCATCGGGTTCGGACCCGATCTTTGACTCGCTCAAGTATGCTGGGGGTATGACGTTTGAGGATTTGGCCATGGACTATAGCGAGTCGGGAGTTGCAATTCTTTCACTGTTGGGAAAACGGCAGATGTCTATCACGACTGTCCTGGCGGGTTTTTTGCGAGCTTCGTTTCTGAAGTACGTGGCGTTGGTGACAGAGGCGGTCAGTCTTCTCTTTCTCTCTTTCTTGCTTTCTTCTTCCTAAGGACTAACATAGCCAGTGGCATGCCATCGGCTCGGCCATCAGAGATGCGCAAGAGATTGGGCTGCACAGGGACGGTCTGGATCCAAAACCGAAGAGCGATAATGCTTCTGCAGTTTTGGAGAACCAGTGGGAGATTCAGCGCCGTAGGAGGTTATGGATGATTTTGGTCGGGTGGGATGTCCATACAGGCGTCGTCCTTGGTCGACCAATCTCCATCAGCGTGAGTATGGCATCGCCAACGTTGCCCGTCGATACACCCATCCCCAAGGACCGATCCAAAACGCCCGTGTCGCCGCGAAGTGAGAATGATCCCCCAACACCTCTTACGAGAGCCATCTGGGCATACCACGTCATGGTGCCACTGAGGGAGATTGTGGAACTCGAGAAGGAGGGCGCGTGTCCTAAGGACTTTTCCAAAGTAGACGCCCTCCACCAGCGAATGCTGGAGATTGAAGCGCATACCCCCCCTTACTTTCGCTTGGAGAACCCCGACACGACCTTTGATGATCACGCAGACTGTTACTGGTTGCCATATGTCCGCGCCACGCTTCCTCAACTCATGTCGTTCAACTTTATGGCCCTTCACCGTCCTTATATCTTCACCCGGCCCAAGAGCCGCAAGGCAGCCTTGCTAGCGAGTCTGAACATGCTTCACGCACAGCGTTTGCATTTCCAATCGCTCAAGCCGCAACAGTACAAGACGTGAGTCTTGCCCCAACAGAAAACGAGCCCTTTTTAATTCTCTAGGACAGATTCTCCCTCTTCTTCGGTACCTTTGACGCCATTGTCCTCATGGCCTCCATCTACATCCTTTTCCCCAAAGAGCACCGTGACTTGGTACACAACGCGCTCCAACACTTCCAATGGGCTGTCGAGCGCTTCGAGGCTATGTCGGAGCGCAACGCCCTCGCTCGCGCCGCCCTTGGTGTCCTCCAGGCCATCTTTATGCGCCTCAAGAAATCCCTCGGAATCTCCCCGCAGGCCGCAAAAGCCATGCTCTCTTCTCCTGTCCCTCCAGTGACGTCTACCGCCCTGTCGCCTTTTCCCTTTTCCGCCTCAGAAAGATCGCCGTCCCAAGAGAATACTACTACCTCCCCGCTGACGACAAGCGACGTTCTGTCCGACGACATCACCAGCACTTCTTCCATCACGGGATTCACCTCGACAAATAGACCAGGAAGCGACCTTTTTACCGAAATGGACATGGATATGGACATGCCCAGCGCCAACCCCGGGCCCCCCTTCGACTGGGCTCTCCCGAGTGATTTCGATTGGGCCAGCCTCCAGCCAATCTACGCAACCAGTGACCTAGTATATAATGACCTTGGCCTGGGCTTGCGCGAGGATGTGTTGCTCCCTTCGTCGGCGTGGTCGCTGGATACGACTAGTGTCAGTACGGGAACGGGAACTACAGTGGCTTCAGGTAGTGGGAATGGGAACGAAGCTGGCGCGGGTGTTGCGGGGTTACTCAGGCTTAGGGGAGAGTATCAGAGCGACGGGCATACCGGACAGGGTGTGACGGGGACTGGGACGGCGGGGATGACATTTCAGTTTGAGGGGGGGTTTGGGAATGATAGTTTGTGGAGTTTGTTGAATCATTATACCCCGTTTTGAAAGGTATTGTACACATGCATAGATATGCCGGCGAATGCATCTAACAATGGATACATGGACAGTTGGCTGAGATTGTGGTGAGAAAAAAAGAAGAAGAAGGTGTTTGTCCGGGGGGGGCGGGGGCTGGGTTAAAGATAAGACACCTACAAACAAGCCCACCAAGTTAATACCCAGGAAACCAACGAGGGAGGAGCGGGAGAACATGCCAGGTACCTGGTTAAGGGAGTAAATGACACAGGCAAGCACAACGCAACGGAATGGGATAACGTAAAAAGCTGCCTACCAAGTAAACGCTATAAACTACAACAAGGGGAACTAACCTCGTGAGAGAAAAAAAGAAAGAAATGAAAGAAATGGAAACATGCCGCGCAGGGAATATTCTCAAAATGGCTCTCCTACAGTAGCTCCACTAGAAACTATGCACTTAAAACACTGATAGAGAACGACAGACAGCTGAGTATATAGGAACACGTTACCTAATTTAAGATTAGAACTGAGAAGAAGTAGTTACGAGATATAAATTTGGGTGAGAGTTTTTTCTTCCCATCTTTTTCTTAATATGCATGACTGCTTTGCTCTGTTGCTCTTCGGGCTCTTCAGGCCTGGTTGAGCGGTGCATGATGTTTTCAATATGTGATAGTCACACATCTCACCAATTTGCCATGTAGATTAACAAACCAGTGCCGTGTACGAGTCCTCAAAACAGAATTGTGCTATCAGTGGTTGTAACACCTCTGATGGCCACAGACGGGCTTACTCTGTTCAGCGAGCGTAACCTGGATATCTAACTTGATACCAGTATAAATTGGACCCTTTCATGGTTATCACTGCATTTGCTACTCATCCACAGGTAATTTTCAGTTCCTCCTGCTGAGGGTCCCCACAGATATCTCATCCCCCCTATCCCCGCCCAATGGAGCATCAATAGGAGAGACATCCCCTTCCCGCGAAGATACTTGCTGCTGTTCTCCTCTCTCGTCACCGTTCGCAACCGGAATTGCAGCTGGCATCGGCGTCAAAACAGGCTCAGCAAAGCCGTACCACGCGATAACCGCAACGCCCAAAATGCCGCTAACACAACTGAATACAAGGGCAACGATGCCGCGAGTGGTAAATCTGTCTTCAATTAGCATCTTGTCACGGAGGCAAAGGGGATGTGCACATGCCCAGCAGGCAGAGGATCCGGAGGCACGTTCTGGCCCCTCAGGTCGAGAAAGTCCACAGTATTACCCGCCGCGTTACCCGCAGTGGGAACACCAGCCAGACCGCAAGCATCGTAGTGGCCTTTGGGAACCCCTAACGTCTTTTGGAGATCAAGCGGAGCCTCAACAAATGTGGCTATCAAGCCAGACTGAACGTGCCATTCAATGTGGCAGTGGAAGAGCCAAATCCCTTCTTTGAATCAGCAAATTTATCTGGGAAAGGCATGGATGGGAATTACCTGGATTATCTGCCCTAAATCGCAATACGATGTTACCGTTCGGGTTCAGAACGACAGTGTCCCGTCTCATGGGGACAGGAGCAAAGCTGGCCGTTGTGACATTAGAGTCCTGGAAGACGCCAGCCTCTTCCTCGGAACGCCAAACCGTCTGAAAATTGTGGCCGTGAAGATGAAAAGGATGCTTCCCGGGATCCAGGTTATTCACAATAATCTCTACAATCTGACCTCGCTCCAGAACGAAGGGATGTGTGTACTCTCCATAGACCGCTGGGTTGGTTGCCAAGTCCCCAGCACTCAGCGCCGTGTATAATGTGGGAACCTTCGGAGTGGTATACGTGATGTTGTTGAAGAAGGCACTGGGCCAAAAGTTAACTTAGGTGTGAAACTGGAGACGGTGGTCTTACTAGTTTGCTCCATCACCAAGGTTATCCATGATAACATCTAGTGACACACTCTGGTTGGGTTCGCCCCAGATCGTCTGGTTATCCCAGGGAACAAGGGTGACGTCGTCAAAGGGCTCAAAAGGCTCGTAAAGCATTGTAGGCTTAGGGAGAGGCTTATTAGAATCGTAAACAAGCCAGCCGGTAACGTTCCAGTCCAGATCACCTGGGAGCTGGTCGAATAGGTCCTAATTCCTATTAGCACCTCCCTTCTACGAGAAACACCCGCACCCACTGTGTCCATGCTCGCCACAATGGGGAAGTTGGCCGAAGTATCATTCTTGGCCGTGACCAGGAAGCTGCAGCGCTGGGCTGCCGAGAGGTATATCATGGTGGCTTCGGCTGGGTGTGTATAGACGCCATCTACCTCGAGAATGGTCATGTTGTGGCCCTCAAACCATAGATACTGGCCAGAAAAGGCACCGATATTTATGACGCGGAATAGATATGTCTTTCCAGCATCGAAGGGTATCTTGAGATTCTGCGTCTCGTTGAGTAGGGCTGATTTGGGCACTGGTTCGGCACCAGTCGGATTGACTCTGCTCATGAAAAAGGAGAGCAAGCCCGGCATCTCATCGTGATACCAGTCCGAGACAGTCATGACAAGTTCGTCGTCGTAAAGGCCCTTGAATGGACTGTTCGGATCGTTGATGATGAGGGGGCCCCTGAGACCATCGGGGTACTGGCCGTGGGTATGAGAGTGGTACCAATACGTGCCAGGCTGTTCCACCGTGAAGTTGTACGTAAATCGAGCTCCTGGTGGAATGGGACACTGGGTCACAAACGACGGGCCATCCATGTCGGTGGTTCCATTCATGAAGATGCCGTGGAAATGGAGCGATGTTGACTGGTTACCGAGAGAATTCAGGACATTGACAATGATGCGATCTCCCACGTCGGCCTGTATCCTCGGGATGGGCCATTGACCGTTGATTCCAATTGTCGGGCGATTTGCCATTCCGTCAGGATTGGCAGTCACCCATGAAATCTCGAAGTCGTAGGTGACCGTGGCCGCGTCCGCAAAGGCGATGGCGCCCAGGAGAGCGGGAAGCCATCGTGGTGTCATCGCGCGTGGGCACTTGTCTGCAAAGTTCGAGGTAGAAAATGACATAAAAAGATCACGCAGATCCTGTTGAGTTTCTTCGACCTGAGAAGGCACGAAGGGGTCCTTAGACTCCTCCCGCGCCTGCGACAGAAACCAGTGATTTTCCACCGCCTGTTTTCTGTTCGTCCGAAGACGGAACGCCACACCAAGGGCGTCTGGGGCACGCAATACGCGGGGGTAGGTCCAAGATGGTCGGCTGAGGAGTACATAACATTATCTTATGATCTTATCAATCAACTTCAGGCGGCATGCAAAGCATGAGCGGCCCGGGGCTGACCAATCAGGAGAATACCATCCGTGTAAGTGGTGGACACGAACGATGGTTACCATGTATCACCATCCATGTCTTACCCCATTACTATTCCCATCGCGGAATCGATTGGGAGGAGTGGGCCAGGGTGCACACACCTTGCTGCAGCTCCTAACCAGAAACTGGTGTTTTTTGCCGACAAGTGGTCTGTTTGGTCGGTTGAGGCGTTCCTTTCCCAAGCTTCAACCTCTTTCTGCTCGGCCAGAGTCCAAACTGCCCAAGCTCCCTCTCCCGTCCCTTTCCCCTGCCATTGGAAGAGGATCGGGTCAAACTGTGTGCGATCTTCCAAGGCTCGATGATCAAGTATTTGTGTCGCTGCCTTTGAGATGCTGGTGGTCCCCGGAGATTGGCCCTCGAAGCTTGACGGTGCTTAATCATGCTTGGCTCCTTCTTGGCTCATCTTGGCGCAGCGACTGCCGACGGATTCCAACGACATACCGAGGCGTGTTGCGACGGCAGCGATGTGACAGAAGGGACTCGCAACTCCATTCAATGAAAGAAGGCACCCGAAGGCAGCAGTTGCGCTGCGTCCCAAGGAACTGAGGTTGGTCTCCATCTAATCTGATTGATAACGAAAATTGCCGGGCCGTGGGGGATGTACCTCCTAGTAGCTTTTTCCCTCAAGGCTGCACTTCTCATTTGATCAGTCACCACCAGGTACGACCATCGCATTTCCCAGCTGTGCCGCGCTTCCCGACCCCATGCGGGGATTCAAGACCCTCAGGTCTGTGCAGCTCAACCTTGGGACGGGATGAGTGCTACTCATTGGTCGTCGAGCCGGAATCGGCTGATGTGGTGAGTTTTTATTATCTGATAAGATGCGCCGATAATCGCTCCCCTTTGGTTACTTTTCATTGGCTTTCCCATCTTTGCTCAGCATAGCTTGAGGAAGGTACCTACCTGGCCGGAAGCTAGAAAGGCGGCACCCGAGCGCCTCGAGGGCAGGGAGTTGGTCCAGATAGCATCACTGTTGCCGCTGCTGTTTTCTTCGTAGTCTCTTTGGCACCGGTGGTCAAAGAGAAAGCACACACCAAATAGCAACATGACCGACGACGTTTTCTCAGTCCCCGTCTTCCTTGTCGTCTTCCGCGAGAGTCTCGAGACAGTCATCGTCGTCTCAGTCCTGCTCGCCTTCCTCAAGCAGACCCTTGACGGGCCTAATGGCGACCGAAAAATCTACAAAAAGCTTGTTCGCCAGGTCTGGTTAGGCACCGGCCTCGGGATCCTCCTCTGTCTCGTTGTCGGCGGCGGCTTGATCGGTGCCTTTTACACCATCGGCGTCAACAATTGGGAAATATCCGAGAACAATTATGAGGGCGCATTCTGTCTCATCGCCTCCGTAATCATTACCATCGTCGGTGCTGCCCTCCTCAGGGTGGGCAAGATGCAGGAGAAGTGGCGTGTCAAACTCGCCGCTGCGCTTGAGGCGCCGTTTGCTGCGACCAAGTCTGAGGGGAAATGGGCTGCCGTGACGAGATTTTTCGAGAAGTACGCCATGTTTGCACTGCCTTTTATTACAGTCCTGCGCGAGGGTATTGAGGCTATCGTTTTCGTCGCTGGTGTTTCGTTCCAAGCCCAGGCCAAGTCCGTCCCGCTCCCCGTTGTCGTTGGCCTGTGGGTCGGCGTCATAATTGGATATCTATTGTACAAGTAAGTAGAGTGGTGCTATATACCTACCTAGCCAAGGTGCTAACAAACAGAAAGGGGAGGATCCACAACGAGGCTCCAGCTCTTCCTAGTGCTATCAACCTGTCTCTTGTACCTTGTCGCTGCCGGGCTCTTTTCTCGCGCCGTTTGGGCCTTTGAAGCGCAACAGTGGGCCAACGCTATCGGTGGGGATGCTGCCGAGCTTGGTGTCGGGCCTGGGTCCTACGACATCAACAAGTCTGTGTGGCACGTCAACGTGAGCACCCCATATCAAGAACGGCGAAGAAACCTTGATGACTTACACCCGGATAGTGTTGCAGTCCAAACTTCAACGGCGGGAGTGGTTGGGGAGTTTTTAACGCCCTTTTTGGGTGGACTAATTCAGCGACATACGGCTCAGTCATCTCGTATAACGTATACTGGATGTTCGTTATTACCGGATTTCTCGTCATGAGGCACAAGGAAGTCAAGGGCCACTGGCCCTTCATGAAACTAAAACCGACACCCTCTGTCGATGCCGGGCAGGAGGAATCGGCCAGTGACGGACCTGCGTCCAAGTCCGGTGTGATGACAGCCGAACAGGAAAAGGGGCTACGGGTATAACCAATTCGGGCAGCGCTGACGCCCATTCGTATACCATCCATATATCCAACACATGTGTCGCAAGAACGAGAGAGTTGGCGAATAAAAGTTAACAACCTAAAAGATTGTGCATCCCTATCTAAAGGACCGCCGGCTTCATCTGTAACTTGACCCCTGAAATGTTGTTAGTAAAAGACTTTGTGGGATGCTGCTCGGCGGATATGCAAAATGGGCAAAGAAAGTTCTTGGATACTGTTGAAGTGTATTCTTCTTATAGTCATCGGTACTGCGCTCAACACTCGGGGGCTTGCGGAGACGGTCTTTGTCTTCTCTTTTAATAGGTACGTTCTTCTACGCCTCCATTCCTTTGGAAACATTGAGGCAAAACATCCTCTCATCTTTGATCTGGGCAACTCCGATTCACCTAGGGCATTGCCTGGCCATAAGATCCTACATGGGCTAGATAGCCCTCAGTGGTGCTCTGCGAGTACATGCCTCAGTTAGTGCCGGGGTGTGAATACAGTCCAGCACATTCTTTTATCACATGTTTATTCCTTCGGGAGCCAATCCCAATCCCTTGCCGTAAACAGTGCTAGTGCCAGCCGGTCGGGCCCGATATAAAACGGCTGGCCTGGCTGGGTATTTGCCGCCATAGAGCGGGTAAACCGAAAGATCTTGCCCTCGTCTGCCTCTTCGTCTCGTACCCATGTGAGGGACGTGCTTTCTTTTCTCCAGGCTGGCCCGATAGAGATGGCCGACGAGGTCAACATGGTCTGGATGAAGTCTAGGATGGTCGAGACGTGTCTGCGTGGGCCGCACGACGTGTGGTTTTTGTCGATTTGGTACGACGGGACATGCTTGAGGCCGGATATCAGGCTGCGGATGTCGGTGGTGGTGTACTTTATTATGGCGTCTGGTAGGTGGATAGCCGAGAAGTCGAGGGGGAATAGGTAATCGTGAGTGGAGAGAAACTTGACCAACTCGCCGAGCTGGTATGAATCACAGCTGACGCTGGAATCATATCCCAGCTGACACTGGCGCTCCCTGCTCGTGTAGAGGCGCAAGAAGTAGCCTTGGATGGAGGCGATAGTGCGGAGGATGCACTGTCGGCGGTAATGGATTTCTTCTTCCAAGCCGTAGGGGAGATTCCACCAAAGAGCATTGTAGTTGTAGTTACCTTCTGCCTCATCTAGAGACCATCTCCGCGAGCCGTACAGTATCAGCTCTTTGGTAGCGGCATGCATTTTCAGAGGGACTTCAAGAAGCCATGACACGAGAATCTTCTGCCGGAGTGTCTCCTCGCTGGCTTTACTCAGGGCTGGCTTGTCGCTGTTGTCGCCGTTTGTGATTTGGCTGTGTGTTGCAGGGAATTTCATGCGGCCTCCCAGAGACGTGCTCAGATTGCGGCGCACTACAGCAAGGCAGTCGAAACGATCTGCCTGGATGGCCAAGGTCGCAAAGTATCGCATGTGGTGTGTCTTGTACGTGACTGGCTTTTGATGGAGAATCCTCATGAGATCCCCGAAGATGATATCTTGCTCGGCCGACTGGGTAGCATTGTCGTCTTCCTCAATCTTCACCCTGGGCAGGTCCTTGGCTAAAGCTTCAGAGGGCTTAATTTGTAGCGCAGCTAGTCGCTCCATGGTCTGGGCAACCGACCTTGCCTCGATGAATCTAGTGTCGACGAACAGCTTCTTGAAATAGGTCGAGTGTTCCTTCACAATAGAGAGCTTAACGCGGTATCCGCACCTGATCTTGGCCTTGAAGATGCGGTTGGGTGTATTCTTCTCGTTAGGTCGCGGTCTTGGGGCTTTTCTCGCCATTCTGAGAGTGTCGCTGGAAGTCTCGAATGTCACGTCAAGCAGAGCATCTCCATCTGGGACGATGTCGATAATGTCGTCGAACAGAGTATCATGATTACTTGCCGATGAGTCCATTCCAGAGTAGCCTCCTCACATATTCTCCTCTCCAACGTCTAGAGGACGATTGTTAGCTGGGGATTCGCTGATGATAGCAAATCCGAGATCCGAAATTCACCCGTTGCCTGAGAAGCCTCAGGCATTGAGTAGCGTCCCCAGCAACATGGAAGTGCACTAACTTCTTCCGAGGCTGGATGTAACTTGTCATTCTTCCCACGGCTCGTATTTAACACACGACCAGAATAAGAAAATTTCCAAGATGCACTCACCTTGGATTCTCTTGTGAAGTCGGTGTTAGGGATGGGAAATTTCAGAAATTTTTATCAAAAGTTGAATTTCGAGATTTTCAAGGCGCGGCCGTGAATGAAATTGAATTTCATCTGACTAATCAAGGGTTAGGGTTATAGCCATAACCCGCAGCAGTTGGAAAGGATCATCGAGTTGGCAGATGGTTCGGGGAATGAGGGCGATGAGTTTTGGGTGGATTGAGGATGCCCCTGTCTAGATGGGGCCCAATCTCCCATAGAAAAGACCGTTTTCTTGGACACTGAGCCCTTGTTTTGCCTGCTGCTCTGACCCTCCTGTACCCCCCGTCTGAACCCTCTATTTCATGCCAAGGTTTCTTGATTCAGGGCCACCATGAAATTGAAACGGCGTTGGGCGTGAAATTTCTGAAATGTGACATTTCATTTCCTTCCCCTAGTCGGTGTGAGTACCCAGCCAGTTGGACTTGGCTAGAAACTGCAAGGGCTGGGGTTTGGATGACGTGTGTGTGGACCCATAGCGCAACTTTTGTATGATAGGGGGTTTCTCTCACCCTCTCGCCCTCAGTCTACACATGTTGAGTTTTCCTTTCTCGGTCACTTCAACAATTTTGCAAAACCTGAGAATATTCGTACATCCATGTGGCGGTCTGTGCAGAGACAGATCATTTTGGTTATGCTAGGTGACCTTTCAACAGTGAACCCTGAGCCTTTCCGGAGGGTTTCCCTGCCCCGCCATTGGCAGGCGAGCGTAACCCCGAAGTGTTGAACTCCCGGCCAGCTGGACCGAGAGATAAAAGTGGGAAAGCATTGATTTTGACAGCCGAAGGTCCACCCAATTCAAGCTTTCCATGCCTGTCTGTTCTTACACAAGAACCTGGATATCCTTCCAACGAGAGCTGCACAGCCTTGCACTCACAGCTCCTTTTCGAAGAATAATCCAGCGGGGAAAAAAAATCTTTCCTGGGTGCTGTTCAGGACAAACAACGGAGTTCAAAAACCATTGGTGTAACACGGCAGGTCGTGTCGGGAGTCAGCATTAGTTATTGGAGCAACCCGGTGAATCCCCGGCATCGTGGTTTCGGCTACGTCAGCCCTATCCCGCTTGTGCAACCCATCGCGTTGCTCAAATCTTTCATGGCCACAATCTCGGTGGGCTTTCCCAGAGCCTCTCACACTTTCAGCGACCACCGAATCGCGTCGCCGAGCCTGAAAGGGCTTCGATAGTGCTGTGAGTACCTTGGCGATGGGCCCTTTCCGCCGTTGGACTTTGGCGCCAGCCCCAACAACCTTAGCACCTCCGAACACAGCTCTTTCCACTCTTGCCCATGGCGATTCGAAAACACTTCTCCGAGCTTTTATGAGATACATATCGACCCTCTTCCATGGACACCGCCGTCCGCGCCTAAAGAGCGTTGCCATGTCGAATCTCGGTCCTCTCCGAAGCGTCGCGGGGCGACGCTCTATCGGCGTCAGATCTCACACACTCCTGCCCCTCAACACTCGAGTGCCCCGACGCGCCTTCAACACCTACTTCGTCACCCACCTACCCTCGTCGTCGCTACACCCGGATTCGCGCTCCTCCAGCGGCCCCGGCCACAAGCTTCCCAGATCCGCCTCAACACCCCACACTCCGAGACCTGGCTCGTCGCCCGCCGTCTCTCCGCACAACATGCCCAGTCGCGACCTTACGGTGGTACGCATACCGCTGCGGAGTGCCAAGCACCACTACGGCGTCGCCAATTCGCGCGGTCAGCGGGGGTACAACGAAGATACCTATCAGGCGGGCACAATTTCAATGCCAGCCTTCGCCAAACGCGCTCCGATTAGCCTGGTTCGCAGCTCGTTGGTGAAGCAGGGCGAGGGCACCAGCGCCGACAGCGCCTTTGGTGATCCCCAAATATTCTACTTTGGCGTCTTTGACGGCCATGGTGGTAGCGAGTGCAGTGACTTTTTGCGGGACGAGCTCCACGGCTACATTGAGGAGGCTGCTACAGATTTCAAGCTCGAGAGCAGCCTGAAGAAGGGAGAGGCGCCGGCGTCCTCAAGCCAGGAAGATCCCAGGCCGCAGGTCAAAGACAACGGGAACGAGAACAGCGAGAGTTATACAGATGGCGGCAATGACGTCCCCAGCGCCGCCCAACTCCAATATGAGCTGCTCCAGGAATACAAGCGCACAGTTGGAGGCTACTTCAGACGATTCAACCCAGAGCACTTTAGTGTCACCCAGCTCAGTTCAATCTCTTCTCCAGAAGACGAGTATCCGGCCGCGTTATCCCCAGCCACGGTGGAATTGGTCCTGGCTTATGCCTTTCTCCGCGCCGACCTAGACTTCATTACTGCCCAGGCCCGCAAACCGGACCCCGACGACCCGTATGTCTCCGACATTCCACTTAACAAGGACGAAATCCTCGGCAGCCCGCATCTTCCGCCCTCGGGGCACGGTATTGGCGGTCCGGCGCGCTTTAAGGGCGGCTCCACGGCCTCTGTCGCGCTGATTTCTACACCTACCCCTGCCCCCTTTTGGCACCCAGCGTCGCACAGCACCATTATTGTCTCCCATGTAGGCGACACGCGTATTCTCCTCTGCGAGACCAAGACTGGCCTCCCCCGTCCTCTAACAAGCGACCACCACCCCTCATCCCCAACCGAGTCCCGCCGCCTCCGCCGATTCGCCGAATCTTTCGTCACCGATTCATTTGGCGAAGAGCGAATTCAGGGTCTTGCCAACAGCCGCGCGTTTGGCGACATGCAGAGCAAGAGGCTTGGCGTTTCGGCTGAGCCAGACATCACTCGTGTCGATATGGGACCCGCCGAGTTCTCCTTTTTAGTACTGGCAAGCGATGGCGTGAGTGGCACTCTCAGCGACCAGGAAATCGTTGATGTGATCAAAGAGGCACGTACGCCTGAAGAAGGCGCCCGTCAAGTTGTCGATTACGCGACCGAAATCTCGAACGACGGCGACAATGCTACCTGTCTGGTTGTGCGCCTCGGCGGGTGGGAACGACGCAGCGAGGGCGGCCTGGGCGGTCTCGGTACAAAAGAGATTAGAGATGCGAGAAGAGCCGAGGCACTAGATCCAAGACGGAGAGGGAGAAGGTGACCACACACCAACCGCCTGTGGTTTTCTGGAGCACGAGTTCCCATCATGATGTCTTGATGTCTTCATGACGATTTGCAACATTTCCTATTTTGCTTCTAGTTTCTGCGGTTCTACATAGCATTCAGACAGAGGCGGCTCGTGATTTGTCCTCTGTTCCCTTTCTCTGTTCCTTTTCTCTCAATGATCCAGACCGCAAGACAACGGCGACTCGAGGGGACAGGGTATTGTGTGGGTTTTCACCTAGGGCAAGGAGGTTAAGTCAAGCATACTGGGGAAAGCAAAGTGAGGTACGGATGTCTAGATTTGGGTCTTGGAAACAATTCACCATTCGTTGAGGGACGGTGGGACACAACCTATTTTACACTCCCTACCTTGCCGCTGGCAGTGGCGGGCCATGAAGAAAGAAACCATCCTCTAGTCTGGGAAATCCGGTAACACAATCGATAAAGCGATATCGTGGGGCGAGTGAGGGAGAGAGAGATACATGAAAGGGAAGTCGAGAGATATAAACTCGGTACGGATATGGATAGACGGACGGACGGACAAAAAGCATTGCATCAAGATGGCATGCATGGCTGGCTTTGGCGTTAGTGTTCTAGAAGCAGGGAAAGGTTAATTTAGCTTAGTTTCAGGTCAACAGCCCAGATTCGTTGGGGTCGATTCGGGCTGGGTATGGTCTGTGTTTGGTTCCCTATGAGTTGGTTGACAGCTGCTGCTGGTTTCATTTGACCTGGTCTGGGTCGGGTGGCCAGGACTTGGGAAATAGGTGAGGTACCTTGCCGAAGTAGGTCGGTAGGTACCTAGGTACTACAGTAGGGCGCGATGAAGTGAGGGATCATGGAATCGAATAAATGTACTTGCTTCAATAATATGGCACGCATGACATGACACTGGGAAGACAAGTCCAGTAAGCAGCCTGGCCGTTGTTGCTCTCCCC